>Ga0137396_10002259_pt1 | contig 10506 bp, 10 predicted proteins | sample czc16metaG_FD_108284 | JGI IMG/M metagenome (GOLD analysis project Ga0137396, IMG submission 108284) | Vadose zone soil microbial communities from Angelo Coast Range Reserve, California, USA - czcobulk3.16 metaG | ecosystem: Environmental > Terrestrial > Soil > Vadose zone | place: USA... | reverse complement strand
CCAGGCGACCTCGTCGCTGTCGCGGTGTAGATGGAAGAGGCTCTTGGTGCCGACGGGCACGGTCTCCTCGAACAGCATGATGCTCTCGTTGGTCTCGTGGCCGAGGAGCTTCAAGGCGGCGAAGCGGCCGGGCGTCGTCATGTCGAGATGCGTCCCGCCGCCCGCGGGTACGACAAAGCCTTTTGTCGCCGTCATGCTGGTCTCCTTCCCTGTGGCGGAATGAGGATAAGCCTCGGGTCCATGAACATCAAGAAGGAGCCGGTCCGTGCGTGGCAGCAGTGCCACGATCGACAACGCGGGCGCTGCCTCCGAATTTCAGTCGTGACATCGCCCCGCCCGCGAGCCCCGTTGCCTCCGCCACTACAACGACGAGCCGAGTGCGCGCCGGATCTGGGCGATGCGCTTGATATCCCGACGGTCAACATGATCCTATGGTTCATGGCTGATGGCGTGAGAGGACAGCCCGTGACGATGATTGACGGGAAGAGCATTGCGGCGACGCATGCCGTGATCAAGCCGTACGTTCGCGCCACACCTATCGCGGGCGTGAGCGGAGCCGACTTCGGGCTCTCGCGCTTTTCGCTTGTGCTGAAGCTCGAGCATCTCCAGCACTCTGGATCGTTCAAGGCGCGGGGCGCGTTCGCCAATCTCCTGTTACGAAGAGTCCCGCCGGTCGGCGTCGTGGCTGCCTCGGGTGGAAATCACGGCGCCGCCGTCGCCTACGCCGCGAGACGGCTAGGGGCGCGCGCGAAGATCTTCGTGCCGACGGTCTCGTCGCCTGTGAAGATCCAGCGCATCCGGGAATACGGCGCCGATCTGGTCGTCGGGGGGGACCGCTACGCGGATGCTCTCGCGGCCAGTGAGGCGTGGGCTGCTGAATCAGGGGCCCTCCCGGTGCACGCCTTCGACCAGGTCGAAACGCTACTGGGCCAGGGGACGATCGGAATGGAGCTGGCGGCACAAGCTCCAGACGTCGACACGCTGCTGGTTCCAGTCGGTGGAGGCGGGCTCATCGGTGGAATCGCCGCATGGTACGCCGGAGCCACGAAGGTCATCGGTGTCGAGCCGCACCACGCTCCGACGTTGACCGAGGCGCTCAAGGCTCGGCGGCCCGTCGATGCTGAAACGGGAAGTATCGCCGCCGACTCCCTCGCCCCTCGCAGAGTGGGTGAGCTGATGTTGCCGATCGCGCAAGCCTACGTTGATCGCGTCGTGCTGGTAAGCGATGCCGGGATGCAGCGTGCGCAAGATTCCCTCTGGAAAACGCTGCGGCTCGTCGCTGAGCCAGGCGGCGTAGCTGGGCTCGCTGCGCTTCTGGACGGCGGCTACATGCCAGGCTCCGGCGAGCGCGTGAGCGTCGTCATCAGTGGCGGCAATACAAGCGCGGTTGAGTTCTGACCCCCCATGCGAAAGTAAGCGCTGTTACTGCGCCGTGACGGGCAAAAGTCGAGACACCTCGCATGCGCGTCGCCTCGAGGTGTGTGACACGCATCACAGCCGAATCACCATCAGTCACGCTGCCTGCCTCACGCCTCTGAATCCGTGCTGAAGATACCGATCGCAGCCCTGGCCTGGCTAGGACGGCAGGGGACCTGGGCTATTGCTGCGCTTGTGTTCCTCGGGATCGCAGTGCCGCCGATCGACGCGTTGCTCAAGCCGTTTGTCACCGAGGCGATCTTTGTCCTGTTGTGTGTCGCGTTCCTTCGTGCTGATCCGGTGGCATTGCGAACTTACCTCGGCCGCCCTGGCATCATCCTCGCAGCGGCGGGCTGGACAACGATCGTGATACCAGCGGTATTTGGTGCGACTTTTCTCCGGCTCGGTCTCGCTGAGCGCTCGCCGGATCTTTTGCTGGCGCTCATGCTTCAGGTCGTTGCGTCGCCCATGATGGCGGCGCCGGCTTTCGCGGCGCTGATGGGACTTGACTCAAATCTCGTACTCGCCACGTTGGTCGTCGGTTCGGCACTGATCCCTGTCACGGCGCCTTTGCTCGCCCTTGCGTTCATCGGCCCCGCGCTGGCGTTGTCTCCGCTGCTGCTCGGGCTCAAGCTCTTCGCCATTCTCGCGGGCTCCGCGCTCGTCGGCTTGACTCTACGCGGAATCGTGGGGTTCGCTGCCATCACGCGGCACAAGGACGAGATCGATGGCGTAAACATCCTCGTCGTGTTCGTCTTCGTGGCCGCCGTAATGGAACACGTTGCCGCACGCTTCATCGCCAGACCGCTGGCGATGATGGGACTCGGCGCCCTAGCCTTCTTGGTGTATTTTGCCGTGTTTGGCCTCACCGCCCTCGTCTTCGCCGCAACTGGCCGCGAGCGAGCTTTTGCGCTTGGGCTTATGGCTTCGCAACGCAACATGGGGCTGATGCTCGCAGCAACTGGGGGAGCCCTGCCTGATGTCGCCTGGTTGTATTTCGCCTTGTGCCAGTTCCCGATCTATCTCTCACCGCTACTCCTCACACCATTGGTGAGGCGCTTGGTCCGGGGGCGCCAAGCCGGCTGACTGTCCGGTCGAGCAACCGCCCGCGATTTGAACCAGCACAGGCGAAGTTTCAAGGAACATCGTGCTGCGTGTTTTAATCACGTTGCATGTTCGGAACTAAACAACGTACAAGCTCTTACATTTCTGAGCGAAAACGTGGTCGTGACTCAAACACGGGGTTCGAGCCCAGGTCTCAATAGGGCAGCAGAAACTCAAACCTCAGCGGTCGCGCCCACAATTCAATGCGGGCCCACGAACGAATTGTAGACGCACGGCCTTCTCGGTCGATGCCACTCGACCGTTTGAGGACTCCACACCTTTTGAATTTCCGTCTTGCCTCGGCGCTCCTAAATCTTTATGGTTGCATTTAAGATATCACTTAAGTAACCTCTCGACCATGAACCGCGCCGCCGGCCCACAAACGATTTTCAAAGCCATCGCCGATCCCAGCCGGCGCCGACTGCTTGATCTCCTCCTGGAGCGCGATGTCGCTGCGCAAGAGCTCGCCTCGCACTTCCATATGTCGTTCCCGGCAGTCTCGCAACATCTGCGTGTGCTGCTCAAGGCTGGCCTGGTCACCAAGCGCGCAGAAGGTCGTCAGCGAGTGTACTGCGCAGCACCGTACGACCTTCGAGTGGTCCACGACTGGACGGCGAGGTATCGAAGGTTTTGGCCCGGACGGCTGCGCAGCCTCGGCCACTATCTCGATGACAAGGCCAAATCTCACGAGGGCCGCCCGTGAGGGCCGTCAATCTGGAGCTCAGCTTTAGCGCCGTCTATCGCCACGCGCCGGACACCGTGTGGGCCGCGCTCACAGACCGTGACGCCTTGCGGACTTGGTTTCTCGAAAATGATTTTTCGCCACGCGAGGGCCAGGCCTTTTCCGTAAGGGGGCCCAATATCGGGCGTGTGAACTGCGTGGTCCTCGCCCTTGATCCTCCGAGCCGAATGGAATGGTCCTGGCAGTCCCCTGGGTCGCTAGAGCCCGCCAGGGTGATCTTCACGTTGGAGAAGACTGACGGGGGCACGCGCCTCACTGTGAAGCACGTCGGTGCAGCACCTCAAGTCAATGAAACGGACAGCATTCGAGGGTGGTCAGGCAGGCTCAGCCGCCTGTCGCGCTGGCTCGAAGGCACCTTCATCGCCAACGTCTCACGGGGGAACGCCTCTGACTTCTGCGGGGTCGCCGACGACGTTGTGGGGAACAAGACCGTCACTCGGAATACCGAGGAGGACGCGAGGATGGCCATTACGCTGGCGAGTACGGACAAGGAACAAGTCATCGACGTCACGGAAAAGATCGCCGTGCAAGCGGCGTCAATGAACAATGGTGTCTGTCACGTCTTTACCAGGCACACGACATGTGCTCTGACTATCCTCACCGACGAAGAGGGCATCGCGGAGGACTTGTTGAGCGCCCTTCACGGCCTGGTGCCGCAGGCGACGAGTTACGTCCACGATTCTGCCGACCACGTTCGTGCGCATGTGCTCAGCGCGCTCGTTGGACCGTCGGTGTCGGTGCCAGTTCACGATGGGCGACTCGGGCTGGGGCAATTTCAACGGATCGTGTTGCTGGAGTTCGAGGGCCCGCGCGAGCGGACGGTCGTGGTCGGCAGTTGCCGATAAATCCAATGAGGCAGTCCGGAAGCGTGCTTGCCACGTCGGCGGAATGTTCATGGTACCGCTCTACATAAGAAAGGCACGCCATGCAAAACGCTCTTGCGCGACTTTCGAGTCGGCCGTTTTCCGCGGGCGGCCCGCTTACTTCTCTGTTTCGAGGTGTTGGAATCAAGGACTTCGCCGAGGCAGCTCGCTATCTCCTGGCCCTTCCATATGGACGAATCGGGGATCGCAGTAAGTTCTGGCTCGTGCTCGAGGAGGGCCGTGGTACTTGCACGACCAAACACGCTCTTCTCGCTGAACTGGCCCGGGAACAGGAGATCGAGGTCCAGCTCAAACTCGGTATCTACGAGATGAGCGAGCGGAATACGCCGGGTGTGGGCCGGGTGCTCAGCTCCTACGGGCTGGAGTACATCCCTGAGGCGCACTGCTATCTTTGCGGCGAGAGTGGACGAATCGATGTTACAGGAGTGGCCGCCGGGGCTGAGCCCGTCGACCATTTTCTGCACGAGGAGTCGATCACTGTCGATCAGATCGGTGCCTACAAGAATGACCTGCACCGACGGTTCTTGCGTGATTGGATCACTCGTACGGACGCCGTGCGGGGCCGAAACCTTGATGATGTTTGGCGGATTCGTGAAGCCTGCATCGCGGCCCTGGGCGCGTGAGAGTACTCTGCTGCTAAGTAGCTAAATCTCCCCGAATTCAGGCTGCATGTTTGAGTCGCGTGGCCTGTTTCAGCCTTATTCTTCGTGTAAGTCCCGTATCGGTCTGGCGAAGGTGGCGTCCCGAATGGTGTGGAAAAAGAGAACTGGCGCATTCTCCCGGTTGACGCAGTACACGACAGCCCGGCCGCCTGCCAGGGCGGCCACCGGAGGAACGCACCATGGACCAACGTATCAGGAAGCCGGCAGCGGCGCACGAGCCGGAGCGAATCTCGCTGGGTGAGCTGATCCACGAGCACATTCGGCTCGCCATCGAGACGGCCGTGCACGAGGAACTGCGGGCCACGCTCGGCGTACGATCATACGAGCGTAACGAGGGGCGGCAGGGATACCGCAACGGTACGAAGGTGCGGGCGCTGACGGGTCCGAGCGGGCCGGTGATGCTCACGGTGCCCCGCGCTCGGTTGTTCGGCGCGACGGAATGGACCTCGACGATCCTGCCGCGTTATCAGCGACGCCTGCCCGCGGTGAATGAAGCGATCGTGGCGACGTACCTCGCTGGTGGCAACACGCGCCGGATTCGTGGCGCGCTCCAACCGCTCCTCAAGGACGCGCCGCTCTCAAAGAGCGCGGTCTCGCGCGTCGTCGCCACGCTCAAGAGCGAGTGGACGACCTGGCGGACGCGCTCGCTGGCCGACGTGGACGCCGTCTACCTCTACCTCGACGCCTTCGCGCTGCGCGTCCGCAGCGCTGGCAAGGTGGTGAACGCGCCCGTCCTCGGCGTAGTCGGGGTGCGATCCGACGGGGGCAAACACCTGCTGGGCTTAGAGCTGTGCAGCGGCGAGTCGGCGGGCGCGTGGAAAGGGTGTCTCGACGATCTGGTGACGCGCGGGCTGCGAGCTCCGGTACTCTGCATCATCGACGGCAATCCCGGGTTGCGTCGTGCCGTCAGCGAGGTGTGGCCACGGGCGGCCGTACAACGCTGCTGTGTGCACAAGCTGCGCAACCTCGAGCGGAAGGCGCCGAAGCATGCGCTGGCGGAGATCCGCGATGACTTCCACCGCATCGTCTACGCGGCCAGCGTCGATGCCGCACGCATCGCATATGCGACCTTCGAGCGGACGTTGGGGGAAGCGGTGCCCGGGTGTGGTGGCGAGCCTACGCGAGGGCGGCGACGAGCTCCTCACATTCTTTCGCTTCCCGAAAGTGCAGTGGAAGACCATTCGGAGTACGAACGTGATCGAACGACTCCACGAAGAATTCCGCCGGCGGGTCAAGACGCAGGGCTCCCTGCCGGGTGAAGACGCCGCCGTCGTCTTGCTGTTCAGCCTCGTGGTGAGCGGGCAGATCAAGTTGCGTAGGATTGACGGCTGGAGGAAGATCGCCGGCGTGCTGAGCCAGCACAGGTCGGTGGCGGCATGACCCTGGATTGCGGGAATAGCCTGTTAACGAAACTTACGGAGGATCCACCATTGGCCAACGCAGAAACCACGCGGCGCGATGTGCTGCAGTCCCTCGGCGCGCTCCCGCTCCTTGCATTGCTGGCGTCGCCTCGATCGGCGACGGCTCAGGCGAGCGGTCCGACTCCGGGCAGAGTGGATACGAAGGGTCTCACCGCGAAGATCAAGTTCGAGAGCCCGATCTCTGGATATCTCACCGAGCTCAATGGCAAGTACAAGCTCCGGGTCACGGAGCTGGTGCTCGAGCCCGGGGGTTACGTGGGCGAGCACAACCACAGCGGGCCCGGCATCCGGTTGGTGACCACGGGCACGATGACCTACGTCCTGCCCGAGAAGACGGTGATCTACGGCCCCGGTGAGTACTTCTTCGAGTCTGGCGACATCAACCACACGGCGTACAACAAGACTGACGCGCCGATGGTGCACCTGCTCTTCGAGATCCTGCCGGTCGACCACAAGGGCCCGTCGATCATGCCGGCAAGAAAGTGACCCCAAAGCAAATCGTTCGTGTGAAAGCGAATCGCGGAGAATAGGCGTTTAACGAACGACTTGCGTCAGGAGGACCGGAAGAAGGCTGCTCAATTTCCACACCAAGCGGGACACCACCCTGGCGAAAACGTGATCGTGACTCAAACACGGGTTCGAATCCCGTTGGGGCCACCAGTTCGATTTCGTTGATGTTTGATCGCTTCGTGTTTGTCCTGCCAAAACCGACTGGCGGTCGTTTATGTCACGTTCTGGTTGGCGCGAAAGAAGTTGTCGGGGTCGTAGGCCTTCTTGATCGCGGCCAAGCGCCCATAGTTACCGCCGAAGGCTTCGCGGACGCGGTCCCCGTCGTCCGGCCCGCCGAGCGAGTTCACGTACACCGCGGGCTCGAGGTATGGCTGCATGGCCGCGAAGAGTTCCCGGGCCCAGCGGATGTTGGGTTCGTCGTTGTCGGGCCGCTCCCACTGCGAGAGGGCGAGGAAGTCCCACTGGTCGTGACGATGGGCAAAGGCCGTCTCCGTCGGCGCTACGCGCGCCGCGGCGCCGTGCATCTGCTGGAGCGTGACTCTCGTGTAGGGTGACGGGCGCCGCGCCGCGAAGTCGACCACCACCTCGATCGCCGACGGGCCAAGCCGCCGCAGCCAGCCCGCCTTCCAGTAGTGGCGCCGGCCCCGCGGGAACGCGGCATCGCCGCCGCGCTGGCGCTCGAGGTACGACATGGGACCGATCGTGTCCGCAAGCGGCGTCTCGCACGTGCGAAGCGGCTTGAGCATCCGCTCGCCCACTTCGAGCGCGCCGCACCAGGCCACGCCGATCACTACCGCCGGCGTACCGTCTGCGGTGCTAGTTACGGCAGCATTCACGCTGAGCTCGTCCGGGCAAGTGCTCGCGAATTCGTCGTAGAACGCGAGTACGCGCCTGGCCTTGGCGAATGGAAAGATCACCCCGCCTCCGAGCACAGGCCCGACCTCGTGCAAGCGGTACTCGAAGGACGTCACGATGCCAGTATTGCCGCCGCCGCCCTGCGTGGCCCAGAAGAGATCGGCGTGCTCGTCTGGGCTCGCGACGCGCAGTCGGCCTTCTGCGGTAACAATGTCCACGGACAGCACGTTGTCGCAGGCGAGACGGTACTTGCCGCCAATCCAGCCGATGCCCCCGCCGAGCGTCAGCCCGGCGATACCCGTGCCGGAAACGACGCCCATCGTGGTGGCGAGGCCAAAGGCCTGGCACTCCCGGTCGAACTCCCCGAGGGTGAGGCCCGGCTCGGCGCGCGCGGTGCGCCGCGCGGCATCCACGCGACAGCCCTTCATCGGGGCCAGGTCGATCATGAGGCCGCCGTCGGTCACGGACTTGCCGGAGACGTTGTGCCCTCCGCCGCGCGCCGACACCTGCAGCCCTTGCGCCCGCGCGAACTGTACGCAGGCGACCACGTCGGCGGCGGCCGCGCAGCGGGCGATGAGCGCTGGCCGATGATCGATCATCGCGTTGAAGATCCGCCGCGTGTCGTCGTATGCGGCGTCGGTGGGCGTCAGCACGCTGCCACGAAGATTCGCCCGGAAGTCCTCAAGCACTGACGGCGTGACCATGTTGGCTTCTCCTTCGCTACGCCGACGCCGTGGTGTAGAAGCGACTCCGGTAGACTTTCGGGCTGACGCCGAGGGCCCGCCGAAACGCGATTCGCATCGTCTCGGCGCTGCCGAACCCGCACGCTGCGGCGACCTGGGGAACGCCGCGGGCGCTGTCTTCGAGAAGCCGTCGCGCCGCCTCCACGCGGACGCGCTCGACGAACCGACCGGGCGTCATGCCCACCTGGCGCCCGAAGACGCGACAGAAATTGCGTGGGCTCATTGCCGCGCGCCGCGCGAGCGCGTCCACCGAGAGGTCGGCGTCGGGGTGATCGGCGATCCAGGCCTGGAGCTCGCGAAGCGGTTCGCGCTCCGCGATCTGCGCGGATAGCTGGACGCTGAACTGCGCCTGCCCCCCGGGCCGCTTGAGGAAAAACACCGCCCGCTTGGCCACGCCGAGCGCGATGCGACGGCCGACGTCCGCCTCCACGAGCGCCAGGGCAAGGTCCAGGCCTGCGCTCGCACCGACCCCCGTGTAGATGGCTCCATCGCGGACGTAGATGGGATCGCGCTGCACCTGGATCCGCGGGAATCGCCGCGTCAGATCGTCGCAGAACAGCCAGTGGCTCGTCGCGCGCCGGCCGTCCAGCAGGCCGGCTGCGGCGAGGGCGAACGTGCCCGTGCACAACCCGACCAGGCGGCGTGTCCGCGGCGCCGTCTGCGCGAGCCACCCGATGAGGTCGGCATCTTGCAGTGCGTCGTCCGGCGTGTCGGTGCCGGTGATGATGAGCGTATCGATCGGACCCCGAACGCCACGATACGAGCGCTCTGCGCGGATGCTGAGGCCCGGCCAACTCCGGATTGTCCTGACGGGCGAGACAACTTCGATGTCGTACCCGGGATCGTACCCGCCCGCCTCCTCAAGCAGGAGGTTCGCCGCAAAGAAGACGTCGAGCGTACCGCCGATCTCCATGACTTCGGCGCACGGCATCGCGACCATCACGACTCGCCTCGGGGTCATGCACCCTCCTCCTCGAGCTAGGGCCCGGGGCCTTGTTGTCTCATCTCCGCGAGATGGCAGCAATGACAATCAGCCCAAGAATCTGGCCATCCCGCTGTGCGTCCAGCCTCAAGAGCGGCCTGGCGGCGCATGCGATGGCGGCCGCCGGCCGTTTGCGACCATATCTAGGCCTCGATTCGAAGTAGAGACTCCGGTGCGTGCCCTGTTTTGAAGGACTGATTTCCCTGCGTGTTTTAGTCGCCTCGAATTTTCCTGCGTCAGACGAGACGGAGTCAGGTGAAAAGCTTGGCGAAAACGCGACCACGACTAAACACGGGTTCTAGGCTTGAACCTCAGGAGCGGCACGTGCGGTCAGCAGAGAGCGGGCTCCCGAAGTCAGAAGTAGAGTCATACGTAGAGGGGGAAAATGCACTTTGGGCGACGCCAGTGGGCGCGGGCGCTTCCGATTGTCGGAAGCGCCCATTGGTTGTCACGGCTCTGGTGGGAGGAGAATGGCGCGGCTAGCTATCTGAAGGTCGGGATGATGTGCTTGGCGAATAGCTCGATCTGGCGCACCTCCTCTTCCCACGGCATGAAGCCCTGATCGAAGAACCAGCCGAACCACTCGAGATCGCCGGCGCCACCAATCGTGCGCAGCGCCGCCACCTCGGTCTTGATCTGGTCCACTGTCCCCGCCAGCCCGTACTTCACCTTACGCATGCGGTCGACCGTCCACTCCGATGGCGGCAGCGGCGTGTACGGATCGAGCGGGTACTTCGCCGCGTCGTCGGCGGTACGAAACGCCTCCCAGAATCCGAAACCTCCGAAATAGTTCTGGAAGCCGGCGTAATTGGTGTCGCGCAGCAAGGCGACCGCCTCCGCCTCGGTATTTCCGAAGTGCACCGCGCGGAAGGCCCCGACACTCTCTCCGAGACGGAGCTTCCGGCCGGCCGTCGCCGCCACCTCCTGGTAGACGTGGCACAGGCGCTGGAAGTCGGGTGGGTTCGCGACCAGGATCCAGGGCACGATGCCCGATTGCGCGGTGTAGCGAATCGTCGTTTCGCTCACCGAGAACGGCTGGAACATGGGCGGATGCGGCAGCTGATACGGCTTCGGCACGACGCATATCTTTCGAATTACACCCGCGTCGTCGATCTCACCGGGGGCGCCGTAGCTGCGGGTCCAGTCGGCGACCGGCCAGCGCCGGATTCCTTCCTTATAGGGATATG
>Ga0137396_10002257_pt1 | contig 10507 bp, 10 predicted proteins | sample czc16metaG_FD_108284 | JGI IMG/M metagenome (GOLD analysis project Ga0137396, IMG submission 108284) | Vadose zone soil microbial communities from Angelo Coast Range Reserve, California, USA - czcobulk3.16 metaG | ecosystem: Environmental > Terrestrial > Soil > Vadose zone | place: USA... | reverse complement strand
TTCAGGAAGAAGCCAAGGGCCGGTGACGGACGCGGCGGCCCGGGCCGCCGAGCTGCGGCGGATCCTCGAGCGAGCCAACCACGCGTACTACGTGCTCGACCGTCCCGAGATGTCGGACGCCGAGTACGACCGGATCTTCCAGGAGCTGCTCGAGCTCGAGCGCACGCATCCGGAGCTGCGCACCCCCGACAGCCCCACGCGCCGCATCGGCGCCGAGCCCTCCCCGGCCTTCAAGAAACACCGCCACCTCGTCCCGATGCTGTCGCTCGCCAACGCGTTCAGCGCCGAGGCGCTGACCGCGTGGGAGGAGCGCAACGCGCGGCTCGTCCCCGAAGTGATCGGCGCCGGCTACACGCTCGAGGTGAAGATCGACGGGGCCGCCGTGAGCCTGACCTACGAGGACGGCCTATTCGTCACGGGCGCCACGCGCGGCAACGGCATCGAAGGGGAGAACGTGACCCCGAACCTCCAGACCGTCCTCGACGTTCCACTCAAACTCCAGGGCGGTGGCTGGCCCCAGAAGATGGAAGTGCGGGGCGAGGTGTACCTGTCGAAGTCGCGCTTCGCCGAACTCAACCGCGAGCGGGAACAGGCCGACGAGCCACCGTTCGCGAACCCGCGCAACGCGGCGGCGGGCGCGCTGCGCCAGCTGGACCCGAAGATCACACGCGCGCGGCGGCTGCGGATCTTCTGCTTTCACGTGGAGGCCCCCGGCCAGAAGTTGCCCTTCGACACGCAGCATGACCTGCTCGAGCAGCTCGGGCGCTGGGGCTTCCCGGTCGAGCCGAACCACGCGCTCGTCCCCGGCCTCCCGGCCGCCCACGCGGAGATCACGAGGCTCGAAGCCCTGCTGCCGACTCTCGACTACGGGGCGGACGGCGTCGTGGTGAAAGTGAATCCGCGCGCGCTACACGCTGAGCTGGGCACCGTCGGGGACCGCGAGCCGCGCTGGGCGATCGCGCGCAAGTTCGCTCCGGAGGTGCAGGTCACCAGACTGCTCGACATCCGCCTCAACGTGGGCCGCACCGGCGCCCTGAACCCCTACGCCGTGCTCGAGCCGGTGGAGATCGGCGGGGCGACCGTGTCGCAGGCCGCCCTGCACAACGCCGACCTGATCGCGGCCAAGGACATCCGCATCGGCGACTGGGTGGAAGTGACGCGCGCCGGCGAGGTCATCCCCCAGGTGCTCGGCCCCGTGCGCGAGCGTCGCACCGGCGACGAGCGGCCGTTCGTGATGCCGGAGAAGTGTCCCGTCTGCGGGTCCCGCGTCGAGCACCCGCAGGACGAAGTCATGACCTATTGCCCCAACGTCTCCTGCCCCGGCCGGGTGCTCGAAGGAATCGTCCACTTCGCCTCGCGCGGGGCGATGGACATCCGCGGCCTCGGCTACGAGCGCGTGCGCGCCCTCCTCGAGGCGGGCGTTATCGAAAACGTCGCCGACCTCTACGACCGCGACCGGGTGAGCCTGGCCCGGCTGCTCACCCTCGACGGGTTCGCCGAGAAGTCCGCCCAGCAACTCCTCGCCGCGATCGACGCGTCCAAGAGCCGGCCGCTCTCGACGCTGCTGTTCGCGCTCGGCATCCGGCACGTCGGCGCGACGGGCGCCAAGCTCCTCGCCCGGCACTTCGGGTCCATGAGCCGCCTCGCCAAGGCCTCCGCGGGGGACATCGGCAAGATCCGCGGCATCGGCCCGGCGATCGCCGAAGCCGTCGCCGGATTCTTCGCCGAGCCCCGCAACCGCAAGTTGATCGCGCGGCTGGAAAAGCTGGGCCTCACGATGACCGAGCCCTCGGCCGCGGCCGGCGAGGGCGGCGGCCCGCTGGCGGGGCAGACCTACGTCATCACCGGCACCCTCCCCTCGCTGTCCCGGGCCAAGGCCCAGGAGCTCATCGAGGCAGCCGGTGGCCACGTCACCGACAACATTTCCAAGAAAACGACCGCGGTGGTGATGGGGGCGGACGCCGGGTCCAAACTGGAAAAGGCCCGGGCGCTCGGCGTTCCCGTCATCGACGAGGTCGAACTGTTGCGCCGCGCGAGCGGAAAGCAGTAAGTTGGCGACCGCCATGAGCGCCTCCACGGCCGGGAACGGCCTCGCCATCGGCCGCAGCGGGCTCCGCCAGCTGCGCGCCAGCCTGCTGACCCACACGCCCGACCAAGCCATCACCGTCCTCCAGGAGGCGGGGTACGCGTCCGGCCAGGACGTATACGAGGCGTTCTGCACCTGGCTGCGCGGCCGCCACGGCGTGCAGGCGCCTCAGGACCTCGACGCCGACCTGCTGAGCGACGCGCTCTCCGGATTCTTCCGGGACCACGGGTGGGGGACGCTCGCCGTGCAGCCCGTCGGCGGCGCCGCCCTGGCCGTGGACAGCCCCGACTGGGCCGAGGCCGATCCCGGCACGGCCCAGGCCCCGATGTGCTTCTTCACGGCGGGGATGCTCGCGGATTTCCTCGGCCGCCTGGCCGGCGAGACGGTGTCGGTGATGGAGGTCGAGTGCCGCAGCCGCAACGACGCCCGTTGCCGATTCCTGTCCGCGAGACCCGAGGTGCTGCAGCAGGTCTACGAGCGGATGACCGAGGGGAAGGGGTACGAGGAGGCGCTTGGCGCGGGGTGAGTCCCGCGGCGAAGCTGCGCACCGCCGGCCTTGGTGATGCCGCGGCCATCGCGGCGCTGCACCTCGCCTCGCAGCGCGCCGCCTACCGGGGGATCGTTCCCCCGGAGTTGATCGAGCATCCCGACCTCGCCGAGCGCACCCGCGACTGGGAGGAGACGCTCGTCGCGGCGGCGGGCCCGACGTTCCTCCTCGAAGGTGGCGGTCGGCTCATCGGGTTCTGCTATGCGTGCCCCAGCCCCGACGCCGACCTCGACTCGCACACCACCGCGGAGATCTCGAACCTCCACGTGAGCCCCACGCAGCGCGGCCGCGGGCACGGGTCCGTCCTGTTCGCGGCGGCGCGCCGCTGGGCGGAAGGCCGATTTCGGGACCTCACCCTGTGGGTGCTGGAGGAGAATCGGCCGGCGCGGAGCTTCTACGAGAAGCTGGGGATGACGCCGGACGGCGGGGCACGCACGTATCATGGGTCGGACGTTCGGGTGATACGGTACCGGCTCACCCTCTGAGCGGAGGCGGATGGTCAGCGCCGCGCGACGCTGACCCCTTCGAGCAACAGCGACGGCGCGAACCGCGTGCCGAGCCACCGACCGTCGCTTCCGAATCCGCCAATGCGCTTCAGCAGCTCATAGACGTTCCCCGCGATGGCGGCGTCCTTGACTCGGCCGGTGATCTCGCCGCGCTCGACCCGGTAGGCGAGCGCCACCGGATGCGAGAACGCGCCGCCGATCACGTTCCCCTGCCCCACACCGATCAGGTCCTCGACGATGAGACCGTTGCGCAACCCCGCCGCCAGACCGCCCCCCGGTGCTCGGTCATCGGTTCTCGGTTTCCGGTCGTGGCCGACGACCAGATTGGTGTACGCGATGCCCGGCTTGCCGAAGATGCCGCGGCGCCCGTGGCCAGTGCTCGTCGTGCCCGCGCGCGCGGCCGTCTCCAGATCATAGACGAACCCCCGCACCACCCCCTCTTCCACGAGCCGCAGGGTGCGTGACGGCACCGCTTCGTCGTCGCAGGGTCGGGAGCCGGCGCGACCGGCGGCGAGCGGGTCGTCGGTGAGCGAGAAGCCCTCATCGAACACTCGCTCATCCTTTTTTCCGCCGAGCGGCGAAACACCCTGGAGCACGGCCTTCCCCGACAGCGCCTGCTCGAGCGGCAACAGGACCGCCGCAAGGCCGGCGGGAGTGAAGATCACCGGGAGCGCCCCTTCCGGCGGCTCGACCACCGTCAGGGCGAGCTCGAGCCGCGTCGTGACGGAACGCACCAGCGCGTCGAGCTCCGCGGCGCTCGGCAAGTCGGCTCCGACGTACTGGTCGTAGACCATGAGCACGTCGTCCCCGGCGATGCGGGTCAGATCCACGCCGACGCCGACCCCGGTCGAGCGGTAGCGCCCCGCCGCCCCGGCCGTGTTGGCGATCTCGGTCTCCGAGACCTCACGCTCGATCGCGACGTTGAGCTGACACCCGTCGCGACTCAATCGGGCTACGAGCTCCTGCCCGACGCCGATCAGGACGGCGAGGGAGGCGTTCGCGGCGCCGTCAAAAAACGTGGGGACGTCGGGAAGTGAGGAGGGGGGCGGGAAGGTGAGGTTGAGGGATTCCCCGAGGGCCGCCGAGGCGAGTGCCCGGTCGAGCAGGCCGGCCGCGGCGGCGTCCGCGGCGGTTGTGCCGGCCACGCCGCCGCGGCCGTCCTTCACGACGCGCAGGTTGACGCCGGCCTCTTCGGTGGTCGCCGCGCTCTTGAGGCGGCCCGATTCGAACGCCAGGGCGGTGCGCTCTTCGCGGCGCCACAGCGCGTCACCGCCCTGGGCGCGTCGGCGCACGGCGCCGAGCAGGTCGGCGATCACGCCGCGACGTCTCCCCCGACGAGGGCCTCCTCGATCCGCACGTGGGGCGCGCCCTCGGTGACCGGAAGGGGAAACTGGCCGCCCTTGCCACACCCGCCGCCCATCTGGTTCCACTGGAAGTCGCCCGCCACGCGCTCGATGCGGTCGAGCGTCTGGAACAGGTTGCCCGCCAGCACGACGTCCTTGACCAGCTCGGCCAACTGGCCGTCGCGGATCATGTGGCCCTAGGCGGCGGTGAAGGAGAAGTTCTCAAGCAGCGTCTGCCCGCCGAACGCCCCGCAGGCGTACACCCCCAGGGGAATGTCCTTGATGAGCTCCGCGAACGTGCCCCCGTCCCGCCCCGCGGCGATGTAGGTGTTGGTCATCCGCACAATGGGCGCGTGCCGGAAGGACAGCGCCCGGGCGTTGCCGGTGGGCGGCTCGCCGAGCCGCGCGGCCGTCTCCCGGGAATGCAGGCGGCCGACGAGGATGCCGTCTTTGATCAGGGCGGTGTCCTGCGTGGGCGTGCCTTCGTCGTCGAAGGGCGAGGTGCCTCGCAGCCCGGCCGCCGCGCCGTTATCCCCGACGTTGAGCACCGGCTTTCCGAAGCGGCGCCCCAGCGTCATCATCTCGCGCGCCTGGGGATTCTCATACACGAAGTCGGCCTCCGAGAGGTGCCCGAACGCTTCGTGGATGAACACGCCGCCGAGCTCGGGATCGAGCACCACGGGATAGGTGCCGCCCTTGACGCCGGGTGCGTCGAGCAGCGCGACGGCCCGCTCGGCGACGGCCCGGAACCCGGCCTCCCGTCCCTGTGCGGCGTTCCATCCCTTGCGGTAGCCGAGCGACTCCAGCCCCTTCTCGATCACCCCGTCCCGCCGGGCGATGGCCGTCCCCGAGAGCACGACTTCGGGGCGCCGCTGGTAGATGAGCGTGCCCTCGGAATTGGCGTACCAGACCTCGCTGACCTCGTCGCGGTAGCTGGCCTGTGTGTCGACGATGCGGTCGCCGACGGCGAGCATCGCGTTGTTGTACGCCTCGAGCAGGCGCTTCTTCTCGGCGAGGGGGACGCCCCGCACGTCGCCGTCCAAGTCCAGGACGGCGTCGGCTTCGCGGGGGAGGACCTCGGCGAGACGGATCGGGTCGTCGAGGCGCACGGCGCGGGACAGCTCGCCGGCGCGGACCACCATGGCGGGGAGACGGTCCAGGGAAGTGAACGACGCGACCCCCCACCCGCAGCCGTTGTGCAGGACGCGCACGAAGCCGCCGACGTCTTCGCTCGCGGTCGCGGCCTCGAGGCGGCGGCCCCGGAAGGCGACGGCGGAGCTCCACGTCCGCTCGACGCGGATTTCGCGGTAATCGGCTCGGGAAGACTTCAGCGCGTCGCGGAGGCGATCCTTCACTGGCCCAGCTCGCGGAGTTTTTCCGCGTAGTCGGGTCGCATGACGATCTCGCCGTCCACGATGACCTCACGATCCCAGGGAAGGATGATGAAGCTCTCGGTCTCGAGCGCGCAGTAGTCGGGCGCGAACGGTCCGGTGCGGAACGAGACCGCCGTTTTGACGAACGAGGGCTTGCGCTCACGCACCGCGTTCAAGGCCAACTTCATCGTGTCGCCGCTGTCGCACGTCTCGTCCACGATGAGGACCTGCCGCCCAGTCACAAGGGCCGGCGGGCCCGCGATCACCACCGGACGGCTGCCGCCGTCGGCGCGGGTGATCGCCATCGACGCGAAGTCGCACTGCAGGATGCTGGAAATGACGGCGCCCGGGATCACTCCCGCTTTGGCGATGCCGAGCACGAGGTCGGGTTCGTAGTCGCGGTACACCTTGAGCGCGAGCGCGCGACACAGCTCCCCGAAGAACGGCCAGTCCACCTGGAGCACCCCGGTGGGCGAGTGGCGACCGGGGCGCGAGGAGCGCGGAGCGGGAAATCGTGGCACGGCAGGCATGGGATGGGAAGCTACGTTGCGGACGCGGGAGGCCGCAAGCTATTTTCGGCGCATGGGTTTCTGGCGCCGGCTGTTCGGCGGTTCGTCCCGCGACGATCTCAAACCCCAGCGTCTCGATTATCTCAACGAGGCGCTCGCGCTGGAGCGACAGGGCGATTACGACGCCGCCCTCACGTCCTACCGGCTGGCGGTGCGGGATCATCCCAACGATGCGCGCATCCTGCAGAACATGGCCATCTGCTTCACGAAGACCGGCCGCATCGACGAGGCGATCCGCCACTACCGCCGGGCGCTGGAGCTCGACACGGCGCTGGCCGGCGCCCACTACGGGCTCGCGTTCCTGCTGTTAAAGCGCGGCGACCCCGATGGCGCGGCGCAACACCTCAAGGCCTTCCTTATCCAGCCGCCCAAAGGTCCCGACGCTCAGAAGTGGGTGGAGCACGCGACCAACGCGCTCCGGGACATGGGCGTGACGCCACCCGCCTCTCCGCCCCTCTCCGCGGAGGCGCCCTGACCCGGCGCGACCGCGCGCGCGTCGGTCTCTGCCTCCTCGCCGCGGCCGCCTGCGGAAAGCTGGGGACGGACTTGAACGCCATCGTCGCGCTGGACGTGAGCCTGCCCGACAGCGGGCGCGTCGAAGTGGGCGATGACACGCTCGTGCCCCGCGCCCGGGCGCTCAACGGCCACGGCGACTCGGTCGCCGCGACGATCGTGTGGGCGCGGCTCGACACGACGCTCCGGGTGGTCGACAGTCTCACCGGCGCCACCATCGGGCTCCTCGCCGGGCAGACCGGCCGCCTCCAGGCCCGCGTCGGCAACCTGCGCTCGAATCCCCTCACCCTCACCGTGCAAGCGCCGCTCGACTCCATCACCGCCGCCGGGCCCCTGCGCAGCACGGTGACGGTGAGCACCCCCGACTCGCTGTCGGACTCGCTCAGGGTTCAAGCGTACGCCACTCCCGGGAGTAACGCTCTAAACCTGACAAGCCGGCGCATCGTCTTCACCGCCGCAGTCTATCCAGGCGGCACGACGACCCACACATTGGTCCCCAGAGACACGATCCGGACCACCAGCAGCGGTCTCGCCGTGGTGCAGGTGCGATACACCGGCGGTTCCAGGCCCGACTCGATCGTGATCACGGCGACGGCCCGCCACCACGACGGGAGCATCGTCCCCGGCTCGCCGATCACTTTCGTCGTGGGGTTCCTGCCATGAAGAAGGGGACGCTGACCCAGCTGTTTTTCGAGACCATGACCCGCTACGCCGACACGCTGCCGTGCGCGTACCGGGCCAAGGTCGGCGGCGCCTGGCAGGCCATCACTCACCAGGACGCCGAACGGCGAGCCCGGCATCAGGCCATCGGGCTCCTGGAGCTGGGCATCCGGCCGGGCGAGCGGGTGGCGATCCTTTCGGAGACGCGGGTCGAGTGGGCCCTCGCCGACTTCGCGTGTCTGTGCGCGCAGGCGGTCGACGTCCCCATCTACCCCACGCTCACCACCAAGCAGATCGAGTACATCCTCAGCGATTCCGGCGCGGTCGGGGTGTTCTGCTCCACCGCCGAGCAGGTCGCGAAGGTGTCGGAGGTGAAGGCCCACCTGCCCGGCCTGAAACACCTCGTGGCGTTCGATAGCGCAGCCGCACGACCTGGGGTAACACCGCTCGGCGACCTCGAAGCGAAGGGCAAGGCGGCTGAGCACCGGTACCCCCGCTTCAAGCAAGACGCACTGGCCGTCTCACCCGACGCCCTGGCGACGCTGATCTACACCTCGGGGACCACCGGCGACCCCAAGGGGGTGATGCTCACGCATAACAACATCTGGAGCAACGTGCAGGCGGTGCTCCAGGTCCTGGACCTGGGCGACGCGGAAGAATGCCTCGCGATGCTCCCCCTGAGCCACATCTTCGAGCGCATGGTGGATTACACCTTGATGCAGGCGGGGGTGATCATCAACTACGCGGAGTCGTTCGACAAGGTCGCAGCGAACCTAGGCGAGGTGCACCCCACCATCGTCGTCTCGGTGCCGCGGCTGTACGAGAAGGTGTATGCCCGCGTCCTCGAGAACGCCCTCTCGGGCTCCGCGATCAAGCGCAAGATCTTCTTTTGGGCGAAGCGCGTGGGGGAGCAGTGGGCCAACCACCGTCTCGCGGGCGTCTCCATCCCTCCCTGGCTCGCGTTCCGGCGCGCCATCGCGGACCGGCTGGTGTTCGCCAAGCTGCGCGCGCGCACCGGAAGCCGCATCAGGTTCTTCGTCTCGGGCAGCGCCCCGCTGTCGGCCGAGATCGCGAGGTTCTTCTTCAGCGCCGACTTGCCGATCATCGAGGGCTACGGACTGACTGAGACGTCGCCGGTGCTGACGCTCAACCCGATCGACCGCCCCAAGCTTGGCACGGTGGGCCCCGTGGTCCCGGGCGTGCAGCTCAAGATCGCTTCCGACGGAGAGATCCTCGCCAAGGGCCCCAACATCATGAAGGGCTATTACAACAAGCCCGAAGAGACCAAGGCGGTGTTCGACGCCGAGGGGTGGTTCTGCACCGGCGACATCGGCGAGCTCGACGCGGACGGGTATCTCAAGATCACGGACCGCAAGAAGGACCTCCTGAAGACCGCGGGCGGCAAGTACATCGCCCCGCAGCCGATCGAGAACCAGGTCAAGCTCAACAAGTTCGTCGCCAACGCCGTGGTGCTGGGCGACAAGCGCAAGTTCCCCATCATCCTCGTCGTCCCCAATTACGAACAACTCGAGAAGTGGGCGCAGACCCGCAGCCTCGCGGCCGGCTCGCGCGCCCAGTTGCTGGCGCTCCCCGACGTCAAGGCCAAGATCGAGCGCGAGGTGATGGGCCAGCTGCGCGAGCTCGCCAAGTACGAGATGCCGAAGAAGGTGGTGCTGATCGAGAACGACTTCACGATCGAGTCGGGGGAGCTGACGCCCACCCTCAAGGTCAAGCGCCGCGCCGTGGAGGCACACTACAAGGACGTGATCGACCGGGCGTACGCCGAGGCGGACAAGATGGCGGCGGCGATCGAAGGCTAACTACTTCTTCTCTCCAACAAACAAGCCCTGCCCCGTGGCGAGCTGAGTGACGCCGTCGGGTCGAGTTGTTTCGTTTTCGATGACCAGCCGACGACCAGGGAGTAGTACCCGACGCGATTCGGCGAGCCAGGCGGCGCCGCTCGACTCGCTCCCCACCACCACGCCGCGCGCGATGGCGTCGCGCAGCGGGATCTTCCCCTCGCACACCAACAGGCTCAGGACCGGTAGCTCTTCGACATCGGGCGGCGGATTGACGCCGAGGAAGTGGATCCCGCCCATCAACGCGGCGAGCCCGACCGAATAGTGCACGGCGGAGCCAAGCAGGACGACGTAGCCACCGGGGCCGCTGAGATCCAGCAGTGCCTGGAGAGTCTGAGGATCAGGGAGATGAGAGATGAGAGATGGGGGATGAGCGGTCTTTGCTCCTCTCTCTTCTCTCATCTCTCTTCTCTCGAAATACACGATCCCGTCCACGATCTCATATTCGCGCTGGCACACCGGACACCCGACGATCCCCGCCCGCACCATGCGTCCCGACATCTCGCCCGTCGAGAGCACCAGGAACTCTTCCCGGTGCGGCTCGGGGCAGCGCAGCATTTCCGTCAGCTCAATGTGCATCGGGCCGGAACTCGACCCACGTCAGCTGGCCCGCGGCCACGCGAATCCGACGAAACACCTTCTTGCCTTCGATCTCGACGCCGAGGGTGTAGTCGCCGGGCGGGACGTCGGAGATCGCGAAGTGCTCGTGGTAGACGGGGTCCGGGTGGTTGCGCGGCCCGTAGGTCTCGATGAACGAGAACGGAGTCTCCTCCGGCTCCTGCTTCACGAGCCCGTAGATATGAGCCTGTGGGACGGGCTGGCCTTGGGAGTCCCACACTTGCCCCGCGACGAGGCCCGTGCCGGGGAGTGGTTCGATCCACAGCTCGGGGTTGGTATTGAAAGGCGGGTAGCGGACGTCGGGGTGGACGATCTTGCTCGAATCGGTGGTCGGCGCGGCGTGCACTTCGAGGTGCAGGTGGTCGTTCGTCGCACGGCCGGTGTTGCCGACGAGGGCGATGACGTCGCCAGCGTGCGCGCGGTCGCCGACGCG
>Ga0137396_10002252_pt1 | contig 10513 bp, 7 predicted proteins | sample czc16metaG_FD_108284 | JGI IMG/M metagenome (GOLD analysis project Ga0137396, IMG submission 108284) | Vadose zone soil microbial communities from Angelo Coast Range Reserve, California, USA - czcobulk3.16 metaG | ecosystem: Environmental > Terrestrial > Soil > Vadose zone | place: USA... | reverse complement strand
CTGCGCGTCCCCCCATCTTTTTTCATGATTGCGCGGTGAGCACGCGGCGCGCCGCGGCGACGGAAAGTTGACCGAGACAGATGCCGCCGTCGCCAGGCGGCACGAGACGATGCCGATACACGTCGAAGCCGGCGCGCGTCAGCCGCGACGCCGCGTCGCTGGACAGAATCGCGTTCAGGAAACAGCCGCCGGTCAACACGACCCGCGACAGGCCGGTCGTGTCACGCAGACGGCCGCAGACTGCGACGATGACGTCTGTAAGCGTCGTGTGGAACCGGCGCGCGATCGCCGCCGGCGCGACACCGGCGAGCCGATCGCCGGCCACGCCGCGAACGAGCGGCCGCGTGTCGACGACCAGCGGCGCGCTCGTCTCGTCGATCGCGAAGGGGTACGACGTGTCGTCGGCCGCGTCTTCGGCGAGCGCCTCGAGCCGCATCGCCGCCTGCCCCTCGAAACTCGTCGCGTGGTGGACGCCGGCGATCGATGCGACGGCGTCGAACAATCGGCCGACGCTCGACGTGAGCGGACTGTTCAGCCCGCGTTCGATCATGCGAGCGAGAGCCAGCCGTGTCGCCGGGGACACATCCGGCGGAGCAAACGGCGCGACGTCGCACTTGGCGTCGTGCAGATGGGCAAGCGCCATGCGCCACGGCTGCTGAATGGCCCGGTCGCCGCCCGGCATCGCGACGTATCGGAACCGTGCGGCACGCGTTACGTCCGCGTATCCGCCGACGAGAAATTCGCCGCCCCACATGTGCCCGTCCGTCCCGAAGCCGGTGCCGTCCCATGCAACGCCAATCACCGAATCGACGAGGCTGTGTTCCGCCAGACAAGCCGCCACGTGGGCGTGATGATGCTGCACGCCGATGTGGGCTACGCCGTCGTGACTGAGCGCGAGTCTTGTCGACGCGTAGTCCGGATGGAGGTCGTGGGCGACGATACGCGGCGTGACGTCGAGCATCTGTTCGAAGAGCGCGAGATCGCGTTCGAATGCCTGTCGCGCAAGGAAGTCGTCGAGATCGCCGATGTGATGGCTCAGAAACGCCTGACGTCCGCGACCGATCGCGAACGTGGTTTTGAGCTGTCCGCCCACGGCGAGAATGGGCTGATCACAATCGAACGGAAGCCGGATGGGCGCCGGTGCGTAGCCCCGCGATCGACGAACGATGATCGGCTGCGGCCCGGCGTGACCGATGACCGAGTCGTCGCACCGAACATGAATCGGACGGTCGTGGACCAGAAACAGATCGGCGATGCCCGCGAGCCGTGTCAGCGCTTCGCTGTTGTCGGTCGCGATCGGCTCGTCGGATCGGTTGCCGCTGGTCATCACCAGCGGACAACCGCCTGCGGCGCGCATTAATAGATGATGCAGGGGCGTGTACGCGAGCATCACGCCGAGTCGATGATTTTCGGGCGCGACCGCGCGAGCGACGTGGGAACCGCGGTCGGCCAATCGGCGCAGCAGCACGACGGGACGCGCAGCGGACGCGAGCAGTACCGCTTCATGCGAGCCGACCTCGCAGATCTCCCGGATCGCCGGAAGGCTCTCGACCATGATCGCGAACGGTTTGTCGTCACGACGTTTGCGCTGCCGCAGCTCGCCAATCGCGTCGCTGTTGCCGGCATCGCACGCCAGATGAAAGCCGCCGAGCCCTTTGACCGCAATGATGCCGCCCGACGCGAGCGCGCGTGTCGCCACAGGAATGGGATCGTCGGCGACGGGATGGCCACTGCTATCGATCGCCATCAACCGCGGACCGCAGACCGGGCACGCGATCGGCTCCGCATGGAATCGACGATCGCGCGGATCCTCGTACTCACTCCGACACGCCTCGCACATCTCGAACGCCGCCATCGTCGTCCGCTCGCGATCGTACGGAGTGCCGGTGACGATTGTCAGCCGCGGCCCGCACGCGGTGCAGTTGATGAACGGATAGCGATACCGGCGGTTCGAGGGATCGAACAGCTCGGCGAGACACGCGTCGCACGTCGCAACGTCGGGGCATACGAAGACATCGGATCGTTCGCCGACGCGGCTCGGATCGATGCGGAAGCCGACGTCGCCTCGCGACACGAGCGCGTGCGTCGAGACCGACTCGACCCGCGCAAGGGGCGGCGGACTCGCGGTCAACGCGTGTTCGAACCGCTCGAGTGCGTCGCGATCGCCTTCGACTTCGATGACGACACCCGCGGGACTGTTGGTCACGAAACCGCTGAGGCGGAGGCGGGAAGCGAGGCCGTGGACGAATGGGCGAAAACCTACGCCTTGAACGACCCCGTGGACGGAAATGGCGCGCCGCTCCATAAACGGTTCAACAGCGACCCTTCATCATACGCGCAAGATCATCGCCGCGAGCCGTCGCATCGCAGAGCGCATCGCTGGGAGCGATCGCGTCACTTTCTCGCCGGACCGTAGAGCACGCGACCGGGCCGCGCCGCGGTCATCTTCCCGTCCTCGAACGCAATCTGTCCGTTGACGACGACGAGCGCGACGCCTTCGGCGTACTGGTGCGGCTGCTCGAATGTCGCGAGATCGCGGATCGTGTTCGGATCGAACACGGCGATGTCCGCTTTCATCCCCTCGCGGAGGACACCGCGATCGGCGAGACCGGTCCGCTGCGCCGGATACGCGGACATCTTTCGCACGGCGTCTTCGAGCGTGATCACGTTCAGGTCGCGCACGTAGCGGCCGAGCACGCGCACGAACGTGCCGTAGCTGCGCGGGTGCGGACTGGCCTGGCCGAAGATCGGCACCTCGCCGTCCGATCCGATCATCGTCGCCGGATGGCGCAGGATGCGCTGGAGATCCTCCTCGTTGATCGCGTGGAAGATGCCGGCGCAGCCGCCCTGCTCGATTATCCACAGCACCGTGTCGGCGGCGTTCTCGACGGTCGGCTCGACGCCACGCCGTTTGGTGACGTCGCCCAGCCGTTTGCCGTCGAGCGAATGATCCCAGTCGCACCGCGCGAGCTGCACGTTCTGCGGATCGCCGCCGCCGCGTTCTTCGTTGATGATGCGCATGACTTCGGCACGAATCTCCGATCGCGTCGACGCCGTCTGCATCCGCTTCAACGTGCTCTGGCGCCCGCCTTCGAGCGCCCACGACGGCAACAGCGCCGCTCCAACGCTGGTGGACGAGGCGGTGTACGGGTACTGATCGATCGTCGCATCGACGCCGCGCAAACGCGCTTCGTCAATCAGCCGCAGCGTCTCGACGCTTTTTCCCCAATTCGCTTTCCCGATAATCTTGTGATGGGTGACCTGCGTCGGCAATCCGCCCTTCTCGCCGATCTCGATCGTCTCGCGCACGCTGTCGACGACGTGCGACGCTTCGTCTCGCATGTGCGAGGTGTAGATGCCGCCCATCCGGCCGGCAATCTTCGCGAGCTCGACGACTTCGGCCGTCGGCGTGAACGTGCCGGGCACGTAGAAGAGACCCGAGCTCAAGCCGAACGCGCCGTCTTCCATGCCCTGCTGTACGAGGCCGCGCATCTTCTCGATCTCCGCCGGCGTCGCTTTGCGGTCCACCGAGCCGATGACCTGCTCGCGCACCGACCCTTGACCGATGAACATCGCGAAGTTCGGCGTGATGCGCGTCGCGGCCACGCGATCGAGAAACGGCCGCAGGGGGATCGGCGACGAGCCATCCGGCCCTTCGAAGATCGTGGTGACGCCTTGCCGCACGTAGTTATCGGCGGTCGGCACGTCGAAGATGCCGCGGCGCGCGTGCGTATGCGGATCGATGAACCCCGGCGCGACGACTTTCGCCGCGACGTCGACGACGCGCGTCGCCGGCGCGTCAATCCGTGGCGCGATGCGCGCGATCGTGTCGCCGCGAATCGCCAGGTCCGCGCGATACCACGGGCTGCCGGTTCCGTCGACGATGCGGCCGTTCCTGATGATGAGATCGTACGAGGGCGCCTGCGCGCGAAGCGCGCCGGCGGCGAGCGCGACCCCGGCAAGCAGCGCGAGGGCAATCGACCGTGTGCGCATGGCGCGAAACTATACCCGATCGGTGCAGGCTCTCCTCACGCGCCGGTTGGCGCAAGCTCTCCACCACGGGGGACACAGAGGACAGGAGGAAGAATCCAATTTCGTGCGGAGCAGGATTACCCTCCGCGTCCCCCGTGTCCTCCGTGGTGGCGAGTCGTAATCAGCGCGCAAACAACGAATCGAAGTCGTAGCTGACGCCGAACTGCGCGCGCACGACGGACCTGGCGATCAGCTCCGTGCGATTGGAATAGCTCACCGCGATCGGAAAGCGTGCGCTCGACGAAGGCGGACCGAGGACGAGCCGAATTTGCGCGACGTGCAGGTGAGTCGTGTCGACGAACACGAATGCGGCTGAACTGGGAAGACGCGTGAACGCGATGCCGGCGAGCGGAGTGGCCGGCGAGACCTTCAGAATCGAGGGGCTGTTCTGATACTGGAAGTAGTACGTCCCGCTCAGCGCGGCAGCGCCGACGAGCGCGAACGCGCCGAGATCGCGCTGCACCTCGACGCCGAGCTGGGCGTCGCGGATGCGTCCCGCGCCTGGAATGTCGGAAGGCGGCCGCCGGTCGTAGATTTCGACGGCGCCGTTCGCGGCGAGCGACCAATGGTCGCCGAAGCCCTTGTCGAAGATCAGCCGTGCCGTCGACGTCGGCAGCAGTTCGTTCGGACGCTTGTAGTCGTACTGGAGCGTCAGCACCGGCTTCTCGGCGACGGCGCGAACCAGATCCTCCTGTTCGAACTGATACATGGAGAGCGCGCGCGAAAATTCCGCGGCGCGGTCGACGAGCGCGGGATTCACCTGCTCGACGATCGCCGCGAGCGTGCGCTCCCGATCGATCCAGATGGCGTCGACGTCGGTGGCGTTCGCGCGGCCGAGCCGCGCGACCGTCTCCTGCTGCCAGCGCCGATAATCCGCGTCGCCGAGTATCGGCGTGATCAACTGCTCGAGCGCGGTCAGGAGGGACACGGCGGCCGCTCCCATCAGCGGCGCGCTCGATTCCGACTTCACGGCCTTGAGCCACGCGGCCTGAAACGCCGGCGAGATCGCGTCACGCGTGCTCCACAGCACGACGCTCAGGTTCGCGGCGGTGATCGAACGGCCGTTCGCCTCGAACGTCACCGGCTGCGCCGTCCCGCTTGCCGCGCCAGCCGGCGTGCCGATCGCTTGCTGTGCGCCCGCGCTCGTGTCGAACGAGACGCCGTACGACACGCGGCGCAACGCCTCGAAGAGATCGCGATGCACGCAGTCGGGGCTGGGCGCCTGCGTCGGACAGTACGGCAACACGCGCTGACGGACGAGCGCCGCCGGGACGCCGTCGAGACTGCCCCGTACGGTGACGACCTGTTCGTTCACCGACTGCGTGAGCGCCCCGTACTCGGCGGCGAGCGACAACACTTTGGCTGTAGTGCCTTTCGCAACCAGACTGGTCGATCCTCCGGTCCCTGTCGTCGAGCCGGTCTGCTTGTCGGTGCGGCGCGATTCGAACGCCTTCAGAAAGCGCGCGTAGGCGTCGCGCTGCATCGTGCCTCGCAGGATGATCTCGGAGAAGCAGCGCGGGTGCAGATTCATGTTCGCGAGCTCGGTGGCGCGCGCTTGTCGCGCGTCGGGTGTCGGCGCCTGGCGAACCAGTTCGACAACGGCTTGACAGGCCGGAGACAAGCCCCCGGGTGACGGCGGCGGTTGCCCGGCGGCCGCGGCGCGCGTCAGCACGAACGCTGCGAAGACGAACCCGCAGGTGCGAGTCATGAAGTCACCGATGCGCGAATCCGATACAGCACGGCCGGCTCGGCGGCCCGGACGTCGATGAGACGTGTTTTGTTGACGCACTTTTCTCTCAGGGTCCCGGCGCCCCCAACCGGATCGCTGAAGGCGTACACGACGGTCAGATGCGTGATCCCGCCGACGATGGTGAAGGTGATCTCGGTCGCGGGCAGCGGTGCGATTGGCAGGCCGTTGTACTTGGCGACTTCGAACGCAATGGTGCCAACCGTGCCTTCGAGCTCGAGCGACACCGGTCCCGGCGAGCCCTCGAAATCGAAGTCGAGGCTCGTCAGCGTTCGTCGCAGACTGCATGGGCGGACGGTCGGCATCGTCTGTTCCTTCCGGCCGAAATCCTACCGCGCATGCGCTTCAAAGAGCGTCAGCTCGTGCACACTCCAGAACCAGCGGTGCGTCTCCCCGGTCTGACGCAGGCGCAGCGTCGTGGTGCGGTTCGGCGGCAGATCGAGATCGATCGGCGCGCGCCGCTCGTTGAATGCGATCGAGGTTATCAATCGTGTCAGCACGGGACCATCGAAGAGGACGCGCGTCGATCCGCGACCGTCGATCGACTCGACGACGAGCTGCCGCGGATAGTCGACGAGTCCGCGCGGTGACGTTTCAATCCGCACGCGAGCGACGTCGGTCGGCTGTCGCAGGCGAAACTCGAGCCACTCGGTCCCGGCTTGACGCGTGCCTGTGAGCCACCGCGTTTCGATATCGCCATCGAACATCAGCGGCAGGCGATCGCCCGCGTGTGACGCGGCCGCGGTGAACGACGAAGGATCGATGCGCTGCCCGTTTTCCCCACCACCGCCAAGCCGCGACGCCGCGACATCCGCCAGCCGCCAGGCAAATGTGTTCTGAAATTCGCGCTCTTCGGCGTACTGATCAGGCGCGGCGCGTATCTCCGCCAGGATGCGCGCCGGCTCCCCGGCGTCGGCGTACGTCCACCAATGCAGCAGGACGTACTGCACGCCGATCGCGCGCAGCGCTTCGAGCGCTTCGCGGACATGACCCGGTTCTCGAAACGGCGACGCCGGACCGCCGAGGAACTCCTGCAGCCCCGACGTCCACCCGGTGTAGCCGTTCACGATCGGATGCCCGTGCAGCAGCGTGTTGAATTGATAGATGAGCGTGTAGGGATGGAAATCGTTCTGCTGCGCGATGCTCAGCTCAATCGCCGCGCCGGGCGGACTGTCGCGCAGCCACTCGTAGGCGGCGCGATCGAGACGTCTTTGGATCGGCGGAAACGGATCGATCGACGCAACCAGCCGTCCCTCGACCACGACGAGCAGACCGAGCGCCGCCGTCGTCACGAGCGCAGCGCCGCGCGGCAATCGCGCAAGGACGCGCGCGGCGCCGGCCGCGGCGAGGACGACGAGCCCGAGGTCGACGAGGGTCGCGAGGCGGGCGGGGACGCGCATGCCGCTGAATCCCGGGACGACGCGGTACAACAGATCGTACGGGCGCCATGGATCATGGTCACCGGGACCCATCGAGATCCAGAGCGCGACGAGCGTCACCACCGCGTAGGTGACGACGTACCGGAGCCACTCGCCGCGCGATCGAACGGCCATCAGCAGCGCGACGCCGGCGAACGCCATCGCGATCAGTCCGAGAAACAATTGGCGCTCGGGTCCGCCTGGCGCGAGCAAACCGCCCCAGCTCCAGCCGCCTGGCGCGATCTTGAAGTAGTCCGCGATCTGAGCGCTGTAATACAGGAGATCGTCCGTGCCGCGGTCGAGGCTTCGCTCGCGTTGGACGCGGATGTACATCCAGGCAAACGGCGTGAGCGCCGCGCCGATGCCGATGCCCGCCGCGGCGAGGTCGCCAACGATGCGCGCGCGCGGGAGTCGCGGCCGCACGAGCTCCGCGGCGATCACGACCGCTGTCGCGATCGAAAAGAAAAACAGAAAGTAGCCATTCGACAACGCCTGCAGTACGAACGCGATCGCAAACCCTGCCAGCGCACGGGTCGATCCCGTCGCGAGATACCGGTGCAGCGCCCATAGCGCAATCGGCATCCAGCCCGCCATCAGCACTTGCAAATGCGTGATCTGGCTCGCGCGATACGGGTTGAAGACGAACGCGATCGCGGCGAGGAGCGCCGCGTCCTTCCGGCCGAAGAGCTCGCGCGTCAGCGCGTACATGCCGGCGCCGGCCAGGACATACGCGCCGACAAACGCGACGTTGTAGACGAGCACGGCGTTCCGCGTCAGCCACTGCAGCGGCGCCGTGAAGATGGCGACGCCGAACATGTGCTCGGCGTACGCGACCGTGTGCTGATGCGGATAGAGAAACGGCGCGTCCCAGAATCCGTGCAGACCGTGCGCCAGACGATCCGCGTCCCACGCGAGAAGGAACGTGACGAGTGCCGGGTCGGCCAGCCCGCCCGGCAGCGCGTACGACGCTCGCAGAATCAGCGGATAGGTCGTGACGACAGTCGCGACGAGGAAGAACAGCGCGACAAGGAGCAGCTCGCGCTTAGACGGTGAAGAGGATGGCATTGCCGGCGGGATCGTGCACGAGCAGACCGTCGGGTGTCGTGTCGAACGGGACGCTCGCGGATCGCAGACGCGCGGCAACGTCTGCGCGCGCCGCTTCGGCCGGCAGCCGCACGACGAAGTGCCGCATGCCGATCGCGCCAGGAGGCGGCGGCGGCGCGCCGACACCGGCCCACGTGTTCAGGCCGACGTGATGGTGATAGCCGCCGGCGGACACGAACAAGGCGCTGGGCCCGTAGCGCTGCATCAACTCGAATCCGAGCACGTCGACGTAGAAGCGCTCGGCCTCCGCGAGACGTGACACGTGCAGATGTACGTGACCGATCGCCGTCCCGCGCGCGAGCCCGTGGCCGTCGCCGCCGCTGTCCTCCGCGAGAATCCGATCGAGATCGAGCGGGTCGGCGCCCATCTGGAGCCGCCCGTTCACCATCGGCCACTCGGCGCGCGGCCGATCGCGATAGACCTCGATGCCGTTGCCGTCCGGATCGGCGAGATACAGCGCCTCGCTGACGCCGTGATCCGCAACACCCTGCAGCACGGTGTCGGTCTCGACCATCCGGCGCAGCGCGCGCCCGAGATCGCGGCGCGACGGCACGAGAATCGCGAAGTGATAGAGGCCGGTCGTGCCGCGGACGCGCGGCGCGTCCTCGCACTGCGAGAGCGCGAGGAGATCGGGTCCACCCGCGCCGAGCCACGCCGTTCGCTCGTCCCGATGCTGAACCGTGAACCCAAGATGCGCTTCGTAGAACCGAACCGATCGATCGAGATGGGAAATGGTGAGATGGACCTGGCCGATGCTGGTCGCCGGATCGATCACGAGTGGACCGTATCCGTTGAAAGATGACTGATCATAACGGGCTTTCGACCGCGATTTTCGGGCCGGGACAACGGGAGCGGCCCGTTAGTGAATTCGAGGAGACACGCCGCTAGTCGCTCGCGACGGCCTGGCGCTGCTCGCCGAGATGGTCGATGCCAAGCGCCACGACGTCGCCGGGTTTGAGATAGATCGGCGTCGGCTTCATGCCGAGCGCCACGCCCGAGGGTGTGCCCGTGCTGATCACGTCGCCCGGCAGCAGCGTCATGAACTGGCTGACGTAGCTCACGAGCTCGGCGACGCCGAAGATCATCTTGCCCGTCGAGCTCTTCTGCCGCATCTCGCCGTTGACGGTGAGCCACATGCCAAGAGCACCGGGATTCGGAATCTCGTCAGGCGTCGCGAGAAACGGTCCGAGCGGCGCGAACGTGTCGGCGCTTTTCCCTTTCACCCACTGCCCGCCGCGTTCGAGCTGAAACTCGCGCTCCGAGTAATCGTTGTGCAGCATGTAGCCGGCAACGTGACGCGGCGCCTGCTCGGGCGTCACGTACTTCGCCCGCGCGCCGATCGCGACGGCCAGCTCCACTTCCCAATCCACTTTCCTGCTGTTCCTCGGGATGACGAGCGGATCGTTGGGCCCGACGATGGACGACGTGGCTTTGAAGAAGATGATCGGCTCTTTGGGGATCTCCGCGCCGCTGTCGGCCGCGTGATCGCGATAGTTCACGCCGATGCAGATGATCTTGCTGGGACGGCGCACCGGCGGACCCAGACGCGTCTCCGGTGGGACACGTGGCGCGCGCGCGGCTTCCCGCTCGCACCACTTGCTCAGCCGCTGAAGACCATCGCCGCCGAAAAACATCTCGTCGTAGTCAGCGCCGAAGCCTGACGCGTCGACGCGCGTGCCGTCCTGACGTTGAACGCCGGGCCGTTCGCGGCCGGCCTCGCCGAAGCGAATCAGCTTCATGCGAGCGTTACTATAACCCGGTGTCAGACACGTGTCAGACCGGTGTCAGACGTGTCTGACACCCGGCGCGCTACTGTTGCGACGGCACACGCTCGGCGAGCAGACGCTCGACGTCCGCGGTGGTCTCGTCCTTCGCTTGCTGATGGAACTTCCCGCTCGCCGCGCCGGGGAATCCGGCGTGGACGCCGCGTACCCGTCCATCACGTCCCAGCAGGAACGTCGTCGGGAAGGAGCTGAGATTCACCGCCTGCGGCACTTTGTCCGCCAGTTCCTTCGGCTCGACTGGCAGCAGCACCGTGTACTCGATCCCGTAGCGCTTGTTGAACGCGCGCAGGCGGGTCGGGTTCTTGAGCTGCGCCGCTTCTTCGAACGACAGGCTCACGATCTCGAGCCCCTGGCCGCGGTACTTGCGATACAACTCGGCGAGGAGCGGCGCCTCGTCGTGGCAGTTCGGGCACCAGCTGCCGGAAATG
>Ga0137396_10002251_pt1 | contig 10514 bp, 5 predicted proteins | sample czc16metaG_FD_108284 | JGI IMG/M metagenome (GOLD analysis project Ga0137396, IMG submission 108284) | Vadose zone soil microbial communities from Angelo Coast Range Reserve, California, USA - czcobulk3.16 metaG | ecosystem: Environmental > Terrestrial > Soil > Vadose zone | place: USA... | reverse complement strand
CAGAGTGGCGCCGAGCATTAGCCAAGGCAGCACATGCAGGAAAGTTTGCGCGGGCGTCTTGATTAAGAGGAAAGCTCCGGCCAACCCTCCGAGAATGCTGGTCAGCACCAGAGGAATCATCACGCGGCGCGCAATTTCTAGCTTCTGGGAATAGGCGCCACCGCTCGCTGTGGTTCCTACCCACAGAGCCAGAGTGTTGGTGGCATTAGCGGGGATGGGCGGAACGCCGGTAAACACTAGCGCGGGGAAAGCGACGAAGCTTCCGCCACCCGCGACAGCGTTGATTCCGCCGCCGAGGGCCCCGGCGAAAAACAGGAAGATGGCGGTGTGCAGGTTCAAACAAAAGTTTTATCACGAATGCGGTTGGTCCGCCAAAGCGCGCAGGCTGCTTGCTTCCGCAACAACGGGTTGAATCGCTGAAGGGTCCGGCTCGCGCCCAAGCTGATCCTCGCTAAGTCATTTCTTGACAACGAGCGCCGACCCGTATATGAACGGGGGCGTTCCAGCGCCCTTCCGCCACTGAAGACCTGGCTCGCACCCAAAGACGAGTCACAGGGGGGATTCAAAGGAAGGGAAAAGAGACGCAAGGTGAGGTGTGACACGCTGCCTCGCTTCAAAGGCGATCGGCCAGCGTCACACTGTCGCGAAAAGGTCGGAGTTCACAGGAGGAAGCATGGCCAGCCGTGCAGACGCAATTCCGATGGGTGGTACTGCCGATTACAGCATTTGGAAGGTGATCATGGCCTCCAGCGTCGGAACCATGATCGAGTGGTACGACTTCTACATTTTTGGCAGTTTGGCAGCCGTCCTAGCGCTCAAATTCTATCCCCCTGGAAACGATACGTTTGCCTACGTCGCCTACCTTGCAACGTTTGCGGTGGGCTTCTTGGTGCGTCCTTTCGGTGCGCTTTTCTTCGGTCGTATCGGCGATCTGGTCGGCCGGAAATACGCCTTTCTCGTGACACTGACCATCATGGGCGGCGCAACCTTTCTGATCGGTCTTCTGCCGGTCTACAGCACCGCCGGCTGGTTCTCCCCGATCACGCTGATTCTCATCCGCGTTTTGCAAGGCTTGGCCCTGGGCGGCGAGTACGGCGGCGCGGCCGTTTATGTGGCCGAGCATGTCCCAGACGGCAAGCGCGGCTTCTACACCAGCTTTATTCAGATCACCGCGACTCTCGGTCTCTTCGTCTCCCTCATCGTAATTCTGCTCACGCAGCAATCGATGAGCAGGGAGGCCTTCAGTGCTTGGGGCTGGCGGCTTCCTTTCCTGATTTCTATCATCCTAGTCAGCATCTCGCTTTACATCCGCTTGAAGATGAAGGAATCGCCGATTTTCTCGTCCATCAAGAGCGCCGGAATGACTTCGGCTCAGCCGCTCAAAGACGCTTTTGGAAAGTGGGAAAACCTCAAACGCGTGCTCATCTCGCTTTTTGGCGCCACCGCCGGACAGGGCGTCGTTTGGTACACCGGCCAGTTCTACGCTCTCTTCTATTTGCAAACTATCCTCAAGGTGAACACCAAGACCGCCAACATTATCATTGCCATTGCCTTGCTCTGCGCCATGCCCTTCTTCACGGTTTTCGGCGCGATCTCGGATAGGGTCGGCCGCAAGTGGCTCATGCTGGGTGCATGTCTGCTCGCCGTCGTTACCTACATCCCCATCTACAAGGCAATGCAGAGCGCCGCGGGCAACAACGTTGTCACCGTAAAATCTGCAAAAAACAAGGTCACCGGTGCCACCACTTTAACGGCCATGACCATGGACCCCGTTACCAACGCGCTAGTCCCCGCAAAAGAAGCTCCCAACCCGAATGTGCCTATGCTTGTTTTTCTTGTCTTCATCCAAGTGATTTACGTCTGCATGGTTTACGGCCCGATCGCGGCTTATCTCGTCGAGGCTTTCCCAGCGAAGATTCGCTATACGTCTCTTTCACTTCCCTATCACATCGGTAACGGCGTTTTTGGCGGCCTCTTGCCGCTCATCGGGTTATGGAGCTGCGCGGCGACCGGCAACATTCTTGCCGGCCTCTACTACCCCATGATTGTCGCCTCGATGACCTTTGTCGTCGGCGGCCTCCTGCTCAAGGAAACGCATGGGCACAAGATCTGGGACGAAGTCGGCGGGATGAAGTAGCCAAGCTTCTGCGGATTGACTCTCGCGCCTTCGCGGGAGCATCATTTTTGGCGTGTAACCTCGCTCCTATCCGGGAGCGCGCTTGCACGCATCACACCGTTCCTCATTTGTGTGTCATAAGCTGATTCGATCCTTCGAGGGGAGTTGCCGCCGTGGCCACAGCTCGACCGAAGCTAAATGCAAAAGCATCGAAGGGCAAGCAAAAGCTTACCGAAGCGCAAATCGCCGTTCACTGGAAGGAAGAAGAGTTCTTCCGCCCATCCAAGGCATTCATCGCCCAGGCGAATCTGGCCGATCCCGCCTTCGTCAAGAAATTCAGCGAAAAGAATTTTCCGGAATGCTTCGATCATTACGCTTCGCTGCTCGATTGGGACAAGCCCTGGCGCAAGACGCTCGACACCAGCAACCCACCCTTCTGGAAGTGGTTTGTCGGCGGCAAACTCAACGCCTGCTACAACTGTGTCGACCGCCACCTGGCAAAGCACAAGAACAAGGCCGCTCTGATTTTCGTCCCGGAACCAGAAACGGAATCCCCCGTCGTCATCACCTACCAGGAACTCTACAAACGCGTCAACGAAGTTGCCGCGATGCTGCGCGATTTCGCCGGGCTGAAAACCGGCGACCGCGTCACCATCCATATGCCGATGATTCCAGAGTTGCCCGTCACCATGCTGGCGTGCGCGCGGCTAGGTGTTGTGCACTCCGTCGTCTTCGGCGGTTTTAGCGGCGAAGCTTGCGGCCTCCGCGCCGCCGATTCCGGCAGCCGCGTGCTCATTTATGCCGACGGCTATCATCGCAACGGCAAGTGGGTGGATCACAAAGCCAGCGCGGACATCGCCGTGCAAACCGCCAAAAAAGAGGGCCAAGACATTGACAAGGTCCTGGTCTGGAGGCGCTATCCCGGCAAATACACCTCCGACTCGCCTATGATCATGGGCCGCGATTTCTTCGTCGACGAAGCCCTGAAAGATTATCGCGGCCACACTGTCGAGCCCGTCTCGCAAGACGCCGAAGCTCCGCTCTTCCTGATGTATACGAGCGGCACGACCGGCAAGCCCAAGGGCTGCCAGCACCGCACCGGCGGCTATCTGGCTTACGTCACCGGCACTGCCAAGTATTACCAGGACATTCATCCCGAAGACGTTTACTGGTGTATGGCCGATATCGGCTGGATCACTGGACACTCCTATATTGTGTACGGCCCGATGGCGCTCGCCGCTACCAGCGTCCTCTACGAGGGCGTCCCGCAATTCCCCGATGCCGGCCGTCCCTGGCGCATTGCCGAACGCCTCGACGTCAACATTTTCCACACTTCCCCGACTGCCATCCGCATGCTTCGCAAAGCCGGCGGCGACGCGCCGAAAGACTATAACTATCGCTACAAGCATATGACCACCGTCGGCGAGCCCATCGAGCCGGAAGTCTGGAAGTGGTATTACGAAGTCGTTGGCAAAGGCAAAGCCGTCATCGTCGACACTTGGTGGCAAACGGAAACCGGAGGCTTCCTTTGCAGCACCAAGCCCGCGCTCGATCCCATGAAGCCCGGTAGCGCTGGTCCCGCGGTCCTCGGCATCTATCCGATCATTTGGGACGAGGAGGGCAAAGAAGTAAAGGCAGGCTCGGGCAAGGCCGGCAACATCTGCATTCGCAATCCCTGGCCGGGCATCATGCAGACCATCTGGGGCGACCCCCAGCGCTTCGTCACGCAGTACTACAAAAAGTACAACAAGAATCCCAAGAGCAAGGACTGGCGTGACTGGCCCTACTACGCCGCTGACGGCGCCGTGCTCCCGGCCGACGGTTACTATCGCATTCTCGGCCGCGTCGATGACGTCATCAACGTCGCCGGCCACCGCCTCGGCACCAAGGAAGTCGAATCCGCCTGCCTCACGATTCCGGAAGTCGCCGAAGCCGCCGTCGTTCCCGCCGTCGACGAAGTCAAAGGCCGCGTCCCTGTCGTCTACATCTCACTGAAGCCCGGCGTGCCAACCACCAAAGCCATCGAGGACAAAGTCATCCACACCATCGAAACCATGATCGGCAAAATCGCCCGGCCCAAGACCATCCACATCGTCCCGGATATGCCCAAGACCCGCTCTGGCAAAATTATGCGCCGCGTCCTCGCCGCCATTTCCAATCACATGGACACTGGCGACATCACCACCCTAGCCAATCCCGACATCGTCGCCCAAATCCGCGAACAAGTCCAAGGCCGCAACGTCGCCCCCCTCAAGGAAGGCCCCGAAGACATCAAGCGCTTCGGCGACGAACGCTAATCCCGCGATCGACGCCTAGAGCCAGAAATCTCGCACTCGGATGCGGCCGATAGAGTCTAACGGCGCCAAGAAGGTTCATGTTGCTCCTTCCCAGCGCCGGAAATAGCATTGAGGTTGTCTGCCCTAAAACTCGAAGCGGAGGCTGAGTTGGATCCAGCGGCTGCCGCTCGTGCGGTTCGCTGGAATGAATTGACTGGAGATAACGCCGAAGTTCTGCAAGCCGCTGGCTAGAGATAGACTCCCCCCGCACCCAACGTTATTACCGTTGGTGGCGCCAGGATCGCAGTAAATCACGTGGTTGAAGATGTTGAAGAAGTCGGCGGCGAAGTTGAGATGCGTACGCTCGGTGATCGCCGTCCTCTTTCCAAACGAAGCGTCCAAGTTCCAGTGACCCAGGCCACGCAACGGATTTGAACGGCCGGAGCGGCCGTCTGAAGCCAATAACACGGGCCGAAAGTCATTAGAGACGGCGGATGGGTTGCCGAACAGATTCAATCCTGAACCCTTCAGAGGCGGCGTACCTGTCGGATACTGTGACTGGCAGTTTGATCCGTCTCCGCTGGAGCCGGGGTTACCAGGGCCGGAACAGACAGAAACGTGCACTCCGTCCCCAAAGCTGCCAGGGTTGACAGTGGGAATTTTCCCGGTGTTGAACCCGAGCGCGCGCGTGCCACCCCAGACCTGAGATCCCTCCGTCGCCGTGAGTGGTTGGCCGCTGATCGCGGTAAAGATCCCCGAGTTGTACCAGCCTTCGATCACCCGCTTCAGGAATGAGTGCGAACTCTTCAAAGGCAGGTTGTAAACCCATTTCCCGTTGAAGATGTGACGGAAATCGAAGGTGGAAGGGCCATACTCGGCGTTCAGGTCAAAGCTGTTGGGCATCAGGTTAGCGGCGTTCTGAATCGCGCCAATCTGATCCAGCGAGTGGGAGAAAGTATAGTTTGCGGTAAACGAAAGTCCGCGAGACACCCGCTTATCAACCGTCACCAACAGCGCGTGGTAGTTGGCTTCACCTGTGCTTGAGCGGAAGAAAATGCCCTGCGCCAGGTAGTTGTTGAAAGTCGGCAGCCCGACCAGCATCCGACGACCATCGATGGTTGAGAAGATGTTGCTGACGCCTCCATTGACGAAATTGGCGCTCTGCACGCCAGCGATCCACGCGCTACATGTAATTGCCACATTCTTGCTATTCAAACAGAACTGGCTGGGGATGTTGTTTTCAAACCAACTCTCCGTCGGAATCGTAGCGCCGGTTCGAACAGCAGTAGCCACACCATCGAATGCCTGAGCAAAAGTCTGACCTGAGGCAGCGTCCTTAAAATTGATAGGAGACTGGCCCAAGCTCATGCTTTGCGGCAGTTTGCGGCCGAGGCGTCCGGTATAGGCAACCTCCAAGAGCATGTTGCCGGGCAGTTCGCGCTGAATGCTTAGATCCGCAGCGTAGTTGCGTCCCACCTTTATGCTGGGATCATCTTGGAAGGAGAACACTTCGGGAGAAATGATGCTACCTCTTGAATTCACGGTGACTACTGGCACGATAGGGTTGGACTGCGCTGGAACTGTCGGCACCGGCATTGTCCCATCCTGGCCGACGCGGAAAACACTCAACGCCGGATTGACGCTCGCTGGATTACACAGGATGCCCCCTGCGCCAGTGCTGTTGCAGGCGGGACCGGAGAGGTTGAGAGTCTGCGCAAACCCGACACCCAGTGCCGGGATGATCACGCTCTGCACCGTATTTTGCCGATCATAGATAATCGCGAATCCAGTGCGGACCACTGTCCTGCCAGAGCCAAAAAGCCGTCCTCTCAGGCCGGAATTGCTCGAAGGCGTCCATGCAAGAGCCACGCGGGGCGCGATGTCGCCATAGTCCACGTTGAATACACCTCTTTTGGCCGAGTTGATGGGCACAAACCCGAAAGTGGGATTAAAGAATTGGCCGTTGTCGGCGGCATCTTTCCGCTGCTTCAGGAACTCCAGCGCAGTAATGGGTTTGCCGGTCCCGGCATCAATCTGGATGGTCTGGCGGCCCAGGCGTTCGACGGGAGCCGTCTGCCAACCGTAACTTAAGCCGAGGGAGAGAGTAAGAGAGGGTTTCATTCGCCAGACGTCTTGGACATACATCTCCGGAGCCCAGAGCTTGGTATCCGATTGGAGCTGGCTCCCGAAGGGCAACGGATTGAACTTTCCATCGCGCACGGCAAGGACGGATATGTTGTCGACCAATCCCAGTGTCCCAGCGTAGAGGCGGTCCCACTGCTGCACATCGGTGCTGCGCAGGCAATTTGTCGTGACGGCCGGAGCACGCGTTGTCGCATTGGCCGGAGAGCACTTTGGTGCACGATCGGCCGATGGAATGGTAACGCCGAAACCATCGTCGGCGTCCAATTGAGCTACGAGGGCGCCCAGAGCGCCGATAACTTTGTCATCGCGCAAGTGCAAAGTAGGCAGAAAGTGAATGGCGGTGCCGAACTCCCAGGTATGCTTCCCGCGAGTCCAGACGAAGTCCGCATTCCACTGGAAGTTTCGATCATCGTTGCCCTGCTTACGCGCCACTTGGGTACCCACGTCAATGGGTTCATCGAGCAAGCTGTGTGTACCGCCGCCGCCGCCGATGTCAAGGGCAATCGGACCGGCGGAGGCAGTGTTTGTTCCGGGGATATTCTCCTGTGTCGCTACGGCATTGGGCCGCTCCGGAGCCGTCGCGTCGCGCTCGCGCACCCAGCCGAAGCGGAAAGCCGCCGTGAGCTGCGAGGTGAGTTGGCCGCTCAGTCCACCTACTAACATGTTCTGTCGAACAGGAAGCGACCGAACGGTGGTGGGCTTTCCTCCAATAATGTCCAGCTGCAGCGCGCTAATCTGCGCCTGCCGAAAATAGCGGAAAGACACATCGGCATGCCACTTGCCCGAGAGGTTCTGATCGAGTCTCAGGTCGTAGAAGTCGTTGGTCAGAGGCGTCCCGGCGTTGGCGGTAAACCCAGTGGTATTCAAGCCGTCAGCGCCCGACACCGAGGTATCGTTTCCTGTCGGCATCAATTTCCACAATGCTGAAATACTGGGACTCAGGCCAAGACCGCGGGGATCGCACGCCAAGTTCAGAGGCTGGTTATTGGCGTCTGAACCGCAATTTGTCGAGCTAAGCAGATTGTAGCTCCGCAAGGTACCTACCCCGGTGCAATTACCCTTTGTGTCAAATTGCCCCGACGAGCAATCGGTGAACTGCAGAATTCCCTGCTTCAGCATGTCGGTCGGCACGATTCGCGACTGCTGGCTGGTACCGGGGAAACGACGCCCTTCGTAGTTGGCGAAGAAGAACGTCTTCTTATGCCACAGGAATGGCAGTGGACCACCTGCGCGGGCCCCAAACCGGTTGTCCTTCAACTCCGGATTCGTCAATTTTAGGCGATTGTTGTCCCAGCTATTGGCGTTCAATTCGTCGTTCTGGTGATACCAATAAACCGAGCCATGATACTGGTCGGTGCCCGAGCGGCTCACCAACGAGACTTGACCACCCGCGCCGCGGCCGTACTCGGCATTGGGGTTGGCGACACTCACGCGGAATTCGTCAATGCTGTCAATCGGAAGAAACGCGAATGTCCCCAAGCCACCAACGGAATTGTTGGTCACGTCAATACCATCCAAAGTGAAACTGCTCTGATCGCTTCGCGCGCCGGTGATCTCCCCGGTGGGAGTTGCGCCCGGCTGCAGCGTGAGGAGTTCGTTCACCTGGCGAGTCAGCGCCGGAAAGAGCTGAATCTCCGCGCTCGGGAGGACGTTGCCAACGGTTGCGTCCGTGGTTTGCAGTTCCACGTGCGCGCCGGCCTCCACCTGAACAACTTCCGCAACTTGGCCCAACTCCATCTTGAAATCGAGGGTATAACTCTTCGCCACATCCACCGTTAGCGCTGCGACATCCGCGGTCCGGAACCCGGCCTTTTTCACCGTGACCTGATACTCTCCGGGAACCATGCCTGTGAACGTATATTGGCCGGCTGAGTTACTATTTTGCTCTGCCTGACTATTGGTAGCTTTGTTGCGCAGCACCACCGTCGCATCGAGAACCGCCGCACCACTGGGATCCGTAACCGTTCCGATGACCGTGCCCGTGGTCAAGGTTTGTGCCTCGACCGGTTGCAGAATCGCTGAAAGGACTAATAACATCCCGGCAAAAAAGAAAAGTACGCCTATCTTTTTCACGGTTCCACCCCTTTTCATTTTGGAAATTCGAGGACTTGGGGAGACTGAAGGGCAGGCACACTTAAAGCGGAGACACACAAAACAGCGAGAGAGCAACAACGAAGCACTCGCTTTACCACCCACCACATCCCCCATCGACAGCTCAGCCAACCACTCGCAGCAACCCACCCTAGCAGGCGCGTTCCCACCAGAAGGTGAGAGAGATAGGGCCCATATATGCTAAACGCCGGTAGCGGTCAAGATATTTTATCCAAATATCAAGAATCGCTTGGGCCGGTTCTCTGCCCGGCTTGGTATCCCCCGCTGCTTCTCCACGGCAATTGCGGCGGATACCCTCGCTTCTGGCACCACTGGATAATCTGGCAAGGGCCCTTGCTCACTGGACTGCCAGACCACTTTATTTATTCCCGCTAAGTTGAAAAGGAAGCTGTTCAAGGCTTGGCAGCCCAACCGTGACCTAGAAATGGGGAGGGACTGCGGACTTCTCCGGCGAGGCATCAAGCCCGTTGTCGAACCTGCATGAACGAAGTTAGATGGAGGCCGTCTCCACTATTTATTTGCCGGCCTGCCTCGCAGTTCAGATAGCTTCCCCTGCTGTTCCGGCGTCAATTTGTTCTTGATGCGTACGAGCAAGGTCACTTGTTCCCTCTTGATTTCCCGTTCCGCCGCCAGCACCTTTTCCAATTGTGCCAGTATCTGCTGCTCGTCCACGCGCGGTTGCTTGGCTAGGCCCACCAATTTTTCCATTTCATCCTGCAGCTTCCATTGCAATTCGGTGAATTTCAACTGCGCCTGCCGGATTTCCGTCTTGAAGTACTCTTTTTGCTCCGCGCTCAGGCCAATCGCCTCCTGGTGCTGGATCACTAGTTCCGGGGCAAAGAAACTCTGCCCGATTGGGTCTTGATCGGGCTGCTGCGCGGTGGCTGCTCCCACCACGAACAGAAATGCCGCGCAAATGCCGAGAAGCCTCGTTCTCATCTCATTCCTCCTCATCCGTCTTCACCGGAACATGCAGATACGATTGGCCGAGTCTCGGCATCCCCTTCAAAATCTCTTGCCCGGGAGTCCTCAGCAGGCCGTCGCTGGGCGCTCGCCATTCAGCAAGTTTCTGCGCGGCGGCTACTTCCCCTGCCGGAATCGCTGGTCCATTTCTTCGCAGCGATGTCACGCCAACAACCAACAGCGTCACAACCACGACGGTTGCTCCTGCCAATGTCCACGCTCTCCACGGCCTGCCGCGGTTCCCTTCCTTCGCGGCCACCGCTGCAAGTACTCGTGCCCTGAAATCCGCCGAGAGCTCCGCTCCTTGCGCCACCAGCGGCAGCAGCGCATCTAATCGCGCCGCGCGCGCTCGAATCTCGTCCAGCTCAGCGGAGCAATTCGCACAGCTTTGCAGATGCTCTTCGAGATCCTTCGCCGTAGTCCCCGTCAGTGCGGCCTCCCGCAACGGATCTTTCCAGTTTTCGCACGCGTTTTTCATTTCATCACTTCCAACAAAAGTTTCCGCGCCGTGTGCATCCGCGACCTCACCGTTCCTGCGGGAACTCCAAGCACCGCTCCCACATCGGCTGCTTCCATCTCCTCCACAAGCGATAGCTGCAAGACGCTGCGGAGTTTCTCCGGCAGCCGTTCAATTTCTCTACGTAGCCGGCCCAGAAGTACTTGCTGCTCCGCGTACTTTGCGCCGTCAACCATCGCTGGCGTCTCGGTCATCTGCCAAGCTGAATCTCGCGCCAGTCGCCGCCCATGGCCCCTCCGCCGGTTCAGTGCCAGCCGGAAAACGATCCGGTTTATCCACCAGCGAAATTTTTCCGCCTCCCGCAGCGAGGCAAATTTCTGATAGGCGCGCAAAAACGCTTCCTGGGCCACATCCTCCGCGTCGGCGGAATTGCCGAGAACACTGT
>Ga0137396_10002250_pt1 | contig 10515 bp, 5 predicted proteins | sample czc16metaG_FD_108284 | JGI IMG/M metagenome (GOLD analysis project Ga0137396, IMG submission 108284) | Vadose zone soil microbial communities from Angelo Coast Range Reserve, California, USA - czcobulk3.16 metaG | ecosystem: Environmental > Terrestrial > Soil > Vadose zone | place: USA... | reverse complement strand
TGCATTCGCCGCCCGTCGCATCGCGGATGGCGGCGAGGATCGCCTGAGGCGACAGGCCCCCGCCGAAGCTCTCATCCTGGGGGCGCCGGCCGGCCTCGATCTCCGCCTGCCAGGCATCGCAGCTCCGGAGCTGCGTCGCGGCGACCAGGCGCCGCGTGACCGCCGCGGCGTCACCCACGATCCCGACGGCCGTGGGAACATTGCGCCCGATCTCCGAGCGGTCCAGGTCGATGTGCACGACCTGCGCCCGCGGCGCGAACGTCGCGAGGTTCCCCGTCACGCGGTCGTCGAACCGCAACCCGATGCCGACGATCAGGTCGGCGCGCTGGATCGCGCGGTTCACGTGGACTTCGCCGTGCATCCCCGGCATGCCGAGGTGCAGCGGGTGACCTTCCGGGAACGCGCTGATCCCGAGCAGGGTCGTGATGACGGGCATGCCGGTCCGCTCGGCGAGGGCCCGCACCTCGGCGTAGGCGTTCGCGAGGATGACCCCGTGGCCCACCATCAACACGGGCCGCTTCGCAGCGGCGATCAGATCCGCGGCGCGACGGATGTCGTCGTCGGTCGCGGTAGGTAGGGGCGCGGCATGCGGCGCCCCTGCCGACGGTGAAAACACCACCTTCTGGTTCTGCACATCCTTCGGCACATCGATCAGCACCGGGCCCGGGCGGCCGGCCTGGGCGAGGGCAATCGCCTCCCGCACCACGCCCGCCAGCTCGGCGGCGTCCTGGACGAGGTAGCTGTGCTTCGTGATGGGAAGGGTGATGCCCACGATGTCGGTTTCCTGGAAGGCGTCCCGCCCGATCATCGGACGCGACACCTGCCCGGTGATCGCGACGACCGGAGAGCTGTCCATGTGCGCCGTCGCGAGCCCGGTCACGAGGTTCGTGGCGCCGGGACCGGAGGTCGCGACGCAGACACCGACACGGCCGCTCGTGCGCGCGTAGCCGTCCGCCGCGTGCGCCGCCGCCTGCTCGTGCCGCACCAGGATGTGACGCAGGCCCGGAAACTCGGGCAGCGCGTGGTAGAACGGCATGATCGCGCCCCCGGGATAGCCGAAGAGCACATCGACGCCCGATTCGACCAGCGTGCGGCAAAGGATGTGCGCGCCGCTCGTGACTTCGCTCATCGGATCAGACTCCCCAGAAATACGTGGCGTTCAGCGACTGACCCTCGAGCTCGTCCGCGTGGCTCGCCTTGTTGAGGGCGTGCACGAGGGCTCTGGTGCTCGCCTCGACGATGTCCGTCGACGCGCCGTGGCCGGACAGCGACTTGCCGTCGACCTTCACCTGGACCAGGACCTGACCGAGGCTGTCGCGCCCCGGCGTGACCGACTGGACGATCAGGTTCAAGACCTCGATGCTGCGTCCGGCGAGCTCGCCCACGGCGGCGAACGCGGCGGCGATGGGTCCGTTCCCGTTGCCGGTTGCGCGCCGTTCCCCGGCCCAGGGACCGCCAAGGGAAACGGCGGCGGTGGCCGCCACCGTTCCGCACGTTACCTCCAGGCGGGCCAGGCGGTAGGCCTCGGGCGCATCGTGAAATCGGCCGTGCAGCAGGGCCAGCAGATCCTCGTCCAGGATCTCCCGCTTCTTGTCCGCCAGCGCCGTGAACTCCTGGTACAGGTTGTCGAGCGTGGCGTCGTCCAGCTCATAGCCGAGCTGCTGGTAGCGCCGCTCCAGCGCATGGCGGCCGGAATGCTTGCCCAGCACCAGCGTGGAGCGTGGGACACCGACTTCCTCCGGCCGGATGATCTCGTAGGTTAGCCCGTTCTGAATCATGCCGTGCTGGTGGATCCCGGCTTCGTGGGCGAAGGCATTGCGGCCGACGATCGCCTTGTTGGGCTGGGGGAAGATGCCCGTCACGTGCGAGAGTAGCTGGCTGGTGCGGAACAGCTCGGGGGTGTGCACGCCGCAGCGGAACGCCACCGCCTCGGGGCGTACGCGCCCCGCCACCACGATCTCCTCGAGCGCTGCGTTGCCGGCGCGCTCACCGATCCCGTTGATGGTGCACTCCACCTGACCGGCACCTGCCTCGATGGCCGCGAGGGAGTTGGCCACGGCGAGGCCGAGATCGTCGTGGCAGTGGGCGCTGAACACGGCGCGCTCGCTGCCGGGCACACGCGCTTGCACCGTCCGGAACATCGCCCCGTATTCGGCCGGCGTGGCGTAGCCCACCGTATCGGGGAGGTTGACCGTCGTAGCGCCCGCGTCGATCGCGGCCTCGACCACTCGGCACAAGAATTCCGGATCGGTGCGGGTCGCGTCCTCCGCGGAGAACTCGACGTCGCCGGTGAAGCCCCTGGCGCGCTGCACCGCGGCACGAGCGCGCTCGAGACACTGCTCGCGCGTGAGCCGCAACTTATGCTCGAGGTGCAGATCGGACGTCGCGATGAAGACGTGGATCCGTCCGCGCGCCGCGGGCCGCAGCGCTTCCCCGGCCCGGTCGATGTCCCGGTCGTGGCAGCGCGCCAGGGCCGCAATGATCGGGCGCTGCACTGCTGCGGCGATGGCGTGAACGCCGTTGAAGTCGCCCTCCGACGCGCTGGGGAACCCCGCCTCGATCACGTCCACGCCGAGTCGGTCGAGCTGGCGCGCCAGGCGCAGCTTCGCCTCCGGCGTCATGGAATTGCCGGGCGCTTGCTCCCCGTCCCGGAGCGTGGTGTCGAAGATGACGACGTCTCGTCCCATAGTGCCCCCATTGCAGTGAACGCAAAAACGCCGCGAACCCTGGGGGGTCCGCGGCGTTCGATTCGGGCTGCTGCTTCTACTATCCGATCATTGCACCCTTGCGCGCGCCGGCGACCCCCTGCTGAGTGAGGTGCTCAGCAGCAGGACGAGGAGCAGGACGAGCGCGAGTTGGATCACGATGATCACCTGGGGAGGAGAGGTATCTCTCCCCCTCCCCGCTGTCAAGGGTCGCCGCCCATCACCGGCTGAGCCAGTAGGAAACCTTCACGAGGAACGTGTTGTCGGGGTGCTGGTTGAACAACCGGCGGAAGTCCTGCGGCATGGGACGCGACGTGTCTACGTCGTTCTGATCTACCCGCCCCTGACTCCACACCACGAACAGCGTCGAGCCCGGCCGGTACTCCCACCGTAGCACCAGGTTCGAGTTGAAGGCCTTGAAGTTCTCCTGTCCCGGCGCGGCCGAATACGGCTGGAACCGATCTACGAACCGGACCGCGCGGGGGTTCGCCAGCTCGCGGACGTTCGAGTAGGGCCCCTTGCTCACGAAGGGCGAGGCGTACGCCTGAACCGTGAGCGTGGGGCTCGCGGTGTAGTCCAACCGGAATGATACGGACGCCGTCTTCTGATCGAGGTGCGCAAACGTGTAATGCTTGACCAAGGTGCCGCTGTCCGTGACGGTGCCGTGGTACTGCCAGTCGTTCACATCGTGTGAGATGCTGAGGCCGAGCGAGGCGCGGAACTGGGTGGACACGCGGAAGTCCACGCTCGGGCTCACGTTGAAGCTCGTGGACCGGCCGCCGTCCCCCCGGAAGTAGTTGAAAAAGAGGTAGGGGATGATGGGGCGGCGTTGGTCGCCCCCGAACCCGCCCCACGGGGCGATGTACGGATCGACCCGAACCGCAGGCCCGCCACGTGCCACACGGTCGTCAAACGTGCCGCCGAGCTGGCCGACGGTGCCCCCGAGGTGCACCCAATACCGATTGTTGAGCTGGAAGTGCCCGTTCGTGTTGGCCGCGCGTTCTTCGGGCAAACCCTCCGTCGTCCAGAACTGCCACCAGTTGAAGTTCCAGAAGCCCCGCTGGAAGATCAGAAACGGCTTCGTCCAATTCATGGCGGCCCAGGTGCTCCAGCTCTGCTGGTCGGCGCGGCGCAGGAACCCGAAGTCGTTGGCCTCGAAGCCGGGAGACCGGCGCAGGTAGCTCGTCTCGAACTGGATGAAGCCACTGGTTCGCCGGAACAGCACCTCCTCGGCGTCCCCCGACAGGCGGGTGCGCGTGGTGTCCAAGGTGAGGCCGTCGTCGGGCCGCTGATAGAGGTGCACGGAGCTGCGCTGCGTCCTGGCGATCGCGGCGGGAGTCCCGGCGACGCGGCTCGCGTCGATGGAGCCGGTGACCTGATAGCGCCCACCCGCGAAGCGGTGGCGGAAATTGAAGGCGCCGACGTAGGCGGTCTTGCGCAGGACACTCTCGGTCCACTGATCGACGCCGCGGTTCACTCCTGTCAGCATCACACCGATGCCGCTCTCGCCCTTGCGGAAGTCCTGCGTCGCGCGGAGGGCAGAGTAGTTCGTGGTCGGCTCGAGCGTCTGGCCCACCCCGTTCGTGGAGTTGTTGGTCACGGCGTCAAGCACGCCCAGCGTCAGCCCGCTGGGCAGCCGCCCGGTGATCTTGGCGGCGCCGAGGATCCGGGACGCCCCTCCCACCCGCCGGGAGTAGAACAGCCCTTCCCCGCTGCAATTGACGACGCTGCAATTGATGCCGAACTGGAAAATGCCCGTGCCCTCGATGAAGAACGGTCGCCGCTCCTGGTAGAACGTCTCGAACGGACCGAGGTTGAGCACCGAGGGGTCGGCCTCGACCTGCCCGAAGTCGGGGTTTACGGTCGCGTCGATCGTGATGTTCGACGTCAGTCCATACTTGATGTCGGCGCCCCCATCGACCTTCTGCGCCCGGTCGAACCCCGCGCCGGCGAGCGGCACGTTCTTCGTCACGAAATACGGCGTTAACTCGAGACGCCGCGGCGTGGCGAGCCCGTCGAGCCCCGTCACCTCCCCGAGCTGTGACATCAAACCAGGGCGCGTCTGGCGATACAGCGGCCAGCTCACGCGCTCGGTGTAGCGGTCGATGTCGCGCCACACGGCGAAGCCGAACGTGTTGGTCGGTCCGGGGGTGTAGCGCATCTGCGAGAGGGGAATGTGGAACTCGGCGGTCCAGCCGAGCGAGTCAATCTGCGTCCCGGCCTCCCACACCCCGTCCCACGCGTCGTCTTCGTTGTTGTCGTCGTAGACCGCGTAGTCGCGCTTCACACCCGCGGGGTTGACGGCGAACTCGTAGCCGGTGCGGCGGTCGTGATAGGAGTCGATGATGATCTTGAGCTGGTCGGATGCCGTCCGGATGTCGCGCCGCGCCAGCAGTTTGAGAATGCTGTCGGGGTGGGCGTCGAAGGCGCGTATGAACACATAGAAGTTGTGAGCGTCGTAGGCGACCTTCACCTCCGTGCGGAACCTCGGCTCCGCGTCCTCGACTGGCTGGAACTGGCGGAACGCCGTGATCGCGGGGGCGATCCGCCAGACCGCGTCGTCGTCGCGCCCGTCGATCACCGGCGGGACGTCGGCGCGGACCGCTCTCGCGGTCGTGGCCGATGGGGAAGGCGGGGGAGGAGTCGAAGGAGACCCCGTGGTCTGAACAGCGAGCAGGACGGCAGTAAGCAACGCCAACGGGGCCATGAGTCATCCGGGAGTAGGGACCCTACGTTGGATGCTACGGAAGGAAAAAGGGTTGGTTTCGGGCGCCGCCTACCCCCGCTTGCGCCGCTCCCCCCGTCCCGCCTCGGGCTGCTGCTCGGCGCCCCCGTCCTGCTCAGCCGCAACCTGGGCGGGGAACAGCTCCGACCGCAGCCATACGCCCGGAATCGGCAGCGTGACCGTGACCTCCTGCGAAGCCCGGGCCGGACCCTTCGCGGCCGCGGCGAGCGCGGCGCGCCATTCCGGCGTCGTGAATTCGTCGGAGCGAAGCTGGAACGCGACGTAGTTGCCCACCCGGCCCACGACCACGTTCTCGATCACGTCGGTCAGGGGACGGCCCCGCGGATCGCGCAGCTTCGCGAGGGCGAAGAAGCGCTCCGCCGGATCACCGGCGGCGATGATGGTCGCCGAGTAATAGGGAAGGTGGGCGGCGATGTGGGCATAGACGCGCTGCTCCACGGCGGCGGGCGGGTCGTCCGGACCGAGTACCTGGTCGACGTCGGCGGCCAGAGTGCGATCGAGCAGGCTGCGGCGCACGGCGTACCCGAAACGCCTCACAACCGCGCGCGTCGCGATGTTCGGCAGCCGGAACGGCACGAGCAAAGCGGGCCGGAGGCGCGGCGTCCGGACGATCACACGGTAGCGCTCGACGGGCTCGACAAAGTGATACGTGAGCACGCCCTCGGACCGCATGTTGCGTAGGGTGCGGACCGATGACCCCGGCGCTTTGTCGCCATCGAATTCGGCTACGCCCAAGGGACGTCGACGCAGGCCTTCCGCCATCTTCGCGGTGCGCTCGGCCAAAAGCCGGACGGTATCCGCCGCCGCGGCGGCCAGATCAGACGCGACGCAGGGCTCCAGCGGCACCGCGTCCAACCCGTCACCGAGCTGGCGGGCGCCGACCATCTTGGCGACGATCTGGAGTGGCCGGTCGTGCGCGACGGGTTTCTTGCGCCAGCGCCCGTCCGACACAGCCACCTTGACCTCCTCGCCCGGACCGAGCGAGACGCTGTACAGCGTGTCCCCCGCCTCGGGGCCGAGCGACTGCCAGATCAGCTCTAACTCGAGTACCACCCCGTAACGCATCGTCGTGGGATCCGGCGGCGGCGCGACGATGTGTGCCGCGTCAGGCGCGCCGGTAACCTCCCGATCCTGAGGCAGCACACCGATGCGGGCGAACCGTACAGCGCGACCCGGCGGCGGTTGCGCGGCATGGAGCGCGGGCACGCTGGCGGCAGTCGCAGCGTCAGGGGCCGCCGCACCAGCGGCGCGGGCGGCCGGCAAATCGCGGGGCGCGGTGAGCGGAATGGGATCGTCGGGCAGGGAGCGCGCGTCGAGCTCGATCGTCTCTTCGTTTCGCAGCCCGACGCGCAGACGGAGACGGGCGTAGTCGTGCTTGGGGATCCGGACCAGGCCGTCGCCGTCGCTGACCCAATAGCCGCCGCCGCGGCCGCCCTCCTGGAGCACGCTGACCGGGACCCCGGGGACAGCCGCCCCCGTGTCCTGATCCACGATTCGGAACGTCCAAGAGTCCTGCCAGCCGATGGCCATGGTCGCTCAACTGGGCAAGGATGGGGCCAGCCGCGAGGTTTGAGGCGTAAATCGCTTTGGAGCAGCGAGTTACGGCGACTGTCAGGTCACCGCACCGCCGTTCGGCGCCTGCCCCATCCACCTCAAAGGGCCAGAGCCGCCGAGTTGTGCGAGGCTCCCGTCAGGACCCCCACGAAGCCGATGTACACCCGATCCGACCACCAGGCACGGCAGCGCGTGATTTCCGCCATGGCCGCCTCCGAGGTCATCGCCTTGCGGTAGGGGCGCGCGGTGGTCAAGGCGTCGTACACGTCCACGATTCCCACGATCTGGGCCGACACCGGAATCTCTTCCCCGCGCAGCCGGTCCGGGTAACCGGTCCCGTCGTAGCGCTCGTGGTGCCAGCGGATGATCGGCTTCAGGTCCCAGGGGAACTCGACCTTGGCGAGCAGCTCGACCCCCCAGATCGTGTGTAGCTGCACGACTTCATACTCGTCCCGAGTCAGGGGTCCGGGCTTGTTCAGGATTTCGTGGGGGACGCGCACCTTCCCCACATCGTGGAGATAGGCGCCCAGCTGGATGGCGGTCTGGACGTCCTCCTCCAAGCCAAGCGCGCAGGCGACCGCGACGGCGTGCCGCGCCACGCGCTCGCAGTGGCCGAAGGTGTAGGTGTCGCTCGACTCGATCGACTGCCCCCACTCCCGCACGACCGCCAGATAGGTGGCCTCGAGCTCGGCCATCTTCCCGTCCACGTTGACCAAGTCGATACGCGCTTCGAGACGGGCGAAGAGGCGGTGGGCGGCGTTGAGGAGACTCAGCGCCTCCTGGTTGCGGCCGCTCGCCTGATAGAGGATGGCCAGCTCGCGCGTCGCCTCCGCCTCCCCCAGCACCGCGCCCGCGCTCACGGCCAGCTCGATCGCGGAGCGGAGTCGAGACTCGGCGAGCGCCGTGCGGCCCGTCTCGCGGTACACCATGCCGAGCATGCGATACGCCTCAGCCTTGTAGCTGCGAGCGTCGATCTGATCGAACAAGGCGAGGGCCGCCTCGGCGTTGCGCCGCGCATCTTCGTAGCGGCCGCGCGCGATGTGCACCTCGGCATGATTCACCAGGCAGAGCCCTTCCAGCTGCGCGTCGCCGGCACGCGCGGCGATCTCGTAGCACGCGATGAAGTAGCCGTCGGCCCGGTCGAGCTCCCCGCGGTCGGTGCTCACAATGCCGAGGTTGGCGTAGGCGACGGCGCAGCCGTGCTCGTCGTTCGCGGCGCGGCACTCCTCGAGCGAGCGCTGGTAGCGCGCGAGCGCCTCGTCGAAGTCCCCCTGGATGTTCGCGACGATGCCGAGGTTCCGCTCGATGCGCGCGCCCAGGTCGCGGCTCTGCCGCCCCAGCTCCACCGCGTCGAGGAAATGCTTCCGCGCCTCCACCAGGGCTCCCGCCGCCAGGTCGAGACCGCCCAGCGTGTTGAGAGCTTCGGCGGCGAGCACGTCGTTCCCCGCCTCGCGGGCGACCGCAAAGCTCCGGTCGCACAGGGCCCGCGCCACTGCCGACTCGTTGCGGTGGTGGCGCACCACCGCGAGTCGCCGCAGCGCCTCCGCGAGCACCGCCCGCTCGCCGGCGCGATCGGCGGTGGCAATCGCTGCCTCGTAACAGGCGATCGCCTCGGGGATGCAAGCGGCGCGCTCGCGCGTGCGCGCTTCGTGCAGCAGATCCGCCGCCGGGCGCGGATGCAGGACGGCAGTCACCGCGCCGTCACCACGAGATCACGTACTCCGAGAAGTGGGTGACCTTCCCCGTGACCTTCTTGCTGAACAGGTTGTCGACGGAGAGCAGGTACTCCAGGATCTGGAGGAGATTGCTCGTGTAGGCGATCCGCTTGGGGAGCAGCTTCCCCAGCAAGTTGCAGTTCGCGTAGCTCATCGTCAGAGCCGCGGCAGTCCGGAACTGCAGCCCTTCGGGCTGGAAGGTGATCGCGTTTACCCCTTGCCCGCTCACGATCCTCGCCGTGATCGACGTCGGCGCTGCGAGCGCGCCGGGCGGGATCCACAGGACATGCGGCCCCACGGTGATGCTGCCACCACCCGGTCCGATCGTCTGAGTGGCTGAAGCGGCGGGGAGGTCGGAGCAACGGAGCAGGCCGGTCGGCCGGAGCAGATCGCCGATGAGCGACGCGTCGGGCGCCGGCGCGGTCGTGGGGGCGGTGGGCGAGGGATCGCCGCAGGCGAACACAAGGGCGCACACCGCCAGCACGACCGCGAACGGGCGAATGGACTTCATGGGCCTACCAGTCTCCTCGAGGGCGCGTGGAGTCAGGGGGGGGCTAGGGACTTGCCAATGATTGTACTGGATCTGCTCGGAAATCGTCGTGATTACGGTCACACCGTTGCGCCGCGCCCGGCCAGACTGCAGCGTTACTTCCATGCGCTACCACACTCTCAACTCGATTTTGGTTTTCGCTGGTTTCATCGCTTTTGCCATCCCGGCGTCGGCGCAGGACTCGGCGTGGGTCCGCACCGATACGCTGATCCCGATGCGTGACGGGATCCGCCTCTTCACTGTGATCGTTGTCCCACGCGGGACTGGCGGCGGCCCCCTCCCGATCCTGATGACGCGGACGCCCTACGAGGCCAGCGGCAACGCCGGCATGGCGCGGCGCGCCAATGAATTAGGCTTGGGCGGCTACATCCTCGTGTTTCAAGACATCCGTGGTCGGTTCCGTTCGGAGGGGACGTTCGACATGAACCGTCCGCCCCGCTCCGGCCATGCGGGGACTGACGAGAGCACCGATACCTACGACGCGATCGACTGGCTCGTCAAGAACGTGCCGAACAACAACGGTCGCGTCGGCATCTACGGCGTGTCGTATCCCGGTTGGCTCACCGCCGTCGCTGGCATTGGCGCGCATCCCGCGCTCAAGGCGATCAGTCCTCAAGCGCCGATGGGCGACGCCTGGATGGGAGACGACTTCTTCCACCAGGGGGCGTTCCGGATGTCCTACGGTCTGGAATACGCCTGGATGATGGAAGCGTCGACCGACCTGAGCGTAACGCCGTCGCCCGCCCGCTACGACACGTACGAGTGGTACCTCTCGTTTCCGACCCTGGGCGCGCTGGCGCGAGCAGTCGGTGCGAATGCCTGGCCCACGTGGCGCCGCTTTGCGGCGCATCCGGCGTACGACACCGCTTGGCAGGCACGCTCCCTGCCGCGCTACTTCACCCACACCACCGTCCCGACGCTCACCGTCGGCGGCTGGTGGGACCAGGAGGACGAGTACGGGCCGCTCGCGAGCTACGCGGCGCTCGAGCGTACGGACTCGGCCGGGCTCAATCATCTCGTCATGGGACCGTGGTATCACGGCCAATGGTCCGGCGACTCGGGAGTGGCGCTCGGCAACGTCCGCTTTGGGCGCGCGACGGGCGTGGACTACCGGGCGCTCCAATCCAGGTGGTTCGGTTACTGGCTCAAAGGCGAAGGCGACGGGAAGGTCGCCGAGGCGACGCTGTTCGACGCGGGGACGAGTTCGTGGCGCGAGTTCGATCGGTGGCCGCCGCGCGAGGCCGA
>Ga0137396_10002249_pt1 | contig 10516 bp, 13 predicted proteins | sample czc16metaG_FD_108284 | JGI IMG/M metagenome (GOLD analysis project Ga0137396, IMG submission 108284) | Vadose zone soil microbial communities from Angelo Coast Range Reserve, California, USA - czcobulk3.16 metaG | ecosystem: Environmental > Terrestrial > Soil > Vadose zone | place: USA... | reverse complement strand
GGCTGGCAGAAAATACTTCTCAGCCGGACCGTCCGCGTGCCATCCTGAAAGCCCATGTTTCGATTCTTTCTGAACGCTAAGCGCTCACTGGATTCTCTGCTTAAGGTGATCACCAATCTGCTCGCAGATGGACTTCTTTTCTTCCGTCTCATGTTCCGATCGCGCGCGGCCCTCAGCGCGGAAGTCTTGTTCCTGCGAAAGCAGCTGGCCTTCTATCAGGAGAGGCAGGCCCAACCGAGACGATTGAACGACTCCGCCCGTTTCTCCCTCATCCTCTGGTCTCAGCTCTGCAATTGGAATGAGGCCTTGATCATAGTCAAACCCGAGACACTGATCGGCTGGCATCGCAAGGGTTTTAAGTTGTTTTGGAAAGGGAAGTCTAAAGTTGGTCGGCCGCGAGTTCCTGAGAACATCCGCAAACTCATCGTGCAAATGGCACAACAGAATCCGACTTGGGGGCAAGCGCGGGTGGCAGCGGAGCTGTCAGTGAAGTTGGGTATCTATGTTTCCCCACGTACGGTGCGCGCCTATTGGCCCCCAGAACCGGAGCGACGGGGCCACCGGAGGACCTCTTCGCAGAACTGGAGGACGTTTGTCCGCAATCAGGCCCGGTCCATCATCGCGTGCGATTTCCTGGTCGTGGTGACAGCGCGGTTCCGAACTCTCCATGTGTTTCTCCTGATGGAGGTCGGGACACGGCGCATTGTGCATTGCAACGTCACCGCACATCCAACTCCCAGCGGGCGAGCTGATAACTTACGGGTCGCCCGTCGTTCGGGAAGAATACAGAAACGACCGTGTGATCTAGCGCAATTCTCTTCTGCGAAGCCGATTTACAAGGATATGGCTTCAATCTAGTGTTCCGTTACTTGAGTCGAAAACAATTCACCGTACGCTTGAGTACGAACGGGTGTATAGTGCAAGCGTTTAGTCACACCCCCTCCGCAGCGTCTGCCACGGGCGACGGTTCTTGTGCCACCGGATTTACACTCTACGGATTCGGGAATGATGCCGCCATAGTCGGCAATTGAGTCGGAGTCCCAGTGCATTCAGAGCAAAACGATTTAAGGAACCCATAACGCAAAAACAAACTACAGGAGCACACATGAACACGATCACCGTAAAAGACGGCACGGAGATTTATTACAAAGATTGGGGCACGGGTCAGCCGCTTTTTTTCCATCATGGTTGGCCGCTGTCTGCTGACGACTGGGACGCCCAGATGATGTTTTTTCTGGAGCGCGGTTACCGGGTGATCGCTCATGATCGCCGCGGGCACGGTCGCTCCACTCAGACAGTGAACGGCAACGACATGGACACCTACGCTGCCGATGTTGCCGAACTCGTGAAAGCGCTTGATCTCAAGAATGCTGTCCACATCGGCCACTCCACGGGCGGCGGCGAGGTGACGCGCTATGTCGCACAGCATGGTAAGGGGCGAGTCGCCAAAGCGGTGCTCATCAGCGCTATTCCCCCCCAACTGTTGAAGTCGGACAAAAATCCCGATGGCCTTCCGATGGCGGTGTTCGACCAACTCCGTGACGGTACCGCAAACCACCGTTCCCAGTTTTACCAGGACATAACCATCCCCTTTTATGGTTTCAACCGTCCCGGTGCAAAGATCTCGCAAGGCATTCGCGACAACTGGTGGCGCCAGGGAATGATGGGAGGGATCAAGGCTCAGTACGACTGCATAAAGGTCTTATCTGAAACCGAGTTTTTCGAAGATCTCAAGACCATCGACGTCCCGGTTCTGGTGATGCATGGCGAGGACGATCAGATCTGCCCCTTTGCGAGCAGTGGAGCGAAGTCGGTGAAGCTCTTGAAACACGGCACACTGAAGTCATATCCCGGCTTCCCGCACGGCATGCCCACCACGCACGCGGACCAGATCAATGCCGACCTCCTCGAATTCATAAAGCGAGAGGCGCGTGTCGCAGCCGTCGCAGCTGTGTGAAATTCTCGGGCGGCCCCAGACTTCGGTTTTTGTGAGGGCTGGGGCTTTAGACGTGAACCTTGTGGTCAGGAATGGATAATATCAAACTAGACCGCCAAATCCCCACAAGCGCACTTGTATTGATTGAGCTGCGCTGCTGCCGGCTGGTCGGCAAGCCGCAAGCAATGGTGCGGTCGGGTTTACTGGGATAACTTCCGCATAGCCCGTGATCGGATAGGTTCGAATGGGGCTCCTAACTTCCACAACCGGACTTGTCATTCCCCATACGACCTGCGTGCTGGCGCCAATATGAGAGTGATGGTCACATGGGGATTTCAGCACAGTTAGCACAAATGAGGTCATCACTAGTCTTGGCGAGCGGCGGCTGGAACTTGAAGCAGTCTGGCGTTGCTATCAGTGAATTCAATGCCGGAGGCGTTCTGGACACCGTGGAGGTCTATGATCACAGCACCAACACTTGGAGCACAGCGGCAGCCGGCATGCCCACAGCGCGGAAGGGATTGGCCGCCGCAGATGCCAATGGTTTGATCTACGCAGTTGGAGGAGCGAACAGCGGCGGCCAGATTCTGAATGCGACGGAGCAATATTCGCCGCCGGTCACGATCTACACTTTCGTCAAAAACTGAGTCATAGGAGGTATTTCAATGAAACGTCAAAAGTATTTCATGTTTTTTTTGGTTGCTTTCGTGCTTACTGCCGTCGCTATAGCGTACCCGACCAAAAAGGCGTCCGCACATAGTGACGACAGCCAGTTCATTGCGGAGAGTTCGTTACTTGCCGGCTTAGCGCCTGGCGCGGCCTTTCCGTTTATCGACACAACTCCTCACAAAATCGCTCAAGCCCACATCGCGATTACCGATTCCACGAGCGACTGCCATGCCGTTGCTGCTGCCCCTGACAACGTCAAGATCCTAGTAGGACAAGCAGGTGTAGCGTTGGTGTCCGTAATGGACAAGACCACGAACACCGGCATCAGCACCACGCAGGGTCAGTGTGTCTTTCACGTGACCATCAACGCCGGGCAGGCCGGAGTGCCGAACACCGTAACCGACATCGTGGTTCTGAATGGCGGCTCGGCGGCGCTCACCGGCATCAACACGGTCACGGCCTCGGCGACCGTGCGTGTGGACAATTCCGATTTGGAGTTACACGTAAACGGCCAAGGCGCCAGTGACCGTGTGGATCAGTGAAAGTGTAAGTTGTAACGCAAGCGAGCGACGGCCAATCTAGCGGGCGGCGTACCGGAATACTTGCGCTACCCCTCTTGCTGGTGTCTCGCGTGACAAACGCGATTTCTTGAACGGGGCATAAAGGCCATCGTCGTCGCCCAGGCTACTCGGCGGCATAGTCGGCAAATCGCGCATATGCCCCCTTGCCTTCCAGAAACAAGGTTCTGCCGCGGGAAGATGAGGTGCTGGACGGTTGGCCGGTTAAGCCGACGATTCGGAGGTAAGCCGCTCGCGGCAGAGCGGGCTCGACGAAAACTGAACCTAACTTTGTCGGGGTAGAATCTGGCAAGTTTGAAGTTCCCGGAGAACGACGTGAATGCAGGAACAGGCGTGAAAAGGGCGCTCGTAATATTCGCCGCTTTGATCTGCGATGTGCCTGACGAAGCGGTGGCACAATCCGAGTTGACACGGCGCGAAATCGTCCGCGCAGGTCCAGCGATCCTTCAGGTCACGATTCGCGGTAAAGGTGAGCCCATCGTCTTCATTCCTTCGCGTGGACGGAGCGTTAATGATTTCGATGCCTTAAGCAACCGCCTGGAGCAAGCGGGCTATCAAGTGGTTCTGCCGGAACCACGGGGGATCGGCGGCAGCGCCGGGCCGCTCAAAAATATTACCTATCACGATTTAGAATCCGATGTGGCGGCGACGATCGAGTCCCTTGTCGGTCGTCCCGCAACCATTCTCGGCCACGATTTCGGTAACCGAATCGCCAGGACGTTGGCGTCGGATTATCCCCGCTTGGTGAAGCAACTCATCCTTCTATCTGCGGGAGGAATGGTGCCGAGATCGCCCGAGATGGAAGAGCTAACCACACAGTTCTGGGAAAGCGCGCTTTCCCGAGAGGATCGGCTCACTGCGATACGTCGGATATTCTTTGCGGCGGGCAATGACCTGCCTCGGGCATGGTTGGCACTTCGATGTGGCAAGAGCGCAGCGAGGGAGCGATGCGAGAACGCCTCTAAAGGAGTGGTGGGCTGGTGGATCGGCACCCATGCTGGTTGTGCAGGGGACGAAGGATGTGGTCGCAGTGCCTGAGAATGCCAGGAGATTCGCTGCTGAATTTCCCGACCGCGTGACGGTTGTGGAGATTCCTCACGCGGGGCATGCGCTTTTGCCCGAGCAACCAGAGCAGGTCGAGAACGCGATTCTGGCTTATCTACATTCAAGGGCAGGAAGGCAGTGAAACGATTCCGCGTTTTTAGCCTATCTGTAATGGTGCTTGGGGTGATGCTGTTGTCAGACAGCAGCATCGCTCAAAAAAAACCATACCCGGAGAGGCCGATCACGCTGCTTGTCCCGTACGGTGTCGGCGGCGCAAGTGATCAACTCGCCCGCGGCTTTGCCGAGGCTGCGAAGAAACACTTGCGCCAACAGATCGTTGTGGTAAACCGACCCGAGGCCTCGGGCACTCGCGCTATTGCAGATGCCCTGGCATCGAGGCCGGACGGCTACACACTCGCTCTGGGGACTGTCGCCACTCTAACCGTGCAGCCACATCGCATTAAACATGGGACCTTGGCTCTCGTCTCCTGTTGTCCATTGCAGTGTGAAATCATAGTTGCCCGTGAGCCCCGTGTTGTCTAGAACGCTGCGAATCGCGGCAAGTCTAAGATTCTTAAAACTGGCCAAGATGTCCCGTTTCACGACAATTTGCATTCTACGCGTGGTTTCCTGCCCATGCTGCCTCCTCTTCGGAGGCCCTGAATCATACCGAATTCGGCAGTCTAGTTTGGGCGGGGAGCACTACACTTGCCTACCGACTGGATGGCCGGGAGGTAGAGAGTGGGCAAAGAGCAAGGCGTGGGCGTAGTATTCCCTTCATTCGGTCTCAATACGATTTCATCGGAGGAACCATAATGCCAGTTACAGTGAAGAACATATCGCTTTGGCGGAAAGAAGTTGAGAACCAGGTAGGAATGCTCGCGCATACCCTTGAGCCGATTTCGAAGGCCGGGGCAAACTTGCGCGTGCTGATGGGATATCGGTATCCGGGCGATGCAACAAAGGCGGCAATTGAGCTTTATCCTGTCTCGGCCAAGAAGGCTACTGCCGCGGCTGCGGGGGCTGGCCTTGTCGCCTCTTCGATTCCGACGCTGCTTGTTGAAGGCGACAATAAGCCGGGCTTGGGGCTAGCCATCACAGAGGCCATCTCGGGAGCACGGGTCAACATAAGTTTCTTTGTTGCTCAGTCGATCGGGCGAAGGTTCTCAGCGGTACTCGGGTTCGAGACAGAAGCCGACGCGAAGACGGCAGCTCCGATCATCAAGAAGGCGGCGGCAGGCAAGAAGAGGTGAAAGAAAATGAGTACCTGCCCGGATGTGGACCGAATGGACCGAGAGTTGAAGGTGGAGCAGTGGAAGTGGCCGCTGTACGTGCTTGATGAACATGGGGCTTGTTCAGACGGAATCTCAGAGTCCAGAGCCATCCGCCAGGTCTAATCTTGGCGAAATTCCACCTTCTTTGAGCTTGCACCAGCTGTTCCCAATCTCTTCGTCGTCATCACTTCAGGGCCGAGATGTAAGCACGTACGTTTTAAACTGTCAGGTAAGTTCCTGTTTGACTCGGGCACAATCGCCAAATGAGCAACAAACTCGAGTGCGCGCAGCTCGAGAAAATGACCGCGAAACTGGGCGGATCTTGACAAATGGAATCCCTGTTGACTGCGCGCGGTCGGGAGATTATTTTGACCACCTCAATGAGCCCACCGGGCTGCACCCTGATTTAATCGCCATTTACGCGGCCGAGGCTCTCAGGAGGGAAAGATGACCGTTCCAGTGATACGCAATCTCCTTCTTACTGCACTGTTGTTGCCGACTTTGGGGGCAGCGCAGAGCGCGGCGCAGAACGCCGTTCCCACGCAACACAACGAAGCTACAGTGGCCCAACTCCAGTCGGAGATGGCCTCGGGCAGGCTTACTTCGGAGGAATTAACCAAGGAATATCTCGCCCGCATCGTGGCTCTGGACCAGAACGGTCCTGGGGTCAACGCGGTGATTGAGCTGAATCCGGACGCGCTGGTCATGGCGCGTAACGCAGACGCTTTGCGCAGGCGAGGCGTCGTACTGGGACCGTTGCATGGAATACCAGTCCTGCTGAAGGACAACATTGACACAGGCGACAAAATGCAGACTAGCGCGGGATCGTTTGCGCTCGTGGGCATGCCAGCGTTACGGGACTCCACCGTTGCGGCAAACTTGCGAGCCGGCGGCGCCGTGATCCTGGGTAAGACCAATCTGTCGGAGTGGGCGAACTTCCGGTCGTTCGAATCGATCAGCGGATGGTCAGGCCGCGGCGGGCAGACGCACAATCCCTACGGCATTGATCGCAATCCCTGCGGATCCAGCTCCGGTTCGGGCGCTGGGGCTTCGGCGAACTTCGCCGCGGTTTCGTTCGGCAGCGAGACGGACGGCAGCATCGTCTGTCCCGCCAATGCGAACGGCGTTGTCGGCATTAAGCCAACGGTGGGACTCACAAGCCGTGCTGGCGTCGTGCCCATCTCGCACACGCAGGACACGGTGGGTCCGCACGGACGGACAGTTGCCGATGCAGCGGCTGCGCTGAGCGTAATCCAGAGTCGCACCTTTGACGGGCGCGATCCGGCAACAGGCGGCGTGCCGCTAGGCTGGCAAGGAACGGGCAAGACCCGTCCCACGAATATCCCTACGGACTACACGAAGTTCGTGAACGCGCATGGGCTGCAAGGAGCAAAGCTCGGCGTGACGCGTGTGGGGTTGGGCGGATTCGACCCGTTCGTCCCGACGCCGCAGCCGGTCTTGGACGCGTTTGAGGCTGCCGTGGGGGAGCTCACGGCGGCAGGCGCCACGGTGATTGACCTGGATGCGGCGGGTTTCAATTTCGCGTCGGCCGATGGCGAGTTCCTCGTACTGCTTTTCGAATTCCGCAACGACGTGGCGGCGTATTTCGGCACGCGCGTCGGCGTGCCGGTAGCAGGCGGAACTCTCCAAACCGCCATCGACTTCAACAACGCCCATGCGGATGTGGAGATGCCGTTCTTCAACCAGGACCTGTGGGATTTGGCCAATGCGCTCGCGCCGGGACCGAATGATCCGCAGCCTGTCTTCGGCGGGCTGACCTACAATCAGGCGCTCGCCATCGACCATAACGCGGGCGTAAACGGCATCGACGCGGCGATCAGCCAGTTCGGGCTCGACGCGGTGGTTTCAGCCACGGACAATCCGGCGTGGTCCACCGACCTGCTCTTCGGTGACCATTTCATCTTCGGAACGTCAGGACTTGCAGCGGGGCCGGGATACCCCATCGTACAAGTGCCCGCAGGTTTTCCCATGCTCTGCGCATCACCCACGCAGCCGACGAATTGCACGCAATACGGTGTTCCGCTGGGGATCAGCTTCTTTGGGACGGCCTTCAGTGAGCCCACACTGATCAAGCTGGCATCGGGCTTTGAGGCGGTGACGCAGGTGCGCGCTCACAACCTGCCGACGTTCGCGGCGACAGCGCCCTCGACGAATGTCCAGGGGACGACGCTCACGGCTCCGCACCGGCATGTGGCTCCGCCAGCAAGTGCAAACGCTAAGAAGGTGCCGCACCACCTATAATCAGTTGTTCTTGCGCGCGATCTCCTTCAGGAACACCGCTCGCTGCTTCTGGTGCAGCTCAACGAGATGCGTGAAAACGTCGGCCGTGCCGACGACCGCCGATCTTGGTGCCGGTATCGGCTGCTGCCCTTTTGAAGCCACCGCTTACTTGGCCTCCCGTTTTGCCACTTAATTCGAATTCGATAAGCGCAGCGAATGTCGTACTCTTAATTGGTTCAGCCGGACTCAAATGAGCGAATCTCTACATCAGGATGACCAACGCAGGAATGGCCTCTTGCGCGGCGCAAAACGCGTGGTCATTAAGTTGGGAACCAGCACGGTCACGGGCTCCCAGGGCGAACTCTCCTTGGAGCGGATCGAGCCGATTGTGCGCGCAATCGCGACTCTCCAAACGAACCGCCGCCAAGTCGTCTTGGTTTCTTCCGGCGCCGTGGGACTCGGCCGGGGATGGCTCGGACTCCACCCTTCTCGTCTGAAAGATATGGTAACCAAGCAGGCTTGCGCCGCCGTTGGTCAGAGCTTGCTGATGGAAGCCTATAAGAGACTGTTTGGTGCGTACGACGTGAAGATTGCTCAGGTGCTGCTGACCGAAGAAGATTTCAGCAACTGGCAGCGCTATTCCAACGTGCGCCGAACGATGGAAAAACTGATTGGATTTGGTGTTTTGCCCATCGTCAACGAAAACGATACGGTTTCGACGGCGGAACTAGAGACCGTTGGCGACAGTCCTCGTTCGCTAGCTTTTAGTGATAATGACCGGCTTGCCGCGCTTGTCATGAGCGGTTTGGAAGCAGACGCACTCATTCTTCTCACGAATGTCGATGGTCTCTTGAGTGCAGAGACTTCCACGAAACACAAACGCACGGGATCAGGAAGTCGCCCGCAAGTGATTCCACTGATTTCGAAGGTGACACCCGAGTTCAGAGCTCTCGCGAGCGGACCTTCGCAATCCGGGCGCGGCGGCATGGTGACGAAGCTTGAAGCAGCCGAAATTGCCATGAATTGTGGTGGTGTGGCCGTGATCGCCAATGGAAGTCGGGCAGAAACACTTCCGCGCATCTTTGGAGGAGAATCCGAAGGGACTGTTTTTTTACCGTCCAACCGAATGAAGGGCAAACGTCGCTGGCTCGCCTACGCGGCCGGCGTTCGTGGCCGCGTCGTCGTTGACGCGGGCGCGCAGCGTGCCATAACGTGCGGCAAGGCCAGTTTGCTCTCATCGGGCGTCGTTCGGATTGAAAAACCATTTGGTTCGATGGATGTGGTAAGCATCGCGAACGTGGAGGGCAACGAATTTGCAAGAGGGATAGCCAACTGCGCTAGCGAAGCGGCCACGACCGCTCGTGTCCTGTTCACTCGCGACAACATTGTTCTCCTGGGCCGCGAAGCTTGACCAACATGCCTCCCACTAGACCACTCGCTGATGTCACTTCCATTGCGCACTCTGCGCGGGAGGCATCCCGAAAACTCGCACTTCTTTCGGGCGAAACGCGCAAAGCCAGTCTCCTGGCAATTGCGGACGCACTCGAAGAAAATGGCGAGCGGATTCTGGCTGCCAATGCAAAGGACTGCGCTGCCGCGGAGAAGCTCCTATCTACCGGAGAGATGACCCCAGCCCTGCTTTCACGGCTATGGATCAAAGAGAGTGGCATCGCCGAGATGGGCGCCCGTGTCCGGGAAGTCGCGAACATACCCGATCCCGTGGGAAAACGGCTGGCAGCCACCGAACTCGACGAAGGCTTGATCTTGCACAAAGAATCTTGCGCGCTTGGCGTCATTGCAGTGGTATTTGAATCTCGGCCCGATGTCGTTCCGCAGATCGCTTCGCTGGCACTCAAGTCCGGCAACGCGGTTCTGCTCAAAGGTGGCGCCGAAGCCGCAAATAGCAACGAAAGCATTGTGGCCGTCTGGCGAGAAACGCTTTGCAGGTTTCCCGATGTACCTCAGGAGTCCATTCACCTACTGCAATCTCGTTCGGATGTGATGGAGCTCTTGCGTCTCCAGGGCGAAGTCGATCTGTTGATCCCACGCGGTTCGAAGGAGTTCGTTGCGTTCATGGAGCAGAACAGTCGTATCCCTGTCCTGAGCCACGGGGAGGGAATCTGTCATGTGCTCGTCGATCGCGCTGCGGATCTGAGCACAGCCGTAAGAGTCACGTTAGACTCTAAAGTTCAGTACCCTGCGGCTTGCAATTCCGTCGAGACACTGCTTGTGCATAAAGATATTGCCGCCGCATTTCTGCCAAGGGTCGTCGCAGAATTAAGAAGTGCAAATGTGGAAGTTCGTGGCTGTCCCCGTGTCCTGGCTCTGCTTCATGAGGCAAAACTGGTCCCCGCGATCGAAAAGGATTGGTCGACCGAATACTCCGACCTCATCCTCTCGGTGAAAATCGTGGATACATTGGAGCAGGGGCTGGAACACATTAATAGGTACGGTTCGAGGCATACCGAATGCATTGTTACGGAAGATCAAGCGGTCGCCGAACGTTTTTTGCAGGAAGTCGATGCCGCCGGCGTATTCCACAATGCTTCGACACGTTTTGCGGATGGCTACCGTTACGGCCTCGGCGCAGAGGTGGGGATAAGTAACGGCAAACTACATGCACGAGGCCCGATGGGCATCGAAGGACTAACAACCTACAAGTACAAGCTCCGCGGAAACGGCCACATCGTTGCCGAATACAGCAGCGGCGTCCGCCATTTTAAACACAGACCTCTCGGATAGGTCTGTAAACGCGCTACTCGCAGACGTGAATC
>Ga0137396_10002248_pt1 | contig 10516 bp, 7 predicted proteins | sample czc16metaG_FD_108284 | JGI IMG/M metagenome (GOLD analysis project Ga0137396, IMG submission 108284) | Vadose zone soil microbial communities from Angelo Coast Range Reserve, California, USA - czcobulk3.16 metaG | ecosystem: Environmental > Terrestrial > Soil > Vadose zone | place: USA... | reverse complement strand
GGCAAGTCGAAAGCCACTGAGAGCCCGGTCTGGCCCTGCGACAGCAGATAACGGAAGCGCCGGTTGGTGTCTTCGGCTGCGCCGAAGCCGGCGAACTGTCGCATGGTCCACAGCCGGCCACGGTACATCGTGGCGTGGATCCCGCGCGTGTAGGGCGGTTCGCCCGGAAAGCCCAGGTCGCGCTCATCATCCCAGTCGGCGAGGTCCGCCGGTGTGTAAAGTCGGCGAATCGGATGGTCGGAAATCGTGGTGAATTCTGCGGCGCGCTCGGGGGACCTTGCCAGGCTGGGCTTGAGCATCTTCTCCTCCCACTGCTGCTCGCGCGGTGAAGGCTTCCGTTTGTCTTTCTCGTTCTCCACCAAGTGGGAGAAAGCTGGATTCGGCTTGCCTTTACCGCGGGTTACTTCATCCATGGGTGGGCCAACTCCTGGCACGCTGCCGAAATTTGCTGCCGCTCCTGACAAAATACCTTCAATCGCACAGAGTCATGTTAAGCCAAGCGCGAGGAGGGAGCAAGTCGGCCAAAAAGCTCTGTGTTTCGGCCTCGCCGCCGGAACTTTGAGCGATTTGCCCGTGCCCAAAGCTGGCGACCCGGCGGGATCTCCCGCCGGATCGCCCATGGTGCGTTTGAGTGACGATTGATAGCTGAGAGCCAGCCGCTTGGGTCAGAACTTCTGCGCGGGGCCAACCAGCTCACCGCTTACGGAGGTGCCGGGGATCAAGGTGTCGCGGGGCACTGTGCCCTGCTTGGCGCCGGCGATACTGATGCGGTTGACCTCGAGCGTGCGGCCCAAGGCGCGATCGAAGTCCACCTTGGCTTTGACCAAATCCACCAAGGCGCGTACTTCTACGCTCTGCGCCGCGGAGAGGTCGCGTTGCGCTTGGATGACAAAGAAAATGGTCGAGGCCCCGAGCTGATACTTCTTCTGCTCGGCGTCCAGCGTTTGCTCTTGCAGGATGCGCGATTTCTGCGCTGCTTCCACGCGCGCGCGGTTCTGTTCAAGCGCAATCTGCGCGTTGCGCACCTCAACCACGATGCCGTTCTCCAGTTGTTGCAGTCTGGCTTCGGCCTGCCGCTGCTCGAGAATCGCGCGCGCATTGTCGGCTTGCGCCGGGCGATTCCGGATCGGGATGTTCAGATTGAGCTGCAGCGAGTAAGTGGGGAAGTCAGAGCGGAAGATGCTGCCGAGCGCGTCGCCCAGGCCGGCAAAGTTAGTGCCTACAACCGGCCGGACCGTGACAGGGACGAAATCGCCTGACACCGGGTTACCCATGGCATCCACAATCTGGGCGCCCGCCTGGGTCGAGGCAGCGCCGAACTTGGTCGAGTTGCCGGACAGGCCGGTCCAGCCATATTGACCGAACAGGGCCAGCGTGGGCAGCAGGGCATTGCGAGTGGCGCGGACGTTGATGTCGCGGTTCAGCAAGTCCATCTGCTGCTGGAGCACGTCGGGCCGCTTCTGGTACGCCTCTTTCACCGCGTCCTGAATCGGCAAGATCTCGACTTGCGGCAACTGCGCCACTTGGTCGGTGGGCACCATCTCGACTTCTCGCAGGAGGGTGTCCATTTGATTCTTGGTGATAGCGTTCTTCAGAAGCGTTTGCTGCTGCAGTTGCAAAGTCTGCGACACGATCAAGTCCTGCGTGGCGCGGGCCACCTCGGCTTCGGCCCGCACTACTTCGATGGGCGCTAGCGTGCCGATTTCCACCTGCCGCTTGTTGTCGTTGTAGAGCTTCTTGGCCAGCTCGACCGAGCGCTGTTTCACCTTCACGTCCTCGCGCGCGAACACCAGCTCCCAATACAGGTTCTCCACCTGTACCACCGAAGTGATCACTTGCTGGGTAAACACCTGGTCCGCGATCTTCTTGCTGTTCTTGGCAATCTGGATGAAGCGTGTGTTCGCCAGACGGCCAAACCCATTAAGCAGCTCCTGCGTGAAAGAGACAAACAGCGTGGATTGAACTGATGGGTCAAATACCGCCGCCGGCGAGGTTGTCGAGACCCGCGAGTTGGTCGACGTCACGGCAAAGGCCGTGCCGGTGTGAAAACCCTGCGAGTACTGGAGGTTAGCTCCCGTGGTGTGGTTGATGACTGAGTTCAAGGCGGACACGCCGGTGCCCGCCAGAAACGGGTTGTTCACCGGGGTAGTTCGATGGTCCAGGTTCATCGTCCAAGTCAGCAGCGGGTCAAACGTTTGTGAAGGAATGGAGCCCAAGACCGACGCCGTGCCTGTGCCCGCCAGACCGCGTGAGGCGCCGCCGCCCAGCGTGCGGAGAATATCGGTGTCTGCGATCCAAGGGGTATAGCGTTGCACGACGATGTCCAGATTGTTCTCCAGCGCCAGCGCGATAGCATCCTGCAAGCTCAACTTCATCTTCCCGTCCTGGATGAGCTGATCAACCCGGGGCGAATTGGTCAGCGCCGGCGCTTGCACACTGATAGGTGAATACGGCGCGAAGATATTTGGGAATGGTGATTTCCCTTTGGAATAGTCAGGGCCCCTCATGAGCGGGGGATAGCCGGCCGAAGAGCTGCCCGGCCCGGCACCCTGTGCGCCTTTCGTTTGGCCAGCCGGCTTTGACTGGCTGTACACAGGCGCCACCGGCGCCGCAATGATCGCGGCCGCTAGCAGTAGCGCCGCGGCCGAACGGAATAGCCTTTCAGTCATAAGTTTTCCTCTCTCTGAAGGGTTTGAGCTAAGATAGCCTCCGGCCTGGATCAAAACCTTGTAACGTCCAAGACCTTGGATTTGTTTCAATTTTTTTCCGCTGCAGCGCCACTTGCCAGCCCGTTTTGTTAGACGTGCGAAGGGCGCTCTGGTCGTTTCCTGTGGCGCCCCTTCGTGCGCATCACACAGAAGGCGCGCTAAGGCTCGCCGACACACTGACGGAGAGCGACCTCGCCAAGCCTGGGCACACCACCCAGACAAAGGGCAGCAGTCTAGCAGGCTCAGGATTCCTTGACAACGCGACTCGCCGCCGCTACCCTACGCCCCGCCACGTTGGAGAGCCAATTCCTGGGTGTTGGTGGGGTTGCGCGCCCGCGGCGGTGACTCGATGAGGCCCGAAGAGGTTATAAGACTTCTCGAATCGGTCGGAGCCATTCGCCAGGGCCACTTTGAGTTGTCTTCCGGCCTGCACAGCGGCACTTACGTCCAGTGTGCCGTGGCCTTGCAGCATCCTCGCTACGCCGAGCAACTTGGCCGCGCCTTGGCCGCAGAGTTTCATGATCTGCGCGTGGACTGCGTGGCCTCGCCAGCCATCGGCGGCATCGTGTTGGGGCACGAAGTCGCGCGGGCGACTCCCGCCCGGCCGAATGGCTCCATTGCGCGCGCCATTTTTGTCGAGCGGGATGCGCGGGGATTGATGGTGCTACGCCGAGGCTTTGAGGTGGGCCCAGACGAGCACGTCCTAGTTGTGGAAGACGTGTGGACCACCGGCGGTTCGACCTATGAAACCATCCGCGTGATCGAGCAGGCCGGCGGGCGCGTGGTAGCCGCCGGCGCCTTGATTGATCGCAGCGGCGGCCAGTTGGAATTTCCCGTGCGCGCGGAAGCTTTGGTTGACCTCAAAATCGAAAACTACGACGCTGCTGATTGTCCTCTGTGCCGCGCCGGCAGCGCGGTGACCCGCCCCGGCAGCCGCTTTCTGGGCGCCATGCCCTAGTTGAAAGTCCGCAGTCCAAAGTCAAGAGTTGAGAGTTTATAGTGCAAGCGGAATGCGTTTTTTGGGGGGCGCAGCCGGCTGTTCTTCAGCGAACCGATTCGCGACCCCTGCGTTCGTGCGTGACCTCTGTGATGAATTTCTCCGCAACCCTATCCAGCCGCGCCCTTGCCCCGCAGGCACGCGACCTCGGCCTGCAGCTCCCGCACGGTTTTCTGCAGGTCCGGCAGGCGATTGAGCGCGGCCATATTCTTCAGCCACTTCTTGTTCTCGATCGACGGATACCCGGAGTAAACCGCCCCGGCAGGCACGTCGCTGGGCACGCCGCTCTGGGAAGTAATCACTGCGTTATCGCCGATCATTAGATGCCCAGCGGCGCCAGCCTGTCCGGCTAGAATACAGCGGTGGCCCACCACCGTCGAGCCAGCCAGGCCAACCTGCCCGCAAAGTAGTGTATCTTCGCCGACCTTGGAAGAATGTCCGACCAGCACGAGATCATCGATCTTGGCGCCGCGCCGGATGCGCGTCTCACCCACCGTGGCACGGTCCACGCACGCGTTGGCTTGGATTTCGACGTCGTCTTCAATGATTGTGACTCCCGATTGCTGCATTTTGTACCAGCGGCCGTCGGCCTGCTTGGCGAACCCGAAGCCGTCGCCGCCCACGATAGCGCCGTTCTGCAAGGTCACGCGATGACCCACTTTACAACCCTCGCGCACCACTGCGTGCGCGTGGGCGAAGAAGTCGTCACCGATGCCCGCGTCGCGATAGATGACCACAAAGCTGTGCAGCACAGCGTTTTGCCCGATCTCCACGCGCTCGTCCACGAAGCAGTACGGTCCAATGTGTGCCCCCGACCCGATCCGAGCCGAAGCGGCCACCACCGCCGTGGGATGTACGCCGGGGGTATAGCGCGGCGGCTGGTAGAAGAGTTCGATGGCGAGGGCAAAGTCAAGATACGGATTCTGCGAGCGCAGGGCGGCTAGCGGGGGCAAACCAAGGCTGCGTTTAAGGACCACGTCCGGGCCGACAATCACGGCCGAAGCGCGCGTAGTCTCCAGGGCCCGCCGGTAGCGCGGGTTCGAGAGAAAGGTCAGTTCTCCCGGCTCGGCAACCTCGATTCCCGCAACGCCACGAATCTCGATGGAGGCGTCGCCCTCCAGCCGGCAATTCAGCCGCTCCGCAATCTCCCCAAGTCTCATGGCTCGTTCTCCTTTGTCCGGGAAGTATAGCCATAGAGGCACGGGCACGGAGAAAAAAGGAAGACACGCAAAGGCAAAGAAAGGGGGAAGGTGGAGGGGGCAATCAGAACCGCATCGCTACCGCTTTTCTTTCGTCTGATTCTCTGTGTCTTGTGCTTCTGTGGCGAATATAGGCTATTCACCGAAAAGTTTCGGCTGGGCGGCGGCCTGTGCTGGCTTGCGCCGCGAGATCCCCACCACCCCCAGGACGGTCATCTCAGCCAGCGCTGTGCGCGGGATGAAGATGCGCAGGCTGGAGCCATGCAAGTCTGGCGGGGTAATTTGCACGCCGTGATCTAGAAGGGCGAGCAGGTCGTTCGGCACCACGCCCTCGATGGTATCGTTGTCGCGGAACCTCAGCCGCACCCAGAGTCCATCCAGCTTGGGTCGGCTCAGGAAGGCTTTTCGCTCAGGCTCGAAGTCATCGGTAAACTCGCGCACGAAATAGACGCTGCGCACGTCCTCAAGTGATACAGCATGGCACTCACCATCCGGGGTGAGTAAATCGAGCGTTTCGGACGTTCCCAGGTAGGCTGGGTTGAGGTAACCACGCACCGTCTTGCGGTCCGAAAGCAGGACCACAACCTTCTTGTGCGTAGAGGTTGGTGCGCGGTTTTTCACGGCCCGTTTTTCAGAAAGCGATAACCCCACGCCCAGGTTCTTGCGAACCTGCGAAAACTATGTTATGTTAAACACTAAACCGGTGTCAAGTGTTTATTTTTCAGGGGCTTAGGCGGGGGGCCGACACCTTTTGACCGACAAGAAGCAAATCCTCAAATCCGCCTCGATCATCACCCTCGTTACGATCGCGAGTCGGGTCTTCGGTTATATCCGCGACCAACGCCTCACCCTGCTGCTGGGCACCAGCCTGGCGGCCGACTCCTTCGTATTGGCCTATCGGATTCCCAACCTGCTGCGCCGCCTAGTGGGCGAAGGCTCCATGACAGCCTCTTTCATTCCGGTGTTTACCAGCTACATGGCCGACAAGCCGAGCGAGGAGGTCTGGGAGTTCGCACACCGCCTGTTCTGGACACTGGCGGTGGTGCTGGCCGTGCTCACGGTGTTGGGCATGGTGTTTTCTCCGGGCGTGATTCACGTGTTCACGATGTTCGGCAAGGAGCAAAGGCAGTGGGGAGCAGCAGTGGAACTGAATCGCATCATGTTCCCCTACATTTTCTTCATTGGCTTGTCGGCGCTGGCCATGGCAATTCTGAACTGCTTCCATATCTTCGGCCCACCGGCCGCAACGCCCATCCTGTTGAATATTTCCATTATCACGTTCTCCATCGCGGTGGTATATCGGCACTTCCCGAATAAGGCTGTGGCGCTGGCGGTAGGGGTTCTGGTGGGCGGGGCGCTGCAGTTCCTTGTGCAGCTGCCCCTGCTGGTGCGACAGGGGATGCGCTTCAACTTCGGCGTCTCCTTCACGCATCCCGGCGTAAGGGCTGTGGCGCGGCTGATGGTGCCGGGGTTTTTCGGCATCGGTATCTCCCAGGTGAATTTTTTCGTGGACACGGTCTTCGCCACTTCCGAGAAGATGCTGCGGATAGGTCCGGGAGCGGTGACTTCGCTGTACGTGGCCGACCGGGTGATGGAGTTGGTGCTGGGCGGGTACGCCATCGCTGTGGCCACTGCCATTCTGCCGATGATGTCTCACCAAGCCGCTGCGGGCGATTACGACGCGATGAAGAAGACCTTCGGCTTCTCCCTGCGCATCGTCTCGTTTATCACGCTGCCGGCGGCCGTGGGGCTCATCATCCTCCGAGAGCCTATCATCCGGGTGCTCTTCCAACACGGCAGCTTCGATGCCGCCTCCACCCGCCTGACCGCACGAGCCCTGCTGTACTACGCCACCGGCCTGCCAGCGTTTGCCGCCATCAAGCTGATTGTGCCCGCTTTCTATTCCACACATGATACCCGCGTCCCCGTTCGCGCGGCCGCCTACACCCTGGTGATCAACTTCGGACTGAACCTGCTGTTCCTGGCCTATTTCTTCAAGACCTTCCAGAACGGCGGCCCGGCACTGGCCACCTCATTGGCCGGATACTTTAATTTTTTCATGCTTTTTGTGATCTTCCGTCTCCGCTTCGGACGCCTGGGTACGTTCGAAATCCTGGGCTCGATGGCAAGAATCGCGGTCTGCTCCGGCCTGATGGGCACCGCGTGCTGGGTCATGCTAAAGTTCTCGCGCTTTTCGGGTTACCCAAGTTTCGTGGCGCAACTCTGCATTTTCATCGCGCTGATCTTGGTCGCCACGTTGATCTATCTGGGGCTGGCGTGGCTGTTCCGCTGCCACGAAATCGAAGAGGTGTACGGCATCGCCTTACGTCGCGAGCGGGGCGAGGCCGGACCGCAAACGTTGGGGTGAGCTTCGGTGGAAAACCTCATCAACGCGTTTCTCAGCTACGAGCGAATCGAGAAAGGCCTGGCAGAGAATACCATAATGGCTTACGGCCGCGATCTCGCCAAGTTCTTGGCCTTCCTGTCTAAACAAAAGCGTGCGCTGGCCGACATCCGCCGCGACGACATTGTAGATTTTCTGGCCAGCCTTTACCGACAGAAGCTTGACAGCCGCTCGGTCGCACGGCACTTAGTCACGGTCCGCAACTTCTTCCGCTTTGCGGTCGCCGAAGGCGCAGTCCCGGCCGACCCGACGCTTACCCTGGAGTCGCCGAAGATCCGGCGGAGCTTGCCAGGCTACCTGCGGCTGGAGGAAGTGGACCGGCTTCTCGAGCAGCCGGACCTCCGCACCCCATTCGGAGTACGTGACAAGGCCATGCTCGAGGTGCTGTACTCCACCGGCCTGCGGGTTTCGGAGCTGGTCGGCTTGCGCGTTGGAGATCTGGAGATGAAGATGGGTTGCCTGCGCTGCATTGGCAAAGGCAACAAGGAGCGCTTGGTGCCAGTGGGACGCAAAGCCATCGAAGCGGTGCAGAACTACCTGAACGAGGCCCGCCCGCTTTTGTTGCGCAAGCGGCGCCCGGGGCCAACTGCGCCCTATTTGTTCATTAATCGCCTGGGTGGCAAACTCAGCCGCGTTGGCGTCTGGAAGATCCTGTCGGATTATGGCCGGCGCGCGGGCCTGCGGGGTCGGCTCACGCCGCACAAGTTGCGCCACAGCTTTGCCACTCACCTGCTCGAGGGCGGCGCTGACCTGCGCTCGGTGCAGTTGATGCTGGGCCACGCGGACATTTCAACCACGCAAATCTATACGCACGTGGTGGAGGAGCGCCTGAAACATATCTACAAAGCGCACCACCCGCGGGCCTGAAGCAAGGCTGCCGTCTGGTCGCCACAGAAAGGCGGCGGCGCGGTAGGAGATCCGGCGAGGAGGCCGACAGTCCTGGGACGGGGAAAGAGCCCCGACCCTACGAAAGTGAACGAGGAGCGTCATGCCTGACTACATGTTCTTGCTGGAAAGCCGGCTTTCCCCCGAGCAACGCGCGGCGATGATGCGCGTGCAGGAGCTCGCCGCCGCTACGGTGGCCAACGTCTACCTGGTCGGCGGAGCAGTCCGTGACTTGATTTCCGGGATGCCCATCCGCGACCTGGACCTCGTCCTCGAGGGCAACCCCTTCCGCCTGGTGCGAGAACTCGAGAAGGGCGGCGCTAGAATCCTCGAAGAAGACGAGCGCCTGCGCCACGTCGAGTTGATCTTCGCGGGCGACGCCGACGGCAGCATCGCCTCCGCGCGAGACGATGTTTATCACCGCCCCGGCACCAAACCCGAAATCCGTTGGTCCACCATCATGGAAGACCTCCGCCGCCGCGATTTCTCACTCAACGCCATCGCCATTTCGCTTAACCCGGCCTCCCGCGGCCTCCTGCTCGACCCCACCAATGGTCTGGCCGACCTGGAAAAACGCGAAGTGCGCGCCCTCTCCATCCACAGCTTCACTAACCAGCCGGTTCGGCTGGTGCGCGCCCTGCGCTACTGCGTGCGCATGGGCTTCAAGATGGAGCCGCGCACGGCCGAGTGGTTTGCGTTGGCCATCGAGCGGGCCCTGCACGAGTCCATTCCCCCAGCAGATGTTGGCAGGGAAGTGCGGCAACTCGCGCGCGAAGAAAAACCCGTTGCTATTTTGAAGGCTTGGGAGGCGCACCAATTGCTGGGCGCGATTCACCCGCAGCTCGCGCGCCGGCATCCGCACTACGACGCGCTGAGCCGGTTGGTGCGGGTACGCGACGAGATGATCGGCGCTGGTTATCGTCCGCGGCTATTCGCGCCAGCCACGCTCGCCCTGCTCAGGCGGCTGAAGCCGCGCGAACAGAGCGCAGCGCTCGCGCGCCTGGAACTGCGCTCCGCCGAGGTGGAATCGGTTCTGCGCCTTGACGCGGAAACAAGAAAAATCGTGCAGGCGCTCACCAGCCGTAAGACGGCAGCGCCGCGCGATGCCTACAGTTTCCTCGAAAAAGTTCCGCTCGATATCCTGGCGTATATTCTGGCCGAAGTTTCCAACGCCAAGGCCGTCGGTAAGGTTCGCAACTACCTTTACAAGTGGCGGCCGTTGCGCCAAGCATTACCCTCTGCGGAGACAGAACTCGAGGCCCTGGGTCTGCCCCGCGGGCCGAAATTCGACAAGGTGATCGCAGACTTGTTCCAACAGCAACTCCTCGGCAAGGGGCGCAATCCGGAAGAGCGCACCAGGCTGCTGCGAAAACTCGCCGGAATCAAAGAGCCGCCAAAGAAAAAGGTAAAAGAGGAGAAAAAGAAGCCCGATGTGAAACCCGGCAAGAAGAGGGTTGGCCCCGCCGAGAGCGCTGCTCATGAAGCGAGGTCCGGGCCTGCGAAAGCATCAACGCCGAGCACGGTCACAGCAGCGCATACGACCGCCAAGGCCGCCGCAGCCGCCAAGGGTGCCTCGGCCGCTGCGGCTCACCAGCCGCCGAAGGGGCACTCCAAAGCACACAGCAATCGCCGGTAGCACAGGTATGCTTGGTTGTCCCCTCGCGCCCGGATCTTCAGCGGGCTCGAAGCTTTAGTTAGCTCCGATGCAAGGAGGCAGACGCTTGCGTCAGGGCACCTTTAGTCGTGCCCGGACGAAAGCACGTAATCAAGGGGTTTTAATCCCTGAGGGGAAAGTTGCCTCAGCGGCTGAAGCCGCCGCATCGCTCGGCCACAGTTGGCGTGCCCTGACGTTAGCTTATTGCCTCTAAGAGTCTGCAACACCGCCCCAGGATCATGGACCGATCACAGACGCTGGCCGAAATCCGCAGCTTTCTTCAAGCCGACGGCACGATTCCGGCGCACCATCTCTTGGAATGGATGGAATCCGATGACCTGGAGGTACTCGGCGCCGCGATCACCCTGTTGCGCGACTCACCGCATCGAATCCAGGGCAGGTTTAAGCAGGACCGCATGGTCCACCGGGTCCTCCACTACCACCGTCGTTGCTTGCTGGAAAACCCACAAGGAGAATGCGCGCACAACCGCTACCAAGCTGGCGTAAGCCTGCGCTATTTCTTCTTCCAGTTTTCGGCCGACGAACAGATTTCCGGAAGGGCGCTTGCGGCGATCAAAATCATGCTGGCTGAGCTGTACCGCTCAGGAGACTCAGAGCTGCGCGCCTGCATCGCGACCTCTTGCCTGGAGCACTTGTTTGAGAGCCGTC
>Ga0137396_10002246_pt1 | contig 10520 bp, 11 predicted proteins | sample czc16metaG_FD_108284 | JGI IMG/M metagenome (GOLD analysis project Ga0137396, IMG submission 108284) | Vadose zone soil microbial communities from Angelo Coast Range Reserve, California, USA - czcobulk3.16 metaG | ecosystem: Environmental > Terrestrial > Soil > Vadose zone | place: USA... | reverse complement strand
CTGATGGTAACCACCAGAACACAAAAGCCCGCCACACAGAGTGTCCGCCGAACTGTACCTCAGGGAACCGAGACCGTGCTCCTCGTCGAAGATGACGAGATCGTGCGGAAGCTCACCCGCATGATCCTGGAAGACTTCGGATACCGGGTCCTTTCAGCGGAAAGCGGAATTCATGCTTCCCAGCTGAACCGGAGTTTCGGAGGGGAAATTCACCTCCTGCTGAGCGACATCATGATGCCCGGCGGAAACGGAGTCGAATGGGCGCGACGGCTCCGGAGGGATCGGCCCGGCATGGAGGTGCTCTTCGTCTCCGGGTACAGCCGTGAGGCGCTCCGCCGCGAGGGAGTTCCGGACCCAGGCGTCCGCTTCCTCCACAAGCCGTTTCCCCCGGAAGTCCTCGCCCGGATGATCCGGGACGTCCTCGACCGCTAGGTCGGCGCCCCGTCACGCGGTCCCCCGGCGGGGGCGTCCGAACAGGGCCTCCGTCCGCGCGGCTTGACACGGCCGCCCGGCCCCCATAGCCTTGGAAGCGCGCACATTTGCCGGAACCCAGCGCCCACCAGGCTGAATCCAATGAAGGCGAGGAATGATTGCCCGCGGTCACCGATGAGGAACTCGTCCGAAAGTCAAAAGAGGACGACGAAAGGGCCTTCGGGGAGCTTGTCTCCCGATACGAATCGAAGGTCTACAGCCTCGCGCTGAGAATGCTGCGCAATCCGGAGGACGCCGAGGACGTTCTACAAGACACGTTCCTCCGCGCGTACCGGGGCATCAAATCGTTCCAGGGTGCCTCGACGTTTTCGACATGGATCTATCGCATTACCGCGAACTCCGCGCTGATGCGTTTGAGGAAGAAGCAGCTCCCGACGGTCTCGATCGAGAACGCGGACGAGCGGGAGGCTCCGGTCAACATCGCGGACTGGACTCCCGGCCCCGCGGAGCAGCTTCTGAACAAAGAGTTGCAACACGAGATGGACGAGGCGATCGAGGCGCTGCCGCCGGAATTCCGCCAAGTGTTCGTCCTCCGCGACGTCGAGGAGATGTCCAATGCGGAAGTGGCCGACATCCTGGATCTTTCCGTGGCTGCGGTGAAGTCCCGTCTCCATCGCGCGCGTATCAAAGTGCGCAATCGCCTCGCCGGATACTTCAGCGATAACGCCAAACCGAAACATCGCGCCATGGGGGCCCACTGATGCTGACCTGCAAAGAGGTCCTCGAATCCCTCTCCGACTACCTCGACGCGGACATGAAGGAAGATTTGATCGGCGAAATGAAACGCCACTTCGGCTCCTGCGAGGACTGCCGCGCAGAATTCGACACCCTCACGATGACGATCAAGCTGTACAAGCATGAGCACAGCGCGCCGGTCGTGATGCCCGTCGGCTGCCACGATCGTCTCGTGAAAGTGCTCGAGCTCGAGAAATTGAGGTCGAAGGGCGGCCCGCCGCCCAAGATGGTCTGAAATGCCATCGGCGGAGCCGACCCCATCGGTCGACCCGACCCGATCGGAAATCCGGACGATCCACCTCTACCGCCCCCAGAACCAGCTCGGCGACCTCCTACTCAACGTTCCGGCCATCCGCTCGATTCGCGAGCGATTCTCCGGCGCGCGCCTCGTACTCGTCGTCGGACGCCAGAATGCGGCGGCCGTCCTGGACCAGCCCTGGGCCGATGAAGTCCGCGTGGTCGAAACGCGGAATTTTTTTGGCGCCGCGGGTGCCGGGATCCGGGGGTTGGGCGGCCCTCGCCCCGACCTCGCGGTCTACTTCACCACGGTCTCCTATTCCCGCAGCGCCGCGATGCTCGTGCGTTGGTCGCGCGCGCGGGAGCGCGTTGGGTTCGACCCGGCGTGGTATCGCGAGCGGGACCGGGTGGGGCTGACCGGGCGCGTGGGGTATCCGGGCGCGCCGCGGCGCGAGGGCGGTGCGCCCGGGCAGGGCGCGCCGCTCCACCAATCCGACGTGAGCCTCGCCCTCGCGCGCGCGGTCGGCGCCGGCGCCCGGCCCGCTCCTCCCTACTACGTCGCCGACCCCCAGCTCCTCGCGCGAGCGCCCGAGGGAGCCGTCTACATCCATCCCGGCGCGGGGAAGCACAAGAACCGCTGGCCCGCCGACCGATTCGCCGCGGTCGCGTACGAATTGACACGGCGCGGACATTTCGTATGGTGGGTCGAGGGTCCCCAGGACGAGGGGACCGTGGACGCGGCGGCCGACGCGCTCCGGATGAAGCTGCCGGTCGTGCGCGGGGAGTCGATCCCGATGCTCGCGGCGCGATTCACGCGCGCGGCGCTCTACGTCGGGAACGACACGGGGCCCCTCCATCTCGCGGGCGCGACGGGCTGCCCCACGGTCGGCGTCTACGGATGGACCGATCCCGCCGAGTGGCGGCCGGTCGGGCGATGCGTGCGAAGCGTGCGCGCCGCGGACGGTGCGCTTACGTCGGTGGAGTCGCGCGAGGTGCTGGCGGCGGCGATTTCTCTGCTCACGGAGGAGCGATGCGCGGTGGGGTGAGGTGGGTCGTCGCGGCGGTCCTGGGTGTGTCGTGTTGCGCTTCGGCTTCGATGGTCCTCGCGGCTCCCGCGCCCGCGGCCCCGAAGGCCAGAGGCACGCCCCCTCTCGCCGCTTCGCCCGCGGCGCCTGCGGTCCCGCGCGTCCGCTGGATCGAGCAGCGCGCCGCCGAGCGCGACACGACAGGAGTGGTTCCCGCGCTGCTTCGCGACCGCTCGCCCACGACACGCGCCGCCGCCGCGCGCGCGCTCGGCTTGATCCAGGAGCGCACCACCGTTCCCGCTCTGGTCGCGTCCCTGGGCGATCGGTCGGCCACGGTCCGCCGCGAAGCCGCCTTCGCGCTGGGACTCATGGGAGATTCGACCGCCGTGGGCGCGATCGCCGACCGGTGGGAGCGTGAGGTCGACCCTTCCGCGCGCGAGGCGATGGTGGTGGCCATCGGCTACCTGGGCGCCCACGCGGGCACACCGACGATCGCGCGCGCCCTCGGCGCGAAGCGTGAATTCGAGCGCTGGGCCGCGGCGCTCTCCGCCGCGCGCATCCGCGATCGCGCGCTGACCTCGCCGCTCACCGCGAAAGCCGACGACCCGCGTCCCGAAATGCGGTGGCGCGTCGCGTACGCGTTGGGGAGGATCGGAGATCGCGCGGGTGGGGGGCCCGCGTTGCGCAATCTCGCGCGGGACAACTTCGAAGTCGTGCGAAGCTGCGCCGCGCGGGCGCTCGGCGAAGTAGGGGACTCCTCCTCGGTCGACCTCCTGGGCACGCTGCTTCGCGACGCCGCGTGGCGGGTCCGCGTGAGCGCGGCCCGCGCCCTCGGCCTCCTCGGGGCGCGCAACCAGGCCGCCGCGGTCCGGGCGCTCCTCACGGACCCGAGCGCGCACGTCCGCTGGGAAGCCGCGTCCGCGCTCGGCGCACTCTCGGACACCACATCCGTCGCCTCGCTCACCCGCGCGCTCTCCGATTCCGCGACCGGCGTGGTCCAGGGGGCGGCGATCGCGCTGCTCAAGATTCGGGGGGAGCGCGCGGTGCCGACGGTCGCGCCGCAATTCGACCTCCTTCCCGGGTTCCTTCGCTCGGGACTGATCGAGGCGCTCGGGCAGGTCCCGGGGCCCATGGCGCTCCAGACCCTCCTCGCGCGGTCGCGCGACACGACGGACGCGCCGACGGCCGCGGGCGCCGTTTCGGGTCTCGCGCTGCGGAAGGCGGATTCCACGCGTGTCGTCCCCGCGCTGCGATCGCTCCTGGGGGCGCGCGATTTCACCGTGGTCAGCTCCGCCGCGGAGGCGCTCGGGCAGCTCGGAGACGCGGCTTCCATCCCCGCGCTCGCAAATCTCCTGGGCCGCTTCGGCACGACCGAGGACGCCGACGTGCGGGCATCGGCCGCTTCGGCGCTCGCCGCGATCAAGACCCGGGAGGCCCTCGCGGCGCTCTCGCCCGCGCGCCGGGATCCGGAACGCCGAATTCGAGAAGTCGCGTGCACGGCGTTGGGGCTTCCTCCCGATTCGATCGGGCTCGTGAAGAATGCGCTCCTTCGCGCGGTGGGCGCGAAACCCGTCCCGGCCACGGCACTCGTGCACACCGACCGAGGGATCATCTCGATCGCCTTCGACCGCGCGCGCGCGCCGGTCACGGTCGAGAACTTCGTGAAGCTCGCGCGCGCGAAATATTTCGACGGGATCGCGTTCCATCGCGTGGTGCCGAACTTCGTCGTGCAGGACGGATGTCCGCGCGGCGACGGCTGGGGAGGACCCGGCTACGAGATTCCCTGCGAGTACAGCGACCGGCCCTACGAGACCGGCACGGTGGGAATGGCGCTCTCGGGGAAGGACACGGGCGGGAGCCAGTGGTTCATCACGCTCTCGGCGCAGCCGCGGCTCGAGGGGCGGTACACCGTGTTCGGCAGGGTCACGCGGGGAATGGACGTGGTGGAGCGGATCATGCCCGGCGATCGGATCTCGAGCGTCACGCTGAAATAGGGATCATGCTGCGATTCGAGCATGCGCGCTACGGCTCGAGGAGGAAACCGTCGATGCCCACGACGAAGCCCGCGGCGCGGGCGTCCTTCCCGGCCACCTCCAGGAGCAGGAAGTTCTCCCCCTTTTCGAGGCGTACCCGACCGAGCGGAACGGGGCCAGTGGGCGCCCCTTTGGCGCTATAGCCTCGGATCAGGGCAAGCTCCCGCCCGGCGAGCGACACGCGCACGTCGCCGTAGTCTTTCGATCGCGTGAAGTACCCCGTGAGCGAATACTCCCCGGTCTCCGGCGCGCGGATCGTGAGCGTCAGATGATCTCCCACCTTGGTCCCGAGCCACAGAAGCTGCGCGTCCCCACTCCACGCTCCCTCCGACTCCGCCATCGACTGGGCCCGCACCGAACCGCCCGACGGGATGGCGTCTCCCACCATCGCTTCCCCTTCGATCATGCCGCGCACGCGGAAGGGCGCCGTGGGCTCGACCGGCCCCAGCTCCGTGGGGAAGGGTGGGAATTTCGAGTGGGGATGGGTCTGGTACCAGAAGGCGACGGTCGCGTAGTCCGCGATCGCTTCGTTCTCGTACTGCCCGTGCTGAAGAAGGAACTTGAGCGATCTTCGGAACGGGATGTGATCGCTGATGTGCCAGCGGTAGCCGCTGAATCGATTGGTCTCCGTGTCGAGGATCGTGATGCCGTGATCGGGCGCGTGGAACGTGCCGGTCACTGCGTAGAGGCCCGCCCCGAAGTAATCCTCCGTTCCGGTCCCGACGATCGAGGGTTCACGCTCGCCGTCGATGTACACCTCTTCGTTCCCCTCCAGAAATCGCAGGCCGAGACCGCGAAGCGCTCGCGCGGACAGGACGAGCCCGACGAACTGTCCTGAGCCCGAGGTCTCGAGCACGGTCACCGGCACGCCGCGCGTCGTGGGCGCGGTGCGCCGAAACTGGGCATGGAAGTAGAGCGCCTGCGCGGGCACGTCCCTCACGGTTTCGATCCCGATGTTGAAATAGAGGGCCGTCACCGCGACCGCGCCGCGGTTCTCGGCGGTGATCCTGGCCGACTCGTGGAACGGCATCGGCCAGACACAGTTGAATCCGCCGCTCGTGGCGCTGATTGGAAGCGAGACATAATCGCGCCACTCGCCGAATCCGAGGCCGAAGAAGTCGGAGAGCGGGGCCTCGACGGAGGGTTCCGCCTCGCCGTCCCAGTAGCAGCGGAGGATGATGTTGCGGAAGAGAAGCTCCGTCCTCTCGTGCTGGATCACGGTCATCCACCAGCGCCTCACGATTCCCGCGCCCTTGTGATCGACGAGCGTGACGGTCCGGCCGGGGGGGACCTCCCATCCGTCTATCTGGCCGTGCTCCCGTGCGCGGCTCGAGTATTGGACGAGCTTTCCCTGATGGGGGAGAAAGAGTCCGGACAGGCTCCCGATGTCCGCTCGAAACGGTTCGGCGCCCGCGCCCATCGGAGCGATGTGCGCGGCGATCAGCGCCGCGAGTATCGACCGGATTGGGAATTGCACGCCGCTACGCCAGGGCGAGGATGAGCCGCTCGATGACGGAGCGGAGCGCGGGCGCGACCGCGGCGACCCCTGCGGTCACGTCCTCGTGCTTCAACCGGGCGGCGCTCTTTCCCGCGGCCCAATTCGTGACGCAGGAAATGCACGCGACCGGGAGCCCGATTTCGTTCGCGGCGGCGACCTCAGGGGCCGTCGACATGCATACGGCGTCCGCGCCCATGCGCTCGAGCATCGCGATCTCGGCCCGCGTTTCGTACGAAGGCCCGAGGGTCACGCCGAGCACGCCGCGCTCGGCGCGCACGCCCGCGTTGACGGCGGCTCGCGCGGCCTTCGCGAGGAGGTCGGGGGAGTAGGTGGGCCGTGACGTGAGCCCGCGCGGGTTTGCCGCGGCCACCCTTCCCGGCGCCCGCCACTGGAGGTTCACCTGGTCCTCGACGAGCATCAGCGTGCCGGGCGCCATCCTCTCCGAAATTCCACCCGACGCGTTGGTCAGGATCAGCGACTTCGCGCCCAGGGCGGCGAAGAGGCGCACGATGCGCGTGACCTCCTCCGCGGTATACCCCTCGTAGAGATGCGAGCGCCCCTGCGCCACGACCACCGACCGGCCCGACCATCGTCCGAAGAGCAGCCGGCCGGAATGGCCGGGAACCGTCGAGCGGGGTAGTCCGGGAACCTCCTCGGTCGACAGCGATCGATCCCACGCGACCCCCTCGGCCAGGACGCCGAGTCCGCTCCCCAGCACGAGCGCCGTTTTCGGAACGAGGGTCGTGCGGGATCGGATGACGCGAAGGGCTTCGGCGGGATCGAAGGGCGCCGAGGAGTCCGAGTACCTCGCCGAGCGATCCAGACGCGACGTCATGGTGCGCGGCCGGGGGAACGCCATCACAGCACCTCCGCGTCGATGCGCGACCGGCGTGCCGTCGCGGTCCGAAGCGCGCGGCGGGAGAACAGGATCAGATAGATCAGCGCGAGCACGAAGGGCGCGGCTCCGAGCGCGATCCCCGCGGCCCCTTCCCCCGGCGCGTAGGGCCTGAGCGATCTCAGGAGCGCGGGGCCGGCCGACAGTAGGATCGCCGGCAGAAACCCCCACCGGCCCGCGAGCGCGCACGCGAGCGCGATATATCCCAACCCGAGCGGAGGCGAATCGGGGTGCGCGCGAAGCATGATTGCCGCCGCCGGCGCCGCCCAGAGCGCGCCCAGGACCGATCCCGAAACGCGCGACCACACGACCTGCCAGGGTCCGCGGCGCGCGAGCGCGGGAGTCTCCGAATAGGCGCGGAGCCGCAGCCCGTACGGGGTCTTCAGCAGCACGAAGGCGGCGAGGGCAAGCGCCAGAGGCGCCGCGAGAAACCACGGATTCACGACCAGGTCTTCGGCGTAGGTGCCCTCGAAGATCGTCCCCGGGATCAGGCCCGGCGCAGGAGTCTCGCGCAGCAGGCGCAGAGGCGCCGCGCGCGAAAGAAGGCCGAGCGCGCAGGCGGGGATGAGGCTCAGGCAGAAGCTTCCGAGGGTCGGGTCGGCGCGGAGCGAAAGAAGGAGGCCCGAGGCCACGAGCGCGAAGAGAACGCTGCCCAGGATTCCCGCGCCCGCGGCGATCGCGTAGCTCCCGCTCCACTCGTACCCGAGACAGAGCCCGAGCATCGTCGAGAGCGCGCACCCTTCGATTCCGATCCCGCTCAGCGCGGCGCGCTCCCAGTAGATCGCGCCCGCGGCGAGGAGCGCGAGCGCCGCCCACTCGAGGGGGAATCCGGCGAGCGGTACCCAGTCCGGCGCGCTCACTTCGCCTCGGCGAGAAGCGAACGGATCTTCGTCTTCATGAGGTCGATCGCGACGAAGTTGTAACCCCCTTCGGGGATGACGAGATCGGCGTAGCGTTTCGAGGGCTCGACGAATTGCAGGTGCATCGGGCGCACGCTCGATTCGTATTGCCGTATGACCTGGTCGAGGGTCCGGCCCCGCTCGGTGAGGTCGCGCTTCAGCCGGCGGATAAATCGAATATCCGGGTCCGCGTCGACGTAGATCTTGATGTCCATCAGGTGACGGAGCGAGGGGTCCTCGAGCACGAGGAGCCCATCGAGGAGCATGATCGGGCGCCCCTTCATGGGAAGCGGCTGTTTCACCCGTGTGTGGGTGCGCATGTCGTAGATCGGCATGTCCACTTCGCCGCCCGCCAGCAGCTTCTCCAGATGCTGGCGCAGGAGATCGCGGTCGAAGGCGTCGGGGTGGTCGAAGTTCCGGTTCTCGCGCTCGCCCAGCGGGATGTGCTGGAGGTCCTTGTAGTAGGAATCCTGCTCGATCAGGAGGACGGAATCGCTGCCCAGGTCCTGGGCGATGGATTGCGCGACGAGCGTCTTACCGGCGCCCGTCCCGCCGGCGATTCCGATCAGGATTCCCCGGCGAAACGGATCCGGGACCATCGGCTACGCCGCTCCCATGGAGCGGGCTGCCGGCTCGGACATCAGCTCCTCGGGGGAGAGCGCGGCGACGTAGGGCAGGTGGCGGAAGCGCTCGGCGAAGTCGAGGCCGTAGCCCACGACGAAGCGGTCGGGGATCTCGAATCCGATGTATTCGACCGGCACGTTGCATTCGCGCCGCGATCGCTTGTCGAGGAACGCGATCGTCTTGAGGGAGGCGGGGTTCCGGGCGAGAAACGTCCGGCGCAGGAAGTCGAGCGTGTGCCCGGTGTCCACGATGTCCTCGACGATGAGGACGTCGCGCCCCGTGATCTCGCGGCCGATGTCTTTCACGAGCCGCGGCATTCCGGAGGACTGCGAGGAGCGATCGTAGGAGGAAATGCTGATGAAATCGATCTCGTGTGGAATCGGCAGGCTCTTCATGAGATCCGCCATGAAGATGACGCAGCCGCGCAGGACGCCGATCAAAAGGGGAACGCCCTCCGGGTAGTCGCGCGCCACCTGGCTGCCGATCTCCCGGACCCGGCTCTGGATCGCCTCGCTGCCGATCAGTACTTCCATGGGAAGCCGACCCTCCTGGATCAAGTAGCCCGCACACTAGCATCGGGTTCCGGGGCTGTCAAATCGGGCGCAAGTTCGTCTGGCCGTTGCCGATACTTGCGGCCGGGCGCACCACGATTCAGGGGGGTCAGGTAGAGTCCATGGCCAAATTCGACGGATCGGACCGGCGGGGCATCCAGCGCAGGCGCAAGGATCGCCGCGCGGCCGCCCGCGCCGAGGAGCGCCTCTTATGGCTCCTCTGGCTGATCGGGATCCTGAACTTCACCGACGCGGCGCAGACGGTCTACTTGCTGAACGCACGATTCATGGTCGAGGCCAATCGGCTGATGGCCTTCCTGCTCGATCATTCCCCCTACATCTTCTGGGTCTACAAGACCTTGGTACCCACCCTCGGATGCGTCCTTCTGTGGCGCTACCGGAAGCGCGTGAAGTGGATCCATGGCGCTGTAGTTACGGTGTTTGCCGTCTATGTCACGGTGGTGATGCGGAGTTTTCTCTACATGCTCCTTCCGCAACATCTGTGAGCCGCCGGCTCAAAAATTAGGCGGCGGGGTTCTCCTGAGACGGAAGGCTATAACCCGCTGCTGACAAAGAAAGTATCCCGATCCAGCAGAGCCGCTTCCAGAGCGCCGCAAGGCCGAAATCTTGTGGCATGAATCGTGCAAATCGCCTCAGTAGGCCCATGCCATGGGGGCATAGGGGCAACCGAAAGAGCGCACGTGAGCGGTAAGTCCTACATCAGGCTGGCCACGGACCTCGCGGCGATCGCGAACCCTTCGCGCGAGAACGTCGGCTACTTTTTCATCAATAACTTCCTACTCTCCCGGATCGATTCCGACCTGCCTTCCGATCTCAGGGAATACGACGAGGACGTGAACGTCTACACGGCGTCGCTCCTCGCGGGAGTCGTCACAGGACAGCAAGATCTGCTGCAATCGGACTATATTTCCACGCGCGACTCGGACGTTTTCGCGCGCGTGCAGGAAACGAAGGACCAGAGGCTCCGGTACCGGGTGTACAAGGCGAACGCGGATTTCCTCTACGTTTCACTCGGTATCTTCGGGGAATCGTCGCTGGTCGGTGACGCGCCGGCAACCGACGAAGACGCGCAGAGTCGATTCACCGGCCGCGGGAAGTCCTACTACCAGTTCGCGTCGGCCTATGCGGAGCGGCTCTTCGGGCGCGGCGCCGCGATCGCCGAGGTGATGGACAAGCTTTCGAGAAACTTCGAGGCCTACACCAAGGTGATGGTCTGGATGAGCGCCGAGTACCTGCACCTGATGGACGAGATCAGCTCGGGCGAGATGTATCACCTGGAGCACGACACCCAGGAGCACTTCGAGAAATCCTACAAGACGAATTCGTGGGACGAGCTTCTGGACAGCTACGTCGGGTGGCGCTGGACGCGCAGCAAAGACGCGCTTCGCCGCCTCGCCCGCGCTGCGCGCGAGCTGAGACGGATCGATCCTTCCTTCTCGCTGAAGGCTTTCCGCGAGCGCTGGTCGATTTCCCGCCGCGACGACGAGCTGCGGCGGCTTTCCGCGTAGAG
>Ga0137396_10002243_pt1 | contig 10527 bp, 10 predicted proteins | sample czc16metaG_FD_108284 | JGI IMG/M metagenome (GOLD analysis project Ga0137396, IMG submission 108284) | Vadose zone soil microbial communities from Angelo Coast Range Reserve, California, USA - czcobulk3.16 metaG | ecosystem: Environmental > Terrestrial > Soil > Vadose zone | place: USA... | reverse complement strand
GGAAGCGAGTCCGGGCGTACCACTCCTTGTCGCCGTCACGGCTGAAGTTGCCGTCATAGAAGTTCCGGCCAGCCGCCGTCATCTGGTCGAAGAGCCCGGTGATCGTCACCTTCGGCGCCGGCGCCTGTGCGAGCACAGGCGGCGCCAGCATCGCGAGGATGACGAAGGCGAGTACTGCGGTGAGCACACTTCTCCTCATTACCGCCTCCTCAAGTGGTGGTGAGAAGCATCGACTCCCATGCCAGCACTCAACGCCGACATCACCAACAACTCCAGAACGAGCAAGCGCGCCGCCGCCGGTCGCGCGGCGGTCCGCTCGCGAAGATCTTCTCGAAATCGGTCGGCGACGGGACGGAGCACCGTGACTCCCTCCAACCCCGTGGAAACAACAGCGCGAGTCTAGCGAGCAGCGACTGAAGAATTCATGAATTGTAGGTGAATATTTATTCAGGATCTGTGAGACCCCGTCCAGGGGACGAGTCTTTGCGTGGCCCGGATGCGCGCGACGTGAAGCAAAATTCAGTCTCGCTTCAGGCGAGCTTCAGCCGCGGCTCCGTACGATACGCGCATGCGCGGTCGACCGCCCGTGTGCACGAGCTGGCCGGATCGACTGACCAAGACTCCGTGCGCGGTAACCTTATCGATGAGTCTCGGCGACTTCATCGAAGTCCTCGAGCGGAACCGCCAGGCGTTGCTGGCGCAGCGGCGCAGCCCGCGAAATCTGAACGGCACCCACGTCCGAACGGCCGAGCCGCCCGATCGCGAGACGAACGGCTCGACGGCGTCACCGTTCCACTTCCCCCTGCAGTTGACGGAGCCGGGACCCATCGAGCTGCCGACGATCCCGCAGGAGGGTCGAGGACGGCCGGCGGGGCTGACGAATATGCGGGCTCGACAGATCATCGCGGCGGCGTGCACCGGGGCGAGCATCCCCGTCTGCGCCACGGCCGGCGGCGTGACCCCGAACACCGTGAAGAGCTGGCTCAGGCGGAAGGATCACGAGGCGTTCCGCATTTTCCAGCGACACTTCGACGAGGCCGTGACCTACGCGACCCTCTCGGCCTTGAAGGCGATCATGGAAGGGGTCGCTTCGGACCCGAAGCACGCGTTCGAGTTTCTTGCCCGCCGTTACCCAGGCCACTGGAGTAAGCTCGTCAGCTAGGATCGGTCGGCGCGCAGCTGGGGGCGATCCCTCTCCCTGCAGATGGTGAAGAACCTGAAGTTTTCTTCACGCAGTGCCGCGGGTTGCCACCTTCGGTACGATAGGTTGCGATGCGCGTTCTTTTGATCGAGGACGACCGGAAGGCGGCGAAGCTTCTCGCCAAGGGCTTCCAGGAAGAAGGATTCGTCGTCGACGTCGCCCAGACGGGCGAGGCGGGGGAAGAGCAGGCCGCCGTGAACGAGTACGACGTGATCGTGCTCGACTGGCTCCTCCCGGGCAAGGACGGTCTCGCCGTGTGCCGGGCGCTCCGGGCGCGCGATCTTTCCACCCCGATCCTCATGCTCACCGCCCGGGACAGCCTGGCCGATCGGGTCAATGGGCTGAGCACGGGAGCCGACGACTACCTCACGAAGCCGTTCGCCTTCGCCGAGCTCCTCGCACGGATTCGGGCGCTGCTCCGCCGGTCTCGGCTCGCCAGGCCGGCCGTGCTCCGCGTCACCGACCTGGCGCTCGACCCGGCGACTCGCCGCGTGACTCGTGGCGGCGCCCGGATCGGGTTGACCTCGAAGGAGTACACCATTCTCGAGGTGCTGATGCAGAACGCCGGCGAGAACGTGAGTCGGACTCGCCTCGTCGAGCGCGTGTGGGACGAGGCCTCCGAGGTGCTCGACAACCTCGTCGACGTTCACGTGAGCCATCTCCGAAAGAAGATCGATCACGGCCCGGGCCCGACCCTGATCCACACGGTCCGCGGCTTCGGCTACCGGCTCGGGCTCCCCGACCCGATCGACTCATGAGGCCGCTCAGCTTCGGGACCCGCCTCTGGCTGGGGCACGTGGCGGTACTCGCGGCGATGCTGGCGCTCGCGGCGTTCGGCGCTGACTGGGCGCTCGATCGGGTGATGCTCGGCCGCGTCGACGACGAGATCCTCTCGCTCGCCACGACGGAGCAGTCGGCGCTCCAGGCCAATCCGACCACGCCGGTCCGAGTCGTCGAGATCGCGCCGGGGCCGCCTTCATTCGTCCGGCTCGACAAGCTGGTGCAGATCGCGAATCTCGACGGCCATGTCGTCGCGCGAAGCCTGACGCTCGGCTCGGCGCGCCTTCCGACGTCGCCGGATCTGCTCGTGCGCCTGCGCGAGGGTGAAACGGTGTTCGGCACCGTCGCCGATTTCGGCGAGGAGCCGATCCGGATGGTCTCGTTGCCCGTGGACGTGGGCCGCGAGCACTACGCCATCCAGGTGGCGATGTCCCTGGACGACGCGCACGCCGCGATGCGGATCGGGCGCTGGCTCTTTCTCAGCATGTCCGTGGTGATCCTCGCGGTGATCGGCCTCACCGGCGCGCTGCTCGCGCGCAAGGCGCTTCGTTCGAGCGACGAGATGGCGCGGCGCGCCCGACGCATCGGCGAGGCCAATCTCACCGACCGCCTGCCACACCCCGGGACCGCCGACGAGATCGGCCGACTCGTCGAGACGCTGAACGAGATGCTCGAACGCCTCGAGCGGAGCTTCGAGGTCCGACGCATGTTCTCCGCCGATGCGTCGCACGAGCTGCGCTCGCCGCTGTCGCGCCTGCGCGCGGAGCTGGAGGTCGCGCTCCGCCGGCCACGTCCGGTGGCGGAGTACGAGGACACGCTGCGCTCGTGCCTCGACGAGGTCGAGCGGATCCAGGGCATGATCGAGGAGCTGCTCGAGCTGGCGCGCATCGACGCCAACGAAGATCAAGAGCTCCCGGAGCCGATCTCGGTCGCCGATCTCGTCGAAGCCGCGATGCTCGCCGTGCGGCCCCGAGCTCAGCAGCAGGGCGTGGTCGTCGTCGCCGACCGGCTCCCGGAAGTGCTCGTGGACGCGGCGCCGATCGCGGCGAAGGTGGCGCTGGCCAACATTCTCGACAACGCCGTGAAGTTCTCTCCGCCGGGGGGCCAGGTCAGAGTTGCCGTCACCGCGGCCGACGACGAGGCGGTCATCGCGGTCTCCGATGCGGGGCCCGGGGTCTCGCCGGAAGACGCCGAGCGCCTCTTCCAGCCCTTCTATCGCGGCAAGGCTTCTCGCTCGGCCGACGTGCCCGGCGTCGGCCTCGGGCTCGCGATCGCGCGTGTGCTCGTGCAGCGCCAGCGCGGGCGCATTTCTCTCGACGCGCGCGCCCAGCATGGCGCGACGTTCAGCATGCACCTGCCGCGCGCCGCGCGCCTGTCGGGCGAGGCCGTGCTGCCGCCTACTTCTTCTTCAGCCGTACCTCCTCGAGTGGCGCCGACCAGGGATAGGGATTGATCAGCATCAGCGCGGGTTCCTCCACGCGCGGCCCGATTCCGCTCGGCCAGAGGAACTCGAAGATGGGCCCGAACCGCACGCGCTCGTGCAGGGTCTGCTGGATCTGGTACAGCATGGCCTCGCGCTTCTTGCGATCGGTCTCGACCGCCTGCTGCTTGTAGAGGGCGTCGATGTCGGGATAGCCACCATACGCGTAGGTGCCGTCGCTCGGCACGATCTCCGACATCCGCGTGGCCGCGTTGCCGTAGAGGCCGCTGCCGCAGACGCACACGCCCTTGAGCTTCTTCGCTCCCCACGCCGCGAAGAAGGCCGCGCGCTCCATTGGCCGCATCTTGAGCTTGATCCCGAGGGCGCCGAGATAGTTCATGACCGCTTCGCCGCGCGAAAAGAACGGCGGCGTCACGTGGAGCTCGCCCGCGTCGAAGCCGTTTGGGTAGCCGGCCTCGGCCAGGAGCTGCTTGGCCTTCGCGGGATCGTAGGCAGACGGCTCGATGGGTAGCGCGAACTCGAACGCGCGGGGCACGATGCCTCCGGTGGGCTTCGAGGCTCCGAGCGTTTCCATCTCGCTCATCGCGCGGCGGTCGAGGGCGTAGTTGGCGGCCAGACGCACGCGCCGATCGGCCCATGGCGACTTCGGATCCCACATGTCGAGGAAGTCCAGGGCGGCGATCCCGATGCCGCCGGAAAACGCGAGCCTCAGCGCCGGATCCCGCTGGAGCTCCAGCGCTTGCGGCGCGTCGAGCATGTAGGCCACGTCGATCTCGCCTCGCTTCAGCATGGCCGCTCGCGTGGTGGGCTCGGGGACGACCTTGAAGACGAGCCGCTTGACCGAGGGCACCTTGCGCCAGTAACCCTCGTTGGCCTCCATGATCAGCTCGATCCCCACGCTGTGGCTGACGAACCGATACGGGCCAAGGCCGATCGGGTGTTTCTTGAAGCCGTCGTCGCCGACTCTCTCGACGTATTTCTTGGGCACGATCCAGCCGGCGCCCGTCGTCAAGGTTCCGTAGAACGCCATGAAATCGGGGAACGGCTCGTGCAGCTGGAAGCGCACGCGGTAGGGATCGACGACCGTGACCTCGCGGACCTTCTCCTTGAGGATCTTGGTGCCCTTGGTGCGCTGGAAGCTGAACTTCACGTCCTCGGCGGTGAAGGCATCGCCGTTGTGGAATTTGAGGCCCTCGCGGAGCTTGAACTCGTAGACGCGCTGATCGGCGCTCACCGTCCACGACTCGGCGAGGCTCGGCGTCATGAGGTTGCCGGGCATCGGCTTCACGAGCGCGTCATGCATCGCGTACAGCACCCAGAACGGCGTGATCTGGCCCTGGACCTCCGCGGGATCGAACCACTGTGGGGCCAGGGTGACGTAGATCGCCCAGCGCATCTCGCCTTCGGGCTTCTGCGGCGAGGCCTCCGGCCTGGGCGGCGCCCCGGTTCTCGGCTGCGCGGCTACTGGTGGGGTGAACGAACCACAGGCGATCAGGACCGACAGGAGGCCGGCGGCGGCCACCATGAGGCACCGTGCGAGGCTCATCGTTCCCCTCCGTCTCGAGGGACACGGTCAGGCCGGTTGCGCCGGACCTTAGCGCCGGACGCGAGGCCAGTCAATGGGCTGACGGGCGCGCCCGGTGGAAGGGATAAGCGAGCGGGAACACTCCCGTAAATCCGAGTAAACCGCCGGGCGGGAGATCTCGTCTACTCGATGCCGCCCCCGAATTCGGATGGCGGCGGCGGCGTCAAAGGAGTCGCAGGACCCATGAAAAAGTCAGCACTGGTCGCGGTCCTGGTGGTCGGGTTGCTGCTCATCGCGGTCGTCCCGAGCTTCGCCTGGTGGCATCGCGGCTGGTGGGGCCCTCCGTACCCGTACTGGTATGGCCCTCGCTACTGGGTCGTCGCGCCCGCGCCGGTCGTCGTCACGCCGCCTCCCGTGGTCGAGTCGCCGCCGGTCTTCGCCCAGCAAGAGCCGGCGCAGGGCTACTGGTACTTCTGTCAAAGCACGCAGGCCTATTACCCGAACGTCCAGTCCTGCCCCGAGGCGTGGGTCAAAGTTCCGCCGCGGGATCGGTAAAGAGGACAGGAGAGTCGTGACGCGCAGCACGCCCATCCTCGCCGTCGCGGCCGGGCTCCTCATGACGGCGTGCGCGACGGTGCCCACCGGCCCGAGCGTGATGGTGCTTCCGGGTCAGGGAAAGAGCTTCGATCAGTTCCAGGCTGACGATTCGGTGTGCCGTCAGTGGGCGTTGCAGCAGACCGGGACGACGACGGGCCACGCCTCGGCTGGATCGACGGTGGGCGGCGCGGCGATCGGAACGGCCGTCGGGGCCGCCGCCGGCGCGGCGCTCGGCGCCGCGGCAGGCAATCCGGCGATCGGCGCGGCCGCGGGCGCCGGCGTGGGGTTGCTCGGCGGAACAGTCGCGGGCGCCACGGCCGGAAGCGACGCGGCGAGCACCGCGCAGCGGCGCTTCGACATGACGTACATGCAATGTATGTACGCCAAGGGCCATCAGATCCCGGTCGCCAGGGGCACCCTGCCGACGAGCTACAGCGCCGCTCCGCGCCAGAACCCGTCGGTTAACGTCCCCCCGCCACCGGCGGGGGATCCGCCGCCGCCACCGCCGCCGGCCGGGGCGCCACCGCCTCCGCCGCCTCCACCACCGCCCAACGCCCCCAAATAGCGCTCGGTCGGGCGACCGCGTCAGCGGGCCGCCCAGCTACTTGAAGGCTGGCATCACCTCGCGCGCGAATCGCGTGAGATTGTCTTTCATGATCTTCCTCGGCGTCCCGAGCGGGCACGAGACCATGACGTGCTCGAGGCCTGGATACCGGCGCTCCACGTCCTTGAGGTAGCCGATGAATTCCTCGGCGGGACCGCAGAGCCACGTGCGGTTTTGCACGCCGTTCTCGATCGTGGCGGCCGTCGGTGATTGAGGCTTGCGCTCCGCCACCGCTTTCACGTGCTCCTCGCTGTAGCGCAGCATCCCGAGCGGCCCCATGAACTTCGCGTGCTCCTCGAAGAACGGCCGCGCCTTGCGGATGGCGATCTCCTGGGTGTCGTCGATGCTCATCCGGAAGCCGAGGATGAGGTCCTCGCCGAGCGCGAGCTCTCGCCCGTGCGCGCGCGCGGCCGCCTGATAGTCGCGGAACCAGCGGTCGGCGAACTGCTCGGCGGTGGCGGAGACGACGCCCTTGATCCCGTGCTTGACCATGAATTCGAGCCCGCGCGCGCTGCCGCTCACGATGGGTTGCCAGATCTCGACCGGCAGGTGCGCCGGCCGTGGCACGAGCGTGAGCTCCTTCAGCTGATAGCCGCGGTACGGGACCGGCGGCGGGATCGTGTAGTACTTGCCCTGGTGCGAGAACGAGGCCTGGTTGAACGCTTTCAGGATGATCTCGAGCTGCTCCTCGAAGAGCTCGCGGTTGGCCTCCGCATCGAGCATGGGATTGCCGAAGCTCTCGACTTCTCGCGTGTGATACCCCCGGCCGACGCCGAAGATCAGCCGGCCGCCCGTCAGGATGTCGGCGGTCGCGTAGTCTTCGGCCAGCCGGATCGGGTGCCACGTCGGGATGATGTTGAACCCGCAGCCGATCTTGAGCCGTCGCGTGTGGTTCGCGATGTGAACAGCCAGGAGCGGGATGTTCGGGATGCACTCGTAGCCCTCGTGCTGGAAATGATGCTCGGCCAGCCACAGGGCCTCGTAGCCGAGCTCGTCCATCGTCTGGGCGAGCTCGAGCGTGGTGTCGAACGCCTCGATCACGCGCTCGTTCGGGTAGCGGCGGTCGTCGGCGGGAGTACCCGCGTGCCCGCAGTTGTCGAGCTCGATGTGTCCGATGTAGAGGGTCGAGAAGCGCTTGATCATTCGAAGCTCCTTCGCGCTCGCTACGCGCTCGCCGGCGCGAGCGTTCTCAGATCGACGTTGGGATCTTCGAGACGTGCCGGATCGACGGCCACTCGCGCCTTGATGATCGGAAGCGTCCGCCGCATATCGCGCCCCTGATTGATCGCCACGACCGACTCGACGCGGCCCTCGGTCAGGTAGAACGCGAGGAACTTCCGCGACGCCAGGTCGCCGCGCACGACGATCCTGTCCCAGGCGGCGTGGAATCCCGCGTACTGGATGTTCGCGTCGAACTGATCGGACCAGAACCAGTGGACCTCGTCGTAGGATCGCCCTCGCCCGAGCATGCTGCGCGCCGCGGCGGCGCCCTGCTTCACGCCGTTCTGCCAGTGCTCGACGCGCATCTGGCGCCCGCACACCGGGTGGTAGTGGTTGGCGACGTCGCCCGCGGCAAAGATGCCGGGCACGTTGGTCCGGCACTGGTCGTCGACCACGATCCCGTTGTCGACCCGCACCGGCGTGCCGGCGACCAGCTCGGTCACGGGCTCGATGCCGAGCCCGAACACCGCCAGATCGCACTCGATGCGGCGGCCGTTGCGCGTGACGACTCGCTCGACCTTGCCCGAGCCCTCGAACGCGGTCACGGCGTCGTCCAGGATCATCTCGACCCCGTGGTCGCGGTGGAGGCCCTCGATCACCCGGCCGATCTCCTCGCCGAGCGCCCGGTAGAGCGGTGTCTTGAACGGCTCGACCGCGACCACCTCGAGGCCCGACTGGCGCACCGAGGCCGCGACCTCGGCACCGATGAAGCCCATGCCCACCACGACGGCGCGGCCGCCGCGCGCGATCGCCTCGCGGATGCGGTCGGCGTCGGCCACCGTGCGCAGATCGTAGACGCCGGGCAGATCGAGACCCGGGATTGGAAACCTCCGGTTCCTTCCGCCCGTGGCGATGAGCAGCTGATCGAACTCGAGCCGCTCGCCGTCCTTGAGCGTCAGCGTCCGCTTCTCGGGGTCGACCTTCACCACCGTGGAGCCCAGGCGCATCTCGAGGTCGCGCTCTCGATAAAACTCGGGCGGTCGCAGCAGCGTCTTCTCGAACGGAAGCGTGCCACGCAGATAGTTCTTGGAGAGCGGCGGCCGATCGTACGGGAGCTGAGGCTCCGCCCCGATCAGCAGCACGCGCCCGTCGAAGCCTTCCTCGCGCAGGGTCGCCGCCGCCGAGGACCCGGCGAGGCTGGCGCCGACGATCGCGATCGTCGCCATCAGAATTCCACTTGCAGGTCGTTACCCTGGACGCGAACCGGATAGACGTTGAGGGGCACCGTGGCCGGCGGCGCGAGCACGGCGCCGGTGCGGACGTCGAAGTCCGCGAAGTGGCACGGACAGGTCACGACCGTTTTCGCCAGATCACCCTCCGCGAGCGAGCAATCCTCGTGCGTGCACGTGTCGTCGAACGCGTAGAACGTCCCGCCGACGTTGGCCAGCGCCACCGGCAGATTGTCGATCTCGACCTTGATCATCTGGCCGGGCTGGATGCTGTCCGCCTTCGCCACCGTCACGAATCGCGCCATGGAGAGTCCTTTCCTTGCTCCGAGAGTCGTTCGGCGATCAGCGCCGAGCGCGCTGGCCGCGCCGCACCGGCGCCGAGCCCGACCGGCCGTGCTCGTCGTGCCAGCGCGCGACGTCCTCGCACGTGGTGAACCACACGCCGCGCTGCCGCCGCATGTGCGCGACGAGCTCTTCGATCAAGGCCACGCGCGAGGCCCGCCCGCTGATGAACGGATGGCACGTGAGCACGAAGCATCCGTTCTCGCGGTGCATCGCGACGAACTCCTTGCTCCACATTTGTAAGACCCGGCCGGGATCGGCGATCGCGTTGGTCGCGCCGTAGACGTGACGGAACAGCGGCGCGTCGTCCATGATCCACTGAACCGGGATCTCGGTCAGCGGGCCCTCGTCGGTCGGCACGTCGTAGGGCACGTCGTTGCCCATCAGCGAGCTGTCGTAGCGAAACCCGTGGGTCTTCAAGAGGCCCGGCGTCCACACGTTCACGTCCCAGGACGGCGACCGGTAGCCTGCCGGACGCACGCCGAGCTCGTCCGCCAGGATGCGGAGCTGGTCGGCCAGCACGGCCTTCTCCTGCGCCTGATCCAGGGCGGCGACCGCCTCGTGGACGTTGCCGTGAGCGCCGATCTCGTGCCCGGCGTCACGGATCCGTTTGCACTGCGGCAGATGATGCATCACGGTCCAGCCGGGGATGTAGAAGCTCGCCCGGAGCCGGAGTCGGTCGAGCATCCTCAAGATGCGATCCACACCGACCCGCGGCCCGAAGCGACGCTCCTCCAGATCCGCGAGGCTCTTCTTGGCTTTCGCGGGCTCGCGGAAGAGAAAACCCGATTCCGCGTCGAAGTCGAACGAGAGCACCACCGCGGACTGCTTGCCCTCCGGCCACGGATAGCGCATGGCGGCTAGACCGCGTCGCGAGGGACCGCGGCGCGCATCCGCCGCTCGCGGATCGGCGAGAGATTCTGCCTCGAGAATTTCATGGCAGCCGATTATGGGCGAATCGCTCGCGATGTCAACCGCGAGCGGCTCGAACGGCGGCAATCAGCCGGCGAGCGCCGGCTGGTACAGGACCTCCGCGACCTTGCGCGCGAGCGCGTCGGGCGTGACGGGCTTCTGGAGCAGGACGTCGTCGGGAATGGGCGGCTCGGCGTAGCCCGACATGAACAGGATTCGCGTGTCCGGGCGCGCGACCATCATCCGCTCGGCCAGCTCGCGGCCGTCCATGCCGGGCATGATCACATCGGTCAGCAGGAGATGAATCGTCTCCGGGAAGCGCTGGCTCAGCGTGAGGGCCTCGATCCCGTCGCTGGCGACCAGCACGCGGTAGCCGAGCCGACTCAAGATCTCGCGCACCAGACCGCGAACGGCCTCCTCGTCTTCGACGAGGAGGATCGTCTCCTCGCCGCCCGGCAGTGGTCCGCGCCCGTTGTCGCCGCGCGGCGCTTCGACCGGCGTCTCGATTCTCGGCAGGTACACCCGGAACGTCGCGCCGTGTCCGGGCTCGCTCTCGACCGCGGTGTAGCCCTCGTGCTGCTTGACGATCCCGTACACCGTCGACAGCCCGAGGCCGCATCCCTTGCCGGGCGCCTTGGTCGTGAAGAAGGGCTCGAAGGCTCGCTGGAGCGTCGCCACGTCCATGCCGGCGCCGGAGTCGCGCACCTCGAAGAGCACGTGCGGGCCGGCGCTCGC
>Ga0137396_10002242_pt1 | contig 10527 bp, 6 predicted proteins | sample czc16metaG_FD_108284 | JGI IMG/M metagenome (GOLD analysis project Ga0137396, IMG submission 108284) | Vadose zone soil microbial communities from Angelo Coast Range Reserve, California, USA - czcobulk3.16 metaG | ecosystem: Environmental > Terrestrial > Soil > Vadose zone | place: USA... | reverse complement strand
TCCAATCCGCACGGCGAGAACGACGAAGGCTGGAACCGCGGGCGCTATGGCGCTTACCACACGCTTGAAACGTGGCGTCGCTACATGTCAGATGCGGGGTTCACAGAGCTCGATCACTACTACCGTCCAGTCGGGCTGCCGCGCGAACGGCAGCCGTGGCTGGCGAGTGTGTGGCGCAGGCCTTTACGCTAAGAACATCGGTGCCCGACCTGGCGGACCCGGCGGTCATTGACGAGTTCGAGGCGACGGTTCAACGCGGCTCTCCTCCGTTTTGCTGCGGCTTCCGCGCCGCAGAACGTGGTAGCGGGGGCGTGCTTTCGACTAATAGTGCGGTTGTCATCCCATTCCTGAACATGGATCGACGCCGCCGGACCGCACCGACCCAATTTCCAAGTCACTGCGGCAATGGCCACCCACTAACCTCGCAGAATCTTGTCACATGCGGGAGCCGCTGGCGTTGCCGTCGATGTGGCGCTGAGCGTGCCGCACGGTTTCGCGCCGGCGCGTAGCGGTAGAGGTCCGGGTGGTTCGGAAGTGTTGCCACGACGTAGGGGTTTTGTTGCCTATTAGGATCTCACGCCCACATGCAACGGTTTGCTACGGAAGGCACCGTATCCTCTGTTGCAATAAGGCCGGACGGAGGAGGGCAGCCTTCAGCAACATAACCCTTCAGCCAGCGCCTGCCCAGCGCTGCGTCTCGAAGGCAAGTATATGAGGGTTCAGTCCGGACCGGGCCGTGCGCGCAATCGCGTCCAATAGCCAAAACGACTGCGCTCGAGGGTGCCGGCGCCACCCGCGTGTACGAGATTCTGATGAGCCGTCGATGAGACCGACTGGCACGTGACCGCTGTCAACCGAGCTGCCGCGCCGCGGTTGCGATCCCAGGACTGATCGAACCGGGCCGCGTTCAGCTTCATCGGCTTGAACCGACGCGTGGTGGGTAAACGCGGGCGTTCTTCCGTGGAATTCGCGGTCAGCGAGTTTCAGTAGATGCGTGGGGTGCCCGTGGGCATGTTGTTCTCCGTTTATTAAGGGGGCATTGATCGAGGATTCATCGGGGAGGCGGGGTGGCGAGCCCCACCTATAAATGGTTTTCACGATTGCGTCCCGGCCGGCGCGACGCTTCAGCGGCCGAAGGTATCTAACGCGGCGGCAAGACGCTCCAGCCCGCCACGCACAGCACCCGTGTCCCCGCCTACGCCGATGCGAAAGTGTTGCGGCATCTCGAAAAAGCGCCCCGGCACCACCGAGGTTTCGTACTTCTCGCGCAGGTATCGGCAGAAGGCATCGGCGTCGCCTTGAGCCAGGCGCGGGAACGCGAGCGTGCCTGCCGCAGATCGCACCGCCTGCAAGTCCTGGCGGCTGTCGAGAAAGCGATCGAGCAGAGGCCGATTGCGATCCAGGATTGCCTGCGCGCGCCGTGCGAGCTCATCCAGGTGATCGAATGCCAGGGCGCTCATTCGCTCGGCTAGGTGCACCGGGATCTGTCCAAAGAGATCGTTGAGGCGCCACACGCGCTCGGCCAGCTCCGGCGTGCTCACGATCCACCCGCAGCGCAAGCCGGAAAGCCCGTAGGCTTTGGTCAGGCTGCTCGTGATGAGAAAAGGCTCGCCGAGGTGAGCGGCGCTCGTCGGCGGAGATCCGAAGCGCATATCGAGGTACGCCTCATTCACCAAAACGCGTGTTCCCGCTCCCCTCGCGATATCACCGATCTCCCGCAGCGCCTGTTCGCCAAGGAGTACGCCACTCGGGTTATGAAGGTTGGTGAGCACGATGAGCCGCGTGTTTTTCGTCATCGCGCCCTCGAGCTCTTCGGGCCGGATCTGAAAACCATTCTCGAACGAGCGTTGAAGCCGACGGATGCTCGCACCCAGATAGCGAGCCACGGCGAGCAATGGCTCGTAAGCGGGCAGCTCGATGCGCACCTCATCGCCCGGCTCGAGCAGCGCGCCCATCGCCAGATAGTTCGCCATGGAGGCGCCGGTCGCAGTCACGACGCAATCAGCCGGCACCCCGTAGCGCGCCGCCAGCCGCGCAAGGAGCGGCGGATACCCGTAAGAGCCCGCGGGTGAAAGCTCGCCAGCGCCCGCCTCAAACGGCAGCTCGGTCGCCGGCACGCCGGCGATACCGCTGGTCGCCAGATTGAAGCGCGCCGCGGCGGCGGTTTTGGCCCAGTACAGATACTCCGATCGAGCCACGGTGCGCGCCCGGGTCATGCGCTCCGTTCGGCGGCAGGATGTGCCCAGGCCCGGCGGAGCAAGTAAAAGAGTGCGCCGGCGAGCGCGACCACGCCGATGATCAGCGTGTTGCCGCGATGGCTAAACAGGGTATGGAGCACTACCAGGAAGCATACTGCGATGAATATGAGCGTGGTCCACGGATGACCCGGGACGCGAAAGGCGCCGCCGTCGGCTCGCAAGTCACCAGGTGCGACTGCGCGTCTCTCACGCCTGCGAAAAACAAACAGTGTGCCGGCGGTAAGCGCAAAAAACGTGAGGTCCATGGATTCGACGTAGGTCAGGATCTGCTCGTAGCGGCCGATCATGAGTACCGCGAGCGTGAGGGCCGAGTTCAGCAGTATGGCCAGCACGGGCACCTGGCTGTAGGGATGCAGCCGCGCGATGCTGGAGGGAAACAGCCCATCCGCTGCCATCGCGTACAGCACGCGCGGGTAGGTTAATACTGACTGACTGAGAAAGCCCAGGGTCGAGATCGTAATTCCCACCGCGAGCAGCTCCCGCCCTGTCGTCCCGGCCACCCGCTCCATCACCGCGGAGGCCGGTGCGGGTGTGGCGGCAAGTCCGGCGGGGCCCAGCACCTTCACGCAGATCACGTTCACCGCGACATACAAGGCAATGACGCCCCCCATGCCGATGACTAGCGCGCGCGGCAGATTCCTGCGCGGCTCACGGACCTCGGCCGCCACGAAGTTCGCGGTTTGCCAGCCGCCGTAGGCAAAAAACACCGGGATCAGGGCGGCACCGAACGCCGCCGCCAGGTCGAGCGAGGTCGACCTTGAAGACCCCGGAGTCGGCGCAACGCCTGCCGCGCCCGGGACTCCCAGGAGTCCCCATGCGCCGCAGGCGACCAGCATCACGATTGCCGCGATGCGCAGAATCATCAGGCCACTCTGCACCGCGCTGCCGAAGCGCACACCGACACAGTTGACCGCCGCGAGCACCACTATGGTAGTTACCGCAATTGCGCCCTCCGGTACGCCCAGGGGAATCAATTCCCGCACATAGCGCGCAAACGTCACCGCAACCGCCGCGCAGCCGCCGGCGTTGATCACGATGAGCGCGATCCAGCCGTACAGGAATCCCACCGCCGGATGTATGCCCTCCCGTAAGTACACATACTCGCCCCCGGCCTTCGGCAACCGCGCCGCCAGTTCCGCATAGACGAAGGCGCCAATGAGCGCTACCACGCCGCCGGCGACCCAGACACCCAGGATCTGCGCCGACGAGTGCAGGTGTTGCGCCACTACATGGGGGTTGATGAAGATCCCTGAGCCGACGACGCCGCCCATGACGATCATCGTGGCCTCGAAGAGGCCGAGCTTCGATGCCCGCGAGGCGATTACGGGGTCATGCATCGGCTGGTGTTGGCAAGGAGCACGTCTCTCGCGGATCATACGCTAGCGGCTACGCGCCGAATCACCGCACCTGCCGGAGAGAACAATGCAGGCGCCTGATGATCATCCGGGCGTTCTTCGCCGCGTAGCGTCGCGCGAGGGCGGGTGGGGTCGTAGCTTTGATGCGGGTCATGGTGTCTTGCCTGCGTGCGCCGAATTAACGTTCATGCTCTTTGGTGTGCGGGTGTCTGATCGCGACGCTCTTCCCCAACGGCATTTGGTTGTAGCCCGATCCGTCAGGGGCGTACTTTTGGGCGGTTTTTGCCGATGGCGTCGGCGCGGCGCATTTCGATCAAGAGGATATCGCCGAAACCTTCCCGATTCTCTCAGAGTCGGCGAAAGTGGTAGCGGGGGCCCGCTTCGAGCTTTATAGCGCCCATTCCATCCGGGTGCCGGCGGTTCCGGCCAGCGTCGTCGCGACGCGATGAGACGCTTTGCAACGTCTTGCATTCACGTGCGCCAGGAGAACAGGCACACACGCGCCCACCCGCGTCCGCCAGCTAACCGAGCGATGGCGGAACTGGCGGACGGGCAGGGGCAAGCAGTACCACCCCGTCCATGTCGGCGATGGCCGAGATGCTGGCGAAATTTAGGGCTTGCACGATTATGCCCGTGTTAGCAAGTCCGTTTTTTGCGGCTAGGCCGAGCCTTGCTGCATACCGGTAAACGGGATACAATTACTCGCGTGGCAATTCAAGGGTTCAAGTGCGCCTATACACAGGAACTCTTTGAAACGGACAGGTCCCAGCAGTTTGGGTCTATTCGTAAGCTTGCGACGCGAAAGCTCGGGATGCTTGATGCGGCTGCGACACTCAAGGACCTGGAGTCGCCGCCGGGAAACCGACTTGAGGCGTTGACCAGGGATAGAGTAGGACAACACAGCATACGGATTAATGATCAGTGGCGAATCTGCTTTGTTTGGACGGAGGCGGGTCCAACGGACGTAGAGATCACAAAGCACTACCAGTAGGAGTGACGGTTATGGGTTTCAAGAACGGCATGCGACCGGTGCACCCGGGCGAGGTGCTCAGCGAGGAGTACCTCAAGCCCCTGGGCATGAGCGTGAACGCGCTCGCTAAGGCCCTACACCTGTCGCCTTCGCGAGTGAACGACATCGTGTTAGAGCGTCGCGGTATTAGCGCGGATACCGCGGTGCGCCTAGAGCGCTACTTTGGTAGCAGCGCGCAGTTCTGGCTCAACCTGCAGTCTGCTTACGACCTTCGAAAAGCGGAGCGATCCGCAGAAACGCGAAAAGCCGTACGCGCGATCGAACCGCGAGAGACGGAATCAGCAGCCTGACAGGCGATGAGTAACTGAGTCGGCTCCGCTCCTCGACAGGAGCTGCAACGTTTTGCATCGCTACGCGCCCGGGTGCAACGTCCGTGAACCCGTAGGCAGGGGATAGGCAATCGAGTCGGCTAGACTAGGCTTGCAGCTGAAGGACATTTGTTTGCCGCAGATCGGGCAGCGAACGCGCGAACTCGCTCGTATCCAGCTTCGCGATCGATAGCAAGTTGAGATCGTGCAACTTCGGGACGGCCCGCGCCAGGAGCCTCGCCTCGAGGAGATCAAGAGGGACTTGAAATCTTCCGGACTGAAAACGCTGCTGGCAATGCGCACAGGCGCGCTGCTTTCTAGCGGCTGTAGACTCAGGGGAATTCAACGACTTCAAATTTGGTAGCGGGGGCGTGATATGTGCTGTCCCTGTGGTCGCAAGTAGCCAAGTAGCGCACGCCTGAAGTAGTCGGTCGGAGCGGATGGAAACCGCGCTGTCGGGGCAATGAGTTCGATAGGTTGGTAGCGGGGGCCTGATTACGGATCCGGTCAGGCGTGGCATATGTCAGCCCGACGGCCGGAACCGGCCTAATGATTAATCGTAGCCGGGGCTGGATTCGGGATTTATTCGCGGGCTCGGACACTGCGGGTTTCGGCTCCGATGGGTCGTGAGGAGGCGAGCTGCAGCGCCTACCATATGCGCGTAGCCTCCGCCGGATCCGTTGCGAGGTTGGTTGACCGATTGCGCTCACCGGCAGCGATGCGACGCGGGTGCGGAAACCCCGGCGCTAGGCCGGGGTTTCGTGCGCGTAAACGCGGCAATTCGGTCCGTCCATCTGTCACTTCTTTGGGTCGTCTCCACCCGCCCAGGCGATGAACTGCCACCGGCCGCCTTCCTTGATCAGCACATCCATATAGTGGCCCGTGACGATCGAACGCTCTTTCTTGTCGTTCTCGCGGGCAACCCTGTAGTAATACTGGACGACCGCCAAATTGCCGGTGATCGTCGCCGAGATCGGAAGGAGTTCGTGCTCGAGGACAGTCGAGGTCTCCGATTCGTAACGACTCCATTGCTTGAGCGACGCCTTGTCGCGCGGCATCGGTGCACCCGTCTCCCAGAATCTCATGTTTGGATGTACCAGCGTGTCGATCCAACTCATGTCTTTCGCTGCGTCCATTTTCCATTGCTGCTGTTCTACTTTCCAGACCTCCTGTTGTTCCGGACTCAGCGCCTGTGCACAGGCGGGCCCGGCAAACAGGCATATCGCAAGCGATGCGACGACTGAAGAAACAATACGAGTAAACATTGTCGATCTCCCTTATTTCTTGTTCTGAAGGTCGCGCACCGGGACCATGCCCGGCCACGAAGCGGTAAGTTTACTCCTGTTACAACTGCGGCCCGCCTTGAATCTATGAAATCCGGCTGCCCCGAGCGCCGTCGACTTACTGCGACGCACGTACCGCGACAGCCTGTAAGATCGTTTGGCGGTCGCTGGTTGCACGCTTCCCAGAGCTGAGCAAAATGAAGATGCAGCCCGCCAAGGCCACGAGTCAATCGTCGGTCGGAATCGTATAGACGTCACCCGCGTTCGAGCGGTACTCGGCCTGGAACTTCAGCCGGGGGTGCCTCGCGTCGACGCGGCACATCGAGGTCATACCGACCGAGCACGATTCGAAGGCGAACCGTTCGATCCGTAAAATGAACCTGGAGATCGTCCCGGCCGAGGCCTGAAGCCGCAGAGACGCTGGACGGGAAGGGGATCGAGGCGGGATAGGCGCACTGCTGACGAGCCACCACTGCAGCCGGTTTTGACCGGCGAGTGGTTTCAACTTTCGATATATCAATTGGTAGCGGGGGCGTGATTTCGGATCCGGCTACTACTGTCCGCCTTTCTCTAGCCGCTTGAATTCAGAGGATATCCTACCCGTTGTCTTCCCCTTGGATTCACTCTCCCCAGGGCGGGCGACTGAGGATTCGGCTCGGTAGTTGCCCGGCATCGGCGTCGGGGCGGTGGTCGCAGCGCCCGCGGCTCCCTCTTGAGGTGTGGCGTACACCAGCCCCGTGGCCGCAACCGGCCAACCGGTCGTTTACCCGCGCCAACTCGCTGCCTCAAAGGAGAGGGCGGTTGCTTCACAACGGACCGAGTCAAAGTGAACAACACTCGTTGGGCCAAGCAACGCGTCACCGGCGCCGAAAAGCCCAGCCTCACTTGTGAGCAGATTGATCTGGAGATTGCTTCGTAGTCTCTCGAGATGTCGAGAGGTCCACTGCCAAGGACTGATGGCAATCTGCACGTGTTGGTGAGCCTGGAGAAGACTTGCACCTTCGTTGTCGTAAAGCGCACGCGCACGCGAGGTGTTCGTGGCCCGAACAGACATGCTGGGTCGCGGACTGACCGCGGGTTTCACCCCATTGTTCGCCCCAGTGCTCGCTGTTAGGCTCCGCCGCCCGCCGCCGCCTGTTTGATCGCTACGGTGGCGGTCGCCTCATAGAAGAAATCGGGTGGTGTGCGTTTTCAGACGCGAACAAAGAATCAAAAGGGGGCTCGTCGTTTATCGAGGTTCGCCACCAGTCGGAGTGGAAGTAAAAAAGTCCCACTGATCACTAAGGGGAAGCGAATGAACCACCGAGCAAGAATATTGTTAACGCTAGGCCTGGGCTTGGGCCTAACAGTGTCTGTCCTGAGTGCTGGCATAGCCACTGCCCAAGGGGTTTCCGGCGGCAGTGGACTCTCGGCGCTGCAGAAGCGGCATCTCTCTGGCGTTGCCTCGGTCGTCCTCGACGCGGAGGTTGCCTCGAAGGGAGCGTCAGTCAATACGCAAGCATTCAGCCCGCTTGCCGCTCCGAGCGCACCCAGCCTCTTTCCCGGTCTGAACGGCAACTGTGGCCTGGAGTTGGGCTCGAACATCAAGGTCAATCAAAACTGTCTCAATCTGAGCGACCGCAACTTGCAGGGTCGCAGCCAGGCGCAAAACGAAACCTCCATTGCCCAGGATCCGAATGCGCCTGGTCACCTGGTCGCCTCATTCAACGACTACCGGCACGGGGACGTAACGTGTGGAGCCGCTTGGAGCCTGGATGGGGGCGAGACCTGGCAGGACAGCACCGTGCCGAATGGCTTCGTTAGCGGCACTGCCTACGGCGCAGCGCGCCAGTATTTCCAAGCTGGCGGCGACACGGCTGTTGCCTGGGACACGAAAGGCAACGCCTACCTGCAGTGCCAACTGTTCATGCGGGGTCCGGGAGTCACGAACAATCCGGATGCATCGAGCGCTGTCTATGTCTTTCGCTCGACCGGCAACCACGGCGCCTCCTGGAATTTCACAGGACGCCCGGTGGTTGAGACCCTCGACTTTACTGGGTCCATCTTCGAAGACAAGCCGTTCATGACGGTGGACAACGCGATCGGCAGTCCCTACCAGGACCGGATCTACGTGACCTGGACCGAATTTGCGGCCGACGGGACCGGATATATCTGGGCCGCCCGGTCGAACGATTTCGGCGAGAGCTTCAGCCCGCGCGTTTTGGTCAGCCGCAACAGCCCCTTATGTACCAACACCTACGGACTCCCGACGCCGCAGGGCAATTGCAACGAGAACCAGTTCTCGCAGCCGTTCACCGGACCCGACGGCGCACTGTACGTCGTGTACGCGAACTTCAACAATGCGGTCGCGGGAGCCGATAACCGCAACACTATGCTGCTGGTCAAATCAACGGACGGTGGCGCCACTTTCGGTGCCCCCGTCAAGGTTGCTGACTACTATGATCTGCCCGACTGCGCCACCTATCAGGCGGGTCAGGACGCCGGCCGCGCCTGCGTACCGGAAAAGGCCGCCACGGCGAACTCGATCTTCCGCGCGGCCAACTACCCATCAGGCGCCGTCGACCCGACCCATCCGAATCGAATCGTGGTCGCGTTCGGTTCCTACATCGGCCCGCACTCCAACGAAACGAGATCAAAACCCTGCATTCCTGCAGGTTTTGTTGCCTCCGGGAACAACGTGTTCACGGGCGTGAAGACTCCCGGCGCGTGCAAGAACGATATCCTCGTTAGTGTATCGTACAATGGGGCTGCCTCGTTCACCGGCACCTCGACCGACCCCCGGATGCTGACCAGCGCCGCGCCGAGGTCCGCGCAGGCGACGGCCGACCAGTGGTGGCAGTGGGTCGCCTTCACCAGGGGCGGCAAGCTGGCCATTTCCTACTACGACCGCCAGTACGGAACCGACGAGGTCACCGGGTTCTCGGATTTCAGCGTGTCCGGCTCGAGCGACTTCGTCCACTTCGGGGTCGGCCGGGTGACTTCATCGTCGCTGCCGCCGCCGACGCAATTCAGTGGGCTCTTCTGGGGCGACTATACAGGGCTGGCCGCGCTCGACCAGGCCCATCCAATCTGGAGCGACACGCGGGCACCGGAACTGTTTCTGTGCCCCGATACCGGCGCACCCGGTGTTCCGCCTGCCGTCTGCACCGCCCCGGCGCCCAACGCGGCGGTCGCCAATGACCAGGACATCTATACGGACTCGACCGGGGTGCCTTCTCCTTCAGAGTAACGTCGCCGCGACGGCGAATGCCTGGTCGAATCAGAGACCGCCCACCGTGGGCGGTCTCTTTTTAGAGAACTGCGATGGCGGGCACCACCGGGAAGCGTGACGACGCGCGGAACACCCTATTGGCGGATTCTGAAGCTGGCCAGAACGCGATCGTACAGTCGCGGATCGCCCCGCCTGCGGTTGCTCGTAATGACGTACGTCCTGCCTGAGCCAACGATGGTCGTGGACACGCTGAAGGAAATCGTATCGAGGCAGGTCCTCGCGGGCCGCTCAGCGACCGTGACGTCGGTGCAGCGCGTGTTCATCAGGTCAGGGTCGCCTTGATTGAGCAACGTGCCAGGCTGACTGACCACGACGATAGCCGCGCCGCCGGGCGGTGTCAGCGTGGTGGTCAGTACGCCGCGTGCATCCAGTCGTTCCTCGACGGTCCACGTGACGGGAACGTCAATGCTAAAATCGCCTCGCTCGCTCCGATGGGGCTGCCAGGTATCGCTCGACAGCGAGGGGGTCTTTGCCGCCGGCGCGTCGCCGCCTAACGCGGACCCGACGGACATGAGGCTCAGCACGACGCTTATGACGAGCACGGTTTCGCGCGGCAATTTAGCTCTCGGCTGTGTGAATGCCAGAAATGGACGAAACGGCGTCCGATGACGTTATCGTGACACGAAAGGATCAGACCGATCCACATAGCTCCCCGTAGGGTGCCCCCGACGCTCAATGTCGCGCCGCCCCGTTTCCGGGCGGCGTCTCGGTTGCAGCGGAGTGCGGAAATCGCCGGGTGAGAGTTCGTCATTCGTGACAGAGACCAACGGGTCAAGAGCGGTCATCACCCTGATCAGCCATCCACTGATAAGCGTCTGCTAGAAGCGGCGGCGAGTGCCGCCGGCTGTGCCCTTTCGGGTAGATGGGTAACTTGGCCTCAATGGGTCGTCGAAACACTAGTGTCTAGAATATACGCTGGGGTTTTCCACTGCAGCGTCTCTCGCGGTCGGGTATTTAATTTCTTGGCCACAACATCCAGTTGAGCTTGGCTAACAGCGGAGAGATCCATTCCCTTTGGGTAG
>Ga0137396_10002241_pt1 | contig 10529 bp, 8 predicted proteins | sample czc16metaG_FD_108284 | JGI IMG/M metagenome (GOLD analysis project Ga0137396, IMG submission 108284) | Vadose zone soil microbial communities from Angelo Coast Range Reserve, California, USA - czcobulk3.16 metaG | ecosystem: Environmental > Terrestrial > Soil > Vadose zone | place: USA... | reverse complement strand
CTGCAATATCCTGGACGTCGCGCACGGCGTCATGGTAGCCGCGGGCGAACTGGAACTTCGCGACGTTCGTGAGGACGACGTCGGGCACGGCGATCCCCTCCCGCAGCCGGGGGCTCGCGGCCGCGGCAGATGTCAGCCCGGTCACTGTGTGCAGATACATGGTCAGCCGGGCCAGCTTGTCCCGCACATGCGCCGCGCCAGCAATCCCGTTGGCATCGGCGGCGAGTGCCGCAGCCCCGAGCAGCAGCTCGAGCACTGGCGGCTTGTACGATGCAGCGGTGAACCGGTGAAACTCGACAAACGTCCTGGCGAGAGCCCCCGCGAACTGCCATTGACCATCCAAGAAGACACGCTCGGCGGGAACGAAAACGTTGTCGAAGATCGTCAACGACTCCGTCAGCGAGTACCGGCTGCTCAACGGATTGTCGAACTCACTGGTCGCGCTAAACCCCCGAGGGCTTCCGACCATGGTGAGGCCCGGGGTATCCGCCGGCACGGCAAACGCGACCGCATAATCCGCGTCCGCCTCCGTCATCGCGCGCGTTGGGATCACCAGGATTTCATTCGCGAAAATCGCGTTCGTGGTGTGGGCTTTGGCTCCCCGCACCACGATGCCGTCCCGGCGGCGTTCCACGACTCGCACGTAGAGATCCGGCTGAAGCTGCTCACTGGGCCGCTTGCTCCGGTCGCCCTTGGCGTCGGTCTGGGCCACGGCCATCGCGAGGTCGCTGTCGCGGCACCGCCGGTAGAAGGTCTGGACTCGCGGGAGGAACGCCGTGTTTATCTGCCGATCCATCTCGCCCGTGACGATCAACAAGGCGAATAACGCGTCGGTGCCGATCTCTTTGATGAGCGGTACAAACGACCAAGCGGCCCGAGTACTCTCTGTGATCAGACGGCTGCGGTCGCGCAGGTCATCTGGTGTGCGCGGGATGTGGAAGTACCGGCTGACCGGGACACCGCTGTCGGCATCATCGACGATCGCCCGTGTGCGGTAGGCGGGATCCTCCGCCACCCGGAAGTCAACGGTGAGATGCCGGGCACTGCGACTGAAATGAGGGTGGGTTGTCACGTCGGGCACCACCTCTCCGCGGTAGATCACGCGCCGCCCGTCGCGGAGGCTGGCCAGATACTGCTCAGGTGTTCGCATCCCCTTTTACCTCACCCCGTTATCCTGCACACTGCGCAGAACTATATCGCCAGATACCGCCGGACGAGATCGTCATTCTTCCAAACGACGTCCATGGTGCCGGCAAATTGCATCAGCCCCTTCTCGATGATGTAGGCTCGGTCGGCAACCTTCCGGCAGAAGTGCAGATTCTGATCGGCGAGCAGAATGGTCACGCCGGCCTCGCGGATCTCGCGGAGCACCTCCACGAGCCGGTGCACCACCAGAGGCGCCAGTCCCTCAGCGGGCTCATCCAGCAAGAGGAGAGAGGGATTTTGCATCAGGGCTCTTCCGATGGCCAGCATCTTTTGCTGGCCGCCGCTCAGCTGACTCCCGCGTAGCCGATGGAGAGGCCGCAAGACGGGAAAGAGGAGATAGATGCGCTCAGCGGTCCACGGCCCCCTCCGCGTCCCCGCGATGCGCTGGGCGAGGGTGAGGTTCTCTCCCACCGTGAGGTCGGGAAAAATCCGGTGTGTGTCGGGAACGTAACCGATCCCGGTCCTGGCGATCTCAAAGGGCTGCCGTCCCGTCAGCTCATCCTTCCCGAAGCGGATACTGCCTGCGCGAGGTGGAGTCAGGCCCATGATGCTCCGCAGTGTGGTGGTCTTGCCCGCGCCGTTTCGGCCTAAGAGGGAAACCACTTCCCCCTCGGCCACCCCCAGGGATAGACCGTGGATGACCACACTTCCCCCGTAACCGGCGACAAGGTCGTGGATCTGGAGGATCATCCCCCCCACTCCTCGCCCAGGTAGGTCTCCCGGACCTGGCGATTTTCCCGGATCTCACTGGGAGTCCCATCGGCAAGGATCCGTCCACGGTTCATCACGACGATCCGCTCAGCAAGAGAGAACACCACATCCATGTCGTGCTCCACAATGACGAAGGTCGTCTGGCGATCATGGGCCAGCTTCTTCACTAACTCCAGCACCATCGTTCTCTCGACGGGGTTCATGCCCGCCGATGGCTCGTCCAGGAGGCACAGCACCGGCTGGACGGCCACGGCGATGCCCAGTTCCAGGCGCCGCTGGTCGCCATGAGAGAGCTGACCCGCGGCTTGGCCGCGCTGTTCGGACAGGCCGACTTCTGCCAGCAGATGGTCGGCTTCCTCCACAGCTGCCGTGTAGGCAGATGTCGGAGAGAAGAAGCGAAGGAGCCTGCGCTGTCGCGCGAGCACAGGCAACAGCACGTTCTCGTGGACGGTGAGGCGGGGGAAGATGTTCATGACCTGATACGATCTCGTCACGCCCCGGCGGACGCGCAGATGGCTGGGGAGGCGCGTGATGTCTTCGCCTCGGAAGATGACCCGACCGGCGTCAGGTGCTAGGGCCCCGCTCAGGAGGTTGATGAGCGTGGTCTTCCCGGCGCCGTTGGGCCCGATGAGGGCGACGAGCACGCCGACAGCCAACTGCAGATCGATGGCGTCCACTGCGGCCAGGTCATGGAAGGACTTGCGCAACTTCTCCACCCGCAGGAGCTCACGCACAGGAGGTCACTTGCTGGCGACCGCCGGGGCAGGCGCCGCCCGAGGGCGGGCGACCATCCCGGCCACGATCCCCGCGACGCCGCCGCGGAAGCCCATGACCAGGATGATGACGACGGTCCCTAGCACGATCGACCAGTGCACCGTCACGCGGACAATGAGATCTTTGATTATGATGAACAGCGCGCCGCCTACAATGGGGCCGGAGAAGACATAGATACCGCCCAGGAGTGTGGCCAGGATGGGATCGGCCGAGGTCGTCCAGTGCGCCATCACTGGTGTGACCGTGTTTTCAAGTGGCGGCAGGAGTGCACCCGCCAACCCCGCGTAGAGCCCCGCGATGGTGAAGGCCAGCAGCCGGTGGGTGGTGACCGACATGCCCACAAACGGCGCCCGGGTCTCCCCGTCGCGGATGGCCTGCAGGCTCAGCCCAAACGGAGAATTGACGAGGCGGTACATGAAAAAGACCCCCAGCAATACCACTACGAGTACAAAGTAGTAGTAGTGCTCGATGGTGGAAAGGCTGATTGACGCGGTGCCGAGTATCTTCAGTGGTGCTCGCGGGATGCCCACCAGCCCGTCGTCGCCTCCCGTGACGTCGCGCCACTTCCACGCCACGGAGTAGATCATCATCCCGAAGGCCAGTGTCAGCATCGAGAAGTAGATGCGGGTGTGCCGCACGGAGAGGGCGCCCAACAGAACCGCCACCACGGCTGCGGCCACGGTGCCGCCGCCGACGCCCAGCAGGAGAGAGGGCTGCACCAGCAGGATTTTGGCGCAGATGTATGCGCCCACGGCGTAGAATCCGGCCTGCCCAAACGAGAGCAGGCCGGTATACCCGAAGAGCAAGTTGAAGCCCAAGGCGAAGAGAGACAAGATCAAGATCTGGATGGTCAGATACGTGAGATAGTTGCCCGCGAGAAGCGGCAGCGCGATGAGGGCAGCGACCAACGCGGTGGTCAGCGGCCCCGACATGAGGTGGGCGTGACGCGCGTGCATCATAGTCGCGTCGGGTTAGTTCGAATGGACAAACAGGCCCTGGGGTCGCACAAGCAGGACCACCGTCATGATCACAAAACTGAAAAACAGCTCGAAGACGGGAAAGAACAGCGTGCCATAGGCCGAGAGAATGCCGACGACCAGTGACCCCGTGAACGCTCCCTTCAAACTGCCCAAGCCGCCGATCACTGTGATGATGAACGCCTGAATGATCATGGCCGCCCCGATGCCGGGGGCCGCGACCCGAATCGGCGTCCCCAGCGCGCCTCCCAGTGCTGCCAGCATCGCGCCCACCATAAAGACCGTCGAGAACACCCAGGGGACATTGACGCCGAGGGCATTCGCCATCTCGCGATCAGACGCCGTGGCCCGCACCACCCGGCCCCACCAGGTTTTCTCGAATAGTGCCCACAGCCCGATGCCGACCAGGATGCCGACGGCGATCAGGAACGTGTTATAGACCGGAAATGGTCGTCCAAAGACCGGCCACGCGCCGTCGAGGAAGCGCGGAATGGGGGGGATCTTAAAGACACCACCCCAGATGATCTTGACCGCATCATCCAGGACCAACACGAAGCCAAAGGTGAGCAGGAGCTGGTAGGCGTGATCCAAATGATAGAGGTGCCTGAGGAATCCCCGCTCCATGATCAGACCCAACACCGCCGCAACCGCCAGGCTAAGCAGCACGGACAATCCGAACGGGAATCCCAGGAGCCCATAGAAGGTGTACGCCATGTAGGCTCCGACCATAAACAGGCTCCCGTGCGCAAAGTTGATGACCCCGAGGACCCCGAAGATGATGGTGAGACCCGCAGAGATGAGCCAGAGGGACATAGCCAGAGAGACGCCGATGAGGCCCTGATACCCGATGATGTCCATGGAGGGCGGGCCGTGCTTGTGTGGTCGTCCTCCCGACCGGCGATGGCGCCGACTCGACTCTGGTTACTTTCCGACAGGCACGGCCGTGAAGGGCGGCGAGCGCCAGTACTCGTTCGCCGGGATTACGACTAGATCGCCGAGTACAGGAATCGGGTACTTGGCATCCCACACGACTCTTCCGGCCGGGACGTTGTAGACGAACTGGTGATCCTCGGACCGGTACACGCGCAGACCGGCAGGCGTGGGGATGCGCATCCCGTTCAACGCGGCCAAGACGCTGTCGGTCTCCAAGCTCTTCGCCTTCTCGAGGGCCAGCTTGGTGATGTAGATGGCTGAGTAGGTCGTTTCCGCCGAGTAGTTGGGAAGCCGCGACCACCGCTTCTGGAATCGCTCCACAAAAGATCGGTTTATCTGGGTGTTGGGCCAGTTGTGGATATACCGGGCCGTCGCCCAGAGCTTGCCCTTGAATCGGTTGTCCTGCACCTCACGGGAAATCCCTTCCAGAACGTCGACTGACCCGCCCATCGCCTGGAACCATGCCTGGACTTTGTCGAAGACGCCCATGAGCAGGGCCTGACGAAGGAGCGTCACAGCTTCACCGGCCCACGGGGTGGCGATGATGGCATCCGGGTTCGTCGCCATCACGGCGGCGATCTGGCTGGAGAAGTCGAGGGTCAAGAACGGTGCCCAGGCCGCTCCCACGAACTCGGCGTCGGGCCGAGATTTCTTCATGACGTCTTTGAAGATGGCCCAGGTGGCGTAGCCGTACTCGTAATCGGCCCCGATGGTCGCCCAGCGTTTGATCTCCGGGTTATCTTTGAAGACCCAGGCGGCGATGGCATCCTGGTAGACGGGCGCGCTGACGCGGACGATTTCCTTAATCTTTTTGTCATACACCAGCTCCTCGGTGAGCCGGTGCGTGGCCGCATGCGTGAAGAACTGGATCCGCTTCAACTCTTGGAGGACCGGTCCTAGTGCCATGGCGATGCCGCTGCTGTCCGTCCCATAGAGGAAGTGCGCGCCCCACTCGTTCACGAGGAATCGAGCGTTCTTCACGCCGGTGGCCGGTTTGTTCTCATCATCCATGAAGCGCATCTCAAGTTTGCAGCCGAGGATGCCGCCGCCAGCATTGATCTCTTCGATCGCCAGGGTCGCCCCCATGTTGATCTGGCGCCCGTAGTCGGCATGGGCCCCGGACGCAATCCCCTGCACGCCCAGCTTAATCGTGGGGACATTCAACTGACAGGTGGATTGCCCGACGCTTGCAGGAGGAACAATAAGGGCCAGCAAGATCAGCACCACGGTTACGCTAGAAATCCATGTCCTCATCTTGACGCCCCCCTCAATGTCACTCTGTGTGGATGGCTTTTTCCCTCGTCTTCTATGCGTCCTACGACCCGGACGTCCGCCCCACTTGGGGTATCCATAGAATCTCTGGTTCAGCAGAATCTCTGGTTCAGCGCTCCCTATCCGCATGCGCGAACGCAGGCGTAACTTCGTTCCAGGCGGCGACGACCCCCTTGACGATTTCGTCCACGTCGGCTGCGGAGTGCGCGGCAGTGACCGTAACTCGCAGCCGGCTGGTGTGAGGGGGGACGGCCGGAGACACGATCGGCGGGATAAAGACACCGCGGTCAAACAGCCGGCGGGCCATGGTGAGAGCGGCGTCATCGTTGCCGGTGATCACGGGCACGATGGCCGTGGGATCGTCGCGCACCTCGAGGCCTCCGGCGCGCAAGCCCCTGCGCAACGCCAGGTAGTTCTGCCGGAGACGCTCCACCCGCTGAGGCTCGCGCTCGAGCAGGTCGAAGGCGGCGAGGCAGGCCGCCGCGCTTCCTGGCGGCAGGGCGGCAGAAAACACAAAGGCCCGGGAGGTGTGCTTGAGCAGGGCGCTGAGCTCGGGCCTGCCGGCGATATATCCCCCCACGGAGGGGATGCTTTTCGACAGGGAGCTCATCTTGATGTCGATCGTCCCCGGCAGCCCAAAATGGCTCTCGATCCCCCGCCCGTCTCTCCCCAACACGCCCAAAGAATGCGATTCATCCACCATTAACCAGGCTTTGCGGCGCTGGCAGACCTCGACCAGAGCGGGCAGATCGATGACGTCCCCATCCATGCTGAAGACGGCGTCGACGACCACGAGCGTGCCTGCCCCGGCCGGGGCCTCGGCCAGTGCCCGGTCGACTGCCGCGATGGCGTTGTGCGGGACGCGCACGAGTCGAGCTCCGGACAGCAGGCACCCATCGATGATGCTCGCGTGGTCCAGCTTGTCGCAGACGACCACGTCGCCGCGGCCCACGAGCGTGGTGATGGCGGCGACGTTGGCCACATACCCGCTGCTGTAGACGACCGCGGCGTCCGCGCCGATGAATGTCGCAATCCGCCGTTCCAATCGGTCATGCAGGTCGGTGTTGCCCGCGAGCAAGCGGACGCCGTGGGTTCCCGTTCCGTAGTGCGCGACCGCCGCGTTCGCGGCGGCTTCGATCTCGGGATGACCGAGCAGTCCCAGGTACGAGTACGAGGCTCCCAACAACAGGGACCGCCCCTCGATCGTGACGCGCGGGCCCCGCAGCGCTTCGACGGGTTCCAAGTACAGATACAGCTGTCGTTCCTGCACGTCGTGCACGCGAGACGCGAACTCATTCACGCGGCGCGTGATGGGATTTGTCGCTAGGTGATCCGTGGTCATGGGGCTACGCAAGGCCGTTCGCCGGAGTGCGGGGAGAAGCCTTCCCCGGTGCGAACGCATGCGCTGGTACCCGTGCGCCGGAGCTGCGGAATAGCCCACGGGACAGGTGAGGTTGCGCATGGGTGTCTGAGGAGGTTAGCGCGGCTTAATCCGCCGTCGCGCGGAGCTGGCGTGTGAGGGCAGGCCTTCGAGCTCGGCCAGGCGCGTCGCAAACGGCGCGAGAGATGCCGCACCCTCTGCGCTTAATCGCGTGAACGACGCGACCCGTAAGAATGTCCCCACCCACAGACCTCCGGCAAACCGGGCCGTGCCGCCGGTGGGCAGGACGTGGTTGGGGCCCGCCGCGTAGTCCCCGAACACGACGCTGGAGGCGGGGCCGATAAACAATGCACCATAGGCCGTCAAACGCGAGGCCACCGCGTCCGGGTCGGCCACCAGCAGCTGCACGTGTTCGGGGGCGAGGGCGTTGACCTTCGCACACGCCTCTTCCACCCCACTGGCAATGACCACCTCGCCATTCTCCTCCCAGGACGTCCGTGCGGCGCTGGGGTTGTTAAGGCGCGCCAACGCCGATTCGACGTGCTCGAGGGCTGCGCGCGCAACGCGTGCATCTGTGCAGACCAAGATCGCGCGGGCCCGCGCATCATGCTCCAACTGCGCCAGCAGATCAGCGGCGGCCAGTTCAGGGTCAGCTGACCCATCGGCGACGATGCACAGTTCAGTGGGGCCGGCCAGCAGGTCGATCCCGACCTGTCCATAGACTTGGCGTTTGGCTTCGGCCACATAGACATTCCCGGGGCCCACGATCAGGTCGACCGGACGCACCGAGGTGGTCCCAAATGCCAGCGCCCCAATTGCCTGGGCCCCGCCCATGCAGTAGATCTCATCGGCGCCAGCCAGCGCCATGGCAGCCAGTGTGACCGCGTGAATTGAGCCGTCGGGACCAGGTGGCGCGCACGCGGCCACGCGCGGGACCCCGGCTTCTTTGGCGGGCAGGATCGTCATCAGCGCAGTCGACGGCAAAGGGTGCCGTCCGCCCGGAACGTAGCACCCCGCCGCCTGCACCGGCAGGAGCCGGTGGCCCACCTGTACCCCCGGGGTCAATTCGCCCGCGAGCTCGGTAATGGTCCGCCGCTGCGCCCGCGCGAATGCGCCAATGCGGTCTTTCGCCCACTGGAGTGCTTCGCGTGTGGGACCAGGAAGAGAGGCTAGTGCCTGGTCAGCATCCGCTCGACGGATCCCAAGCGTCTGCCGCTTCACCCCATCAAGGCGTTGTGTGTACTCGAGGACGGCGGCCTCGCCGCGAGCTCGCACGTCGTCGAGGATGTGGGCGACGGCATCGCGCACTTCCGTCTGCGGACGAGGGGCCGGCCGCGCGGGCTTCAGCGTTTGCACGAGGAACCTGCGGTCATTGCGGCAACCGTAATACGCGGAACGACTGACGACTCCCTGCTCTGGGTAACCCGCCCGCAGGGCCAACTCGCCGGCGCGGTGCCTGTTGGGCCTGTCGGTGGGGTATGGTAGAGGCGATGGACCCTTTCCAGGTGGTGCGCGCCCGTACACCACACGGCATCCGGACCCTTCCGGCTTTCGTGCTGGTAACGTTGTTGTTCAGCGGTGGTGTGTTTGCCGCGGGGCCGATTCTCTTGGCGCCCGATCGGCGGGCCATTCCGCAGCTGGTGACGCGAGAACAGACAGAGGTTCGCTACGGCACGGGCGTCGTCGTCGGTGCCGAGACGATTCTCACCGCGCGGCACGCCGTGGCGGGCACCGTGGAAGTCGTGTTGCCTAATGCGAAAGTGATTGGCGGCGTGCGGTGCCGCGCGCCTGACCGCGATACCGCCGTCATCACAGCGAGGCTGCCTGCAGGGACGCCGCGTTATCGTATTTCCTTCCGCACGCTGAAGGTTGGCGAAACTGTCCGCGTGGGCGGGTATCCGGACCGGCGGTGGACAGTGGTCAGTGGACGGGTCACAAACATGATCAAGAGCGCCATCCTCAGTGATCGCCGCGTCACCACTCCGATGGTCGTCTTCAAGCCGGCGCTCCACCAAGGGGCGAGCGGGTCGCCCGTGCTCGATGCGAAGGGGTACGTGGTGGGCATCTTCGTCGCGTCGAACGCACGGGAAGATTACAGCATTGCCCTGCCGATCGCCACGGGGTTAGGACCGTGTCGGTCAATCGTCCAAGAAGGTGCCGCACCCGTTGTCCCGGCGAGTAGTTTTCTCCTGCTGTCCTCCGACGTCCGCGTCGCCCCTTCGTGATCTAGACCCAGGCAACCACGTCTCGCATCCTGTCCGCAGGGCTTTCTCCCCGGCGCGTGTAAAGGGTGTTCGGCACATTCGACCTTCTCCAAGGAGTTGGCTTATGGAACCCCGCACCCTTATCGCGACGGACCTGTCCGCGCTCGTCCACCCGCTGCAACATCCCGCAGACCATCAGGCGCCGGTGATCTTCGTCGAAGGACGCGGGGCCGTGCTGCGGGACGCCGACGGCCGCGAGTACCTCGATGGACTGGCCTCTCTGTGGAACGTGAACGTGGGCCACGGCCGGACCGAACTGGCGGACGCCGCTGCCGCGCAGATGCGCAAGGTGGCGTATGCTTCCGCGTACGTCGGATACACTAACGAACCGGCCGTGCGCTTGGCGGAGCGATTGCTAACGCGGGCCTACCCCAACCTCTCCGGCGTGTACTTCACCACCAGCGGGGCGGAGTCCAACGAAACGGCCTTCAAACTCGCCCGGTACTTCTGGCGGCGGCAGGGCCACCCGACGAAAACCAAGATTATTTCTCGCATCCATGGATACCACGGCTTGACCTTGGCGGCGATGAGCGCGACGGGGATGCCGGCCTTCCACGCGATGTTCCAACCCACGGTGCCTGGATTCGTGCATGTGCTGCCGTCGTATCCTTACCGGTATCCGGGGTCAATGGCCGATGCGGTCGAGGCGGCCATTAAGAAGGAAGGGCCGGAGACCGTCGCGGGCGTTCTCGCCGAACCGGTCATCGGGGCGGGAGGTGTCATCGTGCCGACCGCCGACTACTTCCCTGCCGTGCGCGAGATCTGCGACCGCTACCACGTCCTGCTCATTGCCGATGAGGTCATCACCGGGTTTGGCCGCACCGGCCGGTGGTTTGCGCTTGAACATTGGGGCGTGCAGCCCGATCTCGTCAGTTTCGCCAAGGGAGTGACCAGCGCGTACCTGCCGCTAGGCGGGGTGATGGTGTCCCGCCAGATCCACGAGGCCATCGAACGCGCTCCCCTGAGCGAACGGTTCATGCACGCGGCGACGTACTCCGGGCATCCGACCTG
>Ga0137396_10002239_pt1 | contig 10531 bp, 10 predicted proteins | sample czc16metaG_FD_108284 | JGI IMG/M metagenome (GOLD analysis project Ga0137396, IMG submission 108284) | Vadose zone soil microbial communities from Angelo Coast Range Reserve, California, USA - czcobulk3.16 metaG | ecosystem: Environmental > Terrestrial > Soil > Vadose zone | place: USA... | reverse complement strand
GAGCGAGATCGTCGGGAACTCGAGCGGGAAGCCGCCCGCGGACCAGACGCCGCGCTTGACCGCCTCCGCCACCTGTCTGAGGTGGGCGTTGCAGTTCGTCAGCTCCGACCAGGAGTTGGCGATACCGATCACGGGGCGGCCATCGAAGACGGCATCGCTAAAACCTTCGGTCTTGAGCCACGAGCGGTGGGCGAAGCCGTCGAGGTCGTTGCGTCCGAACCAGTTGCGACTCCTGAGCGGGTGTGCTGTCATGTGTCCCTCCGGGACATCGATTATAGATCGTCGGGAGGATCGCATGCGGCTCGCGGGCAAGGTCGCGGTCGTGACCGGCGGAGGCAGCGGCATCGGGCGCGGCATCGTGCTCGCGATGGCCCGCGAGGGGGCCGACATCGCGATTCCCGACATCCAGGTGATGAACGCGGAGAAGGTCGCCGGCGAGGTCAAGACGCTCGGGCGCAAGGTGGCCGCGATGAAGACCGACGTGACGAGCGCCGCCGACGTCAAGGCGATGGTCGACCGGACGCGCGACGCGTTCGGCAAGATCGACATCCTCGTGAACAACGCGGGCATGGCGGCGCCGCCCGGTATGCCGTTCACCAACAATACCGAGGAGGACTGGGACCGGACGTTCGCGGTGAACACGAAGTCCGTCTTCCTCACGTGCAAGGCGATCACCCCGCACTTCATCGAGCGGAAGGCGGGGCGGATCATCAACATCGCGTCGATCGCGGGCCCCCTCGCCGCGGTGACGATGCCGCCCTACAGCGTCGCGAAGCAGGGGGTGATCACCTTCACGCGCATCGTGGCCAAGGAGCTCGCCCCGCACCGAATCACCGTCAACGCGATTTGCCCGGGCGTGCTCTGGACCGATTTCTGGCAGAAGCTCGCCGCCCACCTCGCCGAGACGAACCCCGCGTTCAAAGGCATGACGCCGCGGCAGGTCTTCGAGAAGCGCGTCGCCGACATCGTGCCGATGAAGGCCGAGCAGCACCCGGAGGACATCGGCGCCGCGGCCGTCTTCCTGGCCTCCGACGAAGCGCGCTACATCACCGGGCAGGAGCTCATGGTGGACGGCGGATGTGTGATGTGGTAGTGCGAGCGTGAACTTCGACTACACCGAACGGGAAGAAGCGTTCCGTAAGGAGGTCCGGCACTGGCTCGAGGCCAATCTGCCGGACGACCTCCGCGGCCGGGCCTTCGCGTCCTCGCGTGCGGACCCTGACGAGGTCCGGAAGCTCCGCGCGTGGCAGCAGACGATGCACGCGGCGGGCTATATCGGCATGGACTGGCCGCGCGAGTTCGGCGGGCGCGGCGCGTCGATCGTCGAGATGGTCATCCTCTACCAGGAGATGGCGCACGCGGAGTCGCCGCAGCTCGTGAACCGCGGCGGCGTCTCCATGCTGGGGCCGACGCTCATGAGGCACGGGACGCCGGCGCAGCAGAAGCGCTTCCTGCCGCGGATCCTGACCGCGGAGGAGCTGTGGTGCCAGGGCTTCTCCGAGCCGAACGCGGGCTCGGATCTGGCGAATCTCCAGACGCGCGCCGTGCGGGACGCGGATGCCTTCCTGGTCAACGGCCAGAAGGTCTGGACCAGCATGGCGCACGTCGCCGACTGGTGCTTCCTGCTCGTGCGGACGGATCCCGCCGCGCCCAAGCACAAGGGCATCAGCTTCCTGCTCGTGGACATGAAGACACCCGGCATCACGGTGCGGCCGCTCCGCCAGATCACGGGCGAGGCCGAGTTCAACGAGGTCTTCTTCGACAAGGTGCGCGTGCCGGCGGAGAATTTGGTCGGGAAGCTGAACGAAGGATGGAGCGTCGCCATCACCACGCTGGCGTACGAGAGAGACCTCTTGACCTTCATCCGGCACATCTCGCTGCGCAACGCGCTCCACCGGCTGGTCCGGCGCGTCCAGCAGCAGAAGAACAACGCGGACCCGATCGTACGCCAGAAGGTCGCCGGCCTTTGGATCGGCGAGCAGGCGCTCGCGCTCAACGGCTACCGGAGCCTGACGAAGATCCTGCGCGGCGGCGCGCCCGGCCCCGAGGGCTCGACCTCGAAGCTCTACTGGAGCCAGGTGGACCAGGAGCTCGCGCAGGTCGCGACGGAGGTGATCGGCCCGTACGCGCAGATCGCGCACGGCTCACCGTGGGCGCCCGACGAGGGCCAGTGGGAGTTCTACGAGCTGCTCGCGCGGGCGAGCGGCATCCGCGCCGGGACGTCGGAGATCCTCCGCAACATTCTCGCCGAGCGCGTGCTCGGCCTGCCGAAGGACTGACGCGCTACTCCCGACGATGAAGCCCGAGACGCATTACGCGCGGAGCGGCGACGTCAACATCGCCTACCAGGTCGTTGGCGAGGGACCGCGCGACCTCGTCCTCGTTCCGGGCTGGGTGTCGAACCTCGAGGTGTTCTGGGAGGAGCCGAGGCTCGCTGCCTTCCTCCAGCGCCTCGCCTCGTTCTCGCGCCTGATCCTCTTCGACAAGCGCGGCACCGGTCTCTCGGATCGCGTCGCCGACATGCCGACCCTCGAGACGCGGATGGACGACGTGCGCGCCGTCATGGACGCCGTGCGTGCGGCACGGGCCACGCTGGTCGGCTACTCAGAAGGCGGGCCGATGTGCATGCTGTTCGCCGCCACTTACCCCCAGCGGACAAACGCGCTCGTCATGTTCGGCGCCTTCGCACGCCGGCTCTGGGCGCCCGACTACCCCTGGGGCCCGACGCGCGAGGAGTGGATGCGCGTCCTCGAGCGGTACACCAGCGAGTGGGGCGGGCCGGTCGGCCTCGACATCCGCGCGCCGACGCTGTACCGGGACACGCGCTTCCGCGACTGGTGGGCTCGCCTGCTGCGCTCGGGCGCGAGTCCGGGCGCCAACCGGGCGCTCATGCAGATGAACGCGGAGATCGACGTCCGCCACGTGCTCCCGGCGGTACGGGTGCCGACGCTCGTCGTCCACAGCGACGGCGATCGGGCGGTACCGGTCGAGTTCGGACGCTACATGGCAGAGCGCATCCCCGGGGCGAAGTACGTCGAGCTGCACAGCGAGGATCACCTGCCGTTCGCCGCCAACGCCGACGCGATTCTGGACGAGATCGAGGAGTTCTTGACGGGCGTCCGCCGCGGCCCGGAGCCGGACCGTATGCTCGCGACGGTGATGTTCACGGACATCGTGGACGCGACGCGGAAGGCGGCGGAGCTCGGCGACCATCGCTGGCGAGACGTGCTCATCGCCCATCACGCGGTCGTGCGCGAGCAGCTCGGTCGGTTCCGCGGACGCGAGATCGACACCGCGGGGGACGGCTTCCTGGCCGCGTTCGACGGGCCGGCCCGCGCCGTCCGGGCCGCCGCTACCATCGCGGGTGCCGTGCGCGCGCTCGGCCTCGAGATCAGGGCTGGACTCCATACGGGGGAGTGCGAGGTCATGGGGCCTAAGCTCGGTGGCATCGCCGTGCATATCGGCGCCCGCATCGCCGGGCTCGCCAAGGCCGGCGAGGTCCTGGTTTCCAACACCGTCAAGGATCTCGTGGCGGGGTCGGGCCTTGCGTTCGAGGAGCGCGGCGTTCACCCGCTCAAGGGCGTGCCTGGCGAATGGCGCATCTTCGCCGTGCAACGGGAGGAGACATGAGCGAGCTGCTCTACGAGGTCAAGGACAAGATCGCGACGATCACGCTGAACCGCCCCGACAAGCTCAACGCCTTCACCGGGCCGATGATCGACGCCTGGGCGAAGGCACTCGGCGAGGCCCAAGCCGACGACAGCGTCAACGTCGTCATCGTCACGGGCGCCGGGCGCGCCTTCTGCTCGGGCGGCGATGTCGGGCGCATGCGGCAGGGCGAGCCGAGCGCGCTTGACGGCAAGAACAGCCTCTGGGAGGGAGTCCACCGCGTGCCGAAGACGCTGGAGGCGATGGACAAGCCGGTCATCGCCATGGTCAACGGCCTCGCCGTCGGCGCGGGCATGGGGATGTGCGTGATGTGCGACCTGCGCATCGCGGCGCAGTCTGCACGCTTCTCGACAGGCTACGTGCGCGTGGGCCTGGTCCCGGGCGACGGCGACACGTATTTCCTGCCGCGCCTGGTCGGGCCGGCCAGGGCGCTCGAGCTCCTGTGGACGGCCGACTTCCTCGAGGCGCCCGAGGCCCACCGGCTCGGCATCGTGCAGCGCGTGGTCCCCGACGCCGAGCTCAGGGATGTGACGTACGCGCTCGCTCGCCAGATCGCCGACGGCCCGCAGATCCCGATCCGCATGATCAAGCGCCTCGTCTACCAGAGCCTCAAGCTCGACCTGCGCACGCACCTCGACCTCGTCAGCTCACACATGTCGATCGTCCGCCAGACCGCCGATCACGCCGAGGGCGTGGCCGCGTTCAAGGAGAAGCGACCCCCGAGGTTCCAGGGGCGCTAGTCGAGCGCGGCGCCCTCCTAGACGGGCGAGTAGCTCCGATACTCCATCTGCGCGGCGATCTTCTGACGCGCCTCGGCGCCCCAGAACTTTTCGACGAGGTAGAGGCCGAGGTCGAGCGACGAGGCCACGCCGCCCGCGGTCACCACCCGACCCTCGTCCACGACGCGCCGGTCCGTCACGACCTCACCGCAGAGCGGACGGAGGAGATCGTACGCGTGATGATGCGTCGTCGCCTTGAGGCCGCGCAAGTAGCCCGCGCGGCCGAGCAGGAGCGCGCCCGTGCACACCGAGGCGACCGGTCGCGCGTCACCCCAGGATCTCAGGTAGTCGGTGAGGCGGCGGTCGTCCACCAGCGTGCGCGTGCCGAGGCCGCCCGGGACGTACAGGAGGTCGAAGCCCGCGAGGTCCTCGTACACCGAGTCGGGTTTCAGCACGAGCCCCGACTCGTCGACGATCTCCGGCTCGGTGCCGATGATCCGGTGGGTGACTGCGGGGTCGATCGACATCGTGGCGACGCGCCGGAGACTGTCGTAACCGCCGACGAAGTCGAGGAACGTCAGGCGCGGGAAGACGAGGAACGCGATCTTCCGGACGGCCATGGCGTCAGACGGGCTTGACAGAGGCCTTGTGTCGCCGGGCGAGCGCCTGATACCCCTCGGGGTTCGCGCGCACCCAGTACTCCGCCGGCGTGCCCGCGAGGGGGCCGCGCACCTTGGCCGGCGCGCCCAGCGCGAGCATGCCGTCCGGGATCTCGGTCTCGGGCGTGACGAGCGCGCCCGCGGCGACCATCGCGCGCGCGCCGATCCGGGCGCCGTCGAGGACCGTCGCGCCGTTGCCGATCAAGCACTCCTCGCCGAGGAAGGCGGCGTGCACGGTGCAGTTGTGACCGATCGTGGCGCCGACGCCCACCTCGGTGCCCTGGCGCGGGGTGACGTGTACGACCGCGCAATCCTGCACGTTCGCGCCGCGGCGGACGACGATTGGGTTGAAGTCCGCGCGGAGGACGGCGTTGTACCAGACGGACGCGTTCTCCTCGACCGTCACGTCGCCGACGAGGACGGCGGTCGGCGCGATGAAGGCGGTAGGGTGCACGCTGGGACTCTTTCCCTCGAAGCTGAACAGTGGCATGGGTTCTGCCCTCGCAGTATGCTCCAAGTGGTCCCATCTTACGCGAACCCCGAGCGCCGTGGAGGTCCGAATGCCCCTGCCGAGGATCGTCGCCGTCGCGACCGCGACGCCGCGTGAACGATTCACGCAAGCGGAGCTGCTGGCGCTCGCGGGCTACGACGACGGCCAGCGCCGCGGCTTCTTCAACCGGAGCGACATCGAGGGACGCCATCTCTACATCGATCGCGCCACGTTTCGCCCGGACGAGAGCGTGGACGAGCTCGGCGCCCGCTTCCGCCGCGGCGCGCTCGAGCTCGGCGAGGGGGCGGCGCGCGGCGCGCTGACGCGGGCGGGATGGCAGCCTAGGGACGTCGACTTCATCGCGACCACGACCTGCACGGGACGGCTCACCCCGAGTCTCGACGCGCACCTCATCGGCCGGCTCGGCCTCCGGCCGGACGTTCAGCGCGTCCACGTCGGAGACACGGGCTGCGCCGCGGCGATGGTCACGCTCCAGCAAGCGTGGAATCATCTCCGGGCGTTCCCAGGCCGGCGCGCGCTCGTGCTCGCGGTCGAGATCTGCTCCGCCGCCTACTTTCTCGACGACCGGCTCGAGAGCGCGGTCGCGCACGCGATCTTCGCCGACGGCGCCGGCGCGCTCGCGCTCGCGACGGAGGGGCCCGGCCCTTCGGTCGTCACCCATCGCACGCTGTTCCGCCCGGAGCACCTCGACGCGATGGGCTTCGAGTACCCTGGCGGGCGGCCGCGCGTGGTGCTCTCGAAGGACGTGCGGCGCATCGGCGCCCACATGATGGGCGAGATGGCAGCACTCCTCATGGCGACCCAGGGGCTCAAGCGCGACGACGTCCGCTACTGGATACTCCACTCTGCGGGCCGGCGCGTGATCGACCGCGCGCGGACGCTGCTCGAGTTGAGCGAGGAGCAGGTGGCGCACTCACGCGCGGTGCTCCGGTGCTACGGTAACATGTCGTCGGCGACGATCCTCTTCGTGCTCGAGGAGATGCTGCGGCGCGAGGCGCCGGTGGACGGGCAGTGGGGGTTGATGATCGCCTTGGGCCCGGGTTTCGCGGCCGAGGGCGCGCTCCTGCGTTGGTGAAGGTCGTGCGAGCCAGATGGTGAGAGCGGGAGGAGTGCTGGAGCTCCTCGATCGTCCCGTCGGCGCGGCCGCGCGGGCGGCGTCGCTCGCCGACGTCGACCGGCTGAACGCTTGGTTCGGCGGATACGCGCTGACGCTGCGCGAGATCCGGCGCGTCGCGGCGCAGGCGCCGGGCAGGCCGCTCGTCGTGCTCGACGTGGGCGGTGGCCATGCGGCGTTCGCCGCGCGTCTCGTGCGGTGGGCGCACAGCACCGGCCGCGCGATCCGCGTCGTGGTGGTCGAGCGCGACCCCGAGACTCTCTCGCTTGCGCGACGGACGTGCGCTGCGTATCCGGAGATCGCGCTCGTCCGCGCCGACGCCACGGCGCTCCCGTTCGCCGAGGGGGCCGCTGACGTCGTCGCGACGTCGCTGACGCTCCATCACCTCGAGCCCGATGGGGTCGTGGCCGCGCTGCGTGAGATGGCGGCCGCCGCGCGCTGCGCCGTCGTGGTGAATGACCTCCTGCGCACGCACCTGGCGCTCGCGCTGGTCTGGCTCGTGACACGCCTGCTCCGATGCCACCCGATCTCGCGCCACGATGGTCCACTGTCGGTGCGGCGTGCCTACTCGAGCGCCGAGCTGCGGGCGCTGGGCGCGCTGGCGGGCATCGAGCGACTGGAGATCCGCGAGTACCGCGCGCTCGGGCGGCTCGTCGCGGTGACCGGATGAGAGCGGCCGACGTCATCGTCGTCGGCGCGGGCCCGGCCGGCTCCGCGACGGCGATACTCCTCTCCGAGCACGGCTTTGGCGTGACGCTCCTCGACCGTGCGCGCTTCCCACGGTCAAAGATCTGCGGCGAGTACCTCTCGCCGGAGGCCCCACGCGTGCTCGATCGACTGGGCGTCCTGAAGGCGGTTGACCTCCGCGCCATGCCGCTCGCCGGCATGAAGATCACGGCACCCGACGGCACCGAGGTCGTCGGCGCATACCGCGCGATCGGACCCTTTCGTCCCTATCGTGAGCACGCGATGGCGATCCCGCGCGAGACGCTGGACGCGCTCCTCGTCGAGCGAGCGCGCGCGCTGCCGCTCGAGTTCCGCGAGGCGACGCGGGTCACGGACGTGCTCGTCGAGGGCGACCGCGTCGTGGGCGTCGAGACGGTGGGCGCCGACGGCGGCGCGCGGGCGCTGCGCGCGCCGCTCGTGATCGCCGCCGACGGCCGCGCCTCGGTCGTCGCCCAGCGCCTCGGGCTCCGCCGCGTCCATCGCCTGCGGCGCATGGCGCTTGTGACATACGTCGGCGATGTCGCGGACTGCGGCGACCGCGGTGAGATCTTCGTGGACCCGCCGGACTACGCGATCCTGAACCCCGTAGCGCCCGGCCGCGCGAACCTGTCGCTCGTCGTGCCGCTCGAGCACGCGGCGCCGTGGACCGGGCGCCTCGAGACCTTCTTCACGGCGCGCGCCAGGCACTTGCCGCATCTCGCCCGCCGGCTCGCGGGCGCGCGCTTGGTCGCACCTGTCCGGGCGATGGGGCCACTCGCGTCTGAGGTGCTGCCGCCGCGCATCGGAGGCGTTCTGCTCGTCGGCGATGCCGCGGGCTTCTTTGACCCCTTCACCGGCGAGGGGGTCTTCGCCGCACTGCGCGGCGCCGAGCTCGCGACCGCAGCCGCGGTGGGCGCGCTGCGCGCCGGTGACTGCTCGCGCGAGGCGCTCGTGGCCTACGAGGCCGCGCGGCGCCAGGCCTTCGCCGGCAAGGCGCGCGTGGCGCGTGCTCTCCAGTTCGTCATCGCGCACCGCCCGCTCGCCAACCTCGCCGCGCACGTGCTCGCGCGTCGTCCGGACGTGCTCGACCTGCTGCTCGGCGTCATCGGCGACTTTGTCCCGCCACACGCGTTGCTCGGCCTGCGCTAGAATCGCTGCCGGGAGGGCGAGGAATGACCAGCCGAGCCGACAACCTGCCGCGCCGCTTCGCGCGGATTTACACCGCGGCGATCACGGACGTGATGGACGAGCTGGGGTTCCAGCGCCAGACGCTACCCTCTGCGATTCAGCCCCTCACGGCGGGCATGCGCGCCGCGGGCTACGCGTTCACGGCGCGCGGCCGGCCGCATCGCGGGTCGCCTCGTGAGCGCGACGAGACGCTTCGCCGGTTTCTCAAGATGCTGGGCGCGGTGCCCGCCGATTCGGTCCTGGTGCTCGCCGCCAACGACAGCACCGCGGCGCATTTCGGCGAGCTCAGCGCCTCGTGGTTTCGCGCGCGGAGGGTCCGCGGGGCGGTGATCGACGGCGCCACGCGCGACGCGGGCTTCATCGCGCGCGTCGGCTTCCCGACGTTCGTGAGATACCGCACGCCCCAGGACTCGGTGCCGCGCTGGAGAGTCCAGGACTGGGGTCAGCCGGTGACGATCGGCGGGGTACGGGTGAGCCTCGGCGACATCGTCGTGGCCGACTGGGACGGCGTCGTGGTGGTCCCGCGGCGTGTCGCCCACGAGGTCCTCATGCGCTGCGAGAAGCTCGTCTCCACCGAGAACAGAGTACGCGTAGCCGTCCGGCGTGGGATGACGCCCGTCGAGGCGTACGAGAAGTTCGGGAGCTTCTAGCGGGCGCGGCGGCGCGCGGGCTTTGCGACCGCCCGCGCCGACTCTTCGGCGGGCGCTCCGGCGCCGCCGATCTCGGACAGGCCCGCCGCCTTCCGCGGCCTGCCGATGTGGTCGCGGATCCACTTCGCGTCCCACCACTCGAGCGGCGTCACGGACACACCGTTCACGAGGACTTCGAAGTGGAGATGATCCCCGATGGCGAGCCCCGTGGTCCCGGTGCGCCCAAGCTCGTGACCTTTCTCGACCGCGTCGCCGACCTTCACGGCGATGCTCGAGAGGTGCGCATAGAGCGTCTGGAGGCCGAGGCCGTGGTCCATGATCACGGTGTTGCCGTAGATCGTGAGCGGACCGGCGAAGACGACCGTGCCCGTGTTCGCGGCCGGCACCGGTGACTGCTTGGTGGACGCGAGGTCGAAGCCGTAGTGAACCTGCGTGTCGATCTGGCGGCCGCCGTAGACGTAGGTGCGGGTTTCGGCGAAATTCGCGAAGACCTTCGTGTTGCGCGGCTGTACGAATGGTCCCGTCCAGAGGGGCTTGTCGGCCGTCGTGGCGGCGAGCCGGCGCTTCTCCTCCTCGGCCTGGCGGCGGAGCTCGCGGTTGATCACGAGGAAGCCATCGACGAGCGGCTTGTCCGCCGGGTGCTGGGGTAGGAGCTCGGGGACCTTCGCCTGGAGGAACCCGTCCTTGATCTCGATGGTATCGCGCGGGAAGCGGCGCGGCCTGAGCTCGGCGGGGATGCCGCGCGAGGCGGTGTTGCCCGCCTCGTCTTCCGCGCTGATCGTGAGCGGCGCGCCGGCCGCGAAGTCCCAGGGCAGCGCGATCAGGGCGACGCGCGCCCCCTGCTCGGCGGGACCCCACGCGAAGCTGGGGAGCGCGAGCTTGCCGGCCGCCACCATCGAGCGCGAGGCACCGCTGACGCGGAACGCGACGAGCCCGCTCCCGCCGGGCGACACGTACTGGGTCGCGGCGAGGAGCTCGATTTTCGGCGGCGTCAGGTCCACGGTGACCGGGTAGCTTGCGATGGCGCGATCGTCCGTGCGGAGCGGACGCCAGAAGTCGTCGCGCCCCCACACCTCGAGCGTGGCGCTGCCTTCGCGGAGCCCGAGCGCCGCGCTCTCGATCGTCACGGGAATCTCGACCCGGCGCCCGAATGCGCCCTGCTGCGTGGCGACGCTCGTGGACTTTCCGCCCTGCACGACGCGGAGCTCGACGCGCGCGACGTTCCCGCGGCGCGCCTCGAGCCTGAGGGTGAGCGTCGTCTTCTGGCCGAGAAAGCGCGTCGGCGCGGTGAGCGACTTGACGCCCGGCACCGACTG
>Ga0137396_10002238_pt1 | contig 10533 bp, 10 predicted proteins | sample czc16metaG_FD_108284 | JGI IMG/M metagenome (GOLD analysis project Ga0137396, IMG submission 108284) | Vadose zone soil microbial communities from Angelo Coast Range Reserve, California, USA - czcobulk3.16 metaG | ecosystem: Environmental > Terrestrial > Soil > Vadose zone | place: USA... | reverse complement strand
TTGGGCTGGATCCAGCCGTGCGCTGAAGCTTGCGACAAGCGACTATCGATCTTCATTCGGTCCGGCAAAAATTCCTTCACGTTTGCCGCGGTCGATCCGAGAAGCGTGGAGCGTTTGCTGTTCTTAACGAGATAAACGTTGAAAGTATAAAGACCGGTCGGCGATTCATTCGCGCTTTGGTAAGTGAATTCGGTGAACGCGGAATCGGGCAGATTGATCTTCTTCGTTTGCACGCCGTGACCGCGCGCGTCGACCACTTCGGTCTCGAGCGGCAGACCTTTAAGATTTCCCGACCAATTGCGTTGTTTTACCGCCATGCCGATGTGGATTTCATCGCCCGGCCGGTAAACGCCGCGCTCGGTGAAAACGAACGCGTCGAGATTTTCGGGGAGCACATTGTCGACGCCGTCGATGTCGAAGCGCGAGAAATTCAGTTGTCGATCTTCGCGCCCGTAAGCGATGAACGAGACGTCGTCGCCATTGCGGGCCACGAACGCAACCGGCGTTTTCTCGTGGGTCGACTTCTCAACCGACGTAAACGCGCAATGACCGTTCGGGTCCGTCTTCGCGCTTTGCAGCGGAATCCCGTTCTTGCCAAGAAGATCGACCGTCACATTGGCGAGCGGCTTGCCGGCTTTGATCGACATCAGAAACATGTCGTGTGTGCCGTCCGCGTTTTTCTTGGTCAGGATTCCGGTGTCGGTAACGAGAATGAAACGCGAATCGCGGATATCGATAGTTTTCTTCTGGACCGGATCGTAGCCCTGGGCGGTCAGGAAAAACAAACCGCGCTCGCTTCCGCCGTCGGCCGGTTTGCGTAAATGCTGGCTAAAATCGAACGCGGAGTAATTCGCTTTCCACTTGTTTTCCATCGCGATGCTCTGCCGCTCGGTCGCGATGCGCGAAATGTTCTCCTTGTCGAAGTAATCAGAATTTTGGAAGACCGGACTTTCGAATTCTCCGGCTGTCTGGCTGACCAGATGATTAATCTGGGCGGTCGCGACGCGGCTGATCTCAAACTGGATTGCGCTCAGCGCGCGCGATCGGATCGACAATTTCTTTTCGCCGTTGAGCGCAAGGACGCCGCCCTGACCTTCGATCTGCACTTCGCGCGGCAACGATGGAATTTCCACCACCGCGTTGTAATCGTCGCTCAGCGGATAGTCTCCGGCTGCGCGCAGGCCTTTCTTTATCCGAACGTAAAGCTCCCCGTCGGTTTCGACGCGGATCCGAAATGCGTGTTGTCGAGCTTGCGCCTTTTCTGACGGCTGCGAAACATAGGCGACAACTTTCGCGCCATCGAAGACGTCATCCGGAACATCCTCCGCGCTTTTCCAAAGCTCCGTTTCCTTTAGCTGCGAACCAACCGATTCTTCTTTAGAATCAGTCTCGTCATTCGGACTGGCGGACGGTTGCGGCGTGGCTTCGGCATCTTCTGAGCTGTCCACCTCGGCTTCTTTTTCTTCTTCGGAAACTTTGCGCTTTGGCAGCAATCGGACTTCCATCGCCTTCGCCAAATCGCGCGTGCTGATGTCGGCTGTCGTCGTGAGAACGATCAATTGCTCCGGTTCGCTATTCTTGTTCCGCGCGACGGTGGTTTCGATCGAATCGATCTTAAACATCGATGCGACCGACGGGATCTGGACTTTTTGTTCGAGATCGTTCTTGGATTGAGCGCCGCCCTGGGATGTGCGGACGCCTTTGCTCAACATCAACTTCGCAAAATCGTCCTGCTCCGGCAGCTTGATCGGCGAGCTCTGCACAAATGCGACCCGCTGATGCAATCCGTAAGTGATTTTGAAATGCGGCGCCGGATCGTTCGACGCGAAAAGGTTCGAACCACTGACCGTTCCGAATTGTAGATGTCGATCCAACTCGCCGGGTTCGACTGCGTGTGTCAGCTCGATGTTTGCCGTGATCGTGCGCTGGGCCGGATTGGTCGGGTCTTGATACAGCTCAACTTGTTTGATGGCGATTCCGAACGCCGGAGTCTGCGTTTCGTAAGTGAACCGTTCCATTCGCACCTGACTCGGGAAAAATTTCTTGTCGAATACGACGCGGAATTTCTGATCGGCCGGCCAATCTCCGGTCGGCTCGAAGACAAGGATATCGTCTTTGATCCAGTGCCACGTTCCATTTAAGTGCGGCTGAAGCTCGACGCCTCCGACTGCCGGCTTCTTCAAATCGTCCAGTCGCGCGGCCGATTCGCTGAAATAAACTGCGAGCCGCGGAAATTTGAGATCCTTCTCCAGTTTGGTGACTTCGATCGGCGTGATCTTGGCGGTAACGCGATGCGGTTTCGGCAAATGCGAGTACCAGTGCCAAGTCCACGCGCTCGCGCACAGAACCGCGAAAATTGTCAAAACTCCGGGGGCAATGAGGCGTGGATAAGCGCGTTCGAGCCGGCTCCAACTCTCGCCGATTCGGGTAAGCCAGCGCGGCGGTCGCCAGGAAATATTTCCGAAGATTTGCCCGGGAATTCGCCCGAGAAACGCGGCGGCAAGAGCGATGGATGCGAACGCTTTGGAGAGAGGCGCAGGAGTTTTCATGAGGGGAATACGGCGGTTCCCCAAAAATCTTTCAGTGGTCTTTTCCTATGACGAAGAATCGGTTAGAAGGCGAGGATGAAAAGTGGCGGCTTCGCTGCGACGCGCCGGAGTTTGGTCGATCGACTGGTCAATTGGGACGACCAGAAGCGCTGGCAGGAATTTTTCGATACTTACTGGAAGCTGATTTATTCAGCGGCGCGCAAGTCCGGCCTGACCGACGCGGAAGCGCAAGAAGTGGTGCAGGAAACCGTGATCACGGTGGCGAAGAAGATCGACAAGTTGAAATACGATCCGGCGATCGGCTCCTTCAAAGGCTGGCTCTTGCAAATCACGCGCTGGCGAATCGTCGATCAATTTCGCAAACGGGAACCGGGAAACATGAAACGTCCACACGCCGCGGACGATCGTCTCACCGCGACGATCGAGCGCGTACCGGATTCGCACGTTGTCGATCTTGACGCGGTATGGGAAGCAGAATGGAGAGAGAATTTGTTTGAGGCGGCAATCGCGCGCGCGAAGAAAAAGGTCGATCATAAACAGTTTCAAATTTTCGACTGTTACGTCCGCAAAGAATGGCCGGCGCAAAAGGTCGCCGACCAATTGGGAGTCAGCGTCGGTCAGGTCTATCTCGCGCGGCATCGGGTGTCGGCGGTGTTGAAAAAGGAAATCAAGGCCTTGGAAAAATCCGGTCGCTAAGATCGACATCTACGGCCTGAACAATTGCCTCGCGTTCGTCGCTTGTGTAAAATCGAGAAATTCCCGACCAAGTTTCCGCTCAAATTCCAATTATTCCCGATCACGAACTTTTGCGCGTGATCGGGCGCGGCGCTTATGGCGAGATTTGGCTGGCCCGGACGGTGACTGGCGCATTGCGGGCGGTGAAAATCGTTTATCGCAGCACGTTCGAGAGCGAGCGCGCGTTCCTGCGTGAGTTCGAAGGAATGTCGGCGTTCGAACCGATCTCGCGCGGGCACGCCGGTTTCATCGACATTCTGCACGTCGGCCGGACCAACGAATATCTTTATTACAGTATGGAACTGGCGGACGATCACTTGGCCGGTCGCAAGATCGACATCGCCAGCTACGAGCCGCGGACGTTGAAGAGCGATCTTGGCCGGCAAAAACGACTCTCCGCCGACGAATCGATTCACCTCGGCGTCTCGTTAACTGAAGCGCTGGAGGCTTTACACGCGAACGGACTTTCCCATCGTGACATCAAACCTTCGAACATCATTTTCACTGAAGGCGTGCCGAAACTTGCCGACATCGGATTAGTCGCGGCGAGCGGGCAGCAATCGTTCGTCGGGACGGAAGGCTATGTGCCGCCGGAAGGTCCGGGCACGCCGCAGGCCGATATTTACAGCCTCGGCAAACTTCTCTACGAAACCTGCACCGGGAAGGATCGGCTCGATTTTCCGGAGATCGATTCGCAGTTAAGCCAGCGACCCGATCGCGAGCAGTTGCTCCAACTCAACAACGTCCTGGTCAAAGCGTGCGCGAACGATCCGAAGAAGCGTTACGAATCGGCCGCGGAAATGCATCGCGATCTCCGAGCGCTCGAGCGGGGCGAGCGGCCGAGAAAATCGCGCACGAAAATGTTGGTCGCGACGATGTCGATCCTGGCGATCGCGGGAGCGGGCGCTTGGTTTTGGCTCCATCAGCCGCAATCAAATCTCGATCTCCATTTGCAAACGACGATTCGGACTGAGCCGGCCGGAGCGCTCGTCGTCCTGGGCGATCATGCGCAGAAAAGTCCGGCGACGTTCGAAGATTTGGAGCCGCGCAAATATAACCTGCGGATCATGAGTCCGGGTTATGAACCGATCGAATCCGCCATTGATCTTACCGCGAAGCGCTCGGTCAATCTGCCGGCGTTTCGTCTTGTGCGGAGTAGAGGCGCGCTTGAAGTCCAGTCTGAGCCGACGGGCGCGCAATTTTCGATGCGAAGCGACGATGGTCAGGTCTCGCGGGAGGGCACAACGCCGCAAACGATTGTCGATCTTCCAACCGGAAAATATTCCTTGATCGCGCATCGCGGCGATTGGGAGATGCGTGACGACGTTGAAGTAACGCGTGAAGAAACCGCGCACAAATCATTCGCCTTCGTCAGCGCGACGATGAATATCGCGAGCGAGCCGAGCGGCGCCGAGATTTCTGTCGATGGAAAAACGCGTGGGCGCACTCCGCTTCGACTCGAGTTGCCGGCGCGCTCACACGACCTGACCGCGCATTTAGATGGTTGGCCTAACGAACAACAAAAGATCGACATCGATCCGCAACACGAAAACGTCGTCCATTTTGTTTTTGCCAACGGCAGCGTGAAGATCACGAGCGCGCCGGGCGGCGCAACGGTCACGACCAGCGGCAAAGAGCTCGGTCAAACACCGCTCGTGATCGAAGAAGTAAAACCGGGCGATGTGACTTACGATTTGCGGCTTGGTGGTTACAAGCCGACTTCGGTCAGTGGCAAAGTCGAGCCGCAGCAACAGGCGTTTCTGGCGGCGCGTTTGGAAAAAAGCGTCGGTCCCGAGCCGGGGCAACTGTTCATCAATTCGTTAGGGATGAAGTTAATCCCTGTTGGCGACGTTCGCATGTCCGTTTGGGAAACTCGAGTGCAGGATTACGAAACGTTTTTGCGTGCGAGCGGACGGCATTATGAGCCGGCGGATTTTGCACAGGCGCCAACTCATCCAGTCGTAAAAGTGAACTGGTTCGATGCGATGGCGTTCTGCAAATGGCTCACCGAAAAAGAGCGCGACGAAAATTTGATCGAAGATCGCCAATCATATCGCCTCCCGACCGACCGGGAATGGAGCACGGCGGTTGGATTACCAAACGAGAGCGGCGTAACGCCGCAAGCGCGCGACGGCAAAATCAAAAACGAATTTCCGTGGGGGAAACAATGGCCGCCGCCGACCACCGCTGGAAACTATGGCGCACCACAGCGTCGCGGAACGACGATGCCGGTTGGCAGCTTTAAACCTAATTCGTTAGGCCTGTGCGATCTCGGCGGCAACGTTTGGGAATGGTGCGCGGACACGTACAAAGGCGGAAGCAGCGGAACGGGTCGGGATTGGGGAGTTTTGCGCGGCGGTTCCTGGGCGACGACCAATCGTTCGGAAATGCAATCGTCTTATCGCAACGTGGTCGATCGGAACGAGCGCGATGTGATTTACGGATTTCGCTGTGTCCTCGCGCCAGAAGGCACGGACAATCGCTAAGATCGACATCAACGTGCGCGAAGCGACTCGCGTAATCGATCGAGAAACGGAATCTGTGCCGGATTGATTTTGCGTCGCGCGATTTCCTCCCGAAAAAATTCCGCGCGATCCACTTCTGGAAATTCCCTGAACTTTCCGAAGCGTGCCGGCCATTCAACCTCAAATGTGTTCGACCTCAGTTCGAAGTTCTGCGGGAGATGGCCTTCGAAAGCCCACGCGTGAACAGTTTTGCCACCCTTTTGTTTGATCGAGCCGAGGGGAATAAAATTCCCGGACGCTTTTGTTCCGGTCTCTTCTTCGAATTCAATTCGCGCGCGCGTCAGCAGATCTTCACCGGGCTGCACTTCGCCTTTTGGAATTGTCCACACGCCGTCATCTTTGTTTCGAAAGAACGGTCCGCCGGGGTGAGCCAGCAAAAATTCGAGGATGTCGATCCTTCGACTGCGCTCAGGACAAGTCTTGCGCCGGAACATGAGCAATCCGGCGCTGACACGGCTCCGTTTTTCCTTTTGCGGCGGCGGCGAATCTTGCACGCCACCTTTCAACGACAGGCGCGACGTTGTTGCAAGTCAGCGAATAACGCCGAGCGAGCCGAGCGTGGCTGGATCGATGCCGGAAGTGATCGGCAGAAGATGATCGCGCTGATAGCGCGCGATCGCGGCGCGGGTGAGCGGACCCATTTTTCCATCGATCGCCCAGGTGTAGTAACCGAGCCGCTGCAATTGAGCTTGAACGCCGGCCACGATCTGGTCCGGCGAAAGCCCGTCGTAACCGTAAATCGGCTCGTTGTACTCATAATAAGAGTAGGGATCGTAACCCCAGGCCGGATACCACCAACCGTCATACCAGCCCCACCAGCCGAAATCGAAAAAGATGATAGCGGCGCAACGATTTCTCCACCAATTGGAGCCGTGGTGATGATTACAATGATTGAGATGGTTCAATCTCGCTTGTGAAACGCTGGCGACGTTGCCATTCCAATTGCGAAGCCGCGAAGACGTTTGCGGATTAAGGTGAGTCTTGCCGCCGGTGTTGAGACCGGAAAGACGCTGCGAATTCCTGGAGCGTTGAAGGGCATAGGCATTGTTGAAGTTGCCGCCGCCTGAATGAATCGGACGACGCAGGGTGGAGACTCCAACCGCCGGGTAATTCAACGTGCGGCTGCCGTTCCGATAACTAAGAGCAGGCCGATATGGCATTGCGCCGGAATAATGCGGGGTCCCGCTGAAATGCGGTGCCACCGTTGTTGTCGCTGGCGCTGCCGAGCCGTGATGCGGCGCCGCGCCGCCAGAGTTCGAGGACGTGTTTCCGTTGCCTTTGGCGGATGCGTTACCGGCCAAGCCGAGTGCCACGACCGCCACGACTGCGAACGATGTTTTCATAAACGCGACCTCACCAATGGAACCATTCTACCTTCTTTTGGTTGCGCTTTCCTATCCCGATTTTAGGCGAGCTATTTCTTGAGGGTGCGGACGTAAGCGACCAGGGCCTTGATCTCCTCGTCAGTCAGTCTCCCGCCGAACGCGATCATCTTCGTCATACCATCTTTGGTCACGCCATCTTTGATTGCCGTTGCCGCCTGGGCGTCGGTGAAAGATGACTGAATCTGGGCGCTGGTAAGGTCTTTTGCGTTTAGGGCTTTTCCCATGCTCGTGTTCGTGCTCCCATCGGGCCCGTGACATTGGACGCAGTTGTTCGTCCAGTTTGTTTTTGGATCCGCACTTTGCGCGGAGAGCGGCACAACGCAGCTCAACACGATTACGAAGCTTTTCATTAGCGTTCGCGCTTCTGGCTGATTTCTTCGAGCAGCTCGATCTGGATTTGCTGAATCTCGAAGAGCCGGTTGTATTGCTTGCGCAGCAAGTGGTCGATTTTCTCGTGGAGGTGCCGGATTTCCAACTCGGCTTTCAAATTCACTTTGTAATCGTTCTCCGCGCGCAAGCGGTCCCGCGCCTCGGCCCGGTTCTGGCTCATCATGATGATCGGCGCTTGAATCGCGGCCAGACAGGAGAGAATCAGATTCAGCAAAATGAATGGGTAGGGATCGAAGCCGCTGTTAAACAGGAAAATGGCGTTCAGGATGATCCAGCCAAACAGCACCGCGCCGAACAGAATGATAAATCGCCAGCTCCCGCCGAATGATGCGATTCGGTCGGAGAGGCGCTGGCCAAAGGTCAGCTTGGTCTCGAACTGTTTACTAATGTTGCTCGAAAGAATTTCGTGCTCGTGCAGGCTCTCGATCACTTCCTGGTCGAGCGCGGACAATTCGCCAATCTCGTCCTGCAACACTTCTCTGACGTAATCCTTTCGAGATTGACCAAGATCGTCGAAGCAGATGAAACCTTTCTCATCAAAAGTCGGCACGCGCTTCTTGATGAACTCTAAAAGCGAAGGCCGGATCAGTTCCGCGATTTGTCCCTCGTTGGGAGATCTTGGTTCCTTGCAGATCTGGCAAATCAAATTGGCGGTCGCTGGCTGGCTCATCGGATTACGATTGCTGAATTAAAACTGTTGCCAGCGCCTTGTCGATTCCGTCTTGAACGGGCGGTTGTCGATCTTAAGGTAGCTCGATGGAAGAAGCGGAAGTTCCTCTCGAACATTTGCACGAAGAAGTCCATCACAGCGCCGAACACAGCGGCGAGAACTGGATTTCGTGGGTGGCGTTAAGCACTGCCATTCTCGCCGTTCTGGCGGCGATCGCTGGATTGCTTTCCGGTAAACATGCCAACGAAGCGATGATGAGCCAGATCGAAGCGTCCGATCAATGGAGTTACTACCAGGCCAAGAGTATCAAAGCTTCCGTGCTCGATGCAAAAATTGCGCTCTCAAGCGCGCCTAACGAATCCGACGCCGCCAAGCGCGAGCGTTACGAGAAAGAGCAGGAGGAAATCAAGTCCGAAGCCGAGCACAAACAAGCGGAGGCGAAATCCAATTTTCATCAGCACGAAGTTTTCGCGCGCAGCGTTACCATGTTCCAAATCGCAATCGCGGTTGCCGCCATTTCGGCCCTGACGAAGAAACGGCGTTTCTGGATCGTGAGTCTGGTCTTCGGAGTTGCCGGCTGCGTTTTTCTCGCGCTCGGTTTCGTTCACTGATATGCGCGTTCTCGCTATTGACGCTTCCCTCCGCAACACCGGCGTGGCAGTGGTCGATGCGAACAATGGAAAAGCGCGCGCTCTTTATTTCGGCACGATTCACAACGCGCAGAAGCTACGCTCGTCGTCGTGTCTGGTCGCGATCCGCGATCGATTGATCGAATTGATTCGCGAGCATGAGCCGGATTGCTGCGCGCTCGAATCGGTCATTTACGTGCAGAGTTACAAGACGGCGATCCTGCTCGGCGCCGCGCGGGGCGCGGCCATTCTTACCGCCGCTGAAAACGGGTTGCCCGTTTTTGAATATCCGCCGACGCGAATCAAACAAGCGACCGTTGGTCGCGGTGGCGCTGAAAAAAACCAGGTCGCGTTCATGGTGCGCGCGCTTCTTGGTTTAACGGAAACGCCGGATGCTGATGCAGCCGACGCGCTCGCAATTGGTCTCACTCACGTGCGCGCGCAGGAAACGGCGCGGCTGGGAATTCCCAGCGCGACTCAAATATGAATGATGTCGATCTTCGAATTTCGTGGCTCGGCCGAATTAGTTTTGCCGACGCGCTTGCGCTCCAGGAAGACATTGTTGCGAGAAAGCGTGAAGATCGTAATGCCGCGGACGAAGTGCTCCTGCTCGAGCACGAACCGGTTTACACGATCGGACGGACACCGGACAAATCGAGTTTGCTAGGCGCCGCACATTTGCCGCACCCAATTTTCGCGATCAACCGCGGCGGCCAGGCGACTTATCACGGGCCGGGGCAACTGATGGGCTACCCGATTGTCGATCTTCGGCGGTGCGGACAGGATTTGCATCGCTACTTACGCTGGCTTGAGCAGACACTGATCGCATTCCTCGGTTCATACAAAATTGTCGCGACGCAACGCGAAGGCCTGACCGGCGTTTGGGTCGGCACTCGCAAGATCGCGTCGATCGGTGTCGGCGTGCGGCACTGGATCACCATGCACGGGTTCGCCCTCAACGTTTGTGGCGATCTCGCCCCGTTCGCGCACATCATTCCGTGCGGAATTTCAGACGTCACGATGACGGCAATGGAAAAAGAAGCCGGTAAATCGCTTTCGGTTGTTGATGTTGCGCACGCATTTGAAAAGCTCGGTCGCAAAAAAATTAAGGATCTGCGCTGCGATCGAGAAGCGCACGCGCTCTCTGCCTGACGAAAGAAGGTTATGATCGAACTTGAAGACAACGTTGGAGACATCGTCGGCAAAGCGCAGCGCGGTCTCGGGATTTCCGATAGCGAGCTTGCAAACAAAGCCGGCGTGAACGCGGAGGCAGTTCGCAAAGCGCGCGACGGCCAGGCCGACGAAGCGACTTTCCGTGCGATCGCGCCGGTGCTGGATCTCGACGCGAACGCACTTGTCGATCTGGCGCAGGGTAAATGGAAACCGGACAAGGTCGAAATTTCCACGGGCTTGCGCAATTCAATACCAGTTACGGCGGAATGCTGGTGAACGCCTATCTGGTTTGGGACCTGGGAACAAAACACGCCGCCGCGTTCGACACAGGCGCGGATTGCGCCGGCATGCTAAAGCTGGCGACGAAAGAAAATTTGAGCATCAACCTCATTTTGCTTACACATGCTCATTCCGATCATGTGGCCGACTTGCCACGGCTGCGGGAAGAAACGGGAGCCGAAGTTTTCGCGCCGGAAC
>Ga0137396_10002237_pt1 | contig 10533 bp, 12 predicted proteins | sample czc16metaG_FD_108284 | JGI IMG/M metagenome (GOLD analysis project Ga0137396, IMG submission 108284) | Vadose zone soil microbial communities from Angelo Coast Range Reserve, California, USA - czcobulk3.16 metaG | ecosystem: Environmental > Terrestrial > Soil > Vadose zone | place: USA... | reverse complement strand
GGCTGGCGTCGCCCCGGTGGCACTTCGACGACGCCCGTCCTGGCTACAAATTCCAACCGCGCGGACGGTGTAAGACTCGACCCGTGATCGACCTTCTTCGATTCGTTTCCGGACTGGCCGCGGATCTCGTTCGCCGTCGCGTCGAATTGGTCGCCGAGAACGCGCTTCTTCGACAGCAGCTCATCGTCGCCAAGCGGAAGATTGCCGGCCGCGTCCGGTGGACGCCCTCGCAGCGCTTCACGATTGTTCTCGCTGCGCGAGTCGCGCCAGCTTGGCGTGAAGCAACCCTGCTCATCCAGCCCGCGACCATTCTACGCTGGCATCGCGCAGGATTCCGCGCGTTCTGGCGGCGTCGCTCTCGGCGGTCGGGGCGACCGCCGACGATGCGTGCCGCGCTCATCCGCGAGATGGCGGGACGCAACCCACGCTGGGGTGCCGAGCGCATCCGTGGTGAGCTGCTCAAGCTAGGCATCCCCGTCTGCAAGCGGACCATTCAGCGGTACATGCGCCGCTCTCGACCCGAGGGGACGGGCAGAGCTGGTCGACGTTCCTGCGAAACCATGTGACGTGGGCGTGTGATTTCGTGCAGACGTTTGACATGCGGTTCCGCGAGGTATTCATACTCTTCTTCCTGGACCTGCGTCGCCGCACGATCCTCCATGCCGCGGTGACGTATGCGCCGACCGACGAGTGGTGCGCGCAGCAGGCTAGGAACGCCACGATGGACCGCGCGCCAAACCTTGTCGTCTGCGACCACGACCCGAAGCTCGGCGTTCGGTTCGCTGGCGTATTCAGGTCCTCTGGGGTGCGCGTGCTGCGCACCGCGATACGCGCATCGGACATGAATGCCTTCGCTGAACGCTTCGTCGGCACGCTCCGCAGAGAGTTGCTCGTCCATGTTCTCATCCTCAGTGAGAATCACCTCCGGCTCATCGTCACCGAGTACGTGCGCTTCTACAATGAAGCGCGTCCGCACCTAGGTCTCGGGAACGAGCAGCCGATTCCACGGCCTCTCGCGGCACAGGGACGCGTCCACGCAGTCCCCGTACTCGGTGGGCTCCATCACGACTACCGGCGTGTCGCTTGACGAGAGTTGCGCCAGATGCTCCTCGTGCGGACGGGATTTGTAGCCAGCACGGGCAGTCGTCTTCGCCTGGATTGGCGCGGGGTTGGCCGCTCCAGCATCCGGACTGAAAATCCCCGTGTCGGTGGTTCGATTCCGCCCCTGGGGGCAAGCATGTTCGACTGTCGGCACTCGGTCAGGCACTGAACCGACCGTCGTCATCGGCTTCTTCTTCCTCAGAGACACTAAGGGCACGAAGTTCCACGCCCGGAGCTGAGGAACGCCGGCCTGGCTCAGCCCTCCGTGTCGTCCGTCTAGCCCGCGCGCCAAAAGAGATATCCCGCAACCACCGTTCCAACGATCGCACCGCCATAACAAAGCAGGCTGATGAGCTCGTTCAGGTGCTTGATCTGCAGGCCGTCGTAGAGGGTGTAGCGGAAGCGGTGGGCGCCGTGAAACAGCGCCGTCGTGCACAGGAGGAAGAGCACCGCCCGCGTCACCGGATGGCTCAGCACGACGAGCAGATGCTGGTGGCTGGGAGCCGGGAGCAAGCCCAACGGGAACGCGAGCCCGAAGAGGAACAGGAGCATCGGGATGAACAGCGCCGCCAGCACGCCGCCCCCGCTGAACAGCATCCACAACAGCGGCTCGATCGATCGCCTCGCCATTTCATGCACCCAGAAGCAGCACGGCGATGAGCGCGGATACCACGGCCCAGGCCAGGTAATTGGAAGCGGCGATCCAGGATGCGGGGACACGCTTGCCGCCAAGGCGCACCACCATCGCCTTGGGCGCAAGGTTGAACCAAGTAATGGCATGAAAGAGGACGAACGCTAGACTGACGAAGTTCACCACCAGGATGACGGGCTTGGCCGACCATTCGAGGAACTCCTGGTAGCGGTTCGTCCCGAAAACCGCGCGGACCATGAGGAGGAGGTAGACGACGAGCCAGACAATGAACAGGCTGCTCAGCTCGCGCAGGATGAAGGCGAGATGGGACCAGCGCTTCACCCACCAGTACGTCGACATGCGGGGTCGATACCAGCGCGGGTGGAACTCGCTATAGACGGGTTTGTCCTTCATCGCGCCCGCCACGGCATCAAGAAGCCCTTGAGCTCTTCCAGCGCGGCGGTTAGCTTGTAGCGCTGAATGGCGCCGGCGGGATCGACGTTCTTCGGACAGACCCGGGTGCATTCGCCGACGAAGGTGCAGCCCCAGATCCCGTCGTGCGCGGACAAGACCTCGCGCCGTTCCTTGGCGCCGCCATCGCGGGAATCGAGGTTGTAGCGCTGGGCCAGGGCGATGGCCGCCGGCCCGAGGAACTCGGGTTCCAGGCCATAGACCGGGCACGCCGCGTAGCACAGCATGCAGTTGATGCACATGCTGAACTGCTTGTACTCGTCCATCTGCTCGGGGGTCTGCCGGTACTCGCCCTCGGCCAACGGTTTCTCGTCGGTGCGGACGATCCAGGGCTTGACCCGCGGCAGCTTGCGCATGAAATCGCCCATCTCGATGACGAGGTCGCGGAGGACGGGGAAGTTCCCGAGCGGCTCCACGCGGATGGGCCCCGGTGCGCTATCGACGAGGAAGGTGGCGCAGGTGAGCTTCGGCTCGCCGTTGACGGTCATTCCGCAGCTCCCGCAGATGCCCATTCGACACGACCAGCGGTAGCTGAGCGTCCCGTCGACGTTGTCCTTGATGTAGTTCAGAGCGTCCAGGACCACCCAGTCCGCGTGCAGCGGCACTTGGTACTCCTGGAACACGGGTTCGGCGTCGATCTCTGGACGATAACGGGTCACCTGCAAGGTAACGGTTTCGGGCATCGTCCTCTCACCTCCCGTAGACCCGTTCGCCGGGGGGCCAGCGGGTGATCGTCACCGGTAGATACTCCACGCGGCAGGAGCCGTCGGCGCCGCGGTGCACGAGCGAATGCGCGAGGAAGCGGGCATCGTCTCGGGCCGGGAAGTCGGTTCGCTGGTGCGCGCCGCGCGATTCCTGCCGGTTCAGGGCCGAGTGGGCAATGGCCTCGGCGACATCGAACATGAACGACAGCTCGAGGGCCGCGGTCAGCTCGGTGTTGAAGGTCCGGCTATGGTCCGCGAGGGCGACGGCGCGGAGTCGCTCCCGGAGCTGACGCAGCTTGTCGGTGGCCTGGGCCAGCGCGGGGCCGGAGCGGTAAATTCCGGCACTGGCCTCCATGGTCTTCTGCATCTCCGTGCGCAGCGGGGCGACGCGCTCGCGCCCGTCGGTCCTGTGCAAGAGCTCGTGCTCCAACCGGCGCTTCTCATCGACGCCCTGGAGCAGGACCGCGGGGCCTGGGTCCTTCTGGCGCGAGGCGTAGTCGGCGGCGGCCCGGCCGGCGCGCGCACCGAACACCAAGAGCTCGGGGAGGGAATTGGACCCCAGGCGGTTGGAGCCGTTGATGCTCACGCAGGCGACCTCGCCGGCGGCGTAGAGGCCCGGTAGGGGCGTCGCGCCGTTCAGGTCGGTGTGGACGCCGCCCATCATGTAATGGACCACCGGCCGAACCGGAATCATCTCCTTGACGGGATCGATGTTCTGGTACTTCAGCGACAGCTCGCGCACGAACGGCAGCTTGGTGTTGATGACCTTCTCGCCGAGGTGGCGCAGATCCAGGTTGACGTACGGCCCGTACGGCCCCTCGAGGGTCCGGCCCTTCTCCTGCTCCTTGACGAAGGCCTGCGACAGACGATCGCGAGGACCGAGCTCCATGCTGCGCAGCACCGGCCTCGGTTCCGGCTTGCCCAGGTCGTAGTCCTGGAGGTAGCGATAGCCGTCTTTGTTTAGCAGGTAGCCGCCCTCGGAGCGCGCGGCCTCGGTGATGAGGATGCCGGTGAAGGGCAGACCGGTGGGGTGGTACTGGACGAACTCCATGTCCTTGAGCGGGGCGCCCGCGCGAAAGGCGAGGGCCATGCCGTCCCCGTTCTTGATGTTGGCGTTGGTGGTGAAGGGGAAGACGCGGCCGCAGCCGCCCGTGCACAGGATGACCGCCTTGGCCGGGATGGCCTCGATCCGGCCCGACATCAGCTCGATGGCGACAGCGCCCTGGACCCGGCCGTCGTCGACCAGGAGCTTGGTGACGAACCACTCGTCGTAGCGAGCGATGCTGGCGTACTTGAGGGTGGTCTGGAACAGCGTGTGCAGCATGTGGAACCCGGTCTTGTCGGCGGCGTACCAGGTCCGCATCTTCTTCATGCCGCCGAAGGCGCGAACGGCGATCCGGCCGTCGCGCTCGCGGCTCCACGGACAGCCCCAGTGTTCCAGGCGCAGCAGCTCCTCGGGAGCTTCCTTGACGAAGGCCTCCACGGCGTCCTGGTCGGACAGCCAGTCGCCGCCGGAGATGGTGTCGTAGGCGTGCTCGTCGAGGCTGTCGTCGCGACCGATCACGCCTGCGGCGCCGCCCTCCGCTGAGACCGTATGGCTGCGCATCGGGTACACCTTGGAGACCACGGCGATGTCGAGCCGGGGATTGCTCTCGGCGATCGCGATGGCCGCGCGCAGGCCCGCTCCGCCACCACCCACGAGCAAGACGTCATGGGCGCGCGTCACGGTCGGAACCCTCGACCTCGAAGACGAGACCGGCTGGGCACGGATCAATGCTCGGCGATAAGCTCGTCGACCAAGACGTGGCCGTCGTGGCGGACGATCCTGCTTATGATGCTGCCGTCATGGAACTCGTGATGGATGGCCCGGCAGCCGCAGGCATAGAAGTAGTCATCGACGATCAAGCCATCATCCTCCTCCCTGTCCTGGACGTGTTGCCCGTCTACGATGCGGCCACAGGGGGCTTTCTGGCTCTGGCAGGCGGTGGTCGCGGCGTTCATCGCTAACCCTCCTCTCCGAGCGGGGCCTAGTATCCCACGTCTTTGCGCCAGAAGCATTTGTCGCCACCAGAAACGGGACCGACCCTACCCGGCAGCCGACGTCAGGCAAAGACCGAGCGTATAAGGCGGGAGCCGAAAGCGCGAGGAGCCGGGAGGGAGTCCGAGGGCCTCATAGTACCGGTGAAGGCAGTGACAAGCCGCTGGAGGGAAGGAGCCTTGTTCCGGTCACGCTGGCGATGCGGGTAAGCGCGAGGGCATGGCCGTGAGGCCCAACACCTGTCGTTTGCCAAACTCGATCCCGAGACTGGACGATGGGCGAGCGGCGTGCGAGCCATGGAGAGCAATGTCCCTCGTACTCGCTCTGTTGGGCTCCCTGCGCGCGGCGCTCAGCCTTCGACGATTCCATCCACCTCGCCTTCGGGCTCGCGGGCGACCGATTCCAGGTGCTGTACCACTTCACGATCGGCGGGGCGGTCGACGATCCGCGGCTGCAGACCGCCCCGCCTTACGCACTCCCCTGACGCACACGCGACGCCGCGGCCATGTCAGCCGCGACGCGGGCCTGCAGCTCTTCGATGGCGAAGCCACTCGTATGGCGGCGGCGTTGCTCAGTGGCTGCTACTGAAATCTGTTCGAACCGCTGCGCATTGGCACATTGGGCACGTTCCGGGCCCAGGTCGCGCTACCCCTCCAGCGGGAGGGAATGCTCATGGCAGCGGGCAGCCGCCAGCGGGTTGAAGTAGTTCGGGTCTCTCTGCCGCCGAGGGGCAAGTCGCGCCTCTCTGGCCAGCCCTTCCTACACCGCACACTTGACGGAAGGCCTGTGATCCGTCTTAGCCTCACTGGCCCCCGAGGTGTAGCAAGGCAAGAGTCAGCGTCGGAAAGGTCGCCGACATCCCCCAGGGAAAGCTCATCGGCGCGGAGATCGAGGGCGAGAAGATCCTGGTCGCGAACGTGGACGGCAGCCTCTACGCCATGCGGTCCACCTGCAACCACGCGGGCGGGCCGCTGCACCAAGGCAAGCTCGAGGGGAAGATCGTCACCTGCCCCTCGGGGACGTCGCCCACCACGACCGTGTCGATGACGTGCGGCTGCGGCGCGCTCATGTCGATGACGCTGACCGTCTCGACGTTGCCGTCGCTGGAGCCGGAGTTGCCGTTGTCGGCGGTGAGGGCGATGGGGCCGCCGGGCGCGACCTGCACGTTGTAGGGCAAGAGGCCGGCCCAGAAGTCCAACTTGTTGTAGGTGACCTTCTGCCCGTCCACTTCGAGGAGCGCGATCTTATGCGCCGGGAACTTGGCCGCGAGCGCGCGCTTGCCGTCGGGCGTGAAGGCCACGTGCGCGACCGAGTCGCCCATCGCCACCGTGTCGATGAGCTTGACGTCGGTGCCCGAGATCGACAGCACGCCGATCGACTTGTCCTCGCGGTTCGCGACGAGCGCGAGGTCGCCCTTCGGGTTGATGGAGAGCCCCGACGGTTGCTTGCCGATGTGCAGCGTGTCGATGAGCTTGGGTGGGTCCGCCTTCAGATCGATGACTTAGAGCTTGTCGTCGGGTTGCTGCTTGAGCCCGCCCTTGTCGTCCGAGACGATGTTCACGGAGTTTGCGACGATCGCGAGCCGCTCGTCGGGGGTGATGGCGAGGTTCACCGGCGGGCCGAAGACCGAGTTCGTCAGCGGCAGGCTGGCGACGATCTTCGGTGCCAGCGGGCTCTTGATGTCGAGGATGGGCACCACCAACAACAACGGGAATCAGATGAGCCCAACGCCCGGCTCCTTGACGAACCAATCGAGGAGGAGTCTGAGTGCCTGCCACGCGGGCGCGATCTCGCTTCCGCGTGTGGAGGGACGACCCATGCTGAATCGGCTCGTCGAATCCCAGGAACAGGTCGCTATCCAGCAAACTCGGTTCTCGCACGACGTCATCGGGAGGTACGTCTGCAACACTTGGGACGAGGCAGTGAACAACGGAGGATCGCCATTTGACGTGGTGGTGCTCGGCTCGGGAATGTACGGGGCGTATTGTGCCGAGAAGGTGTACCGCCAAGGTGAGCAGGCCGGACTTCGCGTGCTGGTACTCGAGGCTGGCACATTCCTCGTTTCGGAACACGTCCAGAATCTTGCACGGCTGGGGTTAGATCCTGCCGGCCCGGTCACTGCCGATCCAGGGGTGCCGCGGAACGTAGTCTGGGGACTTCCGTGGCGGAGTCAGACCACATTCCCCGGGCTAGCCTACTGCATCGGAGGGCGCTCGCTGTTCTGGGGCGGGTGGTCCCCTCGCCTCACCGATGCCGATCTTGCTGAGTGGCCGCCGGAGCTGCAGACATATCTGCAGACAGCCTACCCCTCGGTCCAGCGAGAGATCGGCACGTCGCCGACTACGGACTTCATCTCGGGCGATCTGTTCGTAGCGGTCAAGGGAGCGCTCGAAGCGGCTGCGCCGCATGTGCCGACGGTAGACGCAATCGAGGATGCGCCGCTCGCTGTACAGGGCGCAGCGCCAGCCTCTGGCCTATTCAGCTTCGACAAGTACAGCAGCGCACCGATTATGTGCGATGCCATTCGTGAGGCCGCGGCGCAGCCCGACTCGTCTCGCCGGCTTTTTCTCGTGCCTCGCGCTCACGTGCTGCGGCTCGTTACATCCGCCGGCCTGGTAACGTCGATCGAATTGGACGTCGAGGGCAGCCTGCGCGTGTTGCCGCTCGCGCCCACAGCCTCGGTCTTGATCGCACTCGGGACCATCGAGTCGACCAGGCTCGCCCTGCAGTCGTTCCCTACGCCGCTTATCGGCAAGAACCTAATGGCGCACCTGCGAAGCAACACAATCTTCCGCGTACCAAGAACGGCCCTCGGCGCTGGTCTGCCGATCCGCTTGGAAGCGGCAGCTGCTCTCGTGAGAGGATCGACGCCGCAAGGGCGGTACCACCTGCAGGTCACGGCAGCGGCTCTCGATGGAACTAACCCAGAGGCCGTTATGTTCAGGATGATCCCGGACATCGATCTGCTCGACCATACTCTTGCGTCGCAGCAGTCGGAGTGGATCGTCATCACGCTGCGCGGCATCGGGGAGATGCGGCCTGCGAGGAACGGCGCGTCGAACTGGATCGACTTGAGCCCATACGAACGTGATGAGTTCGGCATGAGCCGGGCGTGGGTCTCGCTCAAGACCACGCCGGACGCCGACCAGCTGTGGAATGCGATGGACGGTGCTGCTCTGGGGATTGCAGCCCGCATCGCGAACGGAGGCCCGGTGCAATTCCTGAAAGCGGGCTCATGGACACCGACTCCCTACGTGCAGCGCGACTCTTTGGGCACCACCCACCATGAGTCTGGGACGCTGTTCATGGGCAGCGGGACTGACCCGTCGACATCGGTCACCGACACGGACGGTCGCTTCAAGCACGTCGGAAACGTCTTCGCTGTCGGTCCGAGCACGTTCCCCCAGATGGGCTCTGCGAACCCGTCGCTGACCGCATTCGCCCTTGCGAGGCGCACGGCGTCTGCGGTCGTGCGGGACGCGATGCCAGTCGTCGAGCCCGGGTTCAAGCCTCTCTTCGCGGGAAGCCTCGAAGGATGGTTGATGTCCGGCCGCGGTCAGTTCAACGTACTCGGCAAGGTCCTGCAATCGGAAGGCGGAATCGGGCTGCTCTGGTACGCTCCGGAGGAGTTCCAGGACTTCGTCCTGCGCGTGGACTGGCGAGCGTCAAGTCCTGACGACAACTCGGGCGTTTTCCTGCGGTTCCCGACACTCGGTCAATCCGATCCGGACAACGACTGGAAGCTCGCTGTCAACAAAGGGTACGAGGTTCAGATCGACGATCGCGGGTTCGACCCGGCCACGAATGCCACCGGCGAGCCATCGCATCTGACCGGCGCTATCTACGCGTTGGCGCCTGTCGAGAAGCTGCTCTCGAGGCCCGTGGGGCAGTGGAACACGTTCGAGATCCATGCCGTCGGGAACAAGATCGACGTGCTGCTCAACGGCGAGCATGCAACGTCGTATGTCGCAGATGGAAGTCGGCCGCTGCGAGGGCATATCGGCCTGCAGGCACACCACCCCGGCTCGCGTGTCGTGTTCCGCAACGTTCGCGTGCAGCCGCTCTGAACATGGGAGGCGGCGGGGACCTCGCTCCGATTACGAAGCCGTTTCCGCCGCTGTCCCCCTAGGCGGTCGTGATAGCGATGCCGAATTTCACCCAACTGACGGCGTCTAACCGTGTGCGCTGGGTGGACTCGTACCCGGAAAATCTACCCCCGACCGAGACCTCTTCGACGGGGTCGTTGGCCAAAATTCGATCCGACGGCTGGGTCAAGCACGAACAGCCGATCGGCAGCGCCGAGGGTTGCACTCCTCGACGTGCGTTGGTGTGCAAACTCGGGGGCAGCGTGACGGTGGTCTGGTGTCGAGATCCATCTCGCGAGTGCGCAATCGGGCCCCGAGCGTTTTCGCGGAGAGCGAGAGGATGAACGACCGCGACTACGCCGCGCTGCGGACGTAGCGGTGGTGGAGACCACCGACGACGGGTAGGGCAACAATGCGGTCGCGCTCAGGTGGCTCGACCGTTCGGGGCTCGGGCGCATCCTTATCGAGCGCGAGATGTGTTCGTGAGCCGTGGTAGTAGCGGAGGTAGCTGCGGAGACGCCGACGCAGGTGCCCCTCGTTGAGGACGATCACGTGGTCAAGGAACTCGCGGCGGATCGTGCCGATCACGCGCTCGGCGAACGGGTTCTGCCAAGGCGAGCGGGGTGCGGTGAGGACCTTGGCGGCGCCCATGCCCCTCACCCGTCGACGGAACTCGGCGCCGTAGATGCTGTCGCGATCACGGAGTAGGTAGCACGGCGCCGAGTCCTCGGGGAAAGCCTCGACGATCTGCTGCGCGGTCCAAGCGGCGGTGGGGGAATCGGTCACGTTGAAGTGCGCGATCCTGCGGCGATGATGCAGCAGGACCACGAACACGTAGAGCACGCGGAAGGTCGCCGTCGGTACGACGAAGAAGTCAACCGAGGCGAGGTCGCTGATGTGGTTATGGAGGAACGTTCGCCACGGCTGCGAGGGTGGCTTGACGCGGCGGGGCATGAGTCGGGCAACGCTAGGCTGCGAGACGTTGAACCCGAGCTTGAGCAGCTCGCCGTGATGCGAGGCGCGCCCCAGAGAGGATTGGCGAGCGCCATGGTGCGGACGAGTTCGGCAGGCTCCGAGCCGACTGGCGGTCGACCCGTTCGTCCGCGTCGGGACTTCCAGGTCCAGAAGGCTCGGAACCCCTGCCGGTGCCAGCGAATCACCGTCTCGGGGCGAACGACGTGAAGCGCGCCGCGCCCCCCAGCCTACTGGTTGGAGAGCCACACCCAGAAGGCGCGATCGAGGCGCCCGAACCGGGGTCGCTTCGATCGGCGGCGGAGCAGAGCGAGTTGCTGTCGCAGCGCGAGGTTCTCGAAAGCGAGATCCGTGCGGGTTCGGAGCGCAGCGAGGAGGGCGCAGCCCTTCCCTCGGTTGCGCCAATCGAGACCCAGGTTGGGTCGGCGAAGGCGATCCAGATGGCGCGGCGAGGCGAAGAGTTCGGCTTCCGCATCTCCGGACTCGAAGTGGACTGGACGCGGATCCGCGCGCGCAAGGACGCGCTGGTCT
>Ga0137396_10002236_pt1 | contig 10534 bp, 8 predicted proteins | sample czc16metaG_FD_108284 | JGI IMG/M metagenome (GOLD analysis project Ga0137396, IMG submission 108284) | Vadose zone soil microbial communities from Angelo Coast Range Reserve, California, USA - czcobulk3.16 metaG | ecosystem: Environmental > Terrestrial > Soil > Vadose zone | place: USA... | reverse complement strand
GCACGTACCGTCCCATACCCTTGCGTCCTAATTCATGCCTGGAACACGAAACACGGCTGCGGAGTAGATCAGAGGGTTCTCGAAAATGACTTTGTCGTCGTTAAAGGCTCAGGCACCGCGCGTGATTTTATCCGGCTTCTCACCGTCGAACTGCATTGAAAAGACAAAGAGAAAACCGGTTTGCCAGGTTTGCCAATTAAGGGCCCCGTGAAAATAGCTAAGTGATTGTGGCGCCTTGCCTTAGCTTATTTTCCCCACCGTTCGCAATGAGGAGGCCGGGGGTTCGAATCCCATCTCGTCCACCAACTCTCAAAATGCTTAAGGCCCCCTCCAGCACGGTGAATTGCTCCACAAGAGCAGGATAGCGGTGTTCACACGCGCGCCAACGAGTGCTGTCAGCTCGCCGGTCACGCGGCCAGGGTCACCGAGACGTTTGGTCGGCAACTCTTCCCCATTCCGATAAGGGAAGTGTAGACCGTCACCCGCTCGCCATCTCGCAACCGCCTAGAAGCTTATGGGGCGAGCGTTCTCGCGCACGTAAGTCAGCCGAGGCTTGTTTAAGCAGCGACGATCACGGCGTCAATTTGGTTCTATCCCGCGGATAGAGCGTTGCTTGGCGTATGTTAGGAAGGTTTAGGATCTGGGCGTATTTCCTTTCCTATTGACATTCTATATGTGGACCAATATGATTCCTATAGAATTCCGATAGGAGATAGCTCGTGCAGGCTGAACAGACAACCATTTTGCAAGGGACCCTGGACATGCTGATCCTGAAATCGCTTGTAGCTGGCGAGATGCATGGATTAGGAGTCTCGCGCAGAATCGAGCAACTCACTGGAGGCACTTTTTCGGTTAAACCGGGGTCGCTGTTCCCCGCGCTACACCGAATGGAGGAAGAAGGTTGGATCTCAGCTTTTTGGGGGGATTCAGAAAACAACCGCCGAGCCAAATATTATCGATTAACGAAAGCTGGCAGGAAGCAGCTCGAAGTGGAAACCCGGAGATGGGGCCGCATTTCTTGGGCTATCGCTCAAGCTTTGGAAGCCTAGTTGAAAGGGGTTTAGCATGCCGCTCCTAGTGGAAGTTCGAAGTTTTCTACGAAATCTCTTTTCCTCTCGCCGTGTAGACGGAGATCTGGACCGGGAGATTCACTCGCACCTCGAAATGTTGATCGACGAAAACATCCGTGCAGGTATGCCGCCGAAGGAAGCGCAACGGGCCGCGCGGATCGAGCTTGGCGGCAGCGAACAGGTGAAAGAACAGGTTCGCGAGGCACGTATAGGCAATTGGCTCCACTCCGTGCTCTCCGATTGCCGCTACGGCATTCGACAACTCCGAAAAAACCCCGGCTTTGCCGCTGCGGCCGTTGTGACACTGGCCGTGGCCATCGGCGCAAACGCCGTGGTTTTTAGTGCACTAAATGCGCTGATCCTGCGCCCGCTGAATGTGCCTCAGGCGCAGAGCCTCTACGCAACCGAGCGCACAAGCGATATGTGGAGCTACGAGTCGTATCCTAACTACCTCGATCTGCGCGACCGCAACCGCAGCTTTGATGGTCTGGCAGCTTATACCATCTCTCAAGCGGGGCTGGACACCGGCGAAAATCCGTCCCGCGCATGGGTCGTGGAAGTGAGCGGGAACTACTTCGACGTATTAGGCATTCAGCCGTACCTTGGCCGCTTCTTTCACGGCTCTGATGAGCATGGCCCTAACAGTGCTCCGTATATCGTGCTCACATACGCGTATTGGCACAGCCATTTTCAGGATGACCGCGGCGTGGTGGGCCGTACTGTTCAGCTCAACAAGCATCCTTTCACCGTCGTCGGCGTAGCCCCGCCCGAATTTCACGGGACTTTATTGATTTTCTCTCCCGATTTGTTTGTGCCCATAGTGGACCAGGAACAGGTGGACGGGGAGAATCTCCTGAACGATCGCAGAGACCGTTGGGTCATGTCGGCCATGGGGCATCTGAAGGCGGGAGTCACTCCGGCGCAGGCGATTGCCGATCTCAACTCGATTGGCTCATATCTGAAAAAGAGCTATCCCAAAGACGAGGACCAAATGACCTTTTCATTGGCGCGGCCCAGTCTTGTTAGCGACATCACTGGCCGTCCAGTACGGGCATTCCTTGCGGGATTGATGCTGTTGGCGGGATTAATTTTGCTGGCGGCATGTGCCAATCTGGGCAGCCTGTTTGCCGCGCGCGCCGCTGACCGTTCCCGGGAAGTTGCTCTGCGACTCGCGCTAGGAGCCAGCCGCCTACGCATTCTGCGGCAACTATTTACCGAAGCCATGCTGATTTCACTGATCGGAGGCGCTGCCGGACTGTGGGGCAGCGTAGTACTGTTGCACTGGCTGAGCGCGTGGCGGCCATTTCCCCAATTTCCCATGAATGTGCCTGTGAACCCGGACGCAAATGTTTATGGAGTCGCTTTGCTGTTGGCTTTGGCAAGTGGATTCCTCTCTGGCGCGGTCCCGGTGAGGCAGGTACTTAGCACCGATCCATACGAGATCGTCAAGTCGGGGTCAATTAGCAGGGGCCGCCGGGTTACGGTCCGGGACCTGTTGCTCGCCGTGCAAATTGCGATCTGCGCAGTGCTGGTCACTTCTTCGATGGTTGCCGTGCGTGGCCTGGCGCGCTCGCTGCATAGCCATTTCGGTTTTGAGCCGCGGAACGCCATGCTGGTAGACACTGCCCTGAATATGGCAGGTTACGGCGTCGACAGAGTGCCCACAATGCAAAGGCGCATGATCGATGCGATGGAGACGATTCCCGGGGTGACGTCCGTGGGATTGGTCAGTATTCCACCATTACATATGGGCTGGAACAGCTCGAAGGTTTTTACCGACGAAACAACAGATCTGAGGCCATCAAATGCCGCTGCTGAAGCCATCATGTACAACATATCTCCCGAATACTTCCACGCGGCGGGCACGGCCCTGCTGGCGGGCAGAGACTTCACATGGCATGACGACAAAAATGCGCCACGCATAGCCGTGGTGAATTGGGAGTTTGCTAGCAGAATCTTCGGCTCCACAACAGACACAATGGGCCGATATTACAAGATGCCGAATGGAACGCGCATCCAAGTGGTGGGTATTGTTGAAGACGGAAAATATACTGCGAACCTCACCGAAGATCCTCAGCCGGCGATGTTTCTCCCCATCCTGCAATCACCCTCGAATGAGACATATCTGGTGGTGCGTTCGAACCGCGATCCGCAGCAAATAGCGGCAGCCATGAGGAGCAAACTGCGGGACCTGGATGCGGGACTGCCTTCTTTCATCCAAACATGGAACGAAGAAATGAACGGAGCTCTGTTTGCTTCGCGCATGGCGACGGCCTCGCTGGGTATTCTGGGCGTGATGGGCGCCATGCTGTCTATAACTGGCATCTTTGGAATGGCTGCGTACTCGGTCACTAAGCGCCTGAAGGAATTGGGAATTCGTATGGCCCTCGGCGCGCAGCGTAAGGAAGTGTTACAGGCAGCGTTGGGACGCGCATTCAAATTGCTCGCTTTAGGTTCGGCGGCGGGATTACTCCTTGGAATTGTGGCGACTCGGGTGCTGGCTTTCATTGTGTATCAGGCCACTCCTCGCGATCCGCTGGTATTGACGGGTGTTGTTGTAGTTATGGCGTTGCTGGGCCTACTCGCGACCTGGATCCCAGCGCAGCGCGCGCTGTCGATCGATCCAGCGATGCTGCTGCGCGAGGAGTGAATCGGCTCTATCGAAAGAGCCTTAACGTTCCCCTGCCTCCGGGGTCTGAAGACACCCTATCGTTCACAAAAGTAGTAGCATCGGCTATGCAACGCCCGACCGATATCGGTACGAGGAGGTGAACCATGGCGGACATCCAGCGAATCAGCGTGCAACAAGCCCACTCAAAGACAAAGGCAAGCCAAGCCCTGCTAGTTTGCGCTTATGAGGACGAGGCCAAATGCCGGATGCTCAATCTAGAAGGTTCTATACCGTTCGCCACCTTCAAATCGCAGGTAAGCTCTCTACCAAAGTCACAGGAAATCATCTTCTATTGAGCGTGACCGGGCGAAGCGTCCGCTGTCGGTCAGGCAGCGAAATACCAAGAACTAGGCTTTACAAACGTCAAGGTGCTGAAAGGTGGAGTCGAGGCGTGGAAGGCTGCGGGATACGCGATGAATTGATTGGCTTCTGTTGAGCATCAACGTAACAGTCAAAGTGGTGGTTCTTAGCGGGTTCGGGTCCCGCCGCTACCTCCATTTTCCTCCGCGACTTTCACAATCGTGCTGAAGCGTCGTTACGGACGACGCGTCATTTCAGACCAAGACACGCCTTGCACCCCTGCTCGTCGTTCGTGTTCGCCTTGCACATCTGCAACGCGATAGCAGGAGTCATACCTAATCTGAGGAGGTTCTTAATGGAGGTACAAAGCCGATGCTTCGAGGCTTCTAGTCGGCGCTGCGATGCTTCCAATTGGTGCTGCGACGCCTCCACTGCCGACAGCCTATTAATGGTGAATTCATATCGGCAAGAAGTTTGCACTGATCGAAGACGACTATCCACGTCGTCCATTTTGCTTTCCAGGTCACTCAGCGCGGACTCATAGTCCGAATGCTGACTACTACAACCCTCGTGCAACTCGGAGTTTGTCTCACAGTCCTCGAAATCGTTACGCTTCGATTCCGCCTCTTCAGCAGCATCAGACGCGTCGGAAGCCCTCCGTCGAAGCCCGTCCAAATCATCGTGGCATGAGTCCAGTTGCAGCAAAGGAGCATGCGCAGCAGTAGTAGTTGTCAGAATTCCTATCGCGACCACAATCCAGGCCAGGATGCTTAGTTTCATCGTCTCTCCAGATCACTGGAATCGAAAACCAGATGATTCAATCATCGATTGGTCCAAACCTTCTTGAAACTGGCCTAGCTCGAACCCCAAACCATCGTTTCCGGCTCTCACCGCGTATTCGCCAATTGGTAGGTCTACACGCTTTAGCTTCCGTGTGCCGAATTCCGAATGAAAAAGGTCTTGAAAAGTCTGCTGCGCATTTGTGCTTGTATTTACAATCACCACCCTGTCCAGTTTTTCATTCGCAGCCAACGCAAGAGCTAACATATACCGAAAGAATTGATCGGTGGACGGCATCGAGTAGCCAATGATGAAAATTCGGCCTGCTTCGCGCAAAGCTTCTAATGCTTTCGCCCAAACTGGACGCAGCACTTCAGATTGACCGCCCTTTGCCCATGTCGGCGGAACTATGACTGGCTCGATGGTATCCTGGTGGCAATGTGGGCAACGCTGGCCGTAAAAGTATTCAAGGCGTTTGGCCAGGGTCCTACCGTCAATTACAATTCCCGTGCATCTTCCAGATTTGCATTTGAACCAGTTTGCCGACCCATGCAACTTCAAAACCGACATTTCGCGACCACACTGCCTCAATTCCTTCGGTGGCTCCGCATTTTGCAATCCATATTCCGGGAGGACCCCAATTTTTGCCAAGCAGTCGTCAAGTAGGCAGTCGTAATTCAAAGTGATAACAGTGTCCTGGCATTTTCCATCTTGGGGCATTCCGAGTTTTCCGGTCATCCAACGGCGACTCGCCAGTGCAGAGAACATTTCTACATAGTTCACCTCAACCCCTCTTGAAGAGTTTGGTTTTCCATCTCCCATAAAGAACGGTAGTCCGTATCCGCCTCTTGGAAGATTTCCTGTCTGGATTGTCTTTTCTAGTGTACGCAGAATAAGGAAGATCAAATCCTGTCGAAGAGAAGGTGCCGGAGTCGCGGCGTTGCCGCTAAATTCCATGTCCATGTCGAGAAGGCTGAAGAGATTTTCGATATTTTCAATATCGATTGTCATCCTGGCCTGGGCTACCCGTAGTTCTGCCAATCGTTTGAATACTCTTTCAAAGGTCTTTTTGTCTTCATCGGAAAGGCCGAGGCGAGGGTCATCGCGTAACAACTTCGCTTGCGCCACAAAATTTTTCATGATGTGCATGAAGAGTCTTGTGAGGCTGACATGATTCCCAAATCGGAACCCGTGATTCGCTTTCCGCTTGACACAAAGTTCTCCTGATTGTTTAATCGCGTCCCGCGTAGTCCTTAGATAATGAATGGTTCTTGCATTGGCGTTAGGCACTGTCCAATGTCGCTCTCTCCTGTTCTCCGCGGTTCTAGCTGCCCTTGTTCCTTTGTCCGGCTGCGGCAATAGCATAGATCCGAACGTAGCCACTCAACACAACAACAATTTCCGCACTGGGGCGTTCCTCGCCGAGACTGAACTAACACCACAGATTGTCCAGACGCGTGGAATGCGGCAGAAGTACGAGTTCCAGGTTGCCGGACCTGTTGGCACACAGCCTCTGTACGTGCGGGCAGTGCAGTTCAATCGAAACACGGAGCAGCAGGAAATAGCGAACGGGCTCTTCGTGGCAACTTTGGCCAACAGACTTTATGCACTCGACGCCGATACCGGGAAGCCACGCTGGTGCGTGATCTTGACGGATGGTCCCCAGGCAGAACGATCTCTTCATTGCGATAATCCTCCATCACTGGGTCCGAATGATCGCAAGCCCCGCGGTATCAACTCAACCCCGGTGATCGACGTACTCAATCATCGAATCTATGTGCTCTTTAGTACGAAGAACCAATGGCCTGAATGGCCGATGGGAGGAGACTGCCAATCCATCCCAGATCCAAATCAGGTTACGAATCTCGACGTAGCGTACTGGCTAGTAGCGCTTGACATCGGCGATGCGAGTCTACTCAGTGGAACAAGGATCCGGGCGACGTTTCCGCGCAGCGAGTTGCACGCCGATCCCGTGGTGTTCGAGCCAAAGAACCAAATGGATCGCCCCGCTCTGCTGCTGAACAAGAACTCTCTCTATGTGGCCTTCGGTTCGATTGCCGGGGCCGAGTGTCGGGACGACTATAACAACTATCACGGCTGGGTCATGCGATACCGCGCTGACGACCTCACGTCAAAGCCAGCCGTCTTTTGCACCTCCGCGGATGCTACTAAGATTGACCATACTTCTGGAGGCGCCGGGATTTGGCAAGGGGGAGGTGGGCTCGCGGCCGATGCTGATGGGAACGTTTACTTTCTCACCGGAAACGGTGTCGCCGACTTTGGCAACAATGCCGACCCGCACGTTATCACCAAAAAAGTCTACGGCGACAGTTTCATCAAACTGAGGCCGACGGCAAACGCTCTCGTCCCGACAGCTTTCGCCCCAGACGACGCAGACATCCTCAATGAACACGATGCAGACCTGGGGTCAGGCGGCCCCATGGTCATTCCCGATTCCAATCTGGTGATCGGTGGCGGGAAAACGGGTTACATGTATCCTTTGGACCGCGATTCGATGCAGCTTGTGCAGCCTCCAATCACCGCTTCAACCAATCAATACGGTCCTTCACTGCGAAGCCAAAACTGGGAGGTCGGACCGCACTTGCATGGGTCTCCGACATTTTGGCGCGGAGCCGATCCTAATTTTGGCTCTCTGTATGTGTGGGGCGAGAAGGACGTTCTGAAGGTCTATCGAGTTGATATGCGCAAGAAGCAGCTCCAAGGATTCGGCAGAGTGGAAGTTGCTCCTTTCCACAAAGGAACCGTAAGAGCCCTCGCCGATACCATGCCGGGCGGAATGCTGTCCGTTTCAGCCAATCAAAACACAAAGCACAGCGGAATAGTTTGGGCGACCCTACCGGAGTCTGACTGTACTCCGGGAGTGTTCTGTCCGAAGCCACCCATGTTTCCCTACCCTGGCCGCCTGTATGCCTATGATGCTGAAACCCTTCAATGGCTTTGGGATATGCACTTGCCCAATAATCTCGGGCACTGGGTGCCACCCACAGTTGCAGACCGAAAAGTCTTCATTGGGACCTGGACGAGATACGAGAGGTCAGGGGACGCTCAGCTAATCGCGTACGAGCTAGGGCCCGAAGGCGGGCTTCGCAGCGGGAGTTGCGACGACGGCATTTCTCATTGCACACGCGAGGAACCATTCCAACCGAAGCCATCCCCTGCGCCCGAGTCTTGCACCTCCTGCCATGGCCGGAAAACTAGTAATCAGCCGGACATTCGGCCGCTGAAAGATATTACCGTCAAGCCACTTCACGAGCGATATCCAAACGGTGCTAGCATCCGCGCGTTCCCTGCCGCGGCCATGATGCAGCTTGCTCCACCTGATGGAAGTGTGGAGACAATGGTTTTAGAGGGGGACGGACTGCAAATATATGAAGCAGCTGCAAGTGCGACCGAGAGCCGGAAATTGAGCTGGCAATTGAAAGGTAGCGAAGCAGACCTTATCGAGGTCAGGCGGGCGGGAAGAATCAACCATGACTCAGCGGATCCAATAAGGGTCCGACTTACGGAAGGATGGGTTTGGTCTGCTGTCGATGGAACCATGATCATCGGGAAGCTTGAAAAGTCCGCTCCCGCTCCTGAATCGGAGGACGCGCCGTGGACCTTGTTCAAGGTCGTCAAGAGCAACGGCCACGGTATCCTCAGTGGTCACTCCTATGTACAGATCGTTCATACACATGCAGGACATGCTCCGGTTCCAACCAGGCGCGCAGGAACAATCGCTCGGGTTCCTTTCCATGCGGAGTATAGGTTCTACCGACCAGGCGTGAACACGCATGGATCCAACTCAAGCCAATAACTGGCGTGGCTATTGGGTTTACACGCGCAAATGACGCCTAATTCGTTGCATGTGACGCAGACCAAGTTTCGCAGCTCAATCGGTGCGTAGGAAACGACGATGCTGGACGAGCAGTCGGCAAACAGGAAGTAATCGCGTGATCGTTATCGGGCCTGCTGGAATCACTTCTGGTTTGCCCGCGAGCAATTCGAGGTACATCGGTCCCCGATTGAGCGTCACTCGTTTCTAGGCGATAGTGCGGTTACCTGGGCCGCCACTAGCCGCCATCCTTGCTGTTGCTTCAGCCAGATCCGAGTAGCGCGTGCTCGGCCGCCAGTATCTTTTCCGCGGAACGAGCCCTGCACGGTGTCAACGTCCCTTACGAGCGCTACGGTCCCATAGATACTAACTTGCACGTCTTCACGTCTCAGGTACGTTATCTTTCGCAACCCGGTCTCGAATTCACTTATGCGATCGGATTTGTGCGAGAGCACACCATCAGTACCTATATGAGCGTAATCGTCGGCATATATGCGGCCGAGAGCACTCACGTCACCCCGCAACAAGGCGCTAGTCAACTCCTCTTCAGCTTTTCGGACTTGAGACTCTGACTGATCGGTGTCTCGGTCGCCGCCTTCTGACCTAGCAATCATGGTACAGACGATTAGGGTCAGGACGATCCAGCGCGCACGTTTCATGGTACATCTCCGGCCAGCGAGTCTAGTGATTGAGCCCAACTGAAGGGTTGGATTGATAGAAACAAAGGCAGTGCTGGCAGTTACGAAAGCCGCGAGCTTCAAATTCATGTTCACGTCCTTCCCCGCTCTTGCAAAATGGCTGTCACCTGTGTGTGAGCCCCAGCGATCGCATAAGCTAGAACGTTGAATCGTTTCACGGCGTTCCCGCCCTTGAATGTAGATAAGCCAGAATCGCCTTCTCGACCTGCTCTGGTTGCTCGGGCAGAAGCGCATGCCCTGCGTGAGGAATCTCCACAACCGTCACTCGTTCGGGAAATTCAGCAGCGAGTCTCCTGGCATTCTCAGGGAGCGCGACCACATCCTCCGTTCCTTGAATAACGAGCGTGGGTGCTGAGCCACCAGACCACCACTCCTTTAGAGGCGTTCTCGCATCGCTCGCTCGCTGCGCTCTTGCCACCTCAAAGTGCCAACCCTCTTCCCACGTACGGGGCACCTTATTTCCTACCGCAAAGAATATCTGACCCACCGCCGTAAGCCGATCCTCTCGGGAGAGGGCACTTTCCCAGAACTGTGTGGTTAGCTTTTCAATCTCGGGCGATCTCGGCACCATTCCTCCCGCAGATAGAAGGACGAGTTGCTTCACCAAGCGCGGATGATCCGACGCCAGCGTCCTGGCGACTCGGTTACCGAAATCGTGTCCAATAATGGTTGCCGGACGGCTGGCAAAGGATTCGATGACTGCCGCAACATCAGATGCCAAATCGTGATACGTGATATCTTTGAGCGGCCCAGTGCTGCCGCCAATCCCCCGTGGCTCCGGCAGAATCACTTGATAGCCAGCTTGCGCCAGGCGGTTGCGTAAGGCATCGAAGTCTTCAACGCCCCGTCCACGCGAAGGAATGAAGACGATGGGCTCACCTTTCCCGCGAATCGTGACCTGAAGCGTCGCTGGACCTGCGCGGACGGTTTCGCGCCGCGTCAGTTCGGATTGTGCCAACGGCGCACCAGGCGCATTGCAGAACAGAGCGACGAATACAACGAGCGCCCTTTTCACGGCTGTCCCTGGGTTCACCTCGTCGGGAACTTTACTCGGCAGATTATACCTCAAACAAACTTAGGTTCAGGTTTCGACGAGTCCACGTCGGACTCTTTTTGCTTCGCGGTTTTGTCCGAGGCGTCTGAGCGCAAAACTACAATTTTTCGCTCGTCGAAACTCTGG
>Ga0137396_10002234_pt1 | contig 10537 bp, 9 predicted proteins | sample czc16metaG_FD_108284 | JGI IMG/M metagenome (GOLD analysis project Ga0137396, IMG submission 108284) | Vadose zone soil microbial communities from Angelo Coast Range Reserve, California, USA - czcobulk3.16 metaG | ecosystem: Environmental > Terrestrial > Soil > Vadose zone | place: USA... | reverse complement strand
TACGCCTTCAGCACCGTGGAACCGAACACCGCGATGGTGGAGGTACCCGACCGCCGGCTGGCACGCCTGGCCGAGATGTACAAGCCCAAGAAGATCACACCGACGTTGATGAAGTTCGTGGACGTGGCGGGGCTGGTCAAGGGCGCCAGCCGAGGCGAGGGGATGGGCAACCAGTTCCTCGCCAGCATCCGGGACGTCGACGCGCTGGCCATGGTGGTGCGGGTATTTCGTGACCCGAATGTCCAGCACGTGTCGGGCGGGATCGATCCGGTCGCCGACATGGCGCTGGTCAACCTGGAGCTGGTCCTCGCCGACCTCGACGTGGTGAACCGGCGGCGAGAGAAGATCGCGCCCACCGCCCGCTTCAAGCCAAGCAGCAAGGAGGAGGCCGAGGTCAGGCTCCTGGACCGGGTGCGGGCGCACCTGGACGCGGGCCAGCCGGTGCGCACCCTGGGCCTGGAGGCGGATGAAGCGCTCCTGCTCAAGAGCTTCGCGCTGCTCACCGCCAAACCGGTCCTCTACGTCGCCAATGTCGACGAGGCCGACATCGGCCACGACACCGGCCCGGTGGCCGAGCTGCAGGCCGAGGCCCAGCGCGAGAATGCAGACACGATCGCGCTCTCGGTCCGCCTGGAAGCCGAGCTCCGAGAGCTGCCCGACGAGGAAGCCCAGGCCTTCCTGCACGACGTCGGACTGAAGGAGCCGGCGCTCGATGCCTTCATTCACGCCGCCTATCGCCTGCTGCGCCTGAGCACGTTCCTGACCGCGGGCGATCCCGAAGTGCGGGCCTGGACGGTGCGGGAGGGTTCGCGGGCCCCCGAGGCCGCCGGCGTGATCCACTCCGACTTCGAGCGCGGCTTCATCCGGGCCGAGGTAGTGGCGTTCGCCGATCTCGACGCCGCCGGCAGCTATGCGCGGGCTCGCGAAAAGGGGCAGGTCCGGCTGGAGGGCAAGGAGTATGTCATGAAGGACGGGGACGTCGTGCTGTTCCGCTTCAATGTCTGATCCCGTCCTCTGGCGGCTGGTGGTGGATGGCGCTCGGCGCGGACCGCGGAACATGGCGGTGGACGAGGCGCTGCTGGACTCGGTCAGCCGCCGGCAGGCGCCGCCGACGCTCCGGTTCTATCAGTGGGCGCCGGCCTGCCTGTCGCTGGGATACTTCCAGCCGTTTGCCGCGGTCGATGTGCCGGCCTGCCGCCAGGCCGGCGTGGATATCGTGCGCCGCCCCACCGGCGGGCGTGCCATCTTGCATCACCACGAATTGACCTACAGCATCGCGTTGCCGGTGGCCGCCCTGGACAACGAGACCGGCGTGCTGCAGTCCTATTACCACCTGAGCCTGGGACTGACCGAAGGCCTGCGCCGCCTGGGCGTGGAAACGACTCTAGCCCGGAGCGGACCCCTTCGCGCCGACCACGGCCCGGCCTGTTTCGACGAGCCGTCAGACCACGAAATTCTGCTTGGCGGGCGCAAGCTGGTCGGCAGCGCCCAGGTGCGACGCAACGGCGCCCTGCTCCAGCATGGCAGCATCCTGTTTCAGCCACAGGTCGACGAACTGCTCCATTGCCTTCGCCTGGAACCCCAGGAGGCCGCTCGCCAGCGAACGGCCATGACGGCCGGGGTGGCCGGCCTCGATCAGGCCGGTCGGTTCACCGCGAGTGACGTCGGTCAGGCCGTGGCGGTGGGGATGGAGTCCGCCCTGGGGATCCGGGTCGAACGCGGATCCCTCACCCGGGCAGAGCGATCGGCCGCTGCCTGGCTGGAGCGGCACAAGTACGCGACCGCCGAATGGACCGAGGGGGAGGGACGGAACAAGGGCCAGATGAGGAGGGGCTGAGCAGCGGCGACGGCATGGACGGCTGCAGGAATCTGGCCCTTGTTTGCTCGCGGCGTGGGAACAACACTAAATGCTGTACCCAAGCGCGAGTTGTACCACAGCCTGTAGGTCGTGTCAAGCATTTTTCCCCGGGTGAGTACACTCCATAGTTGGCCGTGTCACGCAAGAACAAGCGAGCCCATCAACGCAAACCTCAGCGCGGCCCGGGCGGCCCCGTCTCCAGGACGCCCGGCGCGGTTCCGGGAGCTGTCCCCCGTCCGCTCGCATCCAGCGAGACGGCCGCCCTCAGTCCGACCCCGCGCCCCATGCGAGGACGCGGACCGGCGCCCATCCCGCTCCTGGAGCAGGATGCGGCCATTCCGCTGGAGCGGGTTCCCTACTTCCGCGCCGATCTGCGGCGCATCGCCATCACGGCCACGGCCATGTTCGCGCTGCTGATCATCGGGTCTTTCTTTATTCGATAGAGAGCCACCCCCTCCGTGCCCTCCCCCTGAGGGGGAGGAGAAATGAGGGCAAGAATCCGGCGGGGCGGCCGTTTCTGGGGTTGGAACCGTCACTAACGTGTCACAACCAACAGGAGGACCATCCGTGTTCGAGCCCAGACCCAGCCGCAAATCCGTTCCCGTGTCTGCCGAAACCGTGCTCAGCAACGAGATCAAGCTGGAGGGCCGCCTGCATTCCAGCACCAACATCCGCTTCGACGGTGAAATGACCGGCGATGTCAGCACCGACGGGGATCTGGCCGTGGGCGAGCACGGCCGCATCAAGGGCAACGTCACCGCCCGAAACGTCGTGGTTGGCGGCAGCGTCCAGGGCAATGTGCAGACCACCGGCCGCCTCGAGATCCTGGCCACCGGCAAGGTCTACGGCGATATCGCCGTCGGCTCCCTGATCATCGACGAGGGCGGCATCCTGCGCGGCAAGAGCGCCGTGCACGCCGATGACCAGACCGCCACCTCGACCGCGCCGCGTTCCGATTTCACGACCGTCGCCGCGTAAGTTCCCTAATTCATCTGGAAGGGCTCCGAGTTCCGGAGCCCTTCTACACTTAGGGCGTGTTTTTCGGCGACCCGATCCAGTTCATCACCGCCGCCATCTTCTTGATCCCCGGCCTCCTCCTGGGATTGGTCTTGCACGAGGCGGCGCATGCCGCGGTGGCCGTGGCCCGGGGCGACCAAACGCCCCGGCTGGACGGCCGGCTTTCCCTCAATCCCTCCCATCACCTGGATCCGCTGGGCACGATTGCCGTCCTGCTCGTGCACTTCGGCTGGGCCAAGCCGGTCCGGATCAACCCCTCCCGGATGCGCCACCGCCTTGATCCCGCCCTGGTGGCGGCTGCCGGGCCGCTTACCAACCTCCTGATTGCGGTCGCACTGTCCATCCCGCTGAAGCTGGCGTTCGCCAGCGGGATTGGATTGAGCGCGCAGGAGACCTTCGCCCAGCCGCCGCTCGACATCCTGATCGAGTTTGTCCTGGTGGCCTTCTTCCTCAATGTGGTGCTGGCCGTGTTCAACCTGCTGCCTATCCCGCCGCTCGATGGCTATAACCTGGTGGCAACCCTCCTGCGGCGGTCGTTCCCGAACTTCTTCGCTCGGGTCGACGCCAACAGCCAGATCATCGGCCTGGTGCTGCTCGTCCTCCTCTTCTTCGTTCCCGGCGTGCGCGCGCTGGTCTTTAATCCGATCTACTCACTGGCCGGCCAGTTGCTGCTCTGAGGGCAGGAGGGAGTCTCCAGATGACCCAGCTGCGGGACCTGCCCAGCGTGCACGAGCTGCTCGAAGATCCACGGGGACGCCTGCTGGCCGCGGAACACGGTCGGCCGCTGGTCCTGTTCGCCGTGCAGCGGTCGCTGGAACGCGAACGCCAGGAGGGTACGGTGGCCGAGTCCGGCCGCCGCTGGGCGGACGTCGAAGACCAGATCCAGGCGCTCCGGCGGCCGCGGCTTCGACCCGTGATCAACGCCACCGGTGTGATCCTGCACACGAACCTGGGGCGGGCTCCCCTGTCACCGGAAGCGGCGGCGGCGGTCGCCCGGGTCGCCACCCGATACTCCAACCTCGAGCTGGACCTGCGGACCGGCAAGCGCGGCACCCGCCACGAGCTGGTGTCCGATGTCCTCTGTCACCTGACGGGCGCCGAAGCGGCGGCGGTGGTCAACAACTGCGCGGCCGCCACGCTGCTGATGCTGGCCGCCCTGGCCAAGGGCAAAGAGGTGATCGTCTCCCGCGGGGAGCTGGTGGAGATCGGGGGCGCCTTTCGGATGCCCGACGTGATGCGCCTCTCCGGCGCCCGGATGGTAGAGGTGGGCACCACCAACCGGACCCGGGTCGAGGACTACCAGGCGGCCATCACGCCGCGCACGGCCGCCATCCTCAAGGTGCACGCCAGCAACTTCAAGGTGGTCGGCTTTACCGAGAGCGTCCAGCTGCCCGCCCTGGCCGGCCTGGCGCACACCCACGGTCTTCTCCTCCTGGAGGACCTGGGGAGCGGGGCGCTGCTCGATACCGGCGAAGCGGGCCTGGCTTCGGAGCCCACCATCCAGCAGAGGGTGGAGGCGGGCGTCGACCTGGTGGCCTGCAGCGGTGACAAGCTGCTAGGCGGGCCGCAAGCGGGGCTGCTCCTGGGAAAGACCGGCCTGGTGGCGCAGGCGCTGCGCCATCCGCTGGCCCGGGCGGTGCGGGTGGACAAGATGACACTGGCGGCCCTGGCCGCCACCCTGGACCTCTACCTGCGCCAGGGTCCGACCCCGGTGCCGGTGTGGGAAATGCTGCGCACCACCCCGGCGGACCTGGCGGTCCGTGCCCGCCGGCTGGCCGAACGGCTGACGTCTGCCGGGGTGCAGGCGGAAACGCGCGAGAGCACGTCCACTGCCGGCGGTGGCTCGCTGCCGGGGGAGCAGCTGCCCACCACCGTCGTGGCCATCCTCGCCAGCCGGCTGGCGCCGGCCAGGCTGATAGATCGGCTGCGCGCCCAGGAGCCGCCCGTGATCGCCCGCATCGAATCCGATCGGGTGGTGCTCGACCCGCGCACCGTCCTGCCCGATGAGGACGAACCGCTCCTCCGCGCCGTGATCGCCGCAGTTCGATGACGGATCCCGCGCCGGCGGCCTATGTGGTCGGGACCGCCGGCCACATCGACCATGGCAAGTCGACCCTGGTCAAGGCGCTCACCGGCATCGACCCCGACCGCCTGGAGGAGGAAAAGCGGCGCGGGATGACCATTGACCTGGGCTTTGCCTACTTCGACCTGCCCAGCGGGCGGCACGTCGGGATCGTCGACGTCCCGGGACACCAGCGCTTTCTGAAGAACATGCTGGCCGGCGTGCACGGCATCGATGCCGTGCTGTTCGTGATCGCGGCCGACGAGGGGCCCATGCCCCAGACGCGGGAGCACCTGGCCATCGTCGATCTCCTGGGGGTGGAGCGCGGGGTCATCGTGCTGACCAAAACGGACCTGGTCGAACCCGAGTGGCTGCAGCTGGTGAGCGATGAGATCCGGGGATTGCTGCGCCCCACCCGGCTGCGCGACAAGCCGCTGGTGCCGGTGTCGAGCACGACCGGGTCGGGACTGGAGGAGCTCAAGCAGGCCCTGGACGCGGAGCTGGCGGGGACCCCGCCCCGGCCCGACACGGGCCGGCCCCGGCTTCCAGTCGACCGATCGTTTGCCATGGCCGGGTTCGGCACCGTCGTCACCGGCACGTTGATCGGGGGCAGCCTTCGCGTCAACGACGAGCTGGTGGTGCTGCCCAAGGGCCGTCGTGTCCGGGTGCGCGGCCTGCAGCAGCACAACCGGGATGTGCAAGAAGCGCGTCCCGGGAATCGGACCGCCGCCAACCTGGTTGGGGTCGACCGCCGCGAGGTCGGTCGGGGCGACGTTTTGGCCCCACTCGGTCAGCTGAAACCCACTCGACGGGTCGACGTCCAGGTCACCGTCCTCGAGGGACCGCAGCCCGTCCGCCATCGAGACCGTTTGCTTCTGTATCAGGGCACGGCCGAGGTCCCGGTCGAAATCATCCTGCTGGATGCCGATGCGCTGGAGCCGGGGGCGGTCGGATGGGCCCAGCTCTACGCCCAGACCCCGGTGGTCGCGGTCGCCGGCGATCATTTCATCCTCCGCCGGCCGGCCCCCCCGGCGACCGTGGCGGGTGGGGTGATCGTGGACGTGTCCCCCCGCCGTCACCGCCGCCACGACCCGCAGGTGCTGGCCGATCTCGGCCGCCGCCGGACGCAGGACCCGGTGGCAGCGCTGGTCTCCGAGCTGGCCAAACACCCGCATGGTCAGCGGCGGGAGGATCTGGTGAAGGCCATCGGCGCAGACCGCGACGCCGTCGACCGGTTGACCAGAGAGGCCGGCGCCGTCGAGCTAGGCGCCTTCGTGGTGGGGGGCGATGCCTACCGGCGGCTGGTGGATCGCGTGACCCACGCGCTGGCCGAGTATCATGCCGCCCATCCGCTACGTCCGGGAATGAGCCGTGAGGAACTAAAGAGCCGGACGGGCACGCCGGCGGGGCTGTATGCGGAGGCGATCGCCCGCATGGGTGCTGACGGGATCGTGCTCGAGCGGGGCGCGGAAGTCTTGCTGCCCGGTCACGTGCCGCAGCTGGGGCAGGGCGAGGCCGCCAGAGTGGCCGCCGCCCAGCGCGAGCTGGCCACCGCCGGGTTCGCCCCCCCGCCGTTGTCGGAGCTCGTGCGGCGGCATGGCCTTACCCCCGAACAGGTCCAGTACCTGGTGAGCACGGGTGAGGTGGTCCGGGTGGCGGACGATACGGCCTTCGGTCGGGAGGCCTATGACCAGGCGCTGGCCACCATCCAGGCCTACTTACATGCCCATCAGCGGATCACCGTGGCCGAAGCCCGCGACCTGCTGCAATCCAGCCGCAAGTACGTGCTGCCCTTGCTGGAATGGCTCGACACCCAGAAGATCACGCGCCGGGTGGGCGACGACCGTATCCTGAGGACCTAGTGTCACTCGTGGACGCCCGCTGGCTGGTGGCAACCGCCGTGGTGGTGGCCAGCTGCGGGTCCCCGCCGCCAGCGGCGGCGCCGCTGCTGGATGCCACCAGTCATCGGATGCTGGGGCTGCACAGCTTCCATTTCGGGCTGCGAGCCGAGGGCGAGGCCCAGCATCCACCCCTGGTGCAGGACGCGGAGGGCGATGTCCGGCCGCCCGACGTCTCGGCGAAAGCCGACCTTCGCCAGGGAGAAGTGCTGCTGGAGGTCGATCTGATCGTGGTGGGCGCTGCGGCCTACCTCAAGTCATTCACGGGCGGCTGGCAGCAAACCAGCCCGGGTCAGCTGGCCCGCTACTTCGATGTGTCCGCGCTCTTCAGTCCCGATGCCGGTCTGTTCGCCGCCCTGCCGCACACGGTCTCCCCGGCCACGGGGAAGCAGAGCTCGGTCAGCGGTCATACGACCTACCAGGTTTCCGGGCAGTTGCCGGCCGACGTGGTTCACCGGGTGCTGCCGCTGGCTGCCCAGGTCGGCACGTATCCGGTTCAATACTGGATCGAGCCCAGCACCAACAGCCTGTGGCAGGCCAGCCTGCGCGGGCCGCTGTTCGACGCCTCGCCCTCGTCCATCACGTTCAGCTTTTCTGCCCTTGACCATCCAGTTACGATCACCCCGCCTGCCCTCGGGTAACCGCGCCGTCCTGCTGGGGCTCACCAGCGCCGGGCTCTTTTTGGGCGCCCTGGACGCCTACGTGGTTGTCGCCGCCCTGCTGCCGATGCTGACCGCGGTGCACATCCCGGTCAACCACCTGGAGCGGGCCACCCCCATCATCACCGGATTCCTGCTCGGCTACCTGGCGGTGATGCCGCTCAGCGGCGGACTGTCGGACCGTTTCGGGCGTCTGCGCACCTTCGCCGCCGCGCTCATCCTGTTCGCCGCCGGATCGCTGGTCACTGCCACCGCGAGCACGCTCTCGGCTGTCGTCATCGGGCGGCTGCTGCAAGGCGCCGGTGGCGGCGCCCTGGTGCCGGTGGTGCTGGCCCTGGCCGCCGACGTGTACACCGGCAACCAGCGGAGCCGGGTGCTGGGGTGGGTCGGCGGGATCCAGGAGATCGGCAGCGTGCTGGGCCCCCTGTGGGGCGGCGTGCTGGCGGCATCCTGGGGCTGGCGCTGGATCTTCTGGCTCAACCTGCCGGCGGCGGGACTGATCCTCTGGTCGCTCTGGCCGCGGGTGCGGGAGCGCCCGCCGGTGCAGGGCCCGGCCGATGTGGACTGGCCGGGCGCGGGCCTGGCCGCGGCCGGGCTAGCGCTGCTGACCCTGGCCCTCTACGCCGCCAACCCAATCAAGAGTCCCGTCGGATCGGGCTTCGTGTGGCAATTCCCCGCCGCGATCGTCTTTTTCGTCCTGTTCGTGCTCCGCGAGCGCCGGGCGCCCCATCCGCTGATCGATGTTCGCTACTTCACGGATGGCCGCTTCGCTGGCGCGGCGGCGACCAATGCCATCGCCGGTGCCGCGCTGATGGTCGCCCTCGTCTACATCCCGCTGCTGGCGGAGGCCCCCACCGTGTTCAACATGAACTCGAGGCAGGCCGCCTGGCTGCTCTTCCGCCTGATGATCGGGATCCCGGTGGGCGCCGTGCTGGGTGGCCTGATTGCCTCCGCCCTCGGCAGCTGGCGGGTGGTGGCGGCCGGTGGCCTGCTGCTGAGCGCCCTCGGTTTTCTGTTTCTGTCTCGCTGGGACCAGACGGCCCTGCAAGCGCACCTGGCTGTTTTCCGGGCGGCCGACCTGCAGCTGTTGATGACCGGCCTGGGCCTGGGCCTGCTGATTGCGCCGGTCAGCGCGGCGCTGCTCGACGTCGTGGGCGAGGCGCAGCGCGGCGCCGGCGCGTCGACGCTGGTGCTGATGCGGCTGCTTGGCATGCTGATCGGCTTCAGCGCCCTCGCCGGATTCGGCCTGCACAGCTTCTTCCAGGCGACCGCGCACCTGCAGCCGCCTATCCCGGGCTTCGGTGTCGACTACGCCGTGCGCCTGGTGCAGTACGAGATACGCTTGCGCCAGGCCATCCTGGATGAGTATCACGTCATCTTCCGGACGACGGCGCTGCTCTGCCTCGCGGGTGCCGCGCTGGCGGCCCTGACGCTCCGCCGATCAAGGCCGCGGCCCGCGTGAGCGGCTTCATCGGTATCGACGTGGGCGGGACCCAGCTGCGTGTGGCGGTGGCCGACGCACGCGGCACGCTGAAGAGCGTGATTCGCCAGGACACCGAGGCTCGCCGCGGGCCCGACCACGTGATCGATCGCATCGTGGAGACCATCGACCAGGCGCTGGCCAAAAGCAAGCAAGGCCGGCGCGGCGTGACGGCCATTGGCATCGGGCTTCCCGGCCCGCTGAACGGGGCCACCGGGATGGTGTACTCGCCGGCCAACCTGCCGGGATGGCACAACGTGCCCCTCAGCAAGATCCTGACCCGGCGGACCGGCATCAAGACGTTCCTGGAACACGACGCCAGCCTGGCGGCCTTCGGTGAGTGGCGGCGGGGGGCGGGCAAAGGCCGGCGGCACATGGCGTACGTCACAGTGAGTACCGGGATCGGGGCCGGGCTCATCCTGCACGGCCAGCTCTACCGGGGAGCGGGGGGCATCGCCGGCGAGCTGGGTCACATCGTGATCCAGCCCGGTGGTCCTCTGTGCACCTGCGGCAACCGCGGCTGCCTGGAGGCGCTGGCCAGCGGCACCGCCATCGCCCGGATGGCGAGAGAGGCGCTGGCGGGCCGCGCCCGCACCACCCTGCGCGGCGTCAGCGGACCAAACCGGCCCGACGCACGCGATGTCAACCAGGCGGCCAAGCGGGGCGACGTGGTCGCCCGGCGGGTGCTCGAACAGGCTGGCACGTCTCTTGGCGTCGGACTGGGGACGCTGGTCAACCTGCTCAACCCCGAGCTTATCCTGCTGGGCGGAAGCGTCATGAAGGCCGGCAGCCTGATCCGAACCCCGATGCGGGCGTCGCTGCTGGCCTCCTCCTGGGAGGCCGCTCGCTGGGGGTTGCGAATCGTTCCGCCGGCGCTTGGTCAGGACGTGGGGCTGATCGGCGCCGTCGAATGGGCGCGCTACAACGTATGACGCCGCGGATCGAGCCGCCGGCGCTGCCCAGCATGGAGCCGCTGTTTGCGGTTATCCGGGAGGAGTCGGCGCGGCGCAAGACGCGGGCGCTGGTGGTGGGCGGCTACGTGCGCGACCGGCTGTTGGGCGGCGAGCGCGCGCGTCAGATCCGGGAGGTCGACATCCTGGTGGAGGGCGGGCAGGGGTTGGAGCTGGCGCGGGCGACGGCCCTGCGCATGGGGGCAAATCCGCCGGTGGTCTTCGAACGCTTTGGGACGGCGCACGCGCGCATCGGCGACCTCGACGTGGAGTTCGTCTCCACCCGGGCGGAACGATACGACTCGCGGAGCCGCAAGCCGGAGGTGCGGCCGGCCACCCTGGAGGAGGACGTCATGCGGCGCGACTTCACGGTCAACACGCTGCTGATGGACTGGGACGGCACCGTCCTCGACCTGACCGGGCGCGGACTGAAGGACCTGGCGGAGCGGCGCATCGTCACCCCCCTCGATCCCCGGGCCACCTTCGACGAGGACCCGCTGCGCATGCTGCGCGCGGTCCGGTTTGCCACCGTCCTGCGCTATGAGCTGGACCCGGCCGTGGCTAGCGCGATTCGGGAGGCGGCCGCCCGGCTGGGGCCGCCCGTGGTCTCCAT
>Ga0137396_10002231_pt1 | contig 10545 bp, 10 predicted proteins | sample czc16metaG_FD_108284 | JGI IMG/M metagenome (GOLD analysis project Ga0137396, IMG submission 108284) | Vadose zone soil microbial communities from Angelo Coast Range Reserve, California, USA - czcobulk3.16 metaG | ecosystem: Environmental > Terrestrial > Soil > Vadose zone | place: USA... | reverse complement strand
TAAATGCGTCGCCTGCAGCGGCGACGTACGTTACGGAAAGCTCCCGCCTTGGGAGTGCTGCGGAGTGGGTGGAAGTGATTACCCACTCTTTTTTATGGAAAAGATGAGGTACGAGTCCGCGGGGACAGGACCCGCGGGGCACAGTAGATGACACGACAGGGGGTTGTTGCACAAATCGAGGAGATGTTGCAGCCGATCGCGTCCCGTATGGGGCTGGAGACCGTCGAGGTGACCGTTTCCGGCGAGGCCCATCGGACCGTGCTGCGCGTGCTGATGGACCGGCCCGAGGGCGGGATCACGGTGGAGGAGTGCGCGCGGGTCAACGAGGCTCTCAGCAGGCAACTCGACCTTTACGATCTGTTTCCGTACCGGTATACGCTGGAGGTATCCTCCCCCGGCTTGGACCGTCTCTTGCGTAGCGATGCCGACTTTCGCCGTTTTGCTGGCAAGAAAGTCGAAATCAAAACCGTGGGGGTAGTAGACGGGCAGCGGCACTTCCGAGGCGTCCTGCTGGGTGTGATTGGGCCTGCCGTGGTGCTGCAGGGAGAGCAGGGACAACTCCAAGTTCCGAAGGATCAGATCGCCCAGGCGCGGTTGGTCGTGGAGATGGAAGACCTCCGCGCCGACCTGCGGGCGTGAGTGTGGATCAGATGGGGTGGCTAGCATGAATGTGGAGCTCATGAAGGCCCTCGAGCAGATCGAGGAAGAGAAGGGGATTGGCAAAGAGGTCATCATCGAGGCCATCGAGGCGGCGCTACTCTCCGCCTATAAGAAGAACTACGGCGCCTCCGCGCAGAACATGCGCATCGAGGTGGACCCCGACACCGGCGAGATGCGTGCCTACCAAATCCGCACAGTCGTGGAGGCGGTGGAAGATGAGAACTCGCAGATCGCGCTAGCCGAAGCGCAGGAGTGGGATCCGACCGCGAAAGTCGGCGACATGGTGGAAATCGAGGTCACCCCGCGCGACTTTGGGCGCATCGCGGCCCAGACCGCCAAACAAGTGGTCGTCCAGCGGCTGCGAGAGGCCGAACGGGACCTCGTCTACAAAGAGTTTCGGGACCGAGAAGGCGACATCGTCACTGGGACAGTGCAGCGCATCGAGCGCAAGAATGTCTACCTTGACTTGGGCCGTATCGAAGCCGTGCTGCCGCCCACAGAGCAGATCCCGCGGGAGAGCTATCGGCAGAGCGAACGCATCAAAGCGTATGTGGTCGAGGTGCGTCAAGGTACCCGCGGCCCCCAGATCGTCGTGTCGCGCACGCACCCGGGGCTTCTCAAGCGGTTGTTTGAACTTGAGGTGCCCGAGATCTATGAGGGCATCGTCGAGATCAAAGCGATTGCGCGGGAAGCCGGGGGGCGGAGCAAGATTGCAGTCTCCTCTCGCGACCGGAACGTGGACGCGGTCGGGGCCTGCGTCGGCCCCAAAGGCAGTCGCGTCCAATCGATCGTCGACGAGTTGAAAGGCGAGAAGATTGACATCGTGCCCTGGAACGCCGAGCAGGCGCTGTTTGTGGCTGGCGCCCTCAGCCCAGCGAAGGTGACGCGTGTCGAGATCACCGAGGAGACGAAGACGGCGCTCGTGATTGTGCCCGATAACCAGTTGTCTCTGGCCATCGGTCGCGAGGGGCAGAATGCCCGGCTGGCCGCCAAATTGACCGGCTGGCGGATCGATATCAAAAGCGAGACCCAGATCAAGGAGATCGAAGCGAAGAAGTTGTTCGTGGATCTGCCTGAAGAAGAGGTCGCTCCCGCCGCAGCCCCACAGGCCGTGTCGGCAGAAGGCCAGGGTGCCGTCGGGGCGGAAAGTGTGTCTGTCGCCTCGGACGCGACGTCACAAGCCGAAGCACCAGCGGAGGTGGCGCAGGAACAGTCCGCGCCGACCACTGCGGTGCCCGAGGATGGGGAGACACCGATCCCCGTGGCACAGGACGAGGGGCTTGCGCAGGCAGTCTCGGTGGAATCCGAGCCGATCGCCGCGGTGGAGGGGGAGGCAGCCGCGGTCGCGGCGGAAGCCGCTGCGCCTGCGGGACCGCCCGAGGACGGGGCGGATGCTCCCACCGGTGACGCAGTGAGTGGAACATCGACCACGGTGAAGCCAAAGAAGAAGCGGACGAAGAAGACGACCGATGCCTAAGGTGCGGAAGGTCCCGACGCGGATGTGCGTGGCCTGCAAGCAGATGAAGCCCAAGCGCGAACTCATCCGCGTCGTCCGCGTCGCGGACGGAAGTGTACGAGTTGACACGACCAGCAAGATCGCTGGCCGGGGCGCCTATGTGTGCCCGACGGAGCAGTGTGCCGACGCGGGCGTGCGGGAGGGGAGATTGCAGCACGCGCTGGAAGTCCCCATTCCCGGGGACGTGCACGACGAGCTGCGGCGCGTGATCGCGGGGATGATTGCCTCTCAGGCTGGGGATAGCCAGCCCAAGGTGATTCGGATCCCGGCGAGCGCGCGGCTGCATCGTAGGTTGGGAGCGCATTGAACCAGGAGAACAGGTGACGGATGCGAGTGCATGAGCTGGCCAAGGACCTCGGGTTGAGCAGCAAGGCCATGGTGGACCTGCTGGCCAGCATGAACATTTCAGTGAAGAGCCACAGTAGCACACTGGACGACGCGACGGTCGCGCGGGTACGGCGAAAGGCGAAAGGGCAGGATCAGCCCAAGCCCGAGCCGTCCCGTGTCGCCAAGACGGCGAGTGGAGAGCGCATTCTGGGCATGCGCAAGATCACACCACCGCCACCGCCTCCTGAGCCCGTGCCCGCCCAGGAGCCGCTCGCGGCTGCCCCTGTGTCCGAACTCCCTGCCAAGGAAATGGCGGCAAAGCCTTCCGCAGAACCGGCGGTCAAAGCTAAACCCGCTGCGGCGGAGGTTGCGGTGCCGACGCGGCCCGCCGTTGCGGGTCCCACGGATGCAGAAGGCCGTCCCACCACTCGACCGGCGCAGCCCGGGGCTCCGCCCAAAGTAATCACCAAGGACTTTCGTCCCATGCGTCCGGGTGCATCTGCCGGGACAGCGGCGCCCGGCCGACCGATGGTGAGGCCCTCGCCCCCGCGCCGGGATGCGCCGCGACCCCAACCCCCGCGGGCCCCGGTTGAGCCGGGTGCCGCTCCGTTGCCTGCGCCCGCGCCAGTTGCCGCGCCGCCGAAGGAGCGACCGCCCAAGATCAAAGAGCGTAGTCTTCCTCCGCCACCTCCGCCTACATCGGTGGCGGCACCGCCGGTTGTGACACCTGAGATTGAACTTCCCGGTCCGCTAACCGTCGGCGAACTGGCAGCCAAGCTGGGCCTCGGCCCAGGGGATGTGGTGAAACGCCTGTTGGAGCAGCGCGTGCTGGCCGGCATCAATCAGCAGATTCCCGTCGAGATCGCCGGGAAGGTCGCGGAGTCATTTGGGTCCAAGGTGCACAAGCTTGAGGGGATGGTCGTGGGCACCCAGACAGTCGCTACACCGAAGAGGCTGGAGGTGGCGCAAGATGACGCGGCCGTGCCGCGTCCACCTGTGGTCACGATCTTAGGCCACGTCGATCACGGGAAAACCTCACTGCTCGATGCCATCCGGCAGACGGACGTTGCGGCTCGGGAGTTTGGCGGCATCACGCAACACATTGGTGCATCCACTGTCGATGTGGACAGCCGGCGAATTGTCTTCATCGATACGCCCGGTCACGAGGCGTTTACCACCCTTCGGGCGCGGGGTGCGCAGGTCACGGACATCGCCGTGCTGGTCGTCGCCGCCGATGACGGGGTGATGCCTCAGACGATCGAGGCGCTCAACCACGCCAAGGCCGCGGGTGTGCCGGTCGTCGTGGCGATCAACAAGGTGGACCTCCCGCAGGCGAACCCTGACCGCGTGAAGCAGCAACTCTCCGACCTGGGTCTGGTGCCCGAGGACTGGGGTGGCGATACCGTCACCGTCCCCGTGTCCGCGCGAACCCGCAAGGGCATCACGGAACTTCTCGAGATGATCCTGCTGGTCACCGACCTCCAAGAGCATCGTGCCAATCCCAACCGACCCGCCCGCGGGACAATTCTCGAGGCCCGGCTGGACCGCGGACGCGGCCCCGTGGCTACGGTGCTCGTCCAAGAGGGCACGCTGCGGGTCGGGGACGCCGTGGTGGCCGGATCGACGTCGGGCCGCGTGCGGGCGATGACCAATGACCGAGGAGAGCGGTTGACCGAGGCCCCCCCGGCCACGCCGGCGGAGGTCGTGGGGCTCGACGATGTGCCGACCGCGGGGGACGTTTTGGAAGCGGTCGTCGACGAGAAAGAAGCCAAGGTGGTCGCAGAACAGCGCCGCCTGCGTGCGCGTGCTGGGGAAGCCGCGGCAACCCGCGGGGTGGAGGAAGCGGTGCCCGCCGAGGGTGAGGCCAAGGAACTGCGCGTGCTCCTCAAGGCCGATTCACACGGGGCGGTCGAAGCGCTGTCGACCTCGCTGGCACGTCTTGCCTCCCCGGAGGTAGGCGTCACGGTCTTGCACGCGGCGGTGGGGAACGTGACCGAATCCGATGTTATGCTCGCCGCGGCGAGCCGGGCGATCATCATCGGGTTTAACATCCGGCCTGAGCCCCCGGTGCGGAGGCTGGCCGAGCAGGAGCACATCGACATCCTCACCTACCGGATCATTTATGAGGCCCTCGACGATATCAAGAACCGCCTCCGCGGCATGCGCGCGCCCAAGCGGGTCGAGGTGTCGCTCGGGCAGGCGGTGGTGCTCAAGACATTTACGATTTCCAAGGTTGGGACGATTGCCGGATGCTCGGTCAATGCCGGGGTCATCACGCGCAGCGCGACAGTGCGCGTCATCCGCGACGGCGTTGTCGTCCACGAGGGGAAGATCAGTTCCTTGCGCCGATTCAAAGAAGACGTTCGCGAAGTGACAGCGGGCTTCGAGTGCGGCATTGGCCTGGAGCGCTTCCCCGACGTGAAAGTGGGCGACATCCTAGAAGCGTTTGAGATTCGGGAGGAACCGGCCTAAGTCGCGCGGGTAGGAGGGGCGGTCGACCCGCTGGCATCCGGTCCCTTCGGGCGAGCGGACGCCGCGCGAGATCGCGCACCGGAGTCGCCATGGTGATCGGCGTCCTGCAGGTCGAGCTCACTCTGCCCGCCAGCAACAGTCTGAAGGACAAGCGTCGACTGGTGAAGAGTCTGCTGGACCGCCTGCACAATCAGTTCAATGTTGCGGCGGCAGAGATCGACGCGCAGGATAATCACCGGCGCGCCCACTTGGCCGTGACGTGCGTCAGTAGTGAAGCCAAGCACGCGAACCAGATCCTCTCCCACGTGATGTCGACTGTAGACCGGGAATCAGAAATGGTGGTCGTGCACTATGACATGGAACTTCGATAGCCCGGGGCCCGTGGCGGTGGTCGTCAGTGCGCCTGGGGTACGCTCCGGAGAACGGTGGTGGACTGTGGGGCATCGTCCCGAGAGAATCCGCGAATTTATCAAAGAACAGGTCGGCGAGATCATTCAGCGAGACCTGAAAGATCCGCGCATTGGTTTCGTGTCGGTGACCGGCGTCGAAGTGAGCGCCGACCTCCGCCATGCCAAAGTGTTCGTGAGCGTGCTCGGGGAAGAGCAAGCGAAAGTCGACACCATGGCCGGGTTAGCGAGTGCCCAGGGATACGTGCGCGGAGAGCTGGGCCGGCGGCTGCAGATGCGGTTTTCCCCCGAGGTCCTGTTCCGCTTGGACGACTCGATTGAGCGAGGCGTGCGCGTAATGAGCTTGATCCGCCAGGTCACTGAGAACCAGGGAGATGCCGAACCCCCCCGACCAGATCGCCGCCGTTCTCCGAAAAAGTCGTAGCGTCCTCATCGCCTGCCATGTCGCCCCCGATGGCGACACCGTGGGGTCGGCGTTGGCGCTCCGGCTTGCTCTGGCACGCCTGGGCATCCCCGCGCAGGTCGGTAGCGCCGACGGGGTGCCCGCCGCTTTTCGCACCCTCCCAGGCGCCGACACGGTGTTGACGATCCCCCCGACAGGGCGCTTTGACGCCGGCGTAGCCGTGGAATGCAGTACCTTGGATCGCGCGGGTTCCTTTGGCCCGGCCTTGGGTCGTGCCACAACCTTGATCAACATTGACCATCACCTCAATACCGCGACATACGGCCACATCGTGTACCGGGAACCCGCAGCTGCCGCCGTCGGCGAGTTGGTGGGCAAAGTCATCCAGGCGTTGCGGGTCCCCGTTGACCACGAGATCGCGCAGTGTCTCCTCGCCGCGTTGGTGACGGATACGGGAAGTTTCCGGTATCGGAACACCACCGCTCAGACGCTGCGCCTCGCGGCCGACCTGATGGACGCCGGAGCGTCGGTGTCGGAAATCGTGGAACTGGCGTACGAGACGCGCAGCCTCGGGGGGCTGCGCCTCCGAGGGATGGCTCTCGCGAGCGTCCAGCTCAGCGCCGACAAGCGCATCGCCTGGACAACTGTCACTCCTCAGATGCTCGCCGCGGCGGGGGCGGTGTCGGAGGACACGACCGGTATCGTGGGGATGGTGCGCGAGATCGACGGGATTAGACTTGCCTTGCTGTTTGAAGTGACTGCGGGAGGGATCAAGGTCAGCATTCGCTCCCGTGGCGGCGCGAGAGCCAACGTGATCGCAGAATCATTCGGGGGCGGAGGGCACCAGGGGGCCGCGGGGTTCACGGGGACGGGCGAGCTGGCGCAGGTGATGGCGCAGACGCTGGCCGCAGCGGAAACGGAGATTCACCAGATGGCGGAGCGGCCTTCGTTACCTTAGCGGATGACAGATCTTATGGAACGGGGTCGGATGGGGGAGCGCGCGACGTCGTCGGTGGAGGGCGTCCTTAGCGTTTGCAAGCCTGTGGGGATGACTTCACACGACGTGGTCGACGCCGCGCGTCGGATGGCGCACACGCGCCGCGTGGGGCATACGGGCACTCTCGACCCCGGGGCCACCGGCGTGTTGGTGTTGGTCTTCAACCGGGCGACCCGCATCGCTGAATTCTTGGCTGATGCGGACAAAGAATATCGGGTGGAGGTCACGTTCGGAAAGTCCACGGACAGCGGTGATGCATACGGCCGCACGGTCCGGGACGCCCCCGCGGATACGCTCACGGGGGATCAGGTAGCCGCAGCGCTCCCGCAATTTGTCGGGGAAATTGTGCAGGTGCCGCCGCTCGCGTCTGCCGTGCACGTTGGGGGCCGTCGGCTGTATGAACTAGCCCGCGAGGGTGTCACGGTCGACGTTCCTCCGCGCCGTGTGCGGATCTACCAGCTGAACTTACTAGACTTTATCGCTGCCTCTCCGCCGACGGCGATGCTCCACGTCGCGTGTTCCAAAGGCACGTATGTGCGGCGACTCTGTTCGGACCTCGGAGACGTGCTCGGGTGTGGCGCATTCGCGTCCTTCATGGTCCGGACCCGAGTCGGTCGCTATCAGCTGGCCGACTCGGCGACTCTTGAAGAACTGCAAGCCTTGGCCGATAACGGCAGCCTGGAGGACGCGCTCCTCTCGATGGACGATGCCCTCGCCGACTTCCCCGTGGTTGATTTGCAGCCGCCGCAGCGGCAGGCGGCCATGCGCGGCCAGCCCATCCCGCTGTTCCGCGTCGCGCGATGGCAGCAGCTGGTCGGGGCCCCGGTTGTGCGGCTCCGCGATGCCAGTGGGTTGGTGGCACTCGCCCGCGTCGAAGAAGGCCTGCTCCGCCCGTTTAAAGTTCTGCGGGATTAGCGCGGTGTGACGCGCGAGTCGGAGGCTCGCGGTTCAGCCATGGACGTCATTCGCGGACTGGAGGCGTTTCCGGCACACCGCACGCCCGTCGTGCTCGCGTTGGGCACCTTTGACGGGGTCCACCGGGGCCACCAAGCCCTGCTCGCTCACGCACGGGAGCGGGCCAGGACCTTGGGAGGTCGATCTGCGGCGCTGACGTTCGATCCCCATCCGGCTACAGTGCTGACACCGGAATCTGCCCCCGCTCTTCTCACCACGATAGACGAGCGTCTGGAGTTGTTTGCGCAATTGGGCGTCGACGTTGCCATCGTCGCGCGATTTGACGACCGCCTCCGGCAGATGTCCGCCGAGGCATGGGTGAATGCGCTCGCTGCGTGCATCCGAATGACCGAAGTCGTCTGCGGGCCCTCCTATGCATTTGGCCACGATCGGCGGGGGGATTCCGACCTCTTGCGGCGCCTGGGCGCGCGTCTAGGTTTTCAGCTCAGGGTCGTGGACCCGGTCGAAGCGGATGGCGAACGTGTCAGTAGTTCGCGCATCCGCCGTTTGCTTCTCGCCGGCCACGTCTTAGACGCCGCTCGCCTTCTGGGACGATGGTATAGCCTCCGGGGGACGGTTGTGCGAGGGGAGGGGCGGGGTCGCGATCTGGGCTATCCCACCGCAAACCTCGAGCTTCCCCCCTCCAAACTCATTCCATCCACCGGCATTTACGCCGCCTATGCCCGTCCGTCCGTCGGCGAGTTTGCGGCGGCCGTCAGCATTGGAACGCGGCCGACGTTCGGTCCAGGACCGCTCAAGGTTGAGGCATACTTGTTGAACTTCAGCGAGAACCTATACGGATCACCCCTCGAACTGCATCTAGCGGCACAGCTGCGCGACGAGTTGACCTTTGCCTCGGCGGAGGAGTTGGTGGTACAGATTGCCTCCGACGTGGCGGCGGTCCCTCGGGCGTTAGTGGAGGCGACCGCGCGTGCGGGGCTGGGTGAGCCGATGTTGGGAAGGAACCGCACTATGGACTGATCGGACGAAATCCTGGCGGACGCAGATCCACTCACCGTGCCCCACCTGTGGCCCTCGCATTACGTTGCCCCACGTGTGCTCTTGTGTTATCGTTAAATAGGCGTCGATAGCTGGGAGGTCCGTGCCTCCGGCGGCCCCTCGGCTAATCGACTTTTTTCTGTGGGTGATCCACGACCCGGATCGATTGCGCGAAGCAACCCGGGATCGGGCAGGACGTGGGGGGTGGAGGGCGTGGTGCTCGCGAAGGAAGCGAAAGAAAAGGTCATGACGAAGTTCAAGCGCCACGAGGGGGATACAGGATCTCCTGAAGTGCAAATTGGGCTGCTGACCGAACGGATCAACCAACTGACTGAACATCTGAATGGGCACAAGAAAGACAGCCACTCCCGCCGGGGACTGCTGATGATGGTGGGCCAGAGGCGCCAGTTGTTGGCATACCTGATGCGATCCGACGTGGAGCGGTACCGCCAGATCGTCGACTCCCTTGGACTTCGTCGGTAACTGGCCCGGATTGTTCCAACACAGGCGCGTAGGCGGCACTCCGATGGGAGCGGACGCAGTCCGCTCCCATCAGTGTGTGAGAGGGTCCTAGGGTCTCGTACAGTCGTGAAGCCCGGGTGCGCACCAAGGAGGATGGTATGGTAGCACAGATCCACCGAGTCGAAGTCGAGGTTGGCGGACGGCCGATCTCATTTGAAACCGGGGCGCTCGCCCGCCAGGCGGGCGGCGCGGTCGTCGTCCGGAGCGGGGATACGATGCTCCTGGTGACCGCGACCGTGTCGCCGCAGATTCGGGAGGGCATCGACTTCTTCCCGCTGACCTGCGACTTCGAAGAGAAGATGTACGCCGCCGGGAAGATTCCTGGGGGGTTTTTCAAACGGGAAGGGCGCCCGGGGGAGATGGCCATCCTCACGTCTCGTCTCATTGACCGACCAATTCGGCCGTTGTTCCCCTCCGGGTTCCGCAACGATGTCCAAGTGATCGCGACTACGCTCTCCGTCGACCATGAAGCCGATCCTGCCGTACTCGCGATCAACGGCGCCTCGGCCGCGCTGGGCATCTCGGAAATTCCCTTTGAGGGGCCGATCGGCGCGGTGCGCATCGGCCACATCGACGGCGAGCTCGTGCTCAACCCCACGTGGAAGCAACTGCAGGAGTCCAGCGATCTGGACTTGGTGGTCGCGGCCAGCGAGGCGGCCATCATCATGGTGGAGGCGGGCGCGAAAGAAGTGCCCGAACAAACCCTCCTTGACGCCCTCGACCTAGCCCACCGGGAAATCCGCCGCATTTTGGCCGTGCAGAAAGAGTTGGTCCGCCGCGCCGGCAAACCGAAGATGACCTTCCCGCTCGCAGCCGTCGATGCCGAACTCGATAAGGTCGTCCGCAGTGTGGCCACGCCGCTGATCCGAGCGGCGCTCGCTCAGAAAGAGAAACTGAACCGCGAGGATGCGTTGCGGCGCGTGACCGATGAGGTCGCCCCGGCCCTCCGGGAGACCTACCCGGACCGCGGCAAGGAGATCGACGCGATCATCCAAGCGGCCACCAAAGACGAAGTGCGCCGCATGATTCTCACGGAACGCCGTCGTCCGGATGGCCGCGGTCACACGGACATCCGGCCCCTCGCGATTCAGGTCGGGCTGCTGCCGCGGGCGCACGGGTCCGGACTGTTCCAGCGGGGCCAAACGCAGGTGTTGTCGGTGGTGACCCTGGGCACCGGACAAGACGAGCAAACTATCGATGACATTTCCCTCCGGACGAGCAAGCGATTCATGCACCACTACTCCTTCCCACCGTTCTCAGTGGGCGAAGTGCGACCGCTGCGCGGTCC
>Ga0137396_10002229_pt1 | contig 10549 bp, 5 predicted proteins | sample czc16metaG_FD_108284 | JGI IMG/M metagenome (GOLD analysis project Ga0137396, IMG submission 108284) | Vadose zone soil microbial communities from Angelo Coast Range Reserve, California, USA - czcobulk3.16 metaG | ecosystem: Environmental > Terrestrial > Soil > Vadose zone | place: USA... | reverse complement strand
TACGCCCGCCGGAAGGAGATTAAGATCAGCTCCGCGATCCGGCCCGACCTCCTGAGCCAGCGGCTCCTCCACGCCCTCGCGACGGGGAACTGGGTGGGCGGGCGCGCGGGAGTGAGCCAGCTCCTCGACCGCACCTCGAACATGTCCGCCCTCAGCCACCTGCGTCGGGTGACGAGCCCGCTCACGCGGTCCCAGCCCCACTTCGAAGCCCGGGACCTCCATCCGACCCAGTGGGGCCGGCTGTGCCCGAACGAGACCCCGGAGGGGCAAAACTGCGGCCTCGTGAAGAACTGCGCCCTCGTGATCGATGTCTCCGAGGGGTTCGCGGAGGAGGAGGTCAAGCTCCTACTCGCGGACCTCGGCACCCGACAGGTGAAGGGGCAGACGACGGCGACCCGTGTGTACGTGAACGGGGACCTCGTCGGGCTCCACGAGGACCCGGCGGCCCTGATCTCCGAGATCCGGGAGCGGCGGCGGACGGGACTCCTGTCCCCGGAGGTGAACGTCCACTTCGACGAGAACATGAGCGAGGTCCTCCTGAACTGCGACGAGGGCCGCATCCGGCGTCCCCTCCTGGTCGTGAAGAACGGCCGGCTCGTCCTCACGCGGAAGCATCTCGACGACCTCAAGATCGGCAAGTGGCGCTTCAGCGACCTGAGCCGGAACGGCGTCGTCGAATGGATCGACGCGGAGGAAGAGGAGGACACGTACATCGCCCTCTATCCGTACGAGGTCCCCGCCCGATGCAAGGAGTGCAAGGAGCCGATCAGCCGGAGCGACGTCGAATGGGCGAACCTCGGGGCCGCAAGCGATTCTGTGGACCTCCTGTGCAAGCGATGCGGGAAGACGTTCCCGGTGAAGGGGTCTCTCACGACGGACCACACCCACTGCGAGGTGGACCCCCTCGTGATCCTCGGGGTCGCGAGCGGGCTCGTCCCGTACCCGGAACACAACTCCTCCCCGCGCGTCACGATGGGGGCGGGGATGGCGAAGCAGTCCCTCGGACTGGCGGCGAGCAACTACCGCACCCGTCCAGACACCCGGAGCCACCTCCTCCACTACCCGCAGCAGCCCACGGTCCAGACGGAGTCGATGAAGTACCTCTCGTTCAACGAGCGGCCCGCCGGCCAGAACTTCGTCGTGGCGGTGATGTCGTACAACGGGTACAACATGGAGGACGCGATCGTGATGAACAAGGCGTCCATCGACCGCGGCCTCGGCCGGTCCACGTTCATGCGGACGTACCGCGCGGAAGAGCGGCGGTACCCGGGAGGCCAGGAGGACCACTTTGAGATCCCCTCCCCCGACGTCCGCGGCGCGAGGGCGGACCTGAGCTACGCGAACCTCACCCCGGACGACGGGCTGATCTCCCCGGAGGTCCTCGTCCTTGGCGGCGAGGTGCTCATCGGGAAGACGAGCCCGCCCCGGTTCCTCGAGGAGGAGACGGACTTCCTCACTCCCCAGAAGCGGCGCGAGACGTCGATCACGGTCCGCCATGGAGAGAGCGGCTGGGTGGACTCCGTGATGCTCACGGAGAGCGAGAACGGCTCGAAGCTCGCGAAGGTGAAGGTGCGCGACCTCCGGGTCCCCGAGCTCGGGGACAAGTTCGCGTCCCGCCACGGGCAGAAGGGCGTCATCGGGCTGATCGCCCAGAACGAGGACCTGCCGTTCACGCCGGACGGGATCATCCCGGACCTGATCATCAACCCCCATGCGATCCCATCCCGGATGACGGTCGCCCACGTCCTCGAGCAGATCGGGGGCAAGGTCGGGGCGATGGAGGGTCGCTTCATCGACGGGACGCCGTTCAGCGGGGAGCGCGAGGAGAGCCTCCGCGCGGCGCTCGAGGCGAACGGGTTCAAGTCGAACGGGAAGGAGACCCTGTACGACGGGACGACGGGGCGGATGATCCCCGCGGAGATCTTCGTCGGCGTGATCTACTACCAGAAGCTCCACCACATGGTCTCCGGGAAGCTCCACGTGCGGTCCCGCGGACCCGTGCAGATCCTCACCCGCCAGCCCACGGAGGGACGTTCCCGCCAGGGCGGGCTGCGATTCGGGGAGATGGAGCGGGACTGCCTGATCGGCCATGGGGCCGCGATGGTGATCAAGGACCGCCTCCTCGACGAGTCCGACGGCACGATCCAATACGTGTGTGGGAACCCGGAGTGCGGCCACTTCGCGATCAAGGACCGCAAGGGGATGCTCCGCTGTCCCGTGTGCGAGAACAACTCGAACATCTATCCCGTCCAGACGTCGTACGCGTTCAAGCTCCTCCTCGACGAGATGCTCTCCCTTGGCGTGGCGATGCGGCTCCAGCTGGAGGACCTCAAATGATGGCCGCGCGCGGGGTCACGAAGAGGATCCAGTCGATCCGGTTCGCCCTCCTGAGCCCGGACGAGATCCGGCGGATGTCCGCGACGAAGATCATCACGGCGGACACGTACGACGACGACGGCTTCCCGATCGACATGGGCCTGATGGACTCCCACCTCGGGGTGATCGAGCCCGGCCTCCGGTGCAAGACGTGCGGCGGGAAGGTCGACGACTGCCCCGGTCACTTCGGCCACATCGACCTTGCGATGCCCGTGATCCACGTGGGGTACGTGAAGGAGCTCAAGAAGCTGGTCCAGGCGACGTGCCGGCGGTGCGGCCGCCTCCTCCTGACGAAGCAGCAGGCGGAGGAGTTCCGTGCAGAAATGGAGCAGATGGAGGAGCTCGGCGGGGAGCAGGACATCCAGTACGTCACCAAGGAGACCGCCCGGGAGGCGACGAAGCGGCAGCGGTGCCCGCACTGCGGGGAGGAGCAGCAGAAGATCACGCTCGACAAGCCCACGACGTTCCGGGAGAACGGCCACAAGCTCACGCCGAAGGAAGTGCGGGAGCGGCTCGAGCGGATCCCGAACGGGGACCTCCAGGTCCTCGGGATCAATCCGGAGGTCGCCCGGCCGGAGTGGATGATCCTCACCGCCCTCCTCGTGCCGCCGGTCACGGTCCGGCCGTCGATCACCCTCGAGAGCGGGGACCGGTCCGAGGACGACCTGACCCACAAGCTCGTGGACGTCCTCCGGATCAACCAGCGCCTCCGGGAGAACCGGGACGCGGGCGCCCCGCAGCTGATCGTGGAGGACCTGTGGGAGCTCCTCCAGTACCACGTCACGACGTACTTCGACAACCAGACGAGCGGGATCCCGCCCGCCCGCCACCGGTCCGGCCGGCCCCTGAAGACCCTCGTCCAGCGACTGAAGGGCAAGGAAGGGCGCTTCCGGTCGAACCTGAGCGGGAAGCGGGTGAACTTCAGCGCCCGCACCGTGATCAGCCCGGACCCCGTCCTGTCGATCAACGAGGTCGGCGTCCCCGTGGAGGCGGCCCGCGAGCTCACGGTGCCGATCCACGTCCAGTCGTACAACATCGAGATCGTCAAGGAGTGGGTGAAGCGGGGGACCGTCCCCGTCGCTCCTGTGGGGGAGTTCTACATCCCCGGCGTGAACTACGTGATCCGTTCCGACGGACGCCGCATCCGGGTGACGGACAAGAACGCGGAGGCGGTCGCGGAGACCGTCGAAATCGGCTACATCGTGGAACGGCAGCTCGTGGACGGGGACATCGTCTTGTTCAACCGGCAGCCCTCCCTCCATCGGATGTCGATGATGGCCCACGAGGTCCGCGTGATGCCCCACAAGACGTTCCGGTTCAACCTCGCGGTGTGCCCGCCGTACAACGCGGACTTCGACGGGGATGAGATGAACCTCCACGTCCTGCAGAGCGAGGAGGCCCGGGCGGAGGCGCGCGTCCTGATGCGGGTCCAGGAGCACATCCTGAGCCCGAGATTCGGCGGGCCCGTGATCGGTGGGATCCACGACCACATCACGGGGGCGTTCCTCCTCACGTACAAGGACGCGAAGTTCACGAAGGAGGAGACCGCGTTCATCCTGAGCAAGATCGGGATCCGGGACCTCCCGCCGCCGGGCGTGAAGAAGGGGGGCCAAGAGTACTGGACCGGGAAGCAGATCTTCTCGATGGTCCTCCCGAAGGACCTCAGCCTCACGTTCAAATCGTCGATCGCGCCGAAGGGGCTCACCTCCCTCCGGGAACTGAAGGAGGAGGACGCGCTCGTCGTGATCAAGAACGGGGAAGTGTCGAGCGGGACGATCGACGAGAACGCGGTCGGTGCCTTCAAGGGGAAGATCCTGGACAAGATCGCCCGCGACTACGGCCCCGATGCCGCGCGTGTGTTCATCGACAAGACGACGAAGCTCGCGATCGGGGCGATCATGGTCCGCGGGTTCACCACGGGGATCGACGACGAGGACATCCCCGAGGAGGCGAAGAAGCAGATCGCGGACGTCCTTCGAAAGGCGGTCGCGGACGTCGAGACGCTCGTCGACCGGTACAAGCGCGGGGAGCTCGAACAGATGCCGGGACGGTCCGTCGAGGAGACCCTGGAGGTCGAGGCGATGAAGACCCTCGGCCGGGCCCGGGACCAGGCAGGGCAGATCGCGTCGAAGCATCTCGGGATGGAGAACTCCGCGGTGATCATGGCGCGGTCCGGCGCTCGCGGCTCGATGCTGAACCTGTCCCAGATGGCGGGGTCGATCGGACAGCAGGCGGTCCGGGGCGAGAGGCTGAGCCGCGGGTACTGGAACCGGACCCTCCCGCACTTCCGGAAGGGGGACCTCGGGGCGGAGGCGAAGGGGTTCGTCCGTTCCTCGTACAAATCCGGCCTCCACCCCACGGAGTACTTCTTCCACGCGATGGGCGGGCGGGAGGGACTCGTCGACACGGCCGTCCGGACGTCGAGGTCGGGGTACATGCAGCGCCGGCTGATCAACGCGCTCGAGGACCTGAAGGTGAAGGAGGACGGCACGGTCCGCAACACGGGGGACACGATCATCCAGTTCCGGTTCGGCGAGGACGGGATCGACCCGTCCCGCTCGATCCAGGGGAAGCCCGTGGACGTCGATGACATCCTCCAGGAGGTCCTGGGCGAGGAGCCCTCCTGGCAGGAGCGCCTGAAAGAACAGGAGATGGCCTCCTACGGCCTCACGGAGAAGGACATGAACCCGGAGGTCTCCGACGAAGAGGTCGAGGTCGAAGAGGAAGAGCCGAGCACGGAGGAGTGACGATGAGCCGGGCGGCGACGGTGGAGGCGCTCCGGAAACGGGGCGTCGCGAAGCGGACCGCGGAGATCCTCGCGGACGCGGGATTCACGTTGGACAAGCTCGCGGGCTCCCGACCGGACCGGCTGAAGAAGTTCATCGCGGAGAAGGACGCGATCCGCCTGCTCCAGAAGATCGGGGCGATGCCCTCCGAGAAGCCGCTGCCCCCGCCAAAAGCGCCTGCGAAGAGGCCCACGAAGGCCCGGGCGAAGGCGGGAGCTGCCACGCCCCCCGAGGAGGCGGAGGCGCTCCCCGAGATCCCGCAAAAGTCTCCCGCCCTGACGAAGGGCGAGCAGGAGATCTACGAGGCCCTCAAGGAGGTCGGACGGTATCTTCCGCGATCCCTCGTCGCGGAGCTCGCGACGAAGATGCACGGGATCAAGGTGGGCCGCAAGAAATTGCTGGAGCTCCTCACCCGCATCTCGGACCGCTACGAGGCCCACCGGATCGACCCGAACGAGAGCGCGGGGATCGTGTCCGCGCAATCGATTGGTGAGCCCGGGACACAAATGACGATGAGGACGTTCCACTACGCCGGGGTCGCGGAGATGAACGTCACCTTGGGCCTTCCGAGGCTGATCGAGATCGTGGACGCTCGGCGGGTGCCCTCGACGCCGATCATGGAAATCCACATCAAAGAGGGGACGAAGGACCTCGACAAGATGCGGAGGATTGCCCAAGAGATCGAGATGACGAACCTCGAGGATATCACGGACATCGAGACAGACCTCGTGAACATGCAGGTCCTGATCTTCCCGGACGACCACCGGATGAAGGCCCGCGGCGTGACGTACACGGACCTGGAGGAGAAGCTCCGTCGGTTCGCGACCCCGAAGGAATTGAAACGGACCGTCGGGGGGGCGGCAAAGAACGTAAAGGGGTTCGTCGTCGAGGCCGGGGAGCCGTCGTTCAAGAAGCTCCAGAAGATCCTCGAACAGATGAAGACGACCCGGATCAAGGGGATCGAGGGGATCCGGCGCGCGATCATCCGGCGGCGGGGGGAACGGTACGTGATCTACACGGAAGGCTCGAACCTCGCAAAGGTCCTCGAGCTCCCGTACTCGGATCCTTCCCAGACGTCGACGAACTCGATCCAGGAGATCTTCGATGTCCTCGGCGTCGAGGCCGCGCGGAACGCGATCATCAAGGAGGCCAACGACACCCTCCAGGAGCAGGGGCTCACGGTGGACATCCGTCACATCATGCTCGTCTCGGACATGATGACGAATGACGGGGACGTGAAGGCGATTGGCCGGCACGGGATCTCTGGACGGAAGTCGAGCGTCCTCGCGCGCGCCGCGTTCGAGATCACGGCCCATCACCTCCTGCACGCCGCGATCACGGGCGAGGTGGACTACCTCGACGGGGTCGCGGAGAACGTGATTGTCGGCCAGCCGGTGACGCTGGGGACAGGGGCCGTGAACCTCGTGTACCGCCCGACCTCGAAGCGGGAGGCCTCGAAGTGATCGACGAGGCCCGCGCCCTGAAGGTCGCCGTGGACACGGGCAAGGTCGTCATCGGGGCCCATCGCGCGAAGCGCGCGGCGAAGGAGCGGAAGGCCCGCCTCGTCGTCGTGAGTTCGAACTGTCCGGACGCGGAGCTCCGGGCCTTCCCGGGCGTGAAGATCCACGTGTTCCCCGGGACGAACGCGGAACTCGGCGCGGCCTGCGGAGTTCCCTTCTCCGTCTCCGCGCTCGCGGTCCTGGATCCCGGCGAGTCGAACATCCTCTCCCTCTAGGTCTGCGGAATGGCCGAAGTCACGTTCACGGGCGACACCCTCCGATACGCGTCCCTCTTCCAGGACGTGACCCGGACGACCGTCGTCGACTGCATGGACACGCCGGACCGGATCGTGTACGTCGTCCGGACCGGGGACATCGGTCGCGCGATCGGCAAGAAGGGGGAGAACGTCGCGAAGCTCCGGCGCCTGATGAACCGGGACATTCTGGTCGTCGAGTACGCCGACGAGGCCGCGACGTTCATCTCGAACGTGTTCCGGAACTACAAGGTCAAGAAGGTGGAGATCGAGCAGCGGGGGGACGTGACCCACGCGACCGTCACCGTCGACGCCTCGATGAAGGGGAAGGCGATCGGCCGGGAGGGAAAGAACCTCCGGGTCGCGCGGGACCTGATCTCCCGCCACTTCCCAATCCAGAGCGTGAGCGTCGCATAGCCTCGTCACCGAGTGAGTGCGAAGAATTTAGATAGGCCCTCCGCATCGACAGCGGGCATACACGACCTCCGTGCCCTCTTTGGGCGGCGGACGGACGGAGAGGCGGTTCCGATTCAGTACAAGTGGACCGTGCTGACCGTCACGACCGTCGGCGTCCTCATGGCGGGGATCGACAGCCGCATCGTCATCGTCGGTTTGCCTCAGGTCGCGGCAAGCCTCGGCGCGGACGCGGAGCGGGCGATCTGGATCACCCAGGCGTACGTCCTCGGCAGCACGGTCGCCCTCCTGCTGATCGGCCGGCTCTCCGACATCGTGGGGAGGGTGAAGATCTACACGGCGGGGTTCGCCGTGTTCACCGTGGGCTCCCTCCTCACGAGCCTCTCCGTGAACCCCACGATGATGATCGCCTGCCGGGGCCTGCAAGGGCTCGGCTCCGGAATCATGTTCACGAATAGCGCAGCGATCATCACGGACGCGACGCCGCCCAGCGAGCTCGGGTTCTCCCTCGGGATCAACCAGGTCGCGTTCCGGGTGGGAGCGATGACGGGCCTCACGGTCAGTGGCCTCATCCTCACCTTTCTCGATTGGCGGGCGCTGTTCTACGTCAATATCCCCATCGGGATCGCGGGGACCCTCTGGGCCCGCCACCGCCTCCGGGAGGTCGCGGGGCCCGAGCGGGGGGCTCCCATGGACTGGCTCGGGTTCGTGACGTTCACGACCGGGATCGGGAGCCTGCTCCTCGCCCTGACGATGGCCGCGTATGGAATCGCGGAGCGGGGTATCGTCGCGGTTCTCGTCGCTATCGCGGGGATCGCACTCTCACTCTTCATCCTCGTGGAACGTCGCACGCCGCACCCCCTCCTCGATCTCAAACTCCTCCGGATTCGCGAATTCATGGGAGGCGTCGTCGCCCAACTCTTAAACGCAATTGCGTTCGGCGCCGTGCTGCTCCTGATGAGCCTGTACCTCCAGCTCGTGCGGGACCTCAGCCCGCTCGCGGCCGGACTCTTGTTCATCCCCCTTGACATCGCGACGATCATCCTCGGCCCAATCAGCGGGAAGCTCTCGGACCGGCACGGGCATCGGCCGTTCACGACCGGCGGGCTCGCCCTCGTGAGCGTTTCCCTGTTTCTCCTCGCCACGATGGACGCGTTCACACCGTACCCGGTCGTCGTCCTGTACCTTGTGATCTTCGGGGCGGGCCTCGGCATCTTTGCCTCCCCTAACATCAGCTCGATCATGGGGAGCGTGCCTTCCGGGAGGCGGGGCGTCGCGTCCGGAGTTCGCGCGACGTTTTTTAACGTCGGGTTCACGATCAGCCTGAACCTCGCCGTCCTATTGATGACCCTGACGGTGCCGTACGGACTCGTGACGCAGATCCTCACGTCCGGGAATCCCGCCACGATCCCCCCGGCGGACCGGATCCTCTTTGCCGACGGCCTCCAGAGGACCTTCCTCGCTCTTGCTGCGATCAACACCACCGCGATTGTCCCCTCGTTCCTTCGAGGGCGGCGGTCCCAATCGAACCGCGAGGCGGGCACCGACTCGGCGTCGGGCGTGAACTGAACGGGACCGTGGTCGCGGGCCTCCCCTCGGAACCTTTAACCCGGTTCCACGGAATCGTCGGACCCATTCCCCTCGCCGCGGCCTTCCAAGGATGGGAGCTCGTCCACTTCGCAAGCAAGGCGAAGCGGTATGGGGTGCTGGACAACGAGGGGCGCCTTGCCCTGTACGAGGCGGGCCGTCTTCGGATGCGGGGGGAGGTTCTCGAGGGGCCGCTCGGGGGGCGCGTGGAGACGCTCCTCGGGGCTCTCGTCGCCGCCCGACTGGGAGAGGCGGAGTGCGACCGCGGGGACTGCGAAGCGTGCGGCCGCCTCGCGGTCCTCGAGCCCGAGGTCCCGGTGGTCGACGCGGCTCCCGAGACCCCCGCGCCGCAAACTCCGCCGCCGCCCGCGGGCCCGGGCCCCGACGTCCTCGCCAGGTTCGCGTACGAACCCACCCGCGTCCCGGGCCTCGTCTTCGCCGCGCACAACGCGGAGGTCCTCCAGACGATCCGGGACGGAATCGTGGAGGACCCTGCGGACTGGGTGCTCCATTACCGGGCCCGCCTCCTCGGCCTCCAATCCGGATTCGACCGGCTCCTCTGCCTCCCGCTGATCCGGGGCGTGCGGCACTACGACTATCAGGAGGGGACCGCCCTGAAGGTCCTCCGGGAGATGCGGGGGCGGGCGATCCTCGCGGACGAGGTCGGCCTCGGGAAGACGATCGAGGCGGGGATGGTCCTCAAGGAACTGATTGTCCGGGGCCTCGCCCGCAAGGTCCTGATCCTCACCCCCGCCTCCCTCGTCGTGCAGTGGCAGGAGGAGATGGCGGTGAAGTTCGGCCTCACGTTCGAGATCATGGACGAGTTCGAGGACTGGGCCCGCCACGAGCGCGTGATCTCGTCGATCGATACCGCGAAGCGGGACGTCCACCGGGACGAGATCCAGCGCCTCTCGTACGACGTCGTGATCGTGGACGAGGCGCATCGACTCAAGAACCGCGCGACGAAGAACTGGAAGCTCGTCGCCGCGGTCCGGAAAAAATACATGCTCCTCCTGACCGCGACGCCCGTCCAGAACGACCTGGAGGAGCTGTTCAACCTCGTGACCCTCCTGCGGCCGGGCCAACTGAGCTCGTACGGGGGGTTCCGCCGCCGGTTCGTGCGACGGGGGGACCCGCGGACCCCGACGAACGCGACGGAGCTGAAGCGGCTCCTGCGCGAGGTGATGATCCGGAACCGGCGGAGCGCCGTCCTCGTGCTCCCGCCGCGGCGGGTGTTCCCCGCGGAAATCGTCCTCTCCCGCCCGGAGCGCAAGCTGTACGAGGCCGTGACGGACTTCGTCCGCGATCGATACCCGGCGTACGGGCGGACGTCGACGAGCGTGAACCGCCTCGCCCTCATCGTGCTCCAGAAGGAGATGGGGAGCAGCACGTTCGCCGCCGCGGAGACCCTCCGGCGGATGAAGGAGAGCCCGAACTTCGCGTACGAGGACCGGCTCGTCCTGAGCGACCTCTATGAACGCGCCGCCTCGATCCGGGAGAACGAGAAGGCCCGCCGACTCCTCGAGCTCCTCCGCAAGATCGACGACAAGGCGATCGTCTTCACGCAGTACCTGCGGACCCTCCAGTTCCTCCGTCCCGCCCTGGAGGGAGATGGGCACACCGTGTCCGTCTT
>Ga0137396_10002227_pt1 | contig 10550 bp, 6 predicted proteins | sample czc16metaG_FD_108284 | JGI IMG/M metagenome (GOLD analysis project Ga0137396, IMG submission 108284) | Vadose zone soil microbial communities from Angelo Coast Range Reserve, California, USA - czcobulk3.16 metaG | ecosystem: Environmental > Terrestrial > Soil > Vadose zone | place: USA... | reverse complement strand
TGTGATCGTGGATTCTCCGCCGGCTACTCCAGTGCATGATCCGAGTTTGTTGGCGGATTTGTGCGACGGCGTGCTGTTCGTCGTGAGGGCGGGAGTTACGGATGTCGAGGTGGCGGAGAAGGCAGTGGCCGAGTTCCGAGAGAAAAACCTATTAGGAGTAGTACTGAACGGAGCCGAACGGGAGGCGGCTTACGGGCAGTATTATAACCACTACACAGGTGGCTAGGGCCCTGCTGTTGGGCTCGGGACGTATTTCAGTGATATGGTTGCAAATTCCTGCGCCGATACCCGAGAGAACTCCACAGCGTCAGTTCCTTTGTCCGGAGGATGCGGCCAATTCCTTCGTTCCCGCCAAGGCCGGTGATTCTCCCCGCTGCAATAGTAGGAGAACAGGCAGCAACAAGAGCAGGCCCAGCAGGAAGAAAACAATTCCACCATCACGGTGAAGTGTCCCAAACAAGAAGGTCGGGTCCACGTACACCGCTAACAGACTGAGTGTAACGATACGGATCCCGTTTTTGAGAACCATCATGAAGAATGCGCACATCAAGAAGAACAGCTTCTTCCAGAGAGAGTGCAAGCCGTAATGCACAACTGGTAGCGCCAGAATGAAAAGCGCCATGGTGGAGCGGATTCCGCTGCATTCTCTTGCAACTTCGATGTTGACGCCCGGGAGGTGGAAGACAAGCCCCTCTCTCAGAACGGGAACTCCGGTCAAGTTGAAGAGAAATTCAGTGATTTCTGCGGAACCAACCTGCAACAAAGAGATGATGTGTTCGAGTAGAAAATTTGGCAGGGGAACAGTGAGAAAAAGAAAAAGAAGAGAGAAGTAGGCTGATTTTACGGCAGCCTTCCCGAAGGAAGAAGCAAATCCGGCTATCCAAAGCAACATGACCGCAACGACATTACTGGTAAGCCGAAGGTCGGGAATCACCTTGTCGCCAGCCAAGCGCACACTGATGGCGATGACGACAGACAAGAAAAGGAAAATGCCGCCGCCCGCATGGAAGGAAAGATTGTTGAAAATGGTGCGGCGTTCGATGAATAGCAGGCCAGCCGTGAGGAAGGGAATCAGTATGAGGTGGGAGGCATTGTCATTCGTGAGCGATAGTCGAGCGAGGGCAATCAGAGGTTTTGCAAAAAGGGCCGAACTGACCATAATCCAAACGCTAAATAACAGCCAGCGTTTCAAAACATTGTTCCGCGTGTCGTCCAATGCGTCTTGACTCCGTCACTTTTGCAAAAGCTTTAAATTTCTTTCACGCAAAGTCAGGAAAACTCGCTTCGAGTTCGAGTCACTCGCGATGGCAGGCTGGCTGCTATTAGTTCGCTCCGCTGCCTACTGGCTGAATGTCTCTGCCCGCCGCGTGTAGTGCCGCTCATAGTAATTCCGATATTCTCCCGATCGTGCATGCTCGAGCCACTCGCCGTTGGTCTGGTACCACTCGATCGTTCGGCGAATTCCGTCCTCGAAGCTCACCTCTGGCCGCCAACCTAGTTCCCGTTGGATTTTCGAGCAATCCAGGGCATAGCGTCGATCGTGACCTGGCCGGTCTTGCACGGAACGCATCAAAGAATCCGGCTTTCCGAGGTAATGCAGTATGGTTCTTACGATCTTCAGGTTAGGTTGGGGCATGCCGGCCGAAACGTTGTAGATGGAACCCGGCTTGGCCTTTTCGAGAGCCAGCGCGATGGCGCGACAATAGTCTTCCACGAAGAGCCAATCGCGTTCCTGCAGCCCATCGCCATAGATAGGCAGCGGTTTGTCTTCCCGCGCATTCGCGATCATTAAGGGAACAAGTTTTTCGGGAAACTGAAACGGGCCATAGTTGTTCGTGCAACGCAAAACGATGGCCGAGATGCCGAAGGTATTTGCATAGGCAGAAACAAGATGATCCGCTGAAGCCTTGCTAGCGGCGTATGGGCTGCGTGGATCGAGCGTTGCTTCCTCTGTGAAGCTGACTCCAGCAGGCGCGCTTCCGTAGACCTCATCCGTGCTGATATGGACAAATCGAGAAAGATGAAATTTCCGCGCGGCCTCAAGAAGGCAGTGAGTCCCTAGCACATTCGTTCGAAGAAAGGGAGAGGCATCTTCGATACTGCGGTCCACGTGAGTTTCCGCTGCGAAATTCACTAGAGCGTCGATGCCCTTTTCGAAGGCATCGTTCACGTCCTGAGGATCCGTGATGTCGCCCCGAACAAGGGAATACCGAGGATCGCCGGCAATGTCCGCGAGGCTTTCCGGATTGCCCGCATAGGTCAGCTTGTCGAAATTCACAATCTCCACAGGATGCTGGGACGTGAGCAGGTGCCGAATAAAATTCGACCCGATAAAGCCCGCACCGCCCGTTACGAGAACTTTCACGCCGTCTCTCCCTTTTGATCCAACCTGTCGGTCATGTCTATAATCGATGCCCCGTTCTATTCGCCGTCTCGCGCATGGCGCGGCGGAGCCCCACGTCCTGGGATCTTGTTTGCTCCGGATTCCGCGACCATGTTCGTGGCACGAAGCAACGATTCAAACGTGCCGGCATCCGTCCACCAGCCATCCAGGATGCTGTGCGTAAGCGTGCTTTCCTTCAGATACATATTATTCACGTCGGTAATCTCCAGTTCATTACGCCAGCTGGGTTTAGTTTTTCCAATCTTCTCGAATACGCTTTGATCGTAGAAGTAAATACCCGTTACGGCATAGTCTGATTTCGGCTTCTTGGGCTTTTCTTCGATACCGAGGATCCGTCCATTTACGATTTCGGGACAACCGAATCTTTTGGGATCGGGGACTTCCTTCAGGATGATGTGTGCGCCGCGCTCCTGTTTTTCGAAGGACTGCTTGGAGGCGATGATGTTGTTCTCGATGATGTTGTCTCCGAGAACGACGCAGATCTTCTCTCCTTCCACAAAGGGCTCCGCGAGACGCAAGGCATCGGCGATGCCGCCTTCACCCTCCTGATAGGTGTAGTGAATGCGATGCAGGTCGAAATCCCTGCCATTCGAAAGCAGGCGCAGGAAGTCGCCGGAGTTCTGGCCGCCTGTGACGATGATGATGTCCCGAATGCCGGCATCCACCAGAGTCTGAATGGGATAAAACACCATCGGCCGGTCATAGACAGGCAGGAGGTGCTTATTGGTTACGCGCGTGAGCGGATAAAGCCTTGAACCTCTACCTCCGGCCAATACGACACCTTTCATGGACCTTTTCTCCTCGCCGTGAGTTCCTGATTCGGACTATTGCGATGCAATTTGCGCGGAGATCGCCCCACCGCAACAAATGATGTAGGATGCCACGCGTTCGAGAATCGCGCTTGTAGATGTGATAGGAAATTGGGCCAGACTTCGAAATGACCAGAGACATGCATACTCGCCGAGTTTGAAATTCCGGTGGATTTGTGTTTTCAGCAAGAAACCAATACCTGCTTATGATTAGGGATGAGTGGCACGCAGCTTCAGGCAACGGGCCGATTAGTAAGTTTGTCAACGAGGTCAAGATACTCGTGTTTCTTGATCGTCCAGTCATTGTGGGCGACGAACGCCGCAGCATTTTCAATGAGCATCCGCCGCTTCTCCGGATGCTGGATCAGGTCAAGCATGCATCGTGCGAGGTCAATTTCATCGCCTCCGCGGAAGAAGCGCACAATGGAATCGTCAAAATAATAGCGATCGATACGTGTGTCTGAGACAATGACCGGCACTCCCATTGCCATAAACTCGAGAATCTTAGTACTGAAAGCTTCATTCCCAAAATTATCTTTACGTTTGGGGACAATGCCCAGGTCTGCGGATTCGATAACCCTGGCAATGTCCCGTAATGACTTGGGCGCGTGGAGCAGAATCCGATTTTCCAAATTGAGGTCTTTGATCAGGAGTGCAAGGTTATTCTTCGTTGGTCCCTCGCCGTAGATATGAAAATCTGCGTATGGAACCTGCTTGCTGATCTTTGCGAATGCGCGGATCGCAATATCCAGACCCTGATGCCAGTTGAGAGTCCCTGGATAGACAAGCTGAAAGCGCTCTCTCGACGCTGGACGTTCCTTGAGGCGATGGAAGATGGACCGGTCGGGAGAATTCAACACGACAGTACATTTGTCTGGCTTGACCGAACGCGAGCATAGTCGTTCCTGCCAGATGTGATTTGCAATGATCACGTGAGTCGAAAACTTGGCACTAATCCACTCGGTAAAATGCAATAGTCGAAAGATGAGCGAGCCATGTTTTGTTCCAAATTTGCTCGTATAAAACTCCGGCAGAATATCGTGGATATCCAGGATAATCGGCCTGCCCCCCAAACGGGGAAGGATGGCGCTGAATACAAGAAAGTCGGGTACCGAGTGGACATGCAACAGGTCGTATTTTTGTTTCAAGTCGTTCTTTGAAACGTGGTACATGGATTTAGAAAGGAAAGACAGGATTCTCACGAAATACGAGAATCGGCTCTTCTCATTGACCCGTCGACTCTGTAACCGATGCACCTTGACGCCACAAAGTATTTCCTCACGGGGAGCACTTCCATGCTGTAGAGCAAACACTTCCACTTGATGGCCGAGCTGGGCAAGCGTCTCTGCATATCGCATCACACGGTTGTCCGATTCGTAAAAAGTGTAGGCGACCATGCAAATGCGCAGCGGACGCTGATCTCTGTGCGCTCTTTGCGAATTGTTCTTCGGTTCCGCTATGGTTGTTTCTTGTTGTTTTACGGATGGCATATCAACCGCTGCGCCTTCCGAAGGGAATGTGAGTGCCCCTAGAGTTCCAAGTGCGCGCGGACTTCCGTTCCGCGTTTGTCTTTCGATGATGGCCGTTTGTACCGTCCAATCATTACTTGGAGCGCCGCTCGAGCCTTGCTCTCTGTATACGCTAGGCAGCGCCTTTTCGATCAGTGCTTCGCCCTCGATTCCGGATTCGTCCCGTGACCCCAGGGCCGACGACTCCTGGGAGTTTAGAGAGGGCGGGTCAAAAATATACTGCACACGGCCATCGACCAAACACGCATAGGCAATCTTTGCTCGTTCTCTGCCCTCGCCCTCAATCTGCCAACCCTCCCCTGCGCGAACGAGTTTCATGGCGCGCCGCATTCTCCACCAGCGATCGATCTCCGCCGGAAGAGTTGCCCAGATTCCTTCGGAGGAGCGAATTTCTGCGAGATAGCCAAGCAACTGTCGATAGATATACTGTGCCTTCCGTTCCATAAGATAGTCGGGGTGGGTGATCAGATTAATGATTCCATTACCTCGAAGGATTATCTCAGTCTGTCGTCTCCATAGATCAATGGAATATTGATTCAGGATGTGAAAAAGCGAGTAGTCTTGTGTCTCCGTGACGGGAATCTCCAGTACGTCACCAATAAAATACGGCATGACTGTACAACAGCCGCCGTTCTGAGGATCAAGGTGGCCCACATTGGGGACGGACATATCATATGTGATCTTGAAGGCGTCATACCACCTCACGTTGCGATATAGTGCGCCCGAGCGGAATCCCGTCGTTCCGAATTTAAGCGCGTATTGATTGATTTTCCCGGCTCGCCGGAGAAATTCACCTCGCTCCCGAAAAAGATTTCCGTCATGGTTTAGATCGTGAACATTAACCTCGAATCCGAGATCCTTGATGTTTTGAAGAAACTGTGCTGTTACCTGGTAGCGCTTCTCCGGCACGATTTGAAACGACGAGCGGAAGCCGAACTCGCTATCGAGGGCCATGAGTTCTGAGCAGAACTCCGCCCCAGCTTTGCTTTCCACATCGTGTGTCAGAATTAGGGCTGCCTTGGCGCCATCGGGCCAGAACCAAATAAATGGGATAGGGGCGTTTCCACCGGCCTGAATTGCAAGCTCCATCAGTTTCTCAAACAGATGATCGACCGTACGATCCACTGGCCAGTGCGGAAAAGGATTCTCCAGTTCGCCGCGGAGCCGGATGCGTTGCAGGAGGCTACGGATAGGCAATGGGAGAAAAGGACGGCACAAATAATACAGAGTTCGTATGAATGGATGTGCGCCCAAGCGGGTTGCATCGTCATCCATTTTTCCCGCATAACGCTCGTAGCGAAGATTGTCCACAACCTCGTCAGGATCGAAGGGGAGCCCAATGCTTCTATCATGCAGACAGACCTTGGAAGAGATATCCCCAATTCGCCCATCAACTTGCGACGCCACCGCAACGGCAGAAGTAATCCCGAAACAGATGATGTCCTCACCGAACCGGAAATAGCCTGGTCTACCAGGGAGTTCTCGATCTACATAGAATCGAGTGGCATTGTCGGGGCAACGAAAATGTTCGAAAAAACTTTGACTCATCTTATGATAGTCTCGCCAAAGCAGTTGATACTCATCGACGGCCTTCGGGAGTCAGCTACATATTCAGACTGAGGGTGATTCCATCCTAGATCGACTATTCTCGAGCCGGCTAACCGATGTGCGGATAAAGCAAGCGACCAATTGCTCTCAAAATTCTGTTCGGACAGCTACCAAAAACCATCTTTGCCATACGGAGCGGATATGTCTGTCCGTCCGTAATATCCTTATGGGGAGGATACCTCATGTACACCAATTTTTGGCGTGACGTTCCCCAATGATCCTTGAATGTGACAAGCCCATGATTCTCCACTCTGGACCGGCCCATATCCAGTTGCGTGTGACCAGCGGCCTTGGCGGATTGAATCATGTTCCAGAATAGAAAGGGCATTCCACCAAGGTTATGGAATCGAGCGTCTGAGCACCCATACTTGTAAATGAAAGATCGTTGGTTCTCAATGGTCAGAATTGCTGCTATGGGCCGGCCAGCTTTTCGCGCAACTCGGATCGTTGCCATTTGACCGAGGCAATTGAGCATGTGTTGAAACCAAAATTTTGGGTGTGGAGGTAACTTCTGCCGCCGACGAGTGACTACGTGCAAGTCATAGAACTCTTCCAATAGTTCGGGTGAACGTCCGGCCTCGATTGTAAGCCCTGCACGCTGCGCTCGCTGAATTCTTCTCCGTATGGAATCCCCATCAAACTTCTGATAGAGATCAGCGAGCCTGGGCTGAAGATCAAGGCGGTGGAATGCATATTCCTCCACACACTTTTCCACTCCGTTTGCATAGGCCGATGTTATAGGACGAAGTTCAACATATTTCCATTGCCCTTTCCGCTGCTCTTCCAGCGGAGCTTCTAGGAGCCTCTGAAGTTCAGCCAGGTTTTCCACCATGGGCTCGCAGTGATCTGAAAATGGGAGAGACACCAAGCGTCGCCCGGTTAACCAACTCCGAATACGGCAGAATAAGAGCGCATTGATTAACAAGGCTCCCGGCGCCGAAGTCGTGTAAGCAACCGGTTCGTACTCATAAGCTCGCTCAAGCAGCCTGAGCCATTCCGTAGTATGAAATGTAGATGCTTTCGGATGAGCTTCGACAAAGTCCGGCCATCTTGCGTCATGAAGCGGATTGAAGCAATAGACTTGCATATGCCATGTTCGAAGAGGCAGGATCCTTTGCTGCCTCCTAGACCGGCGAGGCAGCTCGGAATCAGTCCGCAGTAATCCAGACTAACGAAGACCGCATCGCCGCCACTAGATGACTCTCGTAGCCCAGCGAAGGTCGCTGGATCAGAAGTGGCCTCAACTTCCGACGCCCACTCACTTGATAGGTGGCTTGCCTCCAGGGTGCCAATACATAATGGTACCGAAACCATAAAGTTTTTTTGGACAATCTCGTGCGACGTGTGTCGATCGAGCGGCAAAAGGTTTTTCTTCTTGTTTTTTCTTTGCTCGGAGCGTTGTTGGGCCCACAGCGGCGCGCATCGGCTCATTCTCTCATCCTGTTTGACGGCTTACATGGCGTAGGTTACGACCTGACCGCTATCTGCGCATTACTCAAGCTCGGGCAAATCAATAGAGCGCAGCTCATGCGATCGGGATCAAGCATCTGAGCTGGATCACGGCAAAAGGCCGAATACGTCCAGCTCCGTCTGAGTTCCTACGTAGACTTTGCCATTAGCGACCGTCGGCACCGTGAATTTCACCCAATTGCCGCCCTTATCGCGACTGTTCGCCGCCTGCGTGCTGTCGTAGAATTTGTTCGCGACGTTAGCAGCGTCAAATGCATATAAGACCATCGAGCCCGACGTCGTTTGATAAACTGACCAGAGGATGCCGCCAGTGGCGCCATTCGACGAGACCGAGGGAGTTGAGCCAAACCCACTGGCCGCAGTTGCCGACGTGGAGATGGGGGTGGTGCTCAGAAGACCATTGGTGAGTGAAAACGCCCTGAGTACGTCCGATTGGCCCCAGAAATAAACCATATTGTTCCAGTAGGCCGGCATGCTCCACATTCCACCCACAGCGTTCGGAAGTTCCTGAACGATTTGCGGATCGGAAGTGCAGCTTGTGGCGCAATAGTGGAGGTTGTTAACGGTCATCTGATCTCTGTCGACGACATAGATGGTCCCACCCTTGCCCGCTTCCAGCAATTCGTGCGGATGGCTGCCCGATTGGTCAGGGAGAAGGAGAACGCCACCGGAGCCAAGATCTATGTCGGCGTTATTCAGTGCCGCTTGATTGTAAACCGTAAAGTAATCGATCAGGGAAAGCTGTCCCGCTTTCAAAGCGACCCTCAAGATACTGTCACCCAAATCGTTTGCAGGAATGTTGATGGCGTCAAAGTTGCCATTTCCGGTGACCACGAAAATGTTTCCACTGGCGTCCGCAGCGATTCCGGCTCCGCTCATCCAGATACCGCTTTCATAGCCGTTGGGCGATGTAACAAGAACACCTTTCTGTGTAAAGGTTGCCGCATCGTAGGCAAATATCCAGCCGTGGTACGGTTGCCAGTCACAGTGAGATGCAAAAGCCATATAGATCGTGCCATTCGACAGCAGCAACCCTGGCCGGCTGTGCTCGTGCAATGGATTGAAGGTAAGTACACCACCGGAGGCATCTGTGGCTGTCCCCCGCGCCGAACCCGTTATGACGACCGGACCCGGAGATTTTTCGGCGCCCGTAGTGATGTCGATGGCGTGCAACCGGTGAACGAAGACACCGTTCTCTTTGGATTTGGCTTCGACGTACATTGTTCCGGCCGTCGGATCGATTGTGGGCGTACCGGTGATGCCAACTTGTGGCACAAGGTCGCTGCAGCCAAGATCGGTGCTGCCGCTGACCGTTGTTGCGCCGACAGCCGCTCCGTGCGCCGTATCGATGAGGCTCGCTTTCCAGAGCGGCGATGCGTTCGTACCTGTGTTGTTGTCGGCGTCGAAAGCAAACACGCTGTCGGCTTCCGTCGCCACGTACACGACGTTGTGCGTGCCCAGGCCAGGAATAGTCACGTTTGGCACGTAGAGCGGCTGGGCGTACACGTGGCCGTCCACGGGCTGTGAGAACTTCTTGCCGAACTGCGTCTGGTTTACATTGGCGGGAGTCAGCGTGATTTCGGCTGTGTTCTGCCCAGTTCGCCCATTGTCATTGTGGTGCGTCAGGACGCCCGGGAATAGGGGAGTCGAACTCACCGTGAGTGTGGCGGGACTACTTGTTATCGTTCCGGCAGTGTTGGTAACGACGACCTGGAAGGTTGATCCGCTGTCGGCCAACACCGTCGCGGGCGTGGTGTAACTTGCCGCGTTCGCTCCGGTGATGTTGATGCCGTTCTGCTGCCACTGATAATTCAGTGGTGTCAATCCTGTCGCTACCGCCGAGAATGTCGCGGTTTGTCCCACAACCACGGTTTGATTCGCTGGCTGGGTCGTGATGGCCGGCGCTGGGAGTACCCCTGTTCCCGTCAGGGCAACCGTCTGCGGGCTCGCCAAGCCGTTATCTGAGATGAAGAGAGTGCCCGCCCGGATCCCCGTCGTCGTCGGAGTAAAGGTCACGTTGATCGTGCAAGTCGAGCCCACCGCCAATGTGATGCCGTTGCAGCTGTCCGTTTCGGAATAATCGGCGCTCGTTGTGACTCCGCTAACCGTGACTCCAGTGGTGCCAACGCTCGTCAAAGTTACTGTCTGGGCTGTACTTGATGTTGCCACCACCTGAGCCGGGTAAGTCAGGCCCGAGGCCGATAGACTGACCGCAGGTCCGACTGGTCCAAACACCTGGAATTCGGCTAGCCCAGCGCTGTTCCCGACCGCCTGCGTGATATTGAACTTTACCCAAGTGACCGACTTCGGCACGAATGCCACCGGGTATCCTTGTCCGTCACTCGACAGCGCTCCGATGCTGATGGTACTTCCGTCGCTGAACTGCAGATTGCCCGCCTGTATGTTATCGATCAGATTTACTCTGTCGTAGACCGCTACCTGTGAAATCTGCACCGGGCTGCTCCAGGTCAATTGGATCCACCCGGTTAATTGTCCGTTCGTGGCCCACTCATATGTTGCATTAGCTGGATACCCCGCGACCACGCCGTCGACCGCCTTTGTCCCTTGTTGCCCAGTACCTGAACTTTGGGAGGAAACGGCCACAGTCGCATTGGGCGCCAGATTCGGAACCGGACCCACGAGATTAATCACATGGGGGCTGCCTGCGGCGTTGTCGGTAATAGTGACCGCGCCTGTCTGTGTCGCAGTTCCTGAGGGCGAGAACCCGAT
>Ga0137396_10002226_pt1 | contig 10554 bp, 8 predicted proteins | sample czc16metaG_FD_108284 | JGI IMG/M metagenome (GOLD analysis project Ga0137396, IMG submission 108284) | Vadose zone soil microbial communities from Angelo Coast Range Reserve, California, USA - czcobulk3.16 metaG | ecosystem: Environmental > Terrestrial > Soil > Vadose zone | place: USA... | reverse complement strand
GGCGAATGGTGTCGCCAGTGCGGCCTTCTCGAGAATCAATTACTTTGTCGTCGACGTGCGCACAGAAGGGACACTTCACTCGGCAATTTCTCCTCGGGCATCCTGAAGCTCGGCTGCCTCCTCGCTCTTGGCCATTTGGCGCAATTCGCCAAGCGACCAACCCTCCCGAACCAGCAGCGGAGCTCCGACCACCGTGCACATGGCAAACGAAATCAGCCACAACACGATAGCGGCGGCCAATGCCGGCTCACTTTGTACTCCAAAGATCGTGGTGTACGCAATGAACGAACCCGCTTGGGAACCGCCGCCTACGCCCGGGGCTTGCAGGGCGGAGCCTACCAAGGTGAAAGCCATCACCAGCATGGCGTCGCTCAGGGTGATACTCGCGAGCTTTCCGCCAAAACTGTGCGACACCCACAAGTACACCAACAGCACCAGAAACCAATGGGCCGTTGAGTATAGAACTGCCAGCGCCAGCTGCCCCCAGGAGCGGATAGTCTGCACGCCGCGGGCAAACTCCAGTACGATAGCAGCGAATTTGGCCTTCCAGCCGTGGCTCGCAATCACACTTTTCAGCCGGCGCTCGAGCAGGGCGGTGCCATGCAGGCGCAGGTACACCAGGAGAACGGCAGCGCCGAGCACGCCCGCAAAAAGCACTGAACCCGTAGTCTTGGCTGCAGTTTGCAGTTTGCTGGTGGTCTCACCCGGATGCGCCTGGGCCTGAAACAGCAGCAGCCCGATCGCCGCGATTACCGCCGCGCTGGCCGCATCGAACAGGCGCTCGAGGACGTAGATTCCGAACATGCCGGAAACTGGCAGCTTCTCTTTACGGGCCAACAGGAAAGGACGGATCGGCTCGCCAGCGCGTCCCAGCAAGAAGACGGACGAAAAACCCGCCAGTGTCATCGCATAGATATTCCAGAAACGCGAGGGGCCAAGATTCTGCTGAAACACTTTCCAGCGCAGCGCACGCAGCGCGTAACAGCCGTAGATGGCTACAACAGAAATGGCGAGCAGGAAGAAATTGGCGTCGCGCAGAGCGTGAAGAAGTTTCGCGCCGCTGAAATCGCCAAAATGAAAAAGGCCACGCGCGCGGTAAACAACAAAAACCAGGACACCAAGGACAACCGCCGCAATTAAAAACTTTCTCGACGAAGCACGCATGAGCTTGTCAGCCTACTGGCGGCAAGTCTCCGCGTCAAGGAAACGCCCTGGAGTCCGAAGAATCAGGTGATTCGTCGCCGATTGCGCGCGATCACGCGGCTAGCCAGATGGAGCCCCTCGCAGAGCGAATTGTCACGTTCACAGTTCCGCAGCACCGGCCCTGCAATCACTTACGCTCCCTAGCTGTCGTCCGCCATCGCTCCAACGTTCACGGAGCACGCGGTTGAGGGGTTCAGAAAAGAAGCGCGCAACGACGTATCCTGCAGTGGCTGCAACGACAACCGTGACGACGAACAGGAGCGGAACTGACCAGATCGGATGTCCGTTCCGCATGAATATCTCAAACACTGCAAAAACCACGAACATATGAGTCAAATAAACTTCGTAACTGCACTGGCCGAGACGGAGCAGAGGCGCGAGCAAGCGAGGACCTTTCCACTGCGTTTGCGCGGCGGCAATGATAACCATACAAGTTGCAAGCGCGATGATCGTCATATCGAGACCGGACCGGCCGATTGACGGGATGTGGATAAGCCGCAAGCCTAGAAGAATCGATGCGATCAGGGTCACCCCTGCCAGGGCCATGGCACGCAACGCAGTGCGCGAAAAATTGACGCGAGAGACCAGCAGCGCGGTCAAACAACCAAGAGCGATCGCATCCATGCCACCCAGATAGGATTGCTCCGACCATATTTCATTTCCACGCGCAAATAGAGTGCGAGCGAACGGCCCCAGCGCGACAAAACAGAACAGAATTGAGGCGAAAACATTGCTACTTCTGGAAAACCGCGCTGTGACTGGGAAAAAGAGATAGAACATCTCTTCAACGGAAAGCGACCAGAGAACACCCCAACTGGCGGGCAGCCATCCGCGTTGCGCTTGCAACACATTCACGTGCAGAGTTAACGACGCGAGCAGCGCGCGGCCGATGCCGCCAGTTCTTTCGGAAACAACGAACGACGGCACTTTTGCGTAATGCAAAATGGTCATCACAACAAGCAGCGCCAGAAGCAGCGGTGCGATACGCGCGACGCGCAGCCGGTAAAAGTCCGGCAACCTCACATTCGAGAGCGTGTGCCAACGTCGCAGCGCCGTGGACGTAATAAGGAAGCCAGACACGGCGAAAAATATCTGAACGCCAAATTGTCCATTCCAGACGAGCGATGCAATGAGCGGTTCGGAAGTGTCGGCGACATATTGAATCCGCGCTATCGCCAGGCGCATGTGGACGTGGTTTAAAAGGACAAATAGTATTGCGAGGCCGCGGAGCACGTCCACACCAGCGAGTCTCGTCCAATTCCCACCTGAATTGGCCGTTTGGCAGGATGCCAGCCGAGAGAAAGCGAGAGTTTGCGCCATCGTGGCGGAGGTAGCGTAGCACTCCTTGAAAGCCAGTGTGACTCTATTCCGGCACGACCGCTACAGCTTCGACCTCCACCAAAAATCCCTCGCGAAAGAGTCGGCTGACCTGCACGGCCGTGCTTGCCGGCGGATTCGTGGTATTCACGTACTTATCGCGTACCTCGCGGAAAGCGGGAAGCTGTGACATGTCCACAAAATAGCTGTTGAGCTTCACCACGTTTTCAAAGCCGGCACCGCTGGCTTGTAGCGCGGCTTTCAAATTCTCAAATGTTTGCGTGGCTTGTGCTCGCAAGTCGCCCTCGCCGATCAGCTTCCCGGAACCATCCATCGCCACCTGTCCGGCAATATAGATGATGCGCGCGCCCGGCCGAATCTCCACCGCCTGGGAGTATCCGGGCGATGGCGGCAGCGTGCCCGACTTGATAAATCGCACTGCAGATTTCTCGCTCACTTTTGGGGTCTCCTTTGTCTGGTTTGTAGTCCGCGAACCTGAAAAAATCGATGCTGCCGTCAGGCACACCAGGATGAAAGCAATACGCATGCTGAGTCTCCTCTGAAGGATGGTGTTAGCGTCGAGACATCAAGCGGCTCGACCCCGCTTAACGGCCACGCGCGTGACGGGATACTGGATTTCCGTCACCGCCTGCATGCGATTCTTGGCGTTCGACTCGAGCCAATAAATCTCACGCTTGGGTCCTCTTTGCAGCCGCAAATCACTGGAGGCAAGCCAGCTATTCAATTGCTTGTAAGATTCACCAATGGTTTCGTCACTACCGCAATGAAATGCCGACGCCACTGTTGCGGCGGGAATGCGATAGACGCGCATCCCGCGAATCCGCGAAATCGGCTGCTTCAGGAAACGAACGACTTCGCAATCAATGGAACCGCCGTCCAATTCGCAAGCGTGCCAAAACGCGGAACGTTGTGCGGTCAGCAAATGGGCCGGCACCTTGCGCTCCAGTTCCTGAAACATCTCTTCCGCCTGCTCATAGCGCTGGAGTTTTTCCAGCAACGACACAATCCAGGTTGCGTTCGTCTCCTGGAGAGTAATCGGTGCGGGAAAAACGCTCGCCTGCCCGAAGGCGCACAAGCGCTCGATGCGCGCCAAACGGGCGACATCCTCGCGAACCTGGCGTTTGATCTCGGATCGGCGCTCCTCCATCAAGGCACGCAGCTGGGAGGAAGGCAGCTCGCGGCGAAGAACGGTGCGGATTTGGCTCAGCGAAAATCCTAAGTCTTGAAAAACGCGAATCTGGCGCAAGTCCGTGAGTTGCTGGACATCGTACCGGCGGTAACCAATGTTTACGTCGACATGCTTCGCAGCCAGCAATCCGGTCTGATCGTAAAAACGCAAGGTTCGCACCGAAACATTCCCGAGCCGGGCAAAATCGCCGATGCGCATCGTCATAACCTCCGAAGGCTCGACTGTAAAGGCTGACGTAACGTCAGAGTCAAGCAAATTCTCGATCTCCGGGAATCCAGATAATCAGGCGGCATGCCTGAATGCAGGACGCACACGCTGATCGCCGGTAGGATTGTTACATTGGCGGCTCGCAAGCCGGCTTCAGGCATTCAGGACGCTGCCACGTTTACTTTCAAGGAGTTTAGCAACCTTCGCAACCTTGTCAGGTTCGACGCCCACTTCCTTCAAAGCCTCACGAAAGTGATTTAGAAACCGATCGAAATGCCCATCATTCAACCCCTGCTCTCGTACGTGCGCGTGCGCCGCGGAAATATCCTTGCCCGTATAAACCACCTCTCCCCCGAGCAGCATCGAGATGAACATGCTCTGGCGAGCGCGTAACTGGGGCACGTCGGTTGTTTCAAAAAAGGGGCGAATCGTGTCGTCCGATAAAACTCTGCGGTAGAAGGCGTCTGTGGCAGCCCAGATTGTTTTCTTTCCGCCGATAAGGTCATAAAGGGCATCGATCATTGCTCCTCCAAGCTAGAAACTAGAATGAGTTTCGGTACTCGGCGCGAAATGAGATTACCCTATTCTAACGACAACTTGGATGAAATCGACAGGTGGCCATCGCATGTCCGCCCACCGCGCAAGGCGAGATTGATCGACTTTATCCCGTTTTGATTGACTTGCTTCTACGCAGCAACTAACATCGCAACAACGAACACGCCCTGACCCATCAGTGTACCCACATGATCGGCCAAACGATTTCCCATTACCGAATCATCGAGAAGCTCGGCAGCGGCGGTATGGGCGTGGTCTACAAGGCCGAGGATCTCGAACTTGGGCGATTTATCGGGCTGAAATTTCTTCCCGAGCAATTTGCCCGCGATCCTCAGGCCATTGAACGCTTTCGCCGCGAAGCGCGCGCAGCCTCCGCGTTGAATCACCCAAACATTTGCACGATCTACGAAATTGGCGAAGCTCACGGCCAGTGCTTCCTGGCCATGGAGCTACTCGAAGGGCAAACACTGCGAGACCACGTGGGTGGCAAGGCGCTGGAGATGGATGAACTTCTAGGCCTGGCCGTTCAGATCGTAGACGGCCTCGATGCCGCTCACAGCCAGGGCATTATTCACCGCGACGTGAAGCCTGGAAATATCTTCGTCACCCGGCGCGGTCACATCAAAATTCTCGATTTTGGTCTCGCCAAGGTGACTTACGACCACTACCGCGTCCCCGAAGCCGTTGGCGTATCCGCTCTTCCCACCGTCGGTGGCGTCACGCAAGACATCCTGACCACTCCCGGCGTCGCCGTTGGAACGGTTGCGTACATGTCGCCCGAGCAGGCGCGCGGTGAGCAGCTCGATGCACGCACCGACCTCTTCAGCTTCGGCACCGTCCTCTACGAAATGGCGAGCGGCCAACGGCCGTTTCCAGGCGAGACTTCCGCCGCGGTTTCCGATTCCATTCTGCACGCCACTCCACCACCGCCGTCTCGATTGAACCCCGGAGTCCCCAACGAGCTCGATCGCATTGTCCGCAAAGCGTTGGAAAAAGACCCTAATAAGCGCTTTGCCTCGGCCTCGGAAATGCGGGCGGAGTTCCAAAGACTGCGCCAGAAGCGGCTGGTCGAATCAAGCGCGGGAATACCCATCGCGAAAGTGCTGCGTAAGCCGTCGTTTATCGGCGGAGCGCTGGTGGTTCTTGTCCTCGCGGGCGTCTCCGCTGGCCTGGCCTATCGGCACTACTCCCGCGTTAAATGGGTCCGAGAAAGAGCACTGCAAGAAATCCAACAACTCGCGCTGGACAGAAAAGGAATCGCCGCCTACCGGCTTATTCAGCAAGCCGAACGGTTCGCGCCGGGGGATTCCGCGCTGACCAAGTTAAAAGCAGGAACGCTGTGGCCGAATGGCGCGCTTTCAACACCGCCGGGCGCGGATGTGTATATCCGCGATTACGCCGATGTCCACGGCCAGTGGGAGTATCTGGGAAAGACTCCACTGCAAGGGAATCGGCTGCCTCACTCGTTTTATGCATTCAAATTGCAGAAGGACGGGTACGAAACGGTCGAGGCCACGGGCACCGCGCTAGAGGGCACACCTCTCAAGGTTATTTTGGACCCGGTCGGAAGCCTCCCGCCCGGAATGGTGCACGTGCCTCCTGGCTTAGTGGACCCAACGGGTCACCTCGAAGCAAAGCTGGACGATTTCTGGATCGACAAGTTCGAAGTCACGAATCGCGAATACAAGAAATTTGTAGATGCAGGCGGTTACCGGGAACCAAAGTATTGGAAATTCCCATTCCTCAACGACAAACGCACACTCAGCTTCAGCGAGGCCATGCTGCTCTTTCGTGACAAAACGGATCGCCCCGGCCCATCCACCTGGGAACTAGGAACCTATCCCACAGGCCAGGATGAATATCCTGTCAGCGGACTGAGTTGGTATGAAGCCGCCGCCTTCGCGCAATTCAGCGGTAAGAGCCTCCCCACGGTTTTTCACTGGTATCGCGCCGCAGATATGGGGCGCTTCTCGGACATTCTCGAGGTAAGTAATTTTTCCGGGAAAGGCCCGGCGCCAGCAGGAAACTATTCGGGTCTCGGACCCTTCGGCACTTACGACATGGCAGGAAACGTGAAAGAGTGGTGCCTCAACTCTTCCGGAGACCGCAAGTACATTCTTGGCGGCGCTTCCACGGACGTTCCCTATATGTACAGCCAGCCCGATGCACGGCTGCCCTTCGAGCGCCTCGCAACACACGGCGTGCGACTGGTCAAGTACCTTCACCCGGATGCATTATCCGAGACTCTCACCACGCCTATCTCTTTTGAGGCGGCCGACTATCGCAACATGAAACCGGTTCCAGACTCCGTCTTCCATATCTATGAAGGCCTTTATTCCTACGACCGGACGCCGCTCGAGGCTAAGATCGAATCTGAAGACGATAGCTCGCCATACTGGCGGCGGCAGCGAATTACTTTTCGTGCCGCCTACGGCAATGAGACCGTCATTGCCTATCTCTTCCTGCCCAAGAATGGCTCTCCACCGTACCAGACCGTCGTTTACTTTCCGCACGGCGGCGCCCAGATGTTTCATACCGTGGAAGACACTCAATTGTCTTTGATCGATTTTATGGTGAAGAGCGGACGCGCTTTGCTGTTCCCCATCTATAAGGATACGTATGAGCGGCTGGGCAATCCGCCGGATTCCGGCACAAACGCGGAAAGGGACGAAACGATTCAGCAGGCGAAGGACTTGCGCCGGTCGCTCGACTACCTGGAGACCCGGCCGGATATCGATAACGGGCGGCTTGCGTACTACGGCATCAGTTGGGGCGCGGTCGACGGCCCTATCATGCTCGCCGTCGAAAACCGTTTCAAAGCTGCCGTCTTAGCCGCGGGAGGTTGCAACAACCAAAAAATACTTCCGGAAGCGGATCCTATGAATTTTGCATCACGAGTGAAAGTACCCGTGCTCATGATAAACGGCCGGTACGATTTCGTGATTCCGCTCGAAACCTGCCAGGAGCCGATGTTCCGCTTATTTGGAGTTCCCGATCAGGATAAGCGGCGCGTCCTGTTTGATACCGGACACGCTCCCCCGCAATTGCCGGTGATGAAAGAAACGCTGAACTGGCTGGATCATTATCTCGGCCCGGTGAAGTAAGGCGGGCTACAAGGCGAGGCAATCGCCCATCAAACCCCCTCAGACGAAGGGTATTTAGTTAGGACTGATCCGGAGATTCGTGCTGTTCCCGCTCGATCAAGCTAGCTTCTAGCGGCTCCTGCAGCGGCGGCTGCCGCACGAGTTAGCGCAGGTTGTGTTTGTGCCAAGGGCAAACTGACTTGCAACTGCGTTCCTACGCCCTGAGAGTGTAGCTCCAAGCGACCCCCGCATTGCCTGACACGTTCCCGCATGCTGCCGATGCCGACGCCCACTTTGGTAGGGTAGGACACGTTTTCGATTGCGCCGGGAAGACCTGACCCATTGTCCTCCACGGTTATGGTAATTTCAGCGGGATGACGGGCAATGCGGACGGTAGCCCTTGACGCGTGCGAGTGCCTGTGGATGTTGGCGAGGCTTTCCTGGACCACCCGATAGATGGTGGTCTCGATTTCCGGGGGCATCCGAACGGAACCAGCGGGTAAGTCGAGAGTCACCAGGATTCCGCTGCGCTCCGAGAATCCCTCCACGAACTGGCGTAAGGCCGGGAAGACACCGAGTTCTTCCAACAGCGGAGGATGAAGGACATAGGAGAAGGTTCGCACCTCCTCGAGGCTGCGCCGCGCAAGTTCCCCACACTCGGCAAGCCTGGCGCGTGCCTCTGTGCCGGGGATTTTTTCGCGACCCAGGAAATCAATATCCACGATCATCATCGATAGGTTTTGGCCAGTGGTGTCGTGTAGTTCTCGGGCCAACCGTCGGCGCTCATCGTCCTGGAGGCTCAACAGCCTCGCGGTCATTTCGTGAAGGCGCGCACGGTACTGCTTGGCCTCAATCGCGTGGGCCAGCGTGGTTCCGATCGCGGCAAAGACTTCCTGCAATAGTTCATCCTCATGGATAAAGGTGGAAGAGAAGAATTCACAAATCGCAGTGGCACTCTCCCCTGCTAAGACGGGCATGGCCAGGGCCGACCTCAGGCCAAGGTCCCGGGCAGCGCGCTGTCCCTTGAGGTCCAATTCGTGCGCAAGATCGCAGAGAACGATTGGCTTACCGGTGCTGACCACCCGCGCGCGCCAATCGATGCCGGATCGTAAATGGCTCATGCCCAATGCTTTGTCTCGGAATGTCTGCGCATCCAGAAAAGGCACATACCAGACTTCTTTAGCGCCATGCGCGTCTAAGGCATCCTCTTGCGAGAGGATGCGGGCATGCGCGAAGGGCCAACGGGTGCAGTCACAGACTCTGCGAAGGCATAGCAGGAGGGCGTCGGAAAGGGTGGCAGCTTCCTCCGCCGTAACTTTCGCGGTGCGTAGCAGTTTGGTGTAGATAGCTTGTTTGGTTTGGGGTTCCTCTTGAGACTTATATCCATGAGTTTTCTGTAGCTTCATCTTCGGTCCCCTTTTACGCAGCGGGGTGACACCCACTCATCCGGAAACCTCGCTGCCTCATAGCAATATTCCGGTGAAGGTGCAACACCGCGAGTTTTTTGGATGATGAGCGTTATTTCGCCGACCACCCGACCTTCGTCACAACTGACACTTCAACTGCCAGGACAGAGCAGCGACGTTGGGTCAGGGAGCGTCACTCCTTGCGATCCCCGGCGCGGCGCGGTCGCGTGAGTCCAAACAATAAGATCTGCTCCACGGTTGTAGTGAAGCGGACAGAGTCCCACGCACGAGACAGTTGAACTGTTATAGGTAGCACCTACCCTTCCAAACCCCTTGGAACAGGTAATTTACTGTAGCCTGGTGTAGCTAAGAGAGTTAGCTGAACGGTGGCCTTAGCCCGAATAGCTTAGGATCTATCCAGTACGTCAATTTCTTGACGCGCCTTGACAGCAAGATGACGGAGGGCGAAACTTCTTAGAGAAGCGTTGCGGCCAGGCCAAACAGTACGAATGGCCTATCGAGCCTTAGTAGGAAGTGTAGGCTACCAACAGTACGGCGTGCCTATCGATCCTAAGAGGACTGTAAGCCACTATTGGAGCATGAAAAGAACCGTTGTTTGGCTGACCGATCGGCAACTGCGAGCGCTGGCGGCGCTGTCGAAGAAATCGCTGGCGCCTGTTTCGGCACTCGTGCGCCATGCGGTAGACGAGTTCCTGCGAAGAGGACGCAAACCGCGTCGCCGCTTAGCCTAAGCCGCTAAGACTCTCCTAGAACGCGCCGCCTGGCGCTGGAAGCTCGGTGAGCGTCGCAGGCAAGCGCTTTCACCCGCAACTATTTCACCGGAAAAACTGTCAAATGGTTTGTTCTTGTATTGCAAAGTGCACTGTAGTGCACTAGGATGCGGTTGTTCTTCGGTTCCGAAGTTCCTTCCAGCGGGCGACCCTGTGACGAACGCGATCCGATTGGCGCAAGGCAACGGCGAAATAGTTGGGCAAAGCCGGGCTTTGCGGCAGGTAATGGAACAGGTAGAGACAGTCGCGCGCACGGATGCCACGGTCCTGCTGTTGGGAGAAACGGGCACAGGCAAAGAAGTCTTTGCCCGGGCGATTCACAACTTGAGTTCGCGGCGCGACCAGCCCCTGGTCCGTGCGGATTGCGCATTGATTCCGGCAGGGCTGCTGGAAAGCGAACTGTTTGGACACGAGCGCGGCGCCTTCACTGGCGCCGTAGCTCGGAGCGTCGGGCGCATCGAACTGGCCAGCAAGGGCACCCTTTTTCTCGACGAAGCGGGCGACATTCCCTTGGAGTTGCAGTCAAAACTCTTGCGTGTATTGCAGGAGCGCGAATTTGAACGACTGGGGAGCACGCGGACGATCCGAGTCGATTTCCGGCTGGTCGCGGCGACGAATCGAAACCTGCTGGAGATGGTGGGTCACGGGCAATTCCGCCGGGACCTCTATTACCGCCTAAGCGTCTTCCCTATCGAAATCCCTCCGTTGCGTGACCGCGTGGACGATATCCCGGTTCTAGCGTGGCACTTCGTAAATAAATACGCGCGGCGCATGAACAAACG
>Ga0137396_10002225_pt1 | contig 10554 bp, 8 predicted proteins | sample czc16metaG_FD_108284 | JGI IMG/M metagenome (GOLD analysis project Ga0137396, IMG submission 108284) | Vadose zone soil microbial communities from Angelo Coast Range Reserve, California, USA - czcobulk3.16 metaG | ecosystem: Environmental > Terrestrial > Soil > Vadose zone | place: USA... | reverse complement strand
CGCGGGCGACGTGCGCCGGGCAATCGCGACCGCCGCCGCGGACGAGTCGCTCGCGACGCGCGCGGCGACGCTGGTGCTGACCGCGATCTACTGGCGCAACACCTGGAAGTACCAGGCGCGCGGCTACCGCCACCTCTTCTGGGACTCGGGGACGCTGCTCGCCAATCTCTTGGCCGTGGGGGGCGCGCTCGGCCTCGCGCCACGCCTCCTCACGGGCTTCGTGGACGCCGACGTGAACCGGCTCCTCGGCGTCGACGTCGCGCGCGAGGCCGCCCTCGAGCTCGTGACCGTCGGGCCCGAGGGCGTGCCCGCCCCGCCCGTCACGACACTCGACGAGATCCGCCACTCGGTCATGCCACTGTCCGCCGACGAGGTCGACTATCCGCTGCTGCGCGAGCTGCACGCCGCCTCGTCGCTCGCGAGTCCGGCCGCCGTCGTGGCATGGAGGCGGGGCGGTGCGACAGCAGCGGCGGGGCGAACGCGGGCCTCGGAAGGAACGCCGCGGGCGCTCGTCCCGCTGCCGGCGCCGCGTGAGGCGGCCGGGCGCGCGCTCGGGGAGACGATCGAGCGCCGGGGCTCGACGCGGCAGTTCGGCCACGAGGCGCTCACGGCGGCGGAGCTGTCGACCGCGCTGCGGACCGCCACTCTCCCGGTGGCCGCGGACGTCCCGCAGGGGCTCGTGGACCTCTATCTCATCGTCAACGCCGTGGAGGGCGTGCCCCCCGGGGCCTACGTCTACCGTGGCGACGCGCACGCGCTCGAGCTCTTGAAGCCGGGCGAGCTGAGGCGGGAGTCGGCGTACCTCTGCCTCGAGCAAGCCCTCGGCGGCGACGCCGCGGCGGTCGTGTACTGCCTGGCGCAGCTCGACGACGTTTTTCGGGCCTTCGGCGACCGCGGCTATCGCCTCGCCAACCTCGAGGCCGGCATCGTGGGCGGGCGCGCCTATCTGGCCGCGTACGCGCAGGGGTTCGGCGCGAGCGGGCTCACGTTCTACGACCGGATGGTGGTCGAGTTCTTCGCCCCGCACGCCCAGGGCAAGGACGCGATCTTCGTCACCGCCCTCGGCCGCTCGGCGGCGAGCGGTCGTGTTACGATCGGAGGGACTTTCGGTCCCTCAAGGAGGCCGCCCGCATGAAGAAGTACCAGCTGATGGCGCCGGGCCCGACGCCCGTGCCGAGCGAAGCGCTCCTGGCGATGGCGCAGCCGATGATCCATCACCGGACGCCGCAGTACGAGGCGCTTTTCGTCGAGGTGCGCGCCGGGCTCAAGAAGCTCTTCCAGACGCAGGCGGAGGTGCTGCCGCTCGCGTGTTCGGGGACGGGCGCGATGGAGGCGGCGGTGGTCAACACGCTCTCGGCGGGCGACACCGTCGCGCTGGTGCGTGCGGGAAAGTTCGGCGACCGCTGGCTGGAGATCTGCAAGGCATATGGCGTCAACGTCATCGAGCTGACCGCGCCGTTCGGCCACACGGTGCCCCCCGGGCGCGTCGCCGAGACGCTCAAGGCGAACCCGCGGCTGACGGCCGTGCTCACGCAGCACAGCGAATCCTCGACGGGCGTGCTCCACGACGTGCACGGTTACGCACAGGCGACCCGCGACAGCGACGCGATGCTCATCGTGGACGCGATCTCGAGTCTCGGGATCGCCGACCTGCCGATGGACGCGTGGGGCGTGGACCTCGTCGTCTCGGGCTCGCAGAAGGGGCTGATGCTGCCGCCCGGCCTCGGGTTCTGCGCGCTCGGCGAGAGGGCGTGGGCGAAGCACAAGACGTCGACCCTCCCGAAGTACTACTTCAACCTCGCCGAGGAGCTGAAGTGCGTCGTCAAGAACGAGGCGCACTTCACGCCGGCCGTCTCCATCATCGTCGGGCTGCGCGAGGTTCTGCGCATGCTCGCGGTGGAAGGGATCGCGAACGTCTTCAAGCGTCACGACCGGCTGGCGCGCGCGACGCGCGCGGGTGTCGAGGCGCTGGGCCTCGAGCTCTTCTGCAAGGCCACGCCGAGTCCCGCGCTGACCGCCGCCGTCGCCCCCAAAGGCGTCGACAGCGAGAAGATCGTCGCCGCGTACTCCCAGACCCACAACATCACGATCGCCGGCGGGCAGGGGGAGATGAAGGGCAAGGTCTTCCGCCTCGGCCACATGGGATACGCCGCCGAGTTCGACGTGATCGTCGCGCTGGCGGCGCTCGAGCAGGTCCTGGCCGACCTCGGCCAACCCGTGGATTTCGGCGCCAGCGTCCGGGCCGCCCAGAAAATCTTCGCCGAGAAGCCGTGAAGCGGGTCCTCGTCACCGACGGCCTCAACGCGGTCGGGATCGACGCGCTCCGCAAGCAGGGCCTCGAGGTCGACGTCGCGGGCACGCTTGCCGAGCCTGAACTCGTCACGCGCATCGGCGAGTACGAGGGCCTCATCGTCCGCAGCGCCACCAAGGTCACGCGGGCCGTGCTCGAGGCCGGGCGCAGGCTCGAGGTGGTCGGCCGCGCGGGCGCCGGCGTCGACACGATCGACGTGGACGCCGCCACCGAGCGCGGCGTCGTGGTGATGAACACGCCGGGCGGCAACACCACCGCCGTCGCGGAGCACACGCTGGCGCTGCTCCTGGCGCTCGCGCGGCGGGTGCCCGCCGCCGATCACGCCCTCAAGGGCGGCCGGTGGGAAAAGAGCCGGCTCCAGGGAGTCGAGCTCTTCGGCAAGACGCTCGGCATCCTGGGGCTCGGACGGATCGGCGCCGAGGTCGCCCGCCGTGCGGCGGGCTTCCGCATGCACGTCATCGCCTACGACCCGTACCTCACGCGCGAGGCGGCCGGGCGCCACGGCGTCGAACCCGTCGAGCTGGACGAGCTCCTCGCGCGCGCGGACTTCATCACGGTTCATGTGCCGCTGGTTCCCGACACGCGGCACCTGCTCGGCGCGGACGAGCTCGCCCGCGTCAGGCCGGGCGTCCGGATCGTCAACTGCGCCCGCGGGGGCATCGTCGACGAGCGGGCGCTCGCCGAGGCGATCCACGCGGGCCGGGTCGCGGGCGCGGCGCTCGACGTCTTCGAGCAGGAGCCGCCGCCCGCGGACCACCCGCTGCTCGCGCTCGACCAGGTCGTCGTCACGCCCCATCTCGGGGCCGCGACCGACGAGGCGCAGACCGCCGTCGCGCTCGCCATCGCGGAGCAGGTCGCCGAGGCGCTCCTGCACGGGGTCGTTGTCAACGCCGTGAATCTGCCCTCCATGGACGCCGAGACGTACCGCGAGCAGGCACCGTGGTTCGGGCTCGTCGAGAAGATGGGGCGCTTCCTCGCCCAGATGGCCGACGGGCGGATGCGCGAGGCGCGCCTCACGTATTCCGGCGAGATCGCCGGTCGCGCCAGCGCAACGCTCACGCTCGCCTTCGTCCGCGGGCTCCTCGGTTCGATCCTCTCCGAGCGCGTCACGGACGTGAACGCGCTGCCGCTCGCGAAGTCGCGCGGGCTCAGGGTGACCGAGACCTCCACGACCGAGGCCGAGGACTATGCGAGCCTCGTGGCGGCCGAGCTCGTGACCGACCGGGGGACGTCGTCGGTCGCGGGCACGGTCTTCTTCAAGCGCGAGGCGCGCTTCGTCCGGATCGACGGCTACCCGCTCGAGGCCCTGCCGCAGGGGTGGATGCTCGTCTTCGCCAACCTCGACGTCCCCGGGGTCATCGGCAGGATCGGCACGCTGTGCGGCCGCCACGCGATCAACATCGCGGGGATGCAGCTCGGCCGTGAGCGGCGGGGCGGCCGCGCCGTCTCGATCCTGAATATCGACGACCCGATGCCGCCCGCCGTCCTGGACGAGATCCGGGCGATGCCCGACATCGTCCTCGCGCGACTCGTCAAGCTGTAGTCGCCCGGCGCGGCGTCGGCGGCCCGTCTCAGAGCCATCGCTTCCGGGCGGCCTACGTTTTTCTCGCGCCAGGGCTTACTATAGTCGGGTTGTGAGCAAGCTCCGGCTGTTCGTCATACGGCATGGGGAGACCGCATGGTCACGCGAGCGGCGCTTCGCCGGCTCGCGGGACGTCCCGCTCTCCCCCGAGGGCCTGCGCCAGTGCGAGGCCGTCGCGCGCGCCCTCGCGCCGCAGGTCGTCGCGGCGGTCTACGCGAGCCCGCTCGAGCGGGCCCGCGCCTCGGCCGAGGTGGTCGCGAAGCCCCATCGCCTCCCTGTCGAGATCGAGCCGGCGTTCGCCGAGATGGCGTTCGGTGAGTGGGAAGGTCTCACGCGCGAGGAGGTCGTCGCCCGCTTCCCCGCGGCGTACGAGCAGTGGCGTCACGCCCCGCACCTCCTCCGGATCGCGGGCGGCGAGACCCTCGCGGAGGTCGCCGAGCGCACGCGCGCGGGCATGCGAGCGCTCGGCGCCAGCCACGCGGGGGAGACGGTCGTGCTCGTGACCCACGCGATCGTCACGCGGCTCATCGTGCTCGACGCGCTCGGGCTTTGTCCGGAGCGACTCTGGACCGTGGATGCCGCGCCCGCGGGCATCACGGAGATCGAGTACGAACCCGACTGGGCGACCGTGCACCGGATGAACACGCTCTCGCACCTCGAGACGGCGGCGCCGTGAGACCGCTGCCGGCACAGCTCCCCAAGGGCGCGCGCGTCTATCTGCCCGACGAGGCGGCGCGCAAGCGGCACGTCGAGGCGCGCCTGCTCTCGGTCGTCACGCGCTGGGGCTACCGCGAGATCGTCACCTCGACGTACGAGTACGCCGACGTGCTCGCGACCGGCACCGACGCCGACGTGCAGGAGAACATGTTCAAGCTCGTGGACCGCGAGACCGGCCGCCTGCTCGCGCTCCGCGCCGACATCACGCCGCAGATCGCGCGCATCGTGGCGACGCGCCTCCGCGACGAGCCCAAGCCCATCCGGCTCGCCTACGTGACGAACATCTTCCGCTACGACGAGCCACAGGTCTCGCACTACCGCGAGTTCTACCAGGCGGGCGTCGAGCTGATCGGGCTCGAGAAGCCGGAGGCGGAGGTCGAGATCCTCGCGATGGCGATCGAAGGCCTCACGGCACTCGGCCTCGCGCGCTTCCAGCTCGTGCTGGGCCACCCCGACTTCTTCCGCGGCCTCTGCGAGGAGCTCGCCGCCGAGCCCGCGCGCGTGCGCGAGCTGCGCGCCGCGCTCGGCCGCAAGGACGCCGCGGCGCTGGCGGGCCTGGTGCGGCAGCTCGCCCCGCCGGCGCCCTTGGGCGAAGCGCTGGCCGCGCTGCCCACGCTCTTCGGCGGCGAGGCGGTGCTCGAGCGCGCCGCGGGCATCGCGCACAACAAGCGCTCGGCGCGGGCGGTCGCGAACCTCGCGGAGGTCTACCGCCTGCTCAAGATCTACGGGCTCGCCGACGCCGTGACGCTCGACCTCGGCGAGGTGCGCGGCTTCGACTACTACTCGGGAACCTATTTCGAGGCGTACGTGTCGGGGTTCGGCGCCGCCGTGGCGGGCGGCGGACGGTACGATCAGATGCTGGCGCGCTTCGGTTACGACTGCGCGGCGGTCGGCTTCGCCTTCGACGTCGCACGCGTCCTCTCCGTCATGGAGGCCCAGGGCGTCGCCGTCGCGCTGGCCGGGCCCGACTTCTTCATCATCGACTTCACGCCGGACAAGACCGCGGCGCTCTCGCTCGCCCGGCGGTTGCGGGACCTCGGCGCCTCGGTCGCTCGCGACATCATCAGCCGCGGGCTCGAGGAGTCGCTTGCCTACGCGCGCGCCCAACGGGTGCGCCACGTGCTCGTCGTGGGGAGCCCGAGGACGACCGCCGACCGGCTCCTCGCGATCGACCTCGCGGACGGATCGGAGCGCACGCTCGCGGTCGCCGACCTCCTGGCCGACCCTGCGCGCTCTTTCGGAGGTGTGGGCCATGCCTAACATCGTCGTCGTCGGTACGCAGTGGGGTGACGAGGGCAAGGGAAAGGTGGTCGACATCCTCGCGCCGCACGTGAATGTCGTGGCGCGGTTTGCGGGGGGCAACAACGCGGGCCACACGGTGGTCGTCGGGCGCGAGAAGTACGTCCTGCACACCATCCCCTCGGGCATCCTCCACCCCGGCTGCCGGTGCGTCATCGGCTGCGGCGTCGTCGTGGACCCCGGCTCGCTCATCGAGGAGATGGAGTCGCTCGTCCAGCGCGGTGTCACGCTCGACGGCAACCTCTTCATCTCGAAGAACGCGCACCTCATCATGCCCTACCACCCGGCGCTCGACCGCGCCTCGGAGGCGAAACTCGGCAAGCGCCGGATCGGCACGACCGGCAAAGGCGTGGGGCCGGCCTACGTGGACAAGGCGGCTCGCGTCGGCATCCGCATGGCCGATCTCCTCAACGAGCGACTCTTCCGCGAGAAGCTCGAGCTGAACGTCGCCCAGAAGAACCGGCTGCTGCGCGAGATCTACGACGCCCAGACCTTCTCCGTGGAGGAGATCCTCAACCAGTACCTCCGCTATGCAGGCTGGCTCGCGCCGTACATCACCGACACCGCGCTCCTCCTCTCGCGCTGGATCGAGAACGGCTATAGCGTGCTCTTCGAGGGCGCGCAGGCCACGATGCTCGACGTCGACCACGGGACCTACCCGTACATCACCTCGTCCTCGACGACGGCGGGTGGGGCGTCGACCGGCACCGGCGTCCCGCCCACGCGGATCCACGGCGTGCTCGGCGTCTCGAAGGCCTACACGACCCGCGTCGGCGGCGGGCCGTTCCCGTCCGAGATGTCGGGCGCGATCGCCGAGGAAATCCGGGCGCGCGGCCACGAGTACGGCGCCACGACGGGCCGGCCACGGCGCTGCGGCTGGTTCGACGCCATCGTCGGGCGCTACGCCGTACGCATCAACGGCCTCGACACCGTCGCGTTGACCAAGCTCGACGTGCTCGATCAATGCGAGACCGTGAAGATCTGCATCGGCTACCGCTACCGCGGCGAGGTGCTCACGGAGTTCCCCGAGGACGAGAACGTCGTGGCCGAGGCCGAGCCCGTCTACGAGGAGATCGAAGGCTGGCGTGCGCCGACCGGCGGCGCCAAGAACGAGGCCGATCTGCCGGCCAAGGCGCGCCGCTACCTCGAACGACTCGAGGAGCTGGTCGCCGCGCCCTTCTGCCTCATCTCGACGGGCCCGCAGCGCGACGAGACGATCCTGTGCGAGGACTCGCCGCTGCTCCGCTGGTTCCCGTCGGTGCGCTCGAGCCTACTCTAGCGCGCGGATATCAGAACCAGCTCGCTTTGTCCACGACGTTGCGAAGCGTTTGGCCGGCCAGGAAGCGCCGGCAGTTGTCGAGCAGGATCTCGAAGCGCCGGTCGTCCAGATGGGGCCCGTGGCCGGCGGTGTGCGGCGTGATGAGGACGCCCGACATCGCCCACAGCGGGTGGTCGGCCGGCAGGGGCTCCTGCTCGAAGACGTCGAGCCCGGCACCCGCGATCTCGCCGGCCCGGAGCGCCTCGACGAGGTCGTCGAGGCGCGTTGTCCTGCCGCGCCCGATGTTGATGAAGAACGCGGTACGCTTCATCCGCTGAAAGCGCGCCCGGCTCATGAAGCCCTCCGTGGCGGGCGTGTGCGGCACGGTGAGGATGACGAAGTCCGCCAGCGGCAGGAGCGAGTCGAGCGCGTCGGGCCCGTCGAGCTTCAGGACACCCGGCGGCGCCTCTCGGCGACGCGCGTCCACCCCGATCACGTGCACGCCAGGCCGCCGCGAGCCGCGCCGCCTCCGCGCCGATCCCGCCGACGCCGACGATCAGTGCCGTGGTCTCGGGCAGGTGGATCACACCGGTGTCGAGCGGCTCCGGGCGCCACTCCCGCCGGACCTGTCGCGGGATGTAGTGGTGGAGCCCCCGGGCGAACGCCAGGACAAACGCCATGATGTGGGCGCCGATGTGATCGTTGTAGATCTCGCGGAAGTTGGTCACGACCACGGGATGTGCGATCAGCGCCGGCGTGTAATAACCGGCGGGCGGCGCCGCCTGCGGCGCTTGAAGCCAGCGGAGCCGCCGGGCCTTGCCGAGCACCGCGTCCGGCATCGTGCCGAACGCGGCGTCGGCGTCGCCGACGGCCCGTGCGCCGCCAGTCTCGGTCTCGGCGAGCACGACGGTCAGCTGCGGCAGCTCGGCCGCGAGCCGGGAGGCCCACGCGCGCGTCGTCGGCGTCTGGGGCGGCAGCATGAGGAGCGTCGTGGGCGGCATGGGGTTGGCCCTCCGTGGCGCTCGATTGTCGCACGGGCGGCGCTCGGCGCCCGGCCGCCGTCAACCCTTCAGCCCGCTCATGACGACGGCGCGGACGATCCATTTCTGGCAGACGAGGAAGACGACGAGGATGGGCACGGTGCTCAGGACGGCGGCCGCCGTCACCAGGTTGTACTCGATGAAGTACATGTTGGTGAAGCTGACGAGGCCGAGCGTCACGACCTTCATCGTCGGCGAGTTCACCACCACCAGGGGCCAGAAGAGCTCGTTCCACGTCCACATGAACTTGACGATCACGAGCGTCGCCAACGCCGGCTTCACCGAGGGCAGGACCACGCACCAGAAGATCCCGAGCTCGCCGGCCCCGTCGATGCGCGCCGCGTCGATGTAATCGGTCGGGACGACCTCGATGCTCTGGCGCATGAGGAACACGCCGAACACGCTGACGAGGTCCGGCGCCAGGATGCCGGCGTAGGTGTCGACGAGCCCCAGGCGATTGACCCAGAGGTAGAGCGGCACGACGACGGACTGGAACGGCACCATGAGGATGCCGACGATCGCAAAGAAGCAGAGTCCGTGGCCCGGGAAGCGGAACTTGGCGAACCCGTAGCCCGCCAGGGACGACACCACGACGCTCGAGAACGCCGAGATGGAGGCGATCAGCGCGCTGTTGGCCAGGAACCGCCCGAACGGCTGGCGCTGGAAGACCTCTCGGTAGTTGTCGAGGTTCGCCCAGCGATCGGGGAAGACCTGGAGCGGCACGCGCTGGATCTCGGGGACCGTCTTGAGCGAGGTGACCGCCATCCAGAAGAACGGGAAGAAAACGCAGAGCGCGCCCGCGGCCACGAGCGTGCCGACCACCCAGTGCCGACGCGCGGTCTTCAATACTCGACTTGCCGGCGGAACAACCGCCACTGGAGCAGCGTGATCAGCAGGAGCGAGACGAAGACGAAGACCGCCATGACCGAGGCCTCGCCCAGCCGGAAGTACTTGAAGGCGGTGTCATAGAGCAACATGATCACCGTCTGACTTGCCCCCGCCGGCCCGCCCTGCGTGGTCGCGTAGACCGTATCGAAGACTTTGAAGTTGAAGATCATCTCGAGGATGCCGACCATCACGATCTGGGGATTGAGCAGCGGCAGGGTCACGTGGCGCAGCGCCCGCGCCGCGCCCGCCCCGTCGATCGCCGCCGCCTCGTAATACTCCCCGGGAATCGCCTGGAGCGCGGCGAGGAAGATGATGGTGTCGAAGCCGAGCCGCAGCCAGACGTTGACGACGGCGAGCGAGGGCCGAACCATGTCGAGGCTCTGCAGCCACTTCTGCGGCGGCAGTCCCAGCCGGCCCAGCAGGTGGTTGAGCAGCCCGTAGACCGGGTCGTACATCCATTGCCAGATCAGCGCTGCGGCGACGAGGGAGACGGAGAACGGCAGGAAGTACATCGCCGTCCACGCGCTCCGCCAGCGCAGGCTCGCGAGCCGGTGCAGCCCGAGCGCGAGGGCGAGTGCCAGGATCACCGTGGTGGGGACCGACATGACGACCAGCCCGAGCGTGTTGTTCACGGCCTGCCAGAAGCTCGAGTCGCCGAGGACCTTCTCGTACAGCCGCAGCCCGACGAACCGGCTGTCACCGCCGGGAACCGTCCGGTAGAAGGACCCGATCACCGACTCGACGAGCGGCACGAGGAAGACGAGGGCGAAATACACGAGGGCCGGGAGGACGAAAAGGAATCCCGCCCGCCGCTGCCGCTGGAAGTGGGTCACCTAGTCCTTCAGGATTCTGTCCATCCTGGCGGCGGCCTCGTCGAGAAGCGGCTTCGGCTGGCCCTTACCGTAGAGTGCCGCGACCACCGCCTCGCCGAACGCCGTCGCCAGCTCGTTGGACTTCGGATGGTAGTACTCGGGCGGCACCGGCTGCTTCAGCATGTCCTGCGTCGACTGGTAGTCGGGCCGCGCCTTGACGTAGGCGGACTCGAGGTTGGCGGTCCAGACCGGCAGGATGCCCTGCGCCTGGTGCTGCTCGAGATCGTCCTTTGCGGTGCTGATGAAGCGCAGGAACTCCCACGCGGCCTGCTTGTTCGGGCTGTTCTTGTAGACGAGGTTCGTCCACGGGAAGAGGTTGCCCGCGCCGGGGCAGGCCTTGCCGCAGGGCAGCGCCACGACCCTGAACGTGACATCGGGAGCGTTCTTCTTCACCCAGCCGAAAAACCAGGACTCGCGGAAGATCGTCGCCGCGCGCTTCTGCCCGAACGCGTCCTCGGGCGTGGGGAACGCGAGGCTCGCCACCTTGTGCTTCTGCACGAGGTCCGTGTAGAACGCGAGTGCCGCCACCATCTCGGCGCCGTTCGCGAAGCCCGTGGCCTGCTCGAGGTTCGCCGACAGCATCCGGG
>Ga0137396_10002224_pt1 | contig 10555 bp, 7 predicted proteins | sample czc16metaG_FD_108284 | JGI IMG/M metagenome (GOLD analysis project Ga0137396, IMG submission 108284) | Vadose zone soil microbial communities from Angelo Coast Range Reserve, California, USA - czcobulk3.16 metaG | ecosystem: Environmental > Terrestrial > Soil > Vadose zone | place: USA... | reverse complement strand
GGTTTCGAGGCGCCGCAGGCCCGACGAGGAGACGAGGATCGGCGCGTTGTGGCCGGCATTGCAGTAGGTGAACCGGCCATTCGGTGAAATCATTCCGTAGAAGGTCGTCAGGAAGCGCGCTTCGATCGCGCGGCGAAACAGCCCGTGATTGAGGCGCGTGATGAGCGATGCGGCGCTCGCCTGATACGTCGCCTCCGCACTGAACATGCCGAGCACCGCCGCCGCCAGCAGCGCGGCCGGCGATCCCTTCCCCGCCACGTCGCCGACAATGAAGCCGAACTCACCGCTGGGGAGATCGACGTAGTCGTAGAAATCGCCGCCGACGGCACGGCACGCAATCGACGCCGCCGCCGTCGAAAAGAACGCGCCGTCGCGATTGGGCGGCGGCAGCAGCGCTTGTTGAATCGCCGCCGCGACTTTCAGCTCCTGTTCGAATTTCGCCTTGTCGAGCGCTTCGCGATAGAGCCGCGCGTTTTCGATCGCCAGCGCCGCTTCCGCCGACAGCGTGTCGAGCGCCGACTGCGCGGCCGACGACTTCAGCGCGCCGCGCTCGCGGCTGTCGAGATACAGCACGCCGATGATCTCCTCGGCACCGCGCTGTTCGGCCCGCTCGACGTAGCGCACGAGGCGCAGCGGCGTGCACAGCACATGGCGGATGCCGAGGGCGACCGTGCCGGTGTGCAGCTGCGCCATCTCGCCGTCCAGCAGATCCTCGACGATGCTCTGCCGGCCAGTCGCGAAGACGGTTTCCGGAATCTTGCGGCTCGTCTCGAACGTCCGCCCGGGCAGCGTCACCTTGCCGCGCGCGCGCGCCATCTTGAATTCGAGCTGCTTCTCACGGTTCGCCATCATGATGAAGCCGCGCTCCGCGCCGGTCACCTCGATGGCGGAGTCCAGCACCAGCGCGAGGACTTCGTCGAGGACGCGTCCCGATCCGAGCGCGCGCAGCCCCTCGAGCAGCGCCGCCATCTGGCGCAGCTCGGTCGCCGCCGACACGGCGCTCTTCTCGACCGACGGCGCTTCATCGTCGACGAAGAACACGATCTCGGTGTCGCCCGCCTGGCCGAAGCGAATCTGATCGCCGTGCGCCAGCACCTTCTCGGTCATCCGCTCGCCGTTGACGAAGGTTCCGAACCGCGACTGCTTGTCGCGAATGATGCACGTCCCGGTCTCGAGGGAGATTTCCGCGTGGACGCGCGAGATGTCGGCGCCGGGCAGCCGCAGATCCGTCTCGCTGCGCCGCCCGATGGTGAAGAGCGGCTTGTCGATCGGCACGATGCGCCGGCCGAGCGCATCGGTGACCACGAGCCGGGGAGCGGCAATCTCCGTCATACGGGAAGCGCGGGCATTATATATTTGTCCGCGGGAGAACCATGAAGTCGCCGAAGACCGACCTTCTGCAGGGCACGCTCGATTTGTTGATTCTGCGCACGCTGGCGTCGGGCGACATGCACGGCTGGGGCATCTCGCAACGCCCTGCAGCAGCTGTCGCGGGACGTCCTGCAGGTCACTCAGGGATCGCTCTATCCCGCGCTGTACCGGCTCGAATCGTCTCGTCGAGCTGCGGCAACAGGCGCCGCGCCTCGGCATCGACAGCGCAGGTCTCTCGGTGAAAGAAATCGCGGACTATCGGGCGCAAACGCACTCGCTCGACGCCCTCGTCGAGTATCACCAGATGGCATTCCCCTGTCTCGGTCCCGCCTCGCGCGCCGCTGCGATCGATCCGATGCGCGCGCTGCGCGCGGACTAACGGGTCGGCTTCTCCCGTGCCCCGATTCAAGCTGACGATTGAGTACGCGGGCACGCGCTACAGTGGCTGGCAGATCCAGAAGAACGCGAAGACGATTCAGGGCGAGATCGATCGTGCCGTTCGGACCATCACCGGCCGGAAGGATTTCGAGCTGTACGGGTCGGGTCGCACCGACGCGGGCGTGCACGCGGCTGGACAAGTCGCGCATCTCGACGTCAGCACGAATCTGCCAGCGGAATCACTGCGCCGCAGGCTCAACGACGAGCTGCCGGCCGACATCAACATCCTCGCGGCGGAGCAGGTGCCGCATCGTTTCCACGCGCGTCACGACGCCGTGGGCCGCCGCTACGTGTATCAGATCGCGCGCCGCCGGACGGCGTTTTCGAAGACGTTCGTCTGGTGGGTCAAAGAGCCGCTCGACGTCGAGCGCATGCGCGCAGCCGCCGGCGCCTTCGTCGGGATGAAGGATTTCAAGTCGTTCGCGGAGTCCGACGGACGAGACGCAGACGATCGGTCACCATCGACGCTCGTGCTCGTCGATCGCCTCGACATGGTCGAAGAGGGCGCGCTCGTGCTCGTCGCCATCGAGGGCTCGCACTTCCTCTGGAAGATGGTCCGCCGCATCGTCGGCGTGCTGGTGGAGATCGGCCGCGGCGGTCTCGACGCCGGCAGCGCCGGTCAACTGATGCGCGACGACTCGTCCGCCCCGGCGAAGCTGACCGCGCCGCCTTCGGGCCTGTTTCTCGACCGCGTGTACTACAAGAACGACCGGCGCGACGCGTCCGTTCGCGCAATCACGCCGGTTGATTGAAGACCGCGTTACGGGCGCCGCAGCGGCGTCCACGCGCCGGTGAATCGGACGCCGAGGATCAGGCGGACGACCTCCGCGTAACTCGCCGCCCCCGACTCCACGCGATTGGCTTTCAGGTACGAGTCGTACACTTTCCAGCCGACGGCAGAAACGCGCGGACTGACGTTGCGCGCAAACCGATCGCGGATCGCCTGCAGGTCTTCGCGAGGCCCGGGCCCCAGTCTCGCCATCAGCGCGGCGCGATCGCGTTGGCTGATGGAGGGTAAGACCTCCTGATAGAGCGATAGCCACGCACTGTAGCGATGCGGCGGCGTCGCGCGGACGCAGGCGATCCACGCCACGAAGTTCGCCTCGCCCTCGTCGGCGATGCCGGCCAGGTGGCTCCACTCGTGCGCCAGTACCATCGGCCGTTCGAACGGCAGCACGTCGCTCGCGACGAGCGTCTCGAGAAAGAACGGATCGGTCATCCCGCTGACGGCCGCGCGCCGGAAATACCAGTCGAGGAGTGAATGCTTCGGACGCCCGGCGACGACGGCGCGTTCCCCGCCGGTATCGCGGACGGCGCCGTCGAACGCGTCCGCAAGCTCGCGATCGATCGTGTCGGCGGACACCCAGCCGCGCTCATGAGCGGACAGATGCAGATCGTTCATCTGCTCGACCGCCTGGCCACCGAGGGCGGCCGCAGATTCGCTCGTCACCCTGTCGCCGCTGAACTCCAGTTTGTCGACGAGACGGACGCGCCGGTAGTTGAATCCCCACGTGACGAGGAACACGAGGTATGCGGCGGCGGACCAGGCCAGCGTTCGAAGCGTGATCCGCGCGACGCTCCGCCACCACGCGCCGCGGGACGCGCGCAGATCGCGCCCGGCGAGAATGAGCCAGCCGGCGAGAATCAGCAGGATCAGCGGATCGACGAGGGCGATCGGCACCAGATTCGACGCGGACGTCAGGACTGGCTGCAGCGCGGCGTACACGCCGTTTGAGTAGACCCGCTCGACCAGGCGCGGCGACATCGGGGCGACCGCGCAAACGATTGCCAGTGCGGTCAGCCCAGCCGTTGACTTCACAGAAATGCGCTCGCCCATGTCGGCACCGGTCACGGAACGGGTTACAATTGCTCCAAGCGTCTGATTCAGCTGTATTTAGGCTGAGTTTGAGCCGCCCACGACTCCCTCCCCCGGGTCTGGCGCTGTAATGCTGCGTGGCTAGTCGTTGTCCTGTGTTACGATGGATAAACGACGTCAAAGACCGTTAGTGTCATATAGAGTCAAGTCTAAGCACTCTGGCGTTTGACTGGCTATCGACCGATAAATCAAGAGATTCGTATGAATGTCATTCGCTGGGTCACCGCCTCAACCTTGATTCTCTCGGGCGCGCTGCAGGCGACCGCGCAGCAGCAGGCCGCGTCGCAGATACCGGGCAGCGGCGGTCTCGTCGCGCGCGTCGGCAGCTCGCGCGCGTTGCCCGCCCTGCGTACCGATGCCGTCGGGATGATTCAAGGCAACGCCCTCAACTCGACCAACGGACAGCTGGCCAATCAGGCCGTCCGTCTTCGCGACGCGCGGTTCGGACGCATCATCGGCGCTCAGTTGACCGATCAGTCCGGGATCTTCACGTTCAAAGCTCTCGACCCCGGCAGTTATATCGTCGAGATGATGGCCCACGATCAAACGATTCTCGCGGCAAGCCAGGTTCTGAACATCAACGCGGGCGAAGCGGTGTCGGCTGTCGTCAAACTGCCGTTCCGCATCCCGCCGTTCGCAGGCATTCTCGGTAACATCACGCCGACGACCGCGGCTGCCGTCACGACGGAAGCGGCCGCGTCGAGCGTGTTGGCTGTCACCATTGCCGGTGAACCCACCTGTCCGCACTAGGGTAATGCCCGATTCCTCGTCGACGACTGCTCGTGCCAGCGCGGCGCCGCCAACGCCGAGCGGGAGTACCTCTGCGCCGCCGCCGCTGATGTACAGCCCGGACACGGACGTCCATATTCTGGATCGCCTGGCGGTCCTCTACCGGTATCGCCGCATTGCGATCGCCGTCTTCGTACTGACGACGGCCGCGATGATGATTCAAGGCTATACGACCGAGAAAATCTTTCGCGCGCAGGCTCGGCTGCTCATCGAAGACGAGCGGTCGACGGCGGTACCCGGCGTGTCGCCCGAGAATTTCTACGAAGATCCCGACCTGTACTACAAGACCCAGTACCGGATTCTGAAAGGGCGAGACCTGACGCGTCGCGTCGTGCGCCGGCTGAATCTCGGAAGCGTTCCCGAATTCAACGGGACGGCGGTGCCGCCGTCGACCCCCTCGACGATGCTCCGGGATTTCCAGCAGCGTGTCGTTCGCCTGATCAAGCCGTCAACGGCTGCGGAGACACAGGAGGCGCCGAAAGTCGACGAGACGCCGGACGAGTCGTCGCTGGTCAACGCCTTCATCGGGCACGTCAATGTCGACCCGGTCACGGGCAGCAAGCTCGTGGACGTCACGTTCGACTCGATGGATCCGAAGTTCGCGCAGCTCGCGGCAAACACGCTCGTCGACGAATACGTCGAGCAGAACCTCGCGCTGAAGCAGCAGTCGACGCAGAACATGATCGACTGGCTCGACAAAGAGCTTGAACGGCAGCAGCAGAAGACCGAGGAAAGCGAGCGGGCGCTCGCGGACTATCGCGAGCGTCAGAACGCGCTGTCGCTCGACGAACGGCAGAACATCGTCGTCGTGCGTCTCAACAAGCTGAACGACGACGTCATGATGGCGCGATCGAGGAAGGCGCAGAAGCAGGCGGTGTACGACCAGCTTCGCTCGCTGAACGCAAGCCAGCACCTCGACACCATTCCGGTCATCGCGCAGAACCCCGACGTGGGGCTCGCGAAGGCCAAGCTGACGGCCGCGCAGACCGACCGCGCACGGACGGCCGAGCGCTACGGCGAAAAGCACCCGAACATCCAGAAGGTGAACGCCGACGTCGCCGAAGCGCAGCGGCAGTACGACCTCGCCGTCAACCGCGCAGCGTCCGCGATCAAGAACGAGTTCGAAACCGCGCAGCTCGAGGAGCAGGCGTACTCGCGCGGCCTCGACTCCGCGAAGGCGGATGCCCAGGACCTGAGCAAGAAGAGCGTCGACTACAACGTGATGGAGCGCGACGCGAAAACGAACCGCCAGATCTTCGAAGCGCTGATGACGCGCGAGAAGGAACTGCGCGTCTCGAGCAACAGCCGGCAGAACAACGTGCGCGTCGTCGATCACGCGGAGGTGCCGAGCGGCCCGCTCGCACCGACCGGCCGGCGCACCTGGCTGCTTTCGCTCGCCGTCGGGCTGGTGCTGGCTGTCGGCGTCGCGTACGGCCTCGACTACATGAACGACACGATCAAGACGCCGGAAGACGTGGCGCGGCGTCTCAAGCTGCCCTTCCTGGGGCTCGTGCCGTCGGTCCGTGGCGACAAGCACCCGGTGCTGGCGTCGTCGCATGTCCCGCACGACTTCGGCGAATCGTTCCGCGCGCTGCGGACCTCGCTGCTGTCGAAGTATCCGGGCGAGGGCACGAAGATCCTCGTCGTCACCAGCGCGCAGCCGCTCGAAGGCAAGACCACGACGGCGGCGAACATCGCGATGGCGCTCGCGTACGGCGGCTCGCGCGTGCTGCTCATCGACGCCGACATGCGCCGTCCCGGCCTGCACCGTCCGCTCCGGCTGACCAACGAGCGGGGCTTGTCACAGGTGCTCATCGGTCAGGCGCGCGTGCGCGACGTCATTCAGCGCACGGTGGATCCAAACCTGCTGGCGATTACCGCCGGCCGGACGCCGCCCAATCCGTCGGAGCTCCTCGCGTCCGAACGGATGAAGACGCTGCTCACGAATCTGTCGCACGGACCCTTCGACTGGATCATCATCGACACGCCGCCGGTCCTCGCGGTGACCGACGCGGTCATCCTCGCACCGGCGGTCTCCGGCGTGACGTTCGTCATCGGCGCCGAGATGACACGACGCCGTCTGGCCGAGCGCGCCATCGAGACCATTCTGCAGACGCGGCCGAAGTACACAGCCGTCGTGCTGAACAAGGTCGATTTCGCGCGCAACAAGTACTACTATTCGCGCTACTACGGCCACCAGTACAAAAACTACTACGCCGAAGCGACGGTCTGACGCCGTTCGACACGCTCACGGTGCCCCCAGCTCGCCGAAAGGCGGCCGTCTCGCTGCCTACGTCCTGCTGCTGACGGCCGGCTGGGTGCTGTTCGCGTTCGCGGGCACGTATCGCTGGACCACCGTGCCGCTGGCGATCGGCGTGGCCGTCCTCCTGCTGTTGGCGCCGCCGCGCGTGGCGCGACGCGGCACTCGCCTCACTGACCTCGCGCTCATCACGACCGTCGCCGCCATCGCCGTTCAACTCATCCCGCTGCCACTCCATCTTCGGCTCGCGATCGCGCCTTCGTCGATCGCCTACGAGCAGATCGCCCGCGTCGCGGCGGGCGGCGGCACACCGGAGCCCGCGGGCCCGATTACCGTCAACGTCGACGCAACCGCATTTGCCCTGTTCATCACGATCGTCACGCTCGCGCTGTTCTGGTGTGCGCGGACCGCGTTTCGCCGCGGCGGCGTCCGGACGACGATCCGGGGGATCGCAGTCATGGGCGTCGTGCTCGCCCCGCTCGCCGTCATCCAGCATACGACCGCCCCGCACCTGTTCTACTGGCGCTGGCGATCCCACATCGGCAACGCGCTGGTGTACACGCCGTTCATGAATCGAAACGATTTCGCGAGCTGGCTCGTCATGGCCATTCCGCCGACGGCCGGATATGCCATCGCGCACATTCAGTCGCGGCGGCGGACTGGCGAGCCCTTCGATCCCGAATCGGCACTCGACGACAAAGGGCTCCTGCTCGGAACGGCGCTGCTGGTGATGATGGCCGGCCTGCTCGCATCGGCGTCGCGCTCGGGCGTGGCTGGCGCCGCCGCCGCGTTGATGCTGTTCGTCCTGTTGTCACGCGGCAGGATGAGCCGCCGGTGGATTGTCTGGATGCTCGTCGGCACCGCGGCCATGGTGGCGCTCGCGGCGGTCTACGCAGCAAATCTCGGCGCGCTCACGGTGCGGTTCGCGGGCGTCATGAGCGAAGGCCTGACCGGAAGAGTCGCCATATGGCGGCAGACATGGCCGATGGTGCGCGATTTCTGGCCGGTGGGATCGGGCGTCGGCTCGTACGAGCAGGTCATGGTCCTCTATCAGACCACGACCTCGCGTCTGTTCTACATCAGCCACGCGGACAACGAATATCTGCAGATCCTCGCCGAAGGCGGCGCGCTCGTCGGCGTGCCGGTTGCGCTCGCGCTCGTCGCGTTCATCGTCACGATCGTCAGGCGTCTGCGCGCGGATCGCACGCCGCTTTTCTGGATTCGCGCAGGTGCGGCAAGTGGCATGGTTGCGGCGGCCGTTCAGAATCTCTTCGAGATGACGCTCCGCGTGCCGGCCAACGCGGTGCTGCTCGCCATTCTGGCCGCGATCGCCACGCACGAGAGCAGCAGCGAACCGCGGCAGTCCGCAGAGATGATGACCGGACATCCGGTGCCGGCGGACCCTCGTCGCGCCGGCGAGAAGTCGAATCCACAAGGCCGCCGCGACCAGACCTCGATCTGATCGTACCGTCTCGACCGGCGCGAGGACGCGTCGACGTCGCGACGGAACACGCCGCCGATACCGTCCATCGCCGCCCTCCGCGAGTTGCGCACGCAGTGCGCGCAGGACCGCGGCTCTACGACGACGCTGTCGCGGCATCGTTTGCCACCAGCAGCCCTTTGTCGATCAGTTGAGACGTCAGCCGCACGAGATCCTCTTCGAGCGTCTGCGCCGGCGCGTCGAATTCGTCGCGCAGCCGCTCCAGCACGACGTCGAGCTGTCCGTGCTGCTCGACGAGCTGCCACATCCGCGTGCCGACGTGATCGAGGCCGAAGTAGATGCCTGTCACGAGATTCAGAATGACGGCTTCGCCGTCCAGCTCTCGAAACACGACGTCGTTGCTGACACGGAGGACGGTGTGGAGCGACACGTTTGGCATTTGTCGATCCTGCGCGCGCGGCGGGGAACGCGCGAGCACGTCATTGTACCTGATGTTTTCTCAGGGTCGTGTCGCCGAGGACGACACGCGCGATGGCGTGCGCGCTCGCCATCGGTGCGATTGTGCGGCTCGCGGCGCTGCCGATTGCCGGCACCACCGATGTCGGCTGTCAGGCGAGCGCGGCGCGAAAGAGCACGCGGCGTGCCGGCGGGTGTTTCAGAAGCGCGACGATGAAGTCGCGATGGCGGTTGAAGGCCGCGGTGCGGCGCACGAGCGGCATCAGACCGTCGGTGCGCGCGAGCGCGAAGAGGCCGTCGATGTCCTCGTCGCTGAGGCGCTGCGCGATGCGGCGCAGGACGAGCTGCCAGCGCAGCTCCGATCCGAGGCGCTTGCGCCATAGCGCCTGGTACTCGCCGAGCGCAGCGGCCGACGTGTCTCCGCGACCAAGCGCACCAGCCAGCGTGTCGCAGGCGAGACTTGCGCTGAGCAGACTGTAGTAGATGCCGCCGCCGGTCGTCGGCTTGACGATGCCGGCCGCGTCGCCGAGCACCACGACACGATCGCCAAACGTGCGCTCGATGGGGCCGAGCGGCAGAATTTTCTGCCGCGGCTGGCATGCCGCCGTACGCTCGACCCCCCAACGCGCACCGATGTCGTCGAGCATGCGATCGAAATGGCGACCGGCGTGCTGCGCGCACATGACGCCGATGCGCACGTACGGACGCTCGCGCTGCACCGGCACGGCCCACGCGAAGCCGCGCGGCGCCACGCGCTCGCCGAAATGCACTTCGACGTCACCGAGCCGGCTCGCCGGCAGCTCGGCCTGCGCTGAATGCAGCAGCAGACGCGGCATCCCCAGCCGCAGCTTGCGCTGAACGGCGTAGCTCGCGCCGCAGGCCAGCACGCAGACGCGCGCATGAACCGACGTGCTCGGCGTCGTGACGCGCACGCCGCCGCCGTCGACGGCGACATTCGTCACGCGCTCGCCGTACAACAGCTCCGCGCCGGCGAGCGCCGCACGCTCCGCCAGCCGGCGATCGAACTGCGCGCGATCGATCACCACGGCTTCGACCGTCGGCGTCGCGTACTCGATCGTGTTGCCGGACGGCGCGTGAAACTGGACGGTTCGGAGCTGATTGAGGACGCTGTCGTCGGGGAGCCCGAACTCCTCGAACGCGTCGGCGGCGAGGACACCGGTGCAGTGCACCGGCTGGCCGCTGGTGGGATGTTCTTCGAAGAGCGCGACGCGGAAGCCGGCGCGAGCCAGCTTCCAGCCGGCGTAAAGCCCCGCGGGGCCGCCGCCGACGATGACTGCGTCGTGCACGCGCCGATTATACGGGTTTCTTACGCGCGACGAACCAGATCTGGGTGGCGAGACTCGGTCCGAGCCGCGGCAGCGGCGACGCGACGATTTCATCGATCGCGAAACGCCGCGTCAGACGATCGCGCAGCACGCGCCAGTTGAAGCCTTTGTGATCGTGAAACGGCATCTCGCCGTCGGCGTTGTAAATCGGTCGTTGGATGTGCGGCGCCGATCCGGCGAAGACGCTCGCGACGTACTCGCCAATGGTGTACGGATTGGCGCCGCGATAGTCGCCCACGCCGCGCCACGCGGCCGCGCGGCGGACGAGTTGCTTCAGCAGGAGCGGCACCCCCGTCTCCACCGGAACGCTCACGATCAGCGTTCCATCGTCTCGCAGGACGCGCCATAGCCGATCGATCACGCTGTCGACGGCGACCACGTGCTCGAGGACCTCCATGCACACGACCCCGTCGTACTGCCGGCGATGCTCGTCGCCGTCGAGCGCGGCAATCGCGTCGAAGCGTACGCCGGGCAGATGCAGGCGCGCCCGGCAATCGTTCACCTGGAACGGGTCGAGCTCGGCGCCGACGGCAGAAGACGGACGATCGGCGGTTGCCCACAGCAGGGCGAGAAAGGTG
>Ga0137396_10002223_pt1 | contig 10556 bp, 9 predicted proteins | sample czc16metaG_FD_108284 | JGI IMG/M metagenome (GOLD analysis project Ga0137396, IMG submission 108284) | Vadose zone soil microbial communities from Angelo Coast Range Reserve, California, USA - czcobulk3.16 metaG | ecosystem: Environmental > Terrestrial > Soil > Vadose zone | place: USA... | reverse complement strand
GCGGCGAGAGTGGCAAACGTGCACAGGACAGCAATCATTGCCGACAGCATTGCGAAGACGCGGCCAGGATGGCTCTTTGATTGAGATGACATGCGAATATTCCTCCGAACTTTAATCACGTGAGATCCTGCTTTTCCAGCCTGATCGGTAGTGGGACCAGCCTTAAGCTGGTCTCGCTACTGAATACCTCATGGACAGGGAGGTACGGTAACCGGATTGGTGTCCAATGTGACTGCGCCGTTTCGTGCCAGCGCTCTGCCATTTAGAGTCGCGTTGGTGGTAAGCGTGATGGATGTGAGCGCCAGGATGCTTCCATTCAAGGTAGAGTTGGTTCCCAGAGTCGCAGAACTGCCCACCTGCCAGAAGACGTTGTGAGCCGAGGCCGAGCCAGCAAGGACAACGTTGCTGCTGCCTGCGGTGGTGAGTGTCGAAGCAATCTGGAAGATCCAGACAGCATTTGGATCGCCTCCACCGTCGAGGGTGACAGTCCCGGTTATCGCCAACGAGGTATTGGACTTATAAATCCCCGGGGCCTTGGTTGTCCCGCCTATATCTGGCGCAGCACCGGTCAAAATAGTCGGAGCAGGTGCAGTTCGTCCAGCCAGGTCGTTATACGCGACAAGCAAGTCGGCTTGGGCTTGGGCGGCGGAGGTGGTCGACGGCGGCGGAGGATCGTTCAAGTGTATCGTCCCGGTCGCCCTCCCCGGCCCGTCTGTGTGGGTTCCCCCTGTCCCCACGGCGTAAGTGTTTGTTGGAAGAAAGCCAACCACCGCAGTTCCTGGACTCACTCCCACATCTCCCGTAGCCGGCGGAGTTCCCCCAACTACGGTGCCGCCCGTATTCGTGACCGTGGAGCCAGCCAGAACTCCGTAGCCGCAGGCCGCTCCCAACGTCACGCCTCCGACGGGCGGTGGACACGGATTGAATGGGGAGGTCGTGAACGTCCACGTGAAATTGGTCGCCAGATGGTTGCCGAAGGTGTTAGCGGCACTGGTGGTAATCGTGGCGGTAAAAGTGGTCTTCACTGCAAGAGAGCTCATGGGTGTAAAGGTCGCAACCAGGCCCGCTGAATCAAGAGAAACTGTCCCAGCCACGCTCCCGCTTGGCGCGGTCAAAGTAAACGTAGCGGGGTTGATCGTCGCAGGGTTCATCGCCTTGCTGAATGTTGCTGTGATAACCGCGAGGTTGGGGCAAACGAGGGTGGAGCCGTCCGGCGGCGTTACGGAAGTCACTGTAGGCGGGGTCAAGGGGCTGCCGGGATTCCCCGGATTCTTGTCCGCGTCGCCACACCCGACCATTACGACGGCCGATAGGAACGCCGCGATCCAAATCTTGCTAACCTTCGATTTACGCATTAGCTTCTCCTCTTCACCCAGTTACAAGGCGTTCAATACTGCCAGCCGACCCAGAGATGTACGAATTTCAAGTTCGATTAGTTGCGTAGGCAAAGAGCACAGTCCATTAGCGACCCCATGCATATACCAACTGCTGAGATTTGCCGTCTGTGCTATATTGAGTACAATCGGCGTAAGGCCATGAAAACAGCTGACTGTCCTCTTTTGTACAGTTCTGGGAGAAATGTCCTTGGTAACGTGGAGTGGGCGTGGAGCGACCCTGTAGAGAGGGCATTTCCATTGGAAATTGAATATGAAAGCAAACAAGCTAGCGAAAAATCGAAAAGTCGACGGTTTCGACCCAGAAGTGTTTCTCGATACCGCAGGAGTGGCGAGAAAAGTAGCACAGTTCCGGAGAGGCGAATCAATCTACTCTCAAGGTGAGGCCGCGGATAGCGTCATGTACGTGCAGAAAGGCGGAGTGAAATTCTCCGTGGTGAATGGGTCCGGAAAAGAAGCGGTGGTCGCGATGTTTGGCCCGAGTGATTTTTTTGGTGAGGGATGCATGGCGGGCCAGACGGTTCGCATGGGGACGGCGACGGCAATTACACCAACCACGGTTCTCGTCATGGAGAAAAACGAGCTGCTACGCGTGCTCCACGCAGAGCACGAGTTATCCGACCATTTTATCCGCTACATGCTCGCGCATAACATCCAGGTCGAAGAGGATCTGATCGATCAACTGTTCAACTCGAGTGAAAAGCGCCTGGCGCGCACGCTTCTGCTTCTCGCGCGCTATGGAAAGCAAGATATGCCGGAACGCATACTGCCGAAAGTTTCCCAGGAGACGCTGGCGAGCATGATTGGAACCACGCGATCACGCGTGAATTTTTTCATGAACAAATTCAGAAAATTGGGCTTTATCGAATACAACGGCAAAATCAAGGTCAACAAATCACTGCTGACGGTTGTCTTGCACGAGTAACGCGGCAAATATTTCCTGATAACCGGGCTGCGCCCCTCTTCGGCAGAAAGCCTGATAATCGAAGCACCTCCAGGGTGAACGGTTCTTGGGTGGTTCGCGCGGTGATTCTTCCGCAAGTCATGGATTCACAGGAAAACGAGTGTCGCTGCCGAAAATAATGCCGCTTACCGAAACCGTGGCGCTGATTGAGTTGCAGTCTCTCGTGTTGGATGAGACGCGAAGTACCTTGATACCTGGACCGGCGCGCACAACGCTCCCCAGTCGAATCGCTATCGTGGGGAATTATCTTCCCAGGCGTTGTGGAATCGCGACATTCACGACTGATTTATGTGATGCCCTCCATGCGGAATACGGTTCGACGGAACTGCTGGCGCTCCCTGTTAACGACACGGAAGAGGGTTATACCTATCCCGCCCGAGTGCGGTTCGAGCTGTCCGAAGATAACGTGGCTTCCTACCGGCAGGCTGCCGACTTCCTAAATTTCAGCAATATCGACCTGGTTTGCCTGCAACACGAATATGGAATCTTTGGAGGACGCGCCGGCGGGCATATCCTGGAGCTTCTGCGGCGGCTGAGAATGCCGTTCGCAACTACGTTGCACACCGTCCTGCACGATCCAAATCGTGACCAGCGCTCGGTGATGGAGGAGATTGCGACGCTGTCAGACCGCATGATTGTCATGAGCCAGCACTCTGCGGAGATCCTGCAGGAAGTGTTCCACGTTCCAATCGACAAGATCGACCTGATTCCGCATGGCATTCCCGATTTGCCGTTTACGGATCCCAACTTCTACAAAGATGGGTTTGGAACGGAAGGAAAAGAAGTCTTGCTCACGTTTGGCTTGCTCTCGCCAAACAAGGGCATAGAAAATGTCATCCAGGCTCTGCCAAAAATCCTGGCGCGTCACAGCAACGTTATTTACATGGTTGCCGGTGCGACTCATCCGCATGTCTTGCGGCGTGAGGGCGACAAGTACCGCGTTTACTTGCAGAAACTGGCGAACGATCTCGGAGTTGAAGCCAATGTGGTCTTTCGCAATCGTTTCGTGAGCCCTCAAGAGATGGTTGAACTGATCGGCGCGGCAGATATTTACATCACGCCGTACAAGCATAAGGCGCAAGTCGTCTCCGGTACGCTTGCGTACGCCTTGAGCGCCGGCAAAGCAATCATTTCGACGCCCTACCTGCACGCAATCGAGATGTTGGATGCCGAGCGCGGCGCACTTGTTCCTTTTGATGATCCGGAAGCCATTGCCGCAAAAACCGTCGAGCTTCTGGACAACGACACCGCAACACACGCCATGCGGAAACGCGCTTATCTTTACGCGAGAGACATGGTGTGGAATCGCGTCGCGCAGAAGTATATGAAGAGTTTTGAGCGCATATACAACGAGCGCCTGCGAAATCCGCGCGCCACATTCTCGGCGGAGAACACGGAAAAGACGCTCGACCGCCTTCCCGCCATAAATTTGGACCACCTGTATCGAATGACAGACCACACCGGAATCCTCGAGCATGCAGTTTTCGTGGTCCCTAACTATCCGGAAGGTTACACGACGGATGACAACGCCCGCGCACTGATCGTAGCCATTCTTCTGGAAGAGCTCGGAGCCGGCGCACCAACAGGCTTGGACGATTTAGTTTCTCGGTATCTAGCCTTCCTGTGGTTTGCTCTTGATCCAACCACTAAACGATTCAGAAACTGCCTGAGTTACGAACGCCAATGGCACGAGTCGGAGGGCTCGGAAGACAGTCACGGGCGAGCGTTGTGGGGGCTGGGGATTGTTCTCGGCAGATCCAGTAATGCGGGATGGAGAGGAGCTGCTGGGCGCATGTTTGAACTAGCTGTTCCTGCGGCTATCGAATTTAAGAGTCCCCGCGCCTGTGCTTTCGCCTTGCTGGGGTTGCAGGAGTATCTGGACTCGTTCCCCGGGGATCGCGCTGCTCTCGGGGCGTCCGATGTCTTGGCAAGCCGATTGCTAAATTCCTAGCGCGCCAACCATTCCGATGAGTGGAATTGGTTTGAAGATGTCCTCGCGTACTCAAATGCGCGATTGCCACAGGCGCTCATTCGAGCGGGGATGCGCGCCGCGAATAATGAGATGGTCTCGGCCGGACTCGAAGCGCTGGATTGGCTGGTCACGATTCAGCGTTGCGAAGTGAAGGGTCATTTCGTGCCCATCGGGTCGCAAGGCTTCTATTCCAAGAAAACGGAAAAGGCCCGTTTTGATCAACAACCGATCGAAGCCTGTGCGGTCGTCTCTGCGTGCTTGCAGGCCTATCGTGCTACGGGGAAAAGCCGTTGGCGCAAAGAGGCGTGGTCCGCGTTCAACTGGTTTTTGGGCGACAACGATCTTCAAATCGCTCTTTACGATCCGACTACAGGCGGTTGTCGAGACGGCTTGCATCCCGACCGGGCAAACGAAAATCAGGGAGCGGAGTCCACGTTGTCCTTTTTGATGGCGCTCCTGGAAATGCGTAAGTTGGAAGATGCGGACGCTACGGGAAACAAGCTCTGACAACCAGGGATACGTGTTGGCCTGAGCAGAATTTTGAGGAATCAATTCGATGAGTGCCGTGAAAATCTCCATGAATGCAACGATGGAACAATACGAAACGCTATTTCACCGGCACCCTGCCAATCCCATCTTGACGGGAAAGGATTGGCCCTATTCCATCAACAGCGTTTTCAACGCCGGCGCGACGCTTCTGCGGGATGGTTCCACGCTGCTGCTTTGCCGCGTGGAGGATCGTCGCGGACTCTCACACCTATGCGCGGCCCGGTCGGTGAACGGTGTTGACGATTGGCAAATCGATCGTGAACCGACACTCCTACCCAATCCCGACCGGTATCCCGAGGAAATATGGGGCATTGAGGACCCACGCATTACCTACATGCCGGAACTCAAGAAATTTGCTGTGGCTTACACCTCTTATTCTCGCGGCGGGCCCGGAGTGTCTTTGGCCCTCACAGGGGATTTTCGGAGCTTCGAACGATTTGGTGTGGTCATGCCTCCAGACGACAAGGACGCCGCTCTGCTGCCTCGCAGGATCAATGGATTCTGGGCCTTGATCCATCGCCCGATGACACCCTTGGGAGCTCACGTCTGGATCTCTTACTCACCCGATTTGCGACATTGGGGAAGTCACAAGCTCATGCTGGAAGCGCGCCGTGGCGCCTGGTGGGATGCAAACAAGATTGGCATGTCGCCACCGCCGATTGAAACTTCAAGAGGCTGGCTGATGATCTATCACGGTGTGCGGCGGACGCCTTCGAGCTCCATCTATCGGTTGGGTTTAGCTCTCTTCGATCTTGAACAGCCCGACAAATGTTTGATCCGTGGGGATTCCTGGATGTTTGCGCCCGAGGCAGAATACGAGCGTCATGGCGATGTCCAAGACGTCGTATTTCCTTGCGGCTACACCGTGGCTGCGGACGGGGACACGATCAATCTCTATTACGGCGCTGCCGATTCAAGTATCGCTCTGGCGCACGGCAGCATTCGCTCTCTTCTGAGCTGGCTGGACGCCAACGGCCATTCGGAACACGGCGGCGACCGACGCCACAAATGATCCCTTGGTAGGATTGCCGCAAAATCCTCGTTTACACGCAGTTACAATTAGCTTTCCCTCCAGAAAGATGGTTTTGACGCCCTATAATCTGAAAAAGCAAAGGCCAAACCGCAAAGGTGGGTTCAGGTAGTAAGCGACCTTTTGCAGTTTTGGCCTGTGCGGGGGACCGAAGAACACCCTGCGGCGTTTCTGAAGATTGGCAGCTTGCCGGGATGAGACGAATCCCGGCAAGCTGGTAACCAACTACCGAGTGGATGCGCGCTCGGATTCGTTGTGCGGCGCGCTCTTTTGCAACGTGTTGACGAGATGACGGCCTGTTTCGGGCACGCCCATCGTTTCAAGACACATTGCTCCAATTAAGTGTCGTTTCATCGCTGACCTCCACGGTCAAAACTTCTCTTGCTGACGTTTACGGTTCAAGCGGCAGCTCTGCTTGTAGGAATGGCGCACTCCGATTGAAACTCCGTGTAGACGCGAAGGATTAAATTGGGGGGATAACGCCCACATACCGCTCTCAAACCCTGATGCAATGATGTCCTATCAGGACAAGTGTGTCTTGAAATCGCCGTTCGCTGGAGAGCCTTCCAGGCCCGGACGTAAAAGCCAAGTCTGGCCACCGGGCTTATCGCCGAGAACTTTGTTTTCACACATGTGCTGTACAGCGCAGATATCGTGACGCGAGGAACACATAGTAATGGTAACCGGGGTTCTGAACCTAGGTATCTCGGATTTGGAGGACTACTTCATGCACCATATCAATCGCTACATGGGTTCCCTGTTGTTGGCCGCGGCTATCGCCGCACCAACGGCAATCATGGCGGCCCCCAAACCTCAAGACGCCAGCGTCCAGGTTCGAGTCTATGATCGGGACCACCGTGATTATCACAACTGGAATGACCGCGAAGACCACGCCTACAGGGGTTATCTGACCGAACAGCACAGGCCGTATCGCGAGTACAACAGGCAGCACTACAGAGTGCAGAAGCACTACTGGAATTGGCGCCACAGCCATCCGGACCGCGATAACGAAGGGAGATAAAGACTAGCGCGCCGCAAGGTTGCTAGGCGTCAGCGGTGAGGAGTAAAGAAAAGAGGGCCGGCTCTGCGAGGAGAGCCGGCCCTCTCTTTTTGCGGTTTGCTTACTGGGGTAGCGCGGCAGCGACGGGTTGCAGGCTGAGGGAAACGATCTTGGTACCGATCACTTCACCTGAGACGATCAACTCGACGCGGCGATTCTGCTGACGGCCTTCGGAGGTATCGTTGGACGCGATGGGCCGAGTCTTACCGAAGCCCGTTGCGGTGGTCGAAGATTCCGGGACGCCTTGCTGGGTTAGAAAGCTGCGAACGCCTTCGGCGCGCTGCTCGGAGAGCTGCTGATTAAAAGCTTCGGTGCCGACGCTGTCGGTGTTGCCTTCAACGGCCAGCTTGAGCGACGGATAAGCAAGCACGATGCCGGAAATTTTGGCCAGCTTCTCGCGTGCCTGCGGACGGAGCGTGAACTTGCCGGAGTCGAAAAGCACGTCCGACATGTTGACGACCAGGCCGCGAGCGGTGTCGCGAGTTTCCAGGATCAAGCTGAATTGTTGGAGGAGACGCGCACGAAGCTCTTCGCGGTCGCGAACGGCTTGTTGAAGCTGCGCATCGGATGAAGCTGCGGCGGCGCGATTCCGGTCGGAATCCGCTTCAGCAGCGTGTTGTTGTCTTTCCGCATTCGCTTGGGCGCCAGCAGCCTGTTGGGCGGCGGCTTGTGCATCGCGGTTCTTGCGGTCGGCTTCGTCGCGCTGGCGAACGGCGTCAGCGGTAACGGCTTCGGCGTTGACCCGGCGCTGCGATTCCTCGCTGGCGCGAGCCTTGGCGTTAGCTTCACGTCCGGCACCCGCGGCGCGTTCAGACTCGGCGCGTTCTTCGTCGATATGCTTCACGGCGATTTCACGAGCGTCTTCCGCGGTCTGCACCACTTCGCGCGACAAGGCAGAAAGAGACTTCTTGTTTTCATGCTTGTTCGTGGCGACGGCATCGGCCTCGTTCATCTGGCCAACGGCCTTTTCGTAGCTTGCTGCGGCGTATCTTTCCGCGCCGGCAGATTGTGCTATGCGAACGGCATTGCGCGCTTCAAAAAATTCCAGCGGCAATTTGGCGTTCAGGATCACCGGATCGAACTTATAGCCGGTGGGGATGTAGCCGCCGCGATCGATCAACTCATACTTGGCGTCTACGGCCTCGGTCGCGCCGACGGTGTCCGAGCGAATGGCGTTCTCCAGCACTACGACGTTGCTGGGACGACGTACGGCATAATAAGGTTCCGCGGTGACGATCAGCGCGAAAGCCTGGAGATCCGTGGTGACGTCCAGCTTGCTGCGGTGATTATCGCCCACCAAAACTTCGCCGATGTTTACTGGCCGGCCTTCCGGCGAAATCGCCCACAATACATAGGTCAGATACTCGTTGCCAAAGCTCGTGGGCCTGTCCAATCCGGAAAATTCAACTTCGATTGTCAGCGCTCCGCGCTTGCTATTGACTTTGGCCTCGCCTGCCGCGCCAGGCATCAAATCGGTCCCTTGAAAATTGATCTTTGTGGCCCCGCTGCGGTGTCTATAGCTCACCGCCCGAGTTGTACGGCTGACTACGTTGGTGCGGTAAGTCGGTGTTGGATTGCCGGAATCTGCCGGCACTTGGGTTTGGGCCTGCGCTTGCGCCGCTGCGCCTAGCGCCATGACTACTGACAGCGTGATACCGAATGTCTTGAACATGAGTCTCCTTCTAAAAAACTACGAGACCCAAGTATCAGGCTTTATAAGAGTCAATACTGTGCGATAGTGGACGGTTTGCAAGAAAGAACGGATGCAAAGCTGGAATTACCACCGATTTTCGGGACGTGGACAGGTCGGGCTTCGCCTGCGAGGCGGGAACGCCGCGCAAACCTAAACCCTCATCTCCCTGCGTGCTTTTATTGAGCCGCTTCTCTGCTGAGCGCGTTCTGGCCCTGAACCCGGGCGCTCTTTGTATTTACATTGTTGCGATAGTCGCAGCCTTCTACGCCACAACACCAATCGACACCGGCTTCGCGGTCAGTATTCCTTCGACGATACAACCAGTGCTTGTGACTAAGGCATTTCGTGGTGTTTACGCCGGGCTCATCGACTGGGTTTGCGTGATCAGGCATTCCGATCAGCATGTAATATCCGTCGGTCGCGTCATATCGAACACTGCAGCCTTCGAAACCGCAATCGTAGGACGCAAGGTTCCCGGTATTTGACCGCGATCCACCGGCTTCGTATTTCATCAAATGATTGTCGCGCGAGCACAACGGCTTCAGGCGCCTGTCTAGAACATCTGCCAAAGACATCTTCATACAAGTTTCTCCCAACAATGCAACCGCTATTTACTCACCGTGTATGCGTCGGCGGCCGGGCGATAGTCCGAGTAAGTGAGGATCCTTTCGATGTCGAGACTCTTCAGGAATAGAATGCGGGCCGCTGCTCGAATTTCAATCCGTTTCGGCACCCAAACTGCGTCACCGATACACGTCTGCTCCAAGATGATTTGCGAGCCGCGCTCTACGCGGGCCAAGACTAATCCTATCGAAAACGACTGCGTTACCTGGCCGTCAACCTTCATCCAGCCGAAATCCCGCTTGTCGACCCAAAGCCTGCCCTCCACTCTAGAGAACATCTTGCCGTACTTGCCGTACGCGTGATAGCCCGGGTGCGGCGTGGCCTGAAGCACGTAGGCCGGCCTGCCAGCGACTATCTCTTCATCAATAAGACGGAAGTCAAACGCCTCGAGAATGTCCCGGAGGAAAGCCCTGTTTTCCTGGTCTTTGCGCAACCGCGCAGTCTGCTCGTCCGCCGTTTCATGCTTTAGCTTCTCGATGTCGTCGTCACTCTTCCTTTGTTCCTTAGCTGATGGAAGCTGTCCGTTGCGTTCCATGAGCTGCTCGACGCGAGCGCCATTGACAACAATCATTTGGATGACGTCGACATTTTTCGATTTCACCTGTCCCTGCGAATTCAAGCGACGATCCGCAGCGCGCTCCACATAGGTGTAGTGGTCACGCGCCTGCCAACTGCGCTCGGTGGCCACGACCGAAGGGCTCACGATTTGACGAGCGTCTGCGACGCTTGCATTCTTCTGAGGCGTGTCCGGGCCGCTGCTTTGACCGAAGAGCACGGTTGAAGCCACGACCATCACTAAGAGCGTTCCCATGCCGGATCTGGTCAGGCTTTCCATTTTTCGACTCGACGGAAGACGAAGTCCGCAGAAATCAGGACCTTTCATAAAATAGCACGTCGAGTAGGTGGGCGTCTGTCCGCAAAGGAACACATTCATAAGGTCAGAACGCTCAGACGCCAGCCGATGAACTTTCCGCTTTGTGCAACCGCAGCCTGGACCAGATCGCGCTCGCACTGCGCCGCATTGAGTGTCGAACTGATCCGATACGTCTCTGGCTATGCGGTGCGGACACACTAAATCGGAGGAGTGCGACTCGTGAATCCGGTTATCACTCGTGCCGCCGACAATTAACGCACCAACCGAATCATCGAGTTTATTTGCCCTCGCGTGCTTGCTAAGTGCCCACCACTCAGAAGGATGGTTGGTAGGGGCGGTGGGGATCGAACCCACGACCTTCGGCTTAAAAGGCCGCTGCTCTACCACTGAGCTACG
>Ga0137396_10002221_pt1 | contig 10560 bp, 6 predicted proteins | sample czc16metaG_FD_108284 | JGI IMG/M metagenome (GOLD analysis project Ga0137396, IMG submission 108284) | Vadose zone soil microbial communities from Angelo Coast Range Reserve, California, USA - czcobulk3.16 metaG | ecosystem: Environmental > Terrestrial > Soil > Vadose zone | place: USA... | reverse complement strand
GTAGCTGTGCCACTGATCAGTAAAATGGCTGTTGTTGTTCGGGTCCCAGTAGACAAAGCCCTGAATGTCAAACAGTTGCGTGGTCGAAGGCGGGTTCTGCGGTGCGACCCCCGCAGACTTCCAAGCCTGATCTATCTCCACGTGTATTCTGCAAAGGTAGACATCTGAGCTGACGCACTTGGGATCCTTCGCGTTGAACGTAGTGTCACAAAAGCTTCCGTTAGAATAGGAGGCACAATCTTCGACGACGTAGCTTGGTATACTGACTCCATGAATCTCTACGAACGTTGCGTTTCCATTCACCGTACAGGGAGGAGAAGTTGACCTCTTGTTAGGAATACCTGGCAGGAATCCGCCGCCACTGTATGTTGCGCCACCGTTAGCGTTTGCTTGGTTGCCGATGACTCCCTCAATGGTGGTTAGGATGGCGGTACAGTGGACGGCGGGATTCCATGAGGGAAGTGCTCCAGGGGCGACGGTAGTGCCGTAGGCAAGAGATGTGTAGGCCGCTAGAAGAGTTGGGGAGACTGTTAGGGCAGACAGCAGTATGGTCAACGTGAGGGCTTTGGTCCGCTTCGAACGGGTTGGGATCGCATGGGGCACTAATGTTTACACTTCCTTTTCCAAGCGGTTATGGTGAATCCGGTATTTGTTCAGTCTGTCCACAAGAGAGTAGAAGATAACACACCTGACCACACACTCGTGGGTGCCTCTGAGTGTCGTCGCAGAGCGAGATGTGTTCATACACGATTGAAGGCCAGACCCGGCTCTTGCAAAGCGTGAATGCGACCAGATTATTTTCCAGACCTAAATATCTTAGGCTATCCAGAGAAACCCTCGCCTCATGAGAAAGCCCATCCGGTTACGGTAACGGAAGAAGTGGTAGTGAAGATCCAAATTCAAGCAAAACGTTGCCATGAATAGAGCAATCACAGCCTAGAAGCACGTCTCCTCTTCAACTTCGATGCGATCAGTAGGTTCGTTCGGATAGGCACTGTCTTGTCCTCCCGTGGCTTGGTGCCTTACACTGCGCAAGGATTTGACTTTTAGGTCCAGCTCCAATTCTGTCGGAACTAATTCTCCATTTTTGGTTCTAGTATAGTTTGTGATAAAGAAGCGTCCACAGTCACTGCATGTCCGGAGGGTTATGCGAACGAGTCTGTGAATGTGGTCATTATTTTTACGATTGTTTGTTTCTTTCTCTAGCACTTCCCTGACGCCTTATCTAGACACCATCTGAGGTCATTGACAATTCCGACCTAAGTAGAGCCGCAAGCGCTAGTTCGCCAAGTTCCGGAATCCCTTGTGGGTTTGTTCACCAGCAGGTATCTCTATTGATTCCGGACGCTGAACCAGCACGTTCCGTTCTTCGTATAAAGATCTCTTCGATGCCTCTAGGAGCCGAACAATACCCGCTCCAACAACTCCATCGACGAGGTTCGTGTAGGCTTCTGACCTCTCCTTATGTTCGACACACTCGGCAAAGTGAAGGATCTCCTCGCCCAACGTATTGCTTTGAACAACCGAAACAGGTTCAGCCCCGTCTGGTCTTTGAAGGACCAGTTTCTGATCGAGACAATCTAACCTCGCGACCGCATCGCTTCCTACTACAGTTACTTCTCTGCGCTTTTCGTGGTCGAGCCAGCTCAGCTCTATGTTTGCCATGATACCATTCAGGTATTCGGCGGTGATGAAGGCCGCCTCGTCGCTTGTTCGGCTTCGATAACCTCTGCCTCTACAGGAGATCTTTATTGGCCACAAACCGAGAACATCGTTGCAGATGTCAAATGGATGCGGACCCAGGTCGGTTATCACATCCCTCTCTTTTTGGGGTGGAAGGAAGCCAGTCCAACGCAATCGAAGGTAGTAGACATCACCTAACACTCCGCTGTCGACAACACGTTTGAGTTCCTTGACTCCGTTGTTGAACCTGTGAAGATGTCCTGTGGATAGAACTCTGCCGGTCGTCTCTGCAAGCCTCACAAGCTCGTTTGCTTCCCTTGTTTTCAACGCGAGTGGTTTTTCGACAAGGACATGCCTTTTGGACCTTAGGAATTCAGATGCTACTTCGAAGTGGCTGGCGTTCGGTGAGCAGATGTGAACTGCGGAAACATGCGAATCGGAAAGGAGGTCTCGATAGTTCAAGTGACACTTTAACGGGCCGAACTCCTTCACGCATTGTTCGAGCATGCTTGGTGAGTTGTCCACCACTGTGTAGAGGCCTACCTTGCCGGTTGTCTCGGAGAGCCTTAGGATTTCCCGGATTACCTTCTTCCCCCAATAACCAGCACCGATGACCGAGATCTGCAAGGGCGGCATTGTATTTGGTAGCTACTTCTTGATCTTTCAATATAACCAGCGCGTCTAAGAAGGAACACAACCAAGCACAATGGGTTACAGGATACTCTCTCCTATCTTCGACATACCATTTCGGCGGAATCTCGTGAGGGATTTCTGTCCGAAAGGAGTTGTTAGGTTTCGTACCATGTGGGCAGGGGTTTGAGGACCACTTGTATGAGAGGGAAAGGGAGGCAGGTTTTCGATTGCCGGCAAGTATGACTGGTTGACGTTCGATTGTTTGGGACTCTTATTGATTGGGAAACTGGAATTCGAACCGCTTTCAATCAATCGCTCAAGGGAGCGGAACTTAGCAGCTTCCAAGAGTCCAGAGTCTTCGGGCTCTACGAGGAAGAAGAGAAGAGAATCGAATTTGAAGAAGCGATTCGGCCTTATCGTGAAATATTGTCGCCGGCTTCATCAAGCTGTACACTGCAAGCCAGAGATATCCAACTACAAACCAGCGGCCTGTACCATAGCCATTATAAACAATACGGGAGGGATGTGCGGATTGGAGCGATGGAGTCGTTAGTCATATCTCCAACCGCTGACCCTCGAGGCTCTTCGGACTCTGAGGATGAGTTCTTTTTCCTGAAACTCTTCCTACGATACACGATAGATTCAGCCTCGCGAGCAGGAGCGGCCCCCATTGAAACAGAACTCTTCGGAGTCGAGACGCAAGTAGAAAGACTCGATTTCTACTCCGGCCCTGCTGTCCCCCCGGACCTTTAGTCTAGCGACCGACTCGGAAACCTGCAGGCTTGTCGTTTTCGTCAGAGAGCGGAGCCTCAGGACCTACCCCGGTCGCCTGGATGTCGCTTGTGCTTGTAGAGAGGCCGAGAATTTTGAGTCCACACAAGACTGCAATGGTAACTGGGCACATGAACTCGAACCCCAGGCACGAAGTTCGGTAGCGCCTATACCGAAAATGTGTACTATACTAGTTTCTGCCGAGGAACTCGCTCACAACAAAGAGTCTGGTTCTCCGTCGGCAATGCGAGCAGACCGTTCGGCTCGGGCCACCACGTTCGCGCCCGGGGTCGTGAAGGAAAGTTGAGAATGAAAACAAGAATCACATCGTTAGATCCGCACCAGAAGCTCGACGCTGCCGGGTCCAAACTTGTTGGAGGAGCTTCACTTTGAGAGCTCACCTGTTGGCTGTCATACTGATCATTGGGATAATCGCAATTCCTATCCTGCCGCGTGCTCACGCAGCCCCTGGAACCTACTTCGACAACATAGTTATCGTAGCCATGGAGAACCAGAATTATGCTGACGTCATGGGAACAGGGACAGGAAGTTCTAACGCTCCATTCATTGCAAGTCTACTTCCACTCGGAACTACTATTCCAAACTACCATGGTTACGGCGCAAATGGTCGTAATACATGTGCATCAACTCATTCCGCAGGCTGCTATGAAGCACTAATTGCTGGGGTTAGCGACCTACTAGGAAACGGGTATTCCTGTTGCATACCCGACCCGACGCTTGTAGGTAATCGCTTTCCGACAGCAGGATTAACATGGCAAGCATACTGTGAAAGCGGATGCCCGAGGGGCAATGACCACTTCCCGTTTACTGGATTCGCCGATACGTCAAGCTGCTCTTGTATATTTGCGGGCAGTAGCGTTGCTACTTCAGATTTCGTATCTGCGGCAAATTCGGCCACTCCTCCTAACTTTCTCTGGTTCACTCCTACCGACAATCACAACATGCATGACAACAGCATACAAAGTGGAGACACGTATCTCCACAACTTCTTTGTCGGTTCAACGGGAAGCTTAGCAAGTCCTGCTAGTGGTTCACTTCTCGCCAGTAACCTCTTCACGCCGGGTCACAGAACCATGCTCCTGGTCTGGTGGGACGAGTACGACCCAGCTCCAATTCTGTTCTATGCACCGGGAATCGTCAAGCAGGCATACATCTCATCCAGCGACGTTTACGATGAGTTTTCTATTCTGCACACGCTCGAGAACAATTGGGCACTGCCAACCCTAACCTCCAACGATGCCGCTGCCGCGCCGATGACTGACATCTTCGGAACCTCTACACCTCTACCTCTAACAACGAGCTTCACCACACTCCAATCAACACTAATCGTAAATCTGCCAGTCTCATTCGCAGCAACAACAACAGGAGGAAAATCTCCCTACACGATCAGCTGGAACTTCGGGGATGGCTCGACAGGAACAGGAGCAACCATCCTTCACACATTCCTCAGCGCGCAATCATTCACCGTAACAGAAACGGCAACCGATTCGTCTTCACCCTCCCAAACTTCCAAGAGTTCCAACACAGTGACGATCTCGCCATCTCCCCCACCATCAACCAGCTTCACGTTTCTACCCTCAAGCCCCATAGTCAACTCGGCCGTAACGTTCACAGCCATTACAACAGGAGGAACCGCTCCCTACTCTGTGGCTTGGAATTTTGGTGACGTAGCAACGGGAGCAGGGGCTTCGATTGCTCACACGTTCACGAGCGCTCAATCGTTTACAGTGACTGAGAGAGCGACCGATTCATCCTCGCCTTCCCAAACGGCGACCAGCTCTGCAACAGTGACAGTTGTACCGATACCACCATTGTCAACGAGTTTTACGTTCCTCCCCACTAGTCCGATTGTCAACAAACCGGTCTCGTTCGCCGCTGTAACAACCGGCGGGGCATTGCCCTATACTATCAGCTGGAACTTTGGCGACGGAGTAACAGGCACCGGAACTACAATCACCCACACCTACACCACGGCTCAATCCTTCACAGTAACAGAGACCGCGATAGACTCGTCTACTCCAACGCAAACTGCCCAAAGCTCTCGATCTGTAACAGTTCTCACGACGCTCCCACTCTCCACAACCTTGCAAGGATCCTTGCTTTCACCTCGGGTTGGCGAAGCGGTAATCTTCACTGCGTCGGCGACGGGGGGAATCTCGCCCTACACTTACACCATTTCGTTCGGTGATGGTGCGACTGGAACTGGAAGCAATACAATCCACGCTTATTCTGCCGCGGGAACATACACGGCTACGGTGACGGTTACGGATTCAGCTTCGCCGCAAGCAAGCATCTCAGCAACGATAACAGTCAATGTGCAAGCGCTGATTCCACCCACGCTATCTGTTCCAGCAAATCAGACCATTATTGCAACAGCATGGACCAATTTTACGATCACAGCCGAGTCTCTGAACACGGGTGGCTCTATCACTCTATCAGCAACTGGGTTACCGGCAGGCGGATCATTCAATCGGACAACAGGAGTTTTCTCTTGGAAACCGAGCTCAAGCCAGACAGGGTCCTATACTATCGTTTTCACCGCCATTGATAGCAGCGATCCCTCTACACCCACGAGCAAACCAATGGAGCTTCAGGTCAACCAAGCCGCGCCCGGAGGGTCGAACGGAGGAAACGGGGGCTCAGGTGGAAGCTCGAGTGGGGGCTGCCTATTCTGCGGAATCATCCCAAGGATTTCCACAAGTATCAGTCTCCTCCTCATCGGAGGACTCCTAGGGATCGTTGCCTCTCTCGCTCTTTTCACGATCAGAGCACGCGCAAGCCTGGAACGCACGAAGAGACGTTTGAGTATTTAGGGATTGGAACAAGATTGGTATCACTACATTCACACTCACAACACTACGCTCCCGGTCTCAAACTTAGAGGAGAAGTTTGATCTTGAGAGCTCAGCTTCTGGTCGCCATGCTGATCATCGGCATAATCACCGTGCCGGCCCTGCCTCAAGTGCATGCCGCGTCCGGAACCAATTTCAACAACATTGTGATCGTCGCCATGGAGAACCAGAACTATGCGGACGTTATGGGAACAGGCACAGGTAGTTCTAGTGCTCCGTTCATTACAAGTATGCTGGTTACCGGGGCGACTGTTCCTCTCTACCACGGCTATGGCGCTGCGGGAAGACCTGTAAACGGGTGTTCAGCTGGTTGTTACACAGCCCTAATCTCGGGGTCTGACCAGGGCATATCGAACGGGTATAGTTGTTGTATCAACGCTCCTACTCTAATTGACAAGATGGTTGTAGCAGGTCTGACCTGGAACGCCTTCTGCGAGAGCGGATGTCCGAGGGGCAACGACCACTTTCCCTTCACAGGCTTTGCCGGCACTGCAAACAGTCCGAACATCATGGGCAGCACTTGTTGCTCCGGCCAGCCTGACCCGGAGTTTGTCGCGCCAATGAACTCTGCCTCGCCCCCTAATTTCATCTGGCTGACTCCAACAGACAGTCATAACATGCACGACAACTCGATTCAATCCGGAGACTCATACTTGCACGATCTACTTGTAGGACCAACTGGAACCTTCGCCAACCCCGCTGCAGGCTCGGTCCTTGCAAGCAACCTCTTCACGTCAGGTCACAGGACTATACTCCTTCTATGGTGGGACGAGTACGACCCTGGCCCAATCTTGTTCTACGGATCGGGAGTTGTAAAGCAGGCTTTCATCTCGTCCAGCGACGTCTACGACGAGTACTCGATTTTGCACCTTGTGGAGAACAACTGGGCTCTGCCGACCCTTACTGCCAATGATGCCGTGGCTTCGTCGATGACAGAGATTTATGGATCGTCAACTTCGCCTCCTTCTGGGGGCTCAGGTGGAGGCTCTGGAGGAGGGTCTGGTGGAAGCTCCGGAGGGTCGGGCAGCGGTTCGAATGGGAACTGCATGCTGCTATGTGGCACGTTCCCCGCACTCTCCACCAGCATGTGGCTGCTAGTCATGGGTGGGCTCATGGGATTCGTAGGCTCACTTACCCTTCTAACAATCAGAGCGCGAGCGAATCTGGGCGGCACTAAGCGAAGAATGAACCGACTAGATCAATGATTATCGGAATATTGGATAACTCGTGTCCGCAAGACGGCAGACGTCCCTGGAAATGATCTCATAGACCTGTTTCCTTGGAATTGCCGGATGGCCCAGGTGACTTGTTGTCGGGATATGCCCTGACAATGGTCCCTTCATTATTGTCGATAATCATTCTAGGAGTCTTGAGAATCTGGCCGTAATCCTGTGCGCTCTCGTCCAGATCGGAGGCGACACGGTGCCAGTGGTTTGGGACTGTAGCATAGACTGGCTCGAATATAGCCCATTTGTCGGTGTAGGAGAAGAACTTTGAGCCGGCCTTCATCAGCAACAAGTAGGCCTCTCCGACAGACCCCTCATCAATGTCCCGAACGTGTTCTTTGTGTAACAGCATCAGCCGTTCCCTATGACCCTTCATAGTCTTAGTCCGCACCAGCCTCCACCGTTGGAATTCCACGAGAACTTCTCCCGAGGGAATCTTGCACAGGGAACAGGGTTGACCTGCAGGAGTGCTGTGGGCAGTGTCCTCCTTAGTGGTAGCTTGCATTATCTTGGACAAGTTTTGCCTTGGCAATGAGGTTTGACGCTTGGCGCTCTTTAGAATATTACGCTGTTTCCTTGACAATTCTAAGTCTTTAGGTTGCAATCGATACAGAACGATCTCGTTACCCCTTTCTTCGAAAGGCGAAACGCCCTCCTCGCCGCTACGCTTCACGGTTCAAATCGTAATTCACCAGTTCCGGCTAGGAGCGTTTAATATTACGGCTTGACGATTGCTCTACGCACAAGCAAATGCGATGGGTCAGTCCATGCTGATGGAATCATTTTCTCCACTGAAGGACAACTCAACGCTCAGGCCGATCAAATTTGCTAATCTTAGATTTGCACGTGGCGATGATTTTCTCTATTGTTTCGACAAGGATTCGATTAACGAGGCGAGGTCCCTGGAGGCTGACGTCTTAGTATTTTGCGATAGGCCTTGGCTGGGGGAATCAGTCCGGTTTCCCCTAACCGACAGAATAGAGATCGCTTTGCTATCTTTCAACAGTTTCGACGAATGGTTTGCGGGTCTGAAGAAGGACACACGGAATGAGATTCGAAAGGGTAGCAAGAGAGGAGTTGAGACCAAAGTCATAGACGAGTTATCGGTGTCCGAGGGAAAGGAGCTTGTGACCTTATTTCGAGAGTCTCCATTCAGAGAGGGCCGATACTTCGAAGGTTACCATCATTGGACTCTCGATAGGGTAATAGAGTCGTTCAAGACTGATGAGGAATTCGTCTCTATTGCCTCAGTCTACGAGGGAAAAATTGTTGGAGTCGCCAGAACAAAATTCAAAGGACCGGTGGGAGTCATCAACAACCTTCTCTCCAGTCTCGACGTAAGACGAAAAGTCATTGGCATCTCCAATTCGATGCTCGCAACTCAGATCAAGATGCTGAGTGACCGAGGAGTGAGCCACCTCGCGTATGGAAAGATGGGGGTCTTGGGAGGCCTGGACCATTTCAGAGTGAGCAACGGCTTCAGGTCAGTCCCTGTCAACTACAATTACGTTCTCCTAACCAGAAAGGCAAGAGTATTCGCCAAGTTCAAGATTTACCAGCCACGCGACTTGATCTTCTCGACGAAGCTTCGATTCGTCGTTCCCTTATCGATTCCTCTGCAGAAACATATCCCGATAAGACTGATTCAGAAACTCCATTTGTACGCCTGATTTGTCTGGGTCGGACATGTCACCAAACGCCGCGTGTTAGCCTGGTACACGAGCCTCTACTTTGAAAATGCCCATGACGCAGGATTACGGGAGGAGAAATCCGGTTCGACCGTGAGTTCGAATTACAATCCACACTACTGTACTGCCTAGACTAGGCAACTATACCCGTATCCTTCAGGACGGGTTAGGAGAAGCCTATCCTTTCCGACAAGCGATATATGTATCACCGAAGGACTCACCCCTCAGTTGTCCTTCGGTCACCTTGAGACGCGGAAAAACGCCTGACGACTATTACGAATCGATTGGTTGAATGTTGAAATTGGTAGGAACTCACCGCCTCCTAGGCCTCCTGATCTGCTCAATTCTAGCAGCTAGCTTGCTGTTCGCGCCAACTCTGAAGAGTGGCGGCCAAAGTAACGCCTTCTCGAAGGGTCCCTCGGTAATTGGCACATCATGCAGCACGAACTGCCCACCACAGCAACCTCCGGTCATGATTGGTTGGGGGGGCTCGAGGCTAGATTCAGCGACAGCGACCTGTTCAAGTGTTTGCTATCAGAACTCGACTTATGTGGCTAGTAACGTTTTCCCTGGACAAAGTCAGAGCGACATGGAAAGACTGGTTGTCAGGATGAAAGCCATGGGCTTCAATACGATCAGGGTAAGTTTCGCGCCCTTCTGTACGAACCCTAGCGGGGACCCAAGCGATAGTCCCTACTTATCCTCTGATGCCCAGAACATGATCAAGATTGCGAATTACTACAATTTCTGGATCGTGCTGCGCTACGATGGTGATAGTGACATATCCTCGACAACGACCTGCTGGCTCAATTACTGGCAACCCATCGTGCAACAATTAGGACCAATGTACAATCAGATTGTCTGGGAGCCAATCAACGAACCAAGCGCGTCAGTAACGACACTTTCCTCCGCATACCAGCAATGGATTGACATGGCCAGAAAATCAGGCGACCAACACTTCGTAGCGGTAGAAAATCAGTGCAGTAACACCTGCCCGTACTCAGACGTGAGCCAAGGCTACCCAACCGTTACTGACCCTCTGGGCAAGGTCTTGATCAGCCTACATGATTACATGTCGTACAAATATTCAACCTGGACCGTAACCGCGGCCATATCCTACGCTCAACAAGATTACCAAGCCGTGCTTAAGGGAGAACAGACCACAGGCTGGTACGCGTTAGACACTGAGGGTGGCCCCGACCCTCAATCACTTACCTGCAACGGTCCAGGTGGCACGACATCAGGGTGTCCACCTGACGATATACTACCAGGATCCGCTGGATACGCCACCGTGTCACTGAAATTCATCCAAACACTAACGCAGTTGTTTGATAGTAACAATCCGAGAATAAACTGGGTGTGGTGGCCAGCAGGGACCTGGACAGATACTCCCTGTGCCGGCACCTACGGTGCACTGCAACCAGCCTATTGTCCAGGAGGTACTGGCTACAGTGGAGGAGTTGGATGGGGCAACCTCCTCCAGTACGTGCCCGTGGGCGGGGGGCCCCCTCCTGCTCTCTCGACTAGCTTCACTTTTCTGCCCACCAGTCCGCTTGTCAACTCACCAGTCTCCTTCACGGCACTAACAACGGGGGGAGTATTGCCCTACGCCTTCACCTGGAACTTCGGCGACGGAGTCACAGGCACGGGTGCTACGATCACCCATTCATACACTACCGCTCAGTCG
>Ga0137396_10002220_pt1 | contig 10561 bp, 9 predicted proteins | sample czc16metaG_FD_108284 | JGI IMG/M metagenome (GOLD analysis project Ga0137396, IMG submission 108284) | Vadose zone soil microbial communities from Angelo Coast Range Reserve, California, USA - czcobulk3.16 metaG | ecosystem: Environmental > Terrestrial > Soil > Vadose zone | place: USA... | reverse complement strand
TTTCTTGCGCGCGAATTCCATAATCGGGTCCATGTCCGCGGTGAGGCCGTACAGGTGAACAACCACGATGGCACGGGTACGCGGAGTCACGCGACGCTCGAGCTGGGCAGGATCGACGTTGTAGGTATTGGGGTGAATGTCCGCAAAAACGGGCCGCGCTCCCAGCGCGCTCACGGCACTTCCGGTGGCGACGAACGTGAACGGGGGCAGGATTACTTCATCGCCCACCCCGACTCCGCAGGAGCGTAGCGCGAGCACGAGAGCATCGGTCCCGGAGCCCACTCCGACACCGTGCGCAGCGCCGCAAAGTTGCGCGATCTCTTCTTCCAACGCAGCGCCTTCGCGGCCAAGAATAAATTGGTGGGATGAGAGAACGCGGTCGACCGCGTGGCGAACTTCGTCGCCAATGACAGCGAATTGCGCGGCCAGATCAAATTGCGGCACAGGGCTATACGACGTGGCGAGTGGATTGGAGCTCATGCGGAAACTAATCCGGCCTGGGATGGCATGCGCATTGCACCGCGGCGAGGCAAGGCGCTATTTTTTCGGCAGCTTTGTGCAGACGGCGACGGCATTGTTGGGATTGATGGCGCTAGCTTCTTCCTCGACCGACTGGATCACGCCCTTCTTGTCGACGACGAACGTCGTGCGCTGCGCCCAATCATATTCTTCTTTCTGGACGTTGTACATTTTCAGGATGCCGTATTCCTTCAGCACCTTGCGGTTCATGTCGCTGAGCAGAGGAAATGTAACGCCTATTTTTTCCGCGAAAGCGTTATTGGCAGCAGGACTATCTATGCTTATTCCGAAGACTACAGCGTCTGAAGCTTCGAGCTTGGCCATATCAGCCTGATAGGCCTGAAGTTCCTTCGTTCAACCCTCGGTAAAGGCCAAGACGTAAAAGGCCAGCACGACATTTTTCTTTCCGCGGTAATCACTCAGGTGAATCTGTTTCCACTTATTGTCGAGCAGCGTGAAATCGGGCGCCATATCGCCGGCTTTCAGCGAGGTGTGCGAGACTTTGACGTCTTCCTGTGGCCGAGCCGCGCCGACGACCACGCTGCCGGCCAAAGCGGCGACCACGATCATGCTCGTGAAACTGATGCTACGCATTGTTGCCTCCCACACATCAAGCGATTGGCCAGTATACGCCCTAAAACCATGGTGCGCAGCAGGCGCATATGCACGACGACAGAAATTACAAATTTTTTAAATGTGCCAAGCGGAACGGCGAGCCCAGGTTTTCGCGCAGTTCCAGCCAGTGCTCCTCGGGTATGGACATGAAAACGTCGACTACCTTGGGATCGAATTGTGTGCCGGAGCAGCGCTTGATCTCTCCCCTGGCGTGCGAAAGCGGCAGAGCTTTGCGATACGGCCGGTCGCTGATCATGGCATCGAGAGAATCTGCGATGGTGAAGATGCGCGCCCCGAGTGGGATGTCGTCATTTTTCAAGCCGCGCGGGTATCCGGAGCCATCATAAAATTCCTGGTGCGCCAGCACGATTTCCGCGGCATCGCGGAGGAAGGGGATGCGAATGAGCATGTTGTAACCAATTTCGCAGTGCTTGCGCATGATCTCTTTTTCGTCTTCGGTGAGCGGACCCGGCTTGCGAAGGATGCCGTCTGGGATGGCCATTTTGCCGATGTCGTGGAGGAAGGCCGCGCGCGCGAGAACCGCAAGATACGCGTCGGGCACCGGCATGGCTTTTGCGATGGAGATGCAGAACGCGGTGACCCGCTGGCAGTGGCCCTCGGTCTCGGCGTCCTTCAAGTCCAGCGCACTGCCGAGCGCTTCGAGTGTGTCGTCGTAAGATTGTTCGAGTTGCGCGATGGCGCCGGTTAATTGCGCGGTGCGCTCTTCCACCAATTGTTCGAGGTTTCGCTGGTACGTGCGGTTTTCCATGATCAGGCGGCGATGCTGCAGCGCTCGCCCAACACCAAGAAAAAGCTGATCTTTCTCGAAGGGCTTCAAAATGTAGTCGTAGGCTCCGCGGCGTATGGCCTCCAGCGCCGTGGAAATATCGTGAATCGCGGTAACCATGATCACCGGAACTTCCGGGTCATATTGGCGAAGCCATTCCAGGAGCTTGATGCCGTCCATTTCCGGCATGATCATGTCGCTCAGCACCAGGTCTGGAGTTGTCCGCTTGACCTGATCCTGTGCCGCACGACCGTTGCTGACCGCGGTGCAGCGGTAACCCTTGGACTCCAGCATTGTGGAAACGACTTCGCGGATGGCTTCCTCGTCGTCGACGACAAGTATATTTTCGACTTCCACGTTTGGTTGGCTCCCGGCGCTGCTTCTACCCAGACGCCATTATATGGGACGGCACACGAAGAAGTTGGGTCCATTGCCCATTCAGAAAACAGCATGTAGCTTGAAAGATAAGATACCCCACGGTTCAGGGCGGATCTTGTTTGAGCCTGCACCCGTGTGTCTCGAAATCGCCAATCGTATCAGCCGGAGGCGGCACAATTGTTGGTCGTTAACCAGGGCCCGCTGGCCATCGCCTTCTTTGAAGTGACAGCGCTCATCGTGCTGCTGGTGTTGTTTCTCTTGCTTCGGCGAGACCATCCGGACGGCTATCTTCGTCTGTGGGTAATGGGCTGGGTCGGCCTGACGATTTCCGCGGTCTTCGAGCTCGGGCTGGTCCTGGAGGAGAGCCCAGAGCTGCGCCTGGCTGTACTCGCGGCGCAAGTGATAGCGTTGCTTCTGTTCCTTTCGTCGGCCATGCAACTGACGCTGGGCAGCGTCACACGCAACTGGCCGGTGCTGCCCTTGGCTACGGCGATTCTGGCGGGGGTCTACTACGTTGAGCGCAGCACGCCTGCGCCATACTTCGCCAAAATCCACTGGGAAACCGCGACACTCGAGTCAGGTATCTGCTTGTGGGCGGGATGGCTCTTGTGGCGAGCAAGAGCCAAACACAAAGGGCACGGCGGGCGGCTACTTGCGGGAGCGTTGCTGGCCAGCGGTCTCCACAGCATCGATCGTTACCAGTGGTTATCGCATCCATTTTTTTTGCTGCGGCTGGCCTTCGATCACTTGCTGAATGTTTCGATTGGCATTGCGATGGCGGTTCTGGTGCTGGAGAGCGCGCGAGCCCGCAGCGATGAATTAAACGACAAAATGCGTCGGCTTTCGCTGCTCACAGCGGCCAGCACACAGACACTTTCCGTGCGCGACGTCCTTGAGCAGGTACTCGGTCACCTGGTGGAGAGCCTGGGCGCGACCCATGGGATCGTGCGATTGCTGGAAGGGGAGGGAAATAAAGCGCAGTTGGTGGCGCGAGCTTCGGTGGGTTTCCAGCAAACGTATCTGCAAAAGCACGAACGTGTGGCGGTATCGGAGCCATGGGTTCAGCGAGTCCTGCAGAAGGATTGCTTGTTTGTGCGCCTAGATGAAGGCGTGGACGCTAAAGAGCGCACGAGGATGGAAGAAAGCGGCGTCAGCGAGAGCATCTCCCTGGCGCTTCCTGGGAAAGACGCGCCAGTCGGAATTATCTCTGTGGGATCCTTTCAGGCCGTTCGCTTTCAGCAAGACGAGATCACGTATCTCGTGAACATTGCCAATCTTCTGGGGTTGACGCTACAAAACGTAAAGCTCTTTGAACAGGTGGCCACTGTTCAGGAGCAATGGGCTTACACATTTGATTCGATTGGCGATCCCATTTTCGTCCACGACCCGGAATTTCGGATTTTGCGAACTAACCAGCGTCTCGGGAATCTGCTCGGTCGCGATGCCGCCGCGTTGGTAGGGCGCATGGTCAGCGATCTGCTTCCGCGCAAGGGGACAAACTACAAGAGTTGTCCTTATTGCGAAGGCATTGCCGGGGAAGGGGATGATCCGGATCCTTGGCTGACGGGATATTTTCTTGCCTCAAATTCGACATTCACGGATCCCTCGGGCCGCCAACTCGGCACCGTGCACGCGCTGAAAGATATTTCCGAGCGCAAGCGCGCCGAAGAGAAATACCGGACATTGGTGTCCAACGTTCAAGAGGGAGTGTTCATTTCCAATCCGCAGGGACGGTTCCTGGATTTTAACGATGCATTGATGCGAATTTTGGGATTTGAGCGGCGCGAGGAGTTGTTGAACGCCGAAATTCCGTCGATGTTCGTAAACCCCGCTGATCGCGAGCGCCTCAAAAAACTTTTGCAGGATCACGGGGCCGTGGCGGATTTTGAATATGAAATTCGTCGCAAAGATGGCGAAGTGCGCGCGATGTTGGAGTCTTCGATCGCTATTCGAGACGCCGCCGGCAACTTAACCGCATTGCAGGGGTTTCTGCTGGACATAACCGACCGGAAGCGGGCTGAGCAGGAAATACGCCGCCGCAATCGCGAATTGATGGTGTTGAATTCCATCGGTCAGACGCTTACGGAGTCCCTGGACCTCACCGATTCGATTTACCGCACGCTGCGGCAGATGACCGAGCTTTTTAGCTTGGATGCTTCCTCGCTGTATCTGCTGGATGAAGCTGGACTGAAACTGCGGCGCATCGCAGCGGTTGGCCACCGCTCCGAGCAGGCCCGGCATATTCCCCCAGTCAGTATGCAGCCGGAATTGCTGCAACATATTAAAGCGGTGCATGCCACATTCTTGTCGGCACAAGGCTTGCCAATCCCGGCAATTTTGCGAGAAGCGCAGCGGAAAGAAGGGCTGCACTCTGTTTTCGTAGTGATCCTCTGGTCGAAGGACCGTGTGATTGGCGGACTGGTGGTCGGGAGCCGAACGCCCAGGGAGTTCTCGCCCGCCGACATCAATCTGTTGATCGCCGTCGGTAGCCAAATCTCTAACGCCATCGATCGTTCTGCCTTATATGAGGAAACGAGGCAAGCTTACGAAAACTTGCGGCGTACACAGGAACAGCTCCTTCACAGCGAAAAGATGGCGGCGGTGGGTCAACTTATTTCGGGGGTGGCGCACGAGCTTAATAATCCATTGACTGCCATCCTGGGATACAGCCAACTGCTGCTATCCAGCGGTCAAATGCCGGCGCAGGGCATGGAATATTCGGACAAGCTATACAAACAGGCACAGCGAACGCATCGAATCGTGCAGAACCTGCTGAGCTTTGCCCGCCAGCACAAGCCGGAGCGTATCGCGGTACAGCTCAACCAAATACTGGAAGATACGCTGGCGCTCCGCGATTACGACCTCCGCCTGAGCAACATTCGAGTCCATTACAACCTCGCCCCTGATCTGCCGATGACCGCCGCGGATCCTCATCAGCTTCAGCAGGTATTTCTAAATCTGGTGAACAATGCTGTAGACGCAATGTTGGAGCAGTCAGCTGATGGAGACCTCTGGGTCAGCACGCGGGCGAAAGATGACCGCCTGATTGTGGAATTCAAGGATAGCGGGCCGGGTGTGAAGGACGCATCGCGTGTGTTCGACCCGTTCTACACCACCAAGCCAGTGGGCAAAGGCACCGGACTCGGTTTGAGCATCTGTTATGGAATCGTCACGGAGCATGGGGGCTCCATCCGCGTGGACAATGTGCAGCCCTCTGGCGCGTGTTTCACTATCGAATTGCCGTACCAGCGGGCGACCGTAGCGGATGATGCAGTTCCCGAAACCGGATTATCCGCCGCCTTCGGTGGACGAATCCTTGTTGTTGACCATGATATTTCCGTATTGGAAGCGGTAGAGGCCATTCTGCGCGACGGAAATCATACGGTGCGTGCCGCCGCAAGCCTGCCGGAAGCACAGCGTCTGCTGGCTGATGAGGAATTTGACGCGGTTGTTGCCGACGCGGACGTACGGCCTGGGCCGGGGGGCGAAAGCATGTCGAGTTGGCTGACGGTGAATAAGCCCGCACTGGCGACGCGAAGCGTTTGGATGAAGGCCTCGGCCGATCCCGCAACAAATGAGAACCATGCAGGGAACGGCCTGCTGGTACTGCAGAAACCTTTCAAAGCTGAGGATTTACTGAGTGCCGTGGAGACGGCTTTGGGGCAGCCCGCTTTAGGTGGCGTCCAGCCCGCGTCGATTCAGGGTTGACGCCAGTTCCGCGGCAACAACAGCGCGCTCGCCAAGCTCCCTCATTGCTTTTTCCATGCGAAACGCAAGCTCGTTTACCATTTGGCTCAAGCCGCCGAGTTGCGGTAACAACAGAAGACCGGCATAGAGTCCCAGCACAACCATCTGATAGCGGCAGAAAAAGCGAACCGTGAGCCGCAAGCGCTCGAATTCATGCGACACGGCAATTTCCGGTGAGAGCACGGCGATGACCCTGGCCAGGCGCAACAACCGTTCGAAATCAGCGCGCAAGTTTGCCAGATATAGCATGGCGATACGCTGGCGCTCTTTGTGCGCTCGACGAACCAAACGCACTGGGCCGCGAGCCGCAAGAAACTCGAAGTCCTCCTCCGACATCGCCCGGCGAATCACGCCGAAATACGTTGCGTGCTGGCGCGCCGGTTCCTCGACGGATTCCAAACTTGGCGCGCCGGCGTGATTCCCCCGCCGCGGGCTGCAAAGCGCCCAGAAAAACAGCGCCAGCAGCACAATTACCGCGGCAATGATGAAGAGCGTGTTCACGTGCGCGGCGCCTCCAGGCGCCAGAATTCGATCAGGTGCTCATTGAGCGCGCGCAATCGAAAATTCATTTCCGGGATGAGACTCAGGTAAACGGAGCCACTCGAGAAGAGAGGAGCGGCAACCGCTTGCGGAACAGGCTTGCGAAAGGCCCAACTCCATAGAAGCAGGCACGCCAGGAAGGCGGCCATACCGAGCACATTCCAAAGCGGCACATACCTGTTAAGCCAACGCTCCAGAATCGCGTCGTTCAGCGCCGAGACGCACGAATATAGGCAAAGCCCGAGCGCCAGCAAACGAAGCGGTGGATTGACCGCAACATCGTAATAGCGGGCGAAGAGGAGCAGCGTCACGATTACCGCGGCGGTCGCCAGTTCCAGTCCGAGCTCCGCGGTGTTCAGGACGAGCCGCCATTGATGGTTTGCGGCAATTAGCGCATACAGAAGCGCGATGGCACCGGAAGTAAGTAAGATCCAGCGTGCCATGAACCAGATTCCTATGAAACGACCTAGAACGTTCCGGAAGAGCTCAGCAACGGCAAACGCGCGCGCTCCGAGGACCAGGCATTGCGTAGCCCATCCAACACCCCAGGCGACGGTCGAGGAAAATCCCCAGCGCTTGATGGCTATGAACAACAGACCGCTTTGGGCTATGGTCATAAAGATGTAGGCGGTAAAACCCGGATAGCTGCTAACATTTTTGCGAACGAGGAGCAGACAAAGGAGCAGAGCCTGCACTATCGCGGTACTCGCCCAGGCCCATTGCGTAAGTAGCGCCAGGTCGTTCATCGCAGGCGAATCGTACCATAAACGTAAAAAGATAGTACATAGTGCTTCTGACGCTTAGCCAGTAGGTGGCTTGTACTAGAGCGGCTGGGGGACGAAAATCTCAGATCCTTCTAATGAAGGAGGACGGGCCTAGGCGCGAGTAGGTTTACCGCCCTGGAAGCCCGTCCCTGATTGCGATCCTTAAGTGTGCCTAGGCAGATAAGCCGGGAGGAAACGGTGGTCGCGGACTGCCGTCGAACATCGCAGGTGGAATCGGCGGCCGGGGACTGCCATCAACGAGGAGCGTTTGTGGCGGTATCGGCGGTCTCGGACTGCCATCCGCCAGAAGTGCGCCTGCAAGATTTTGCTCGACAGCAAAATTACTTGTACTATAATTACCTGAGGCAGCTACAGAAACGACCAGTACTGCAGCAATGAAAAGGCCGAACACCACACCGATTTTCTTCATAGGTGACCCTCCTGAGGGCCACCTTGCTAGAAAACGGCATAAATCGGGTCATTCGCTGCAAAGCGTTCTGTTTTCAGAACAGGGAAACAGATGGATACGCTGACGCAGCTCCAGCAGAACCGGCGGATCATCCACGATCTGACATTGTCTACGCTGGCAAGAATCTCCTGCCTTTTTTCGCGACTGGCCTATTTAGCTTCCTTGCGCGACATTTCCACCAATGTGTATGAGCATGCTGGCTTGGCAGCCATTTACCCGCGAATGGCTGTACGCCAAGCCCTCGAGCAATGCCACCAGGAGGTTTTCGAGCGGATTCTAGAAATGCCCTTGCTGGCGCAAGAGGAAGATTTGCGCGCGCACCTCCGAAGCCTGCCGAATGGCTCGCGCAATGCCGCGATGCAGTGGCGAAGGCTCGAATCGTACCGCGCGCTACTGCCGGCCGACTCTCCGGAGTACCTCAAAGAGCTTTTTTGCTCGAATGTCCGTGCAATTCTGGAGATTCTCGAGAAAGAGCCTTCAACGGAACAGGCAGTCGGGTAACCATGCCCACTACGCGGCCCACGATTTCCGCATCGTCGGGAGTTTTCCAGGATTCGGGCATGCACCGCGAGAGCGGATGGGGCTGCATCACCAACCGCGCGCCTTCCTGCTGAAACCATCCGCAGCGGTAACCGTCATGTAATTCAACGAAATACATCGGCCGGTCGTATTCGTTCGACCAATCGCTTTCCTGCATCCGCCGCACGGACACATCGACGAGAACCACGCTCCCTGGTCTCAGAATCGGCTCCATGCGCCGGTCGCGAAGACCGATGCACCCATAACGGTGATGACCGTTTTCGCTGTTGAGAATATTTCTAAGTCCTGTACTTTCCGCGGCGCTGCGCGACAGGAATTCCGTGCATTCGGGTGAAAACGGCATCGCCAGCTTTTCGGCGCGTGAAAAACCGAGAGACGTCATCAGGTGGGTTTGCGGAGCGCTAAAGGAAACCGCATCGCCGAGGAATCGATCCAATGGTATGTCGTACCACTCCAAAATCTTCAGAGGGTTCAAATGATAAACCACGGCAAGCGAATAGACCTTATGAAGGCTCGGCACAACTCCTCCATTCTCGATGTCGGCCAGGCGGCTGATGTGCACCGTGAATTGGGGGCGGGAATGCGTGCGGGCGAGCGCGAGGCTGGCCCGCTCAACGTCGCGGTAAGTCAAGCCGAGACGTTCACGGATCTGGCGGAGACGAAACCCAGGATCCATTTGTCGGTGGAACATAGCTTACCATGATGTTAATTATCCGGAACTAGTTGTATCTGAGGAAAACTGTGAGTTTCGCGTGATTCCGTGCGTCACTCGTGGATAAGCTGAAATACCACGTTTCTGCGCGGCACTGTTCCGGTTCGAACCAACTCAGGTGGTCAGCCAAGTGCGTCGACACGTCGGCTCCATCGGCGGGCCAGCAGGGAATCTGCTATTCTGCAACCGTTATGTCTTTTACGGTCCCGAGCTATCGACGCTCCGTTGTGCTGGTCATCGTCTTAAGTATCGGCCTCGCCGCAGGTTTCGCATCCTACACATTCGCGCAACAAACTCCTGCCCCTGCAACCTCACCGAGCGCCACGGGTAAGACCAATGCCGCTGATTTTGCAGTGGCCGCCGACGAGGTGCTCGCGCAGATGAGTCAAATCACCGGGCTGCCGCTGCGCACGCCGCTCAAGAAAACTCTGCGCTCACGCCAAGATATTCGCGCTCATATTATTCAGGAAATGAACGACGACAAGGATTCCGCCGAACGTTATGCGGGCGCTCGGAGCGCCGAGGCTTTCGGCTTGCTTCCCAAGGGCTTCGACCTTGACTCCTACATGATCGATTTGCTCACAGAGCAGATCGCCGGACTCTACGATCCCAAAGCCCACGAGTTTTACGTGGCGGACTGGATTCCAGTAGATGACCAGCGCATGGTGATGGCCCACGAGCTGACGCATGCCCTGGAGGATCAACATTTTCAAATTGAAGCGTGGGCCAAAGCCGCGCGCCCCAATGATGATGGCGAACTCGCGCGCGAATCAGTGCTCGAAGGCAGCGCCATGGTCGCGATGGTGGAGTATCTGCTTCAGGGTAGCGGGCGCTCTCTGCAAGATTTGCCCGATATAGATCCCGCCATGCTGATTGGCGACATGGCAGACACGCCCTTGTTGAAGAAGGCGCCGCCGTTTCTAAAGGACGCGCTGATTTTCCCGTACCTGGACGGTCTCACCTTCTCCGCCGCCATCCTCAAGCCCACCGGCTGGGAGGGCTTGTCTCGCATTTTTGCCAAGCCGCCAATCTCCACGCAGCAGATTATGCATCCCGCTCTGTATACGTCCGGAAAAGTTCCTGCGACAGTCTCGCTGCCTTCCATGGAAAAGGCCTTAGGCGCCGATTGGGCCAAGCTGGAAGACAACGTAATGGGCGAATTCGGCTGGAAAGAAGTGCTCAAGCAATTTATCGGCGAGCCGCGAGCCAAGCCACTGTCCGCCGCCTGGGAAGGCGATCGGTATGCCGTTTACGAGCAAAAGCCGAGCAAGCACCTTTTGCTGATCACCCGCGAGCGGCTGCGCACTCAGGAGGCAGCCGAGCATTTCCTTGTGCAGTATTCCGAAGCGCTTGAGAAAAAGCACGATACGCGCAGCAATCTGTTTCGCAAGCCGGGCTTCTTTTCTTTCGACACTCCGGACGGCGGCGTCTTCTTGCGTTGCTTTGAAACAGAATGCGTCACGCTGGAAGGCGGCGACCGCGCGCTATTT
>Ga0137396_10002219_pt1 | contig 10562 bp, 5 predicted proteins | sample czc16metaG_FD_108284 | JGI IMG/M metagenome (GOLD analysis project Ga0137396, IMG submission 108284) | Vadose zone soil microbial communities from Angelo Coast Range Reserve, California, USA - czcobulk3.16 metaG | ecosystem: Environmental > Terrestrial > Soil > Vadose zone | place: USA... | reverse complement strand
AGCGGTTCGTGCGCTGGCTGCTGTGGGCGTGAAGGTGAGATTGAGAACGCAATTGGCGCCCGCCGCCAGCGTCGCACCGTTGATGCAGGTGGTGCCGGAGGCCAGTGCGAAGTCGCCAGCGTTAGCGCCGCCCAGCACGGCGGTCGCAATGCTGAGGGGGGCCGTGCCGCTGTTGGTCAGGGTCACGGTCTGCACGGGGCTGGGGGTGCTGACGCGCTGAGTGCCGAAGGCCAGGTTGGCGGGCGCCAAGGTGACAGCCGGAGCGATGCCGGTACCCGCGAGCGACACCGACTGCGGGCTGCCCGCGGCATCATCGGCGACGCTGAGGCTGGCGCTCCTGGCCCCCGTGGACGCTGGCTGGAACTTCAGTCCGACGTTGCAATTAGCGCCCGCCGCCAGGGTCGTTTGGGTGCGGCAATCGGTGCCAATCGTCGGCACCGCCAGAACGAAGTCGCTTGCATTGGTACCGGTCAATGCGATGCTCGTGAATGTCAGCAGGCCAGTCCCCGCGTTGCTCAACTGCACGTTCGACACAGCGCTGGCGCTGCCCACTGCCACACTGCCGAAGGCCAGGCTGGCGGGGTTAAATATGACGGTGGGAGCGGTGAGATGGAAGAAGGTGGTGCCACCAACTCCGTTGAAGTCCGAGATCATGAAGAAGTAGGTCGTGCCCGCCACAGCCGTAAACCTAACCGTCTCGCCCACGCCGGGACCGTTAAGGTTAGCGCAGGCCACTGCAGTAAAGTTCCCAAGAGTGCCCGTCATGGCCTGGAGTACGCTGTCGTAGGCGGTACCGTTGGTATCTGCGGTGACGGTTCCACTGGCTGCTGCGATGAATTCGTACCAAATGCTCTTGGTCGAAGGGCTTTGACCAGTTGTACATCCCGGGGGTCGTTCGCCGTTTTCCGTTGTCGCGCCGGAGTTATCCTCCGTATCGCTGAAGGGTACGGGACTTGCATCAATGGCTTGAGCGAAATTGTCGTTTACCGGTGGTGCCGCAGTGATCGAAAAACTGGATGGCGGGTTCGAGCTCCCGCCCGCGGGCGGGGGGCTAAAAGCAGTCACATTGCTGTTGCCGCCGGCGGCGATCTCACTGGCCGCGATGGCCACCGTCATTTGGGTCGGGGAGCAGGGCGGTGATGCCAAGGGCGTGTGGGGAACCCCGCGGAAGGAAACCGTGGAACCCACACCTGGCGTAGTGCTGCAATTGAAGCCCGTCCCGTTCACTTGCAGATTGAACCCGGGTCCCCCGGCGTTGGCACTGTTGGGCACGAGCGAAGTAATCGTCGGTGCAGCCCCGAGCACGCTAAAACGCAGGAAATCAGAGGTGCTGGCTCCATCCACTACAGTGATCTGGTGCACACCCACGTTCGCCGCTGTCAGCAGGCTGTCCGGTATGACAGCCGTCAGATGGTTGGCGTCCACGAAATTTGTGATTATGCCGTTTGCGACGCCGTCCCACTGCACTTGCGAGGCGGGGGTAAAGTGGGCGCCATTAATGTTGGTCAGGGTGACGGCCGTCGAGCCCGCCAGAGCAGACGTCGGCCGGATGGAAGACAGAAATGGCCCCGCAGGAATTGCTACGTTGTTATCCTGAAGGATCCACGTGCCGCGGCCGCTGGTGGAAGCGCGCACGATCCGCGATCTCCCCCGCGCATTCAAGGAGAGCACGACGATCCTCGGGAGTCCCGGAACAGGCGTCCAGACGGTATTGGTGCCCAGGCTTGCGTTGGCAGTACGGAATACGCCGACATCTGTGGCTACATAAGCAGCGGGAATAGCGTCATCGAGCAGGATGTCGTTCACCGGGACGTTCGGCAGGGCGTTTGCGCCCGTGCCGCTGATGTCCTGCCAGGTAGTGCCACCGTCGGTGGTGCGAAAGACGTGGCCGAGCGTGTCCCCGAAACCGGAGAAAGCCGAATACGTGGCGTACGCCACATTCGGGTCATGCGTATCCACAGCGAGGGCCGTGACCGTGCGTCCCGACGGCAGGGCCGGGGTGGTCAGGTCGGTCCAGTTCGAGCCTGTACCGGCGAGCGCGTTGGTTGTTTTCGAGATCCGGCTGCCAGAGGCGCTTCCTGCAGTCGTCCCCACGTAAACGACGTTGGAATCGCTCCACGCCACCGCAATCGAAGTGATGGTTCGGGAGGTGCCCGTGGTCAAGTCTGGCGAGATCGCCGTCCAATTCTCACCGGCATCGGTAGAGAGCCAAACGCGGAAAGTGCCGAAATAGATCCGGTTGGCAATGCTGGGGTCATGAATCAGCGGGGCGACGAAATTCGCGCGATCGCTGGGATTGATCCCGTTCGTCTTGAAAGCGAAGCTAGCGGGGGTGGTTCCGTCCGTGATGGAACGAAAGATACAGATGAATTGGCAGGTCGTGTACACCGTACTGGGCACGCTGGGGTCAATAGCGGCATAGGTGCCGTCGCCGCCAGTCACGGTATCCCAGGCTGGCGCGCCGCTATAGCGTTGCGTGCCGTTGTCCTGAGTGCCGACAAACATGATGTTCTCATCGGAGAAATGAACGCCATGGCCCGGGTAGGACATGGTGATAGCCAAAGTCGCGTTCAAGTTGGTGTAGTCAATGGCTCTCCCGGCAGGGCTGTCGGACCGCCAGACGCCTCCATCGTTGCCGATATAGAGCCTGTTGCCGTTGCTGGAGAACGCTAGGGCGTGCAGGTCCACGTGGAGACTTGAGGTCGCTCCGTTAGCGACAGTGGACCAGTTGGCGCCGCCGTTGGTGGAACGGAACAGTGCCCTGTAATTGAAGGGTACAGCTTGTGAGTCCCCGGAGGACCCGCCGGCAAAAAGCAGATTCGCATTGTTCGGGCTGACGCGGATGGTGAGGTCATAGAAGCACTGCGAACCGCCGGTCGAGGTGCAGAAGTCCGGTGTGTTGATCTGTTGGATCCAATCGGCGTTGGCCCCGCTGCTCGCGTTGGTAGTTTTCCACAAACCGAGCAGCCCAGTCCCGTCGGCCTTGGCGACAAGCGCAAAGAGCGTGTTCGGAGTGGAGCGCGCCAGGTCAATGTCGATGCGGCCGACATTCGTACTGGGGAAAGGATTCGCAGCAGTGCCAATCATTCTCGTCCAGGTGGCGCCGTGGTCGGTGGAGCGATAGACACCCGCAAGCGTCGGGTCGCCCGATGCGCTAAGCGCCGCGTAGACCACACCACTGCTAGTCGGATGAAACACAATCGCCGTGCCTGCGGCGCCGGACATCCCCGCGACCGGTCCGGTCCAGGAGTTGCCTCCGTCAGTTGTGCGATAAATTCCGGATAGCGCGGGAGAGCTAAAACGAAACACCCCGGCCAGAGCGATGTGCTGGCCTGCAGGAGACAAGGGATCCACAACGATGGCGCCGATATGGGCGCCGCCGTCCAGCCGGCTGGAGCTAAACGAGCCGCCGCCAGGGCCGAGAAACACATTCGCGCCCTGTTGCGTCCAGGTCGCGCCGCCGTCCGTGGATTTCAAGACGCCGGCGCCTGAGTAGCTGTCACCGGAGAAATTCTGCTCCCCAGTGCCCACATAGATTATGCTCGAGTTGGTGGGATCAATGGCAAGCGAGCCGATTGACAGCGAGGGCTGGTTATCGGTCATCGGCGTCCAGTTCAAGCCGGCATCGATAGTTTTCCAAACCCCTCCGGCCGCGGCTCCAAGGAAGGCCACGTCGGGATTTCTGGGATCTACCGCCAGCGCCGCAACGCGCCCGGAGTTGCTTGGACTACCGTTGAAGGGAAACACGCCGGGGGCCACGTTGATCGGCTGCGGTCCAATTGAAGTCCATGCCGAGGGCCCAGGGAAATCGGTGGCCAACGGCGCCGCACTCTCCAACGGCAGCCAGCCCATCCTTCTCTGCGTCTCAATCATCCGGTCCACGTGCTTCAACGCTCTTTGGCGCATGCCTGTGGCCACCGAGCCGTCGGGGAGCGTCCGGTCGCCGAGGAACCACTCCTCCCGCCCTTTCAGAAAGTCTTCGTCTTCGGGGATGGCATCCGGTGACGGCGCTCCCTTTGGCCCTGCTGTGGGGGGCTGCTCCGCCGGCGGCTGAGCGACTGTTGCTGCGGGCTTCTGCGGCTTTGCCGGCGACTCGAAAGGAGCCAGAGCAGGCTTCTGTGCTTGCGCGGCCGCACACGGGCTCAGGCAAAGCAGCAGGACTCCCGCAGGGGCAAGCCACGGCCAGACTGGTAATACAGGGGAAATCCTCATCTATCCCTCCACAGACTCCTGCCGGTGGGAGTACTTAATAACTTCTTAGGTTTAATGCGGGGTGGCGACAATCTCCCATAAGGCGAGCCCGAACACAATACAGTGCATCTGCCATTCTGCATCCGTTGTTCTACTTAGAAAGACAATCTGATTAATCGACATTTAATCTTTAGAAAGCGCCCCGCACAAAGCCAGGCTTTTTCACCCGAGGATACGTGGAGAAAATTCTCGCGGCAGCAGAAGAGCCGTATCGTACTGTCTACTGGCTTGCGGTCGAGACGGGAATGCGCAGCGGGGAGTTGTCGGCGCTCCGGATTGAAGATGTGAACCTAGAAGCTGGCGCTATTCGAGTCAGTCGCGCCGTATGGCGGGGGCAGTTGCAGTCTCCCAAGTCCCTGGCCTCTTCGGGAGCTTGCAATTTCGCCCGTGCTGTCGGCTCACCTTGAAAGTTACCTCGGCACAATTGGGGCGAAGTTTTGTGGCGTTCTGTGGCGGAGAATAAAAAGGGCCTCCAGTTTCGGAAACGGGAAGCCCTTGTGCCCAACTAACATGGCTGGTTGCGGGGGCCAGATTTGAACTGGCGACCTTCGGGTTATGAGCCCGACGAGCTACCAGACTGCTCCACCCCGCGCACAGATGATAACGAAATCGCACGGCTTCGTCAAATTAACCAGGGCTCGGAATCACAGGGTGCTCCCGGCGGGCGCCATGAACAGCCAGGGAGAGGGGCGGGGAGGTCAGGCGGCGGGAAGGGAAGCACAGTGCAGTTGCCTGGGTGCTGGGCCTCGGCTGGCGCGGGCTTCACCAGGTGCTGTACTGCGTGTTCTCGAAGGGCGAAATGGTTGACGAACCGGAGTGGACGTTGGTGATGCCTGTGCCCGACTGATCGGGGCTAAGCACGACGTTTTCGTACTCCACCTGCCAGTCTTTGGCCCGCGTGATGGGGTCGGTTGGGATTTCGCGCAAGTAGCCCGAAGAGACCAAATCCTCAAGCGATTGAGGCGCGGTTTGCTTATCGAGCGTGTACTGCTCGATGGCCTGGCGCATGACGAAGAGGTCCTGCTTGAGCGCAGCCTCTTTTGATCGCGTCACCGATTTCATGTATAGGCCCGAGCCCAGGCTGAGCAGGATCAGGATAATGGTGACCACGATCATCATCTCGAGCAGCGTGAAGCCAGCTCGAGCCAGCGCCCGGCGCGAGATTTGGGGGGAGTTACTCCGTGGCTTTCGTGGGAGACGCTGAGGCTGCCGCATAGTTCATCCGCTACCAGTCGGAATAGTGCGTACCGTCCAGTGCCGTGCCGGGCGAACGCGTGTACACATCGAAAACGTTTTTGCCGCCCCAACTGGTCGAGTCGGGATCATCCTGAACGGCGCGGAGTCCCCAGTCGTCGTGGCCGGTCATCGGGTCGATGGGAATGCGGCGCAGGAAACGGAGCCGGCGCTCAGTGCCCGCGCCGATTTGAATGCCTTTGACAAGGGTCTCCAGGTCCGGCGGATACCCCTCCGAGCCCAACTCCACACGGATCAAGTTGCGGTCAGCGGCATCCTTATAGCGGTCAATGGCCGTGCGCATCTCGCGCAGGGCGCGCCGCAGCTCCACTTCTTTTTGCCGTCTGACGGTTACCCGAGCCGTCGGCAGCGCCGCAGAGGACAGCACCAGCAGAATGGCGCAGGCAATCATGAGCTCGAGCAGAGTCATGCCTGCCTGCGTTCCCGGGCGTCGTCTGAAGCCTTTCAAGTTCCCCCCCATAGTTTACATCGCCCCGTTTACATCCCCCTTGACTACTGCACCCGGATGTTCGCTTGCCCGGAGACCAGCGGAATAGGCTTCTGCTGTGAGTCCCGTCCATTAACCTGCAGGACGGCCAGCGAAGACGTGCCGGGCGCCACGCCACGAATCACAATCCCCACGAGCGTCCCGGTGCCGTTGACTCCTGGGGTGTTGGGCTGGCGGGTGGCGGAGATAATGGCCTGGCCGCGCTCCTTATCCACGCGCTGGACAATGGCAATCTCCTGCGTCCCGCCCGAGAGGAAACCTCCGTGTCGCACCTCTTCGACGGAAATAACCGCAGGGTTGTATTGCAGCAGCATGGGGATGGAGAACAGATCGCGTACGTCCTCCACCACCACGGCAATCGTCGTGGTCTCCCCGGGCTTCAAGGTGACGTCCTGGGGTTCAAAGCGCAGCTTGGAAGGCCGCGCGGTCTCTGGCGCGGGGGTCGTCGCGCCGCCAGGGGCGCCGGCAACCGGGGCCGAAGTCGGCGTAGGTGCCGCAGCACCCTGTCCAGATGCCTGCGGCTTGGGCGCCGAAGTGGGAGGTGTTACGGGTTCCAGCTCACGCCGCACTGAGGGGTTGGTCTCCGTGCCCGCGCTCAGGCCGCGTAGGTTGGCTTCGGTAATTTGCGGCAGGCGCACCAACCGGGGAATCAGAATGATCAGCACCTCGTTTTCCTGGCGTTCCACCGTTTCTTCGGAAAACAGATAACGGAGTAAGGGGATTCGTGAGACTCCGGGCCAGCCAGCCAACGTGCGCGTCTCGGTACGGTCAATCAAACCGCCTAGAATATTGACCTCACCCTCCTCCAAACGGACATCGTGTTCGATTTTGCGCTGGCTAATCACGGGCTGCTTGATACCGCCGATGTCGATGCGGTCGGTCACCGAGGAGACCTCGACCGAGACCTTCATGCTGATCTGGTGGTTGGGGTGAATGTGCGGCGTGATGTCCACGTTCACGCCCACGTCAATGTATTGGAATTGCGTGTTCACCAGGGGGTTCACAACCCCCGCGCCGCCACCTATGGCGCCCACACCCACGCCGGCCTGGAAGCTTCCGGTGGCCACCGGGACACGGTCGCCGACGCGGAGCTTGGCCGGCTGACCGTCCACCGCGCGGATTTCTGGATTCTGAATGAGCTTGGTAAAGCTATCGTTAATCAAGGCGGTGGCGGTCGCGCCCGGGAGGGTGATGCTGTAGTCCTTGGCGGAAATTTTTCTCAACTGGTCCAGGGTGACCGAGGTGGAAGTCGAGGTTGTCCCACCGGTGGTTGTGGGGTTCGACGGCGTGAACGCGACCACGGCGCTGCTGCCGGGCCGGACGCCAAGATCGCGTAGGCGGTCGCGCCGCACCTGCAGCACAGCGACCTGGATAACCACCTCGGGTTTAGCCTTGTCAATATCGCGGATCAGCTTCTCGGCGAGTGCCAGCTTATCCGGTGTATCGCGAACGATGATTGCGTTCTGGGAGTTCACCTGTTGAATGCGCTTCAAATCCAGCAACTGGCGCAGGCCGGTGACGATTTCCGTGAGGTCCTGCGGCAGAAGCGTATTCGAGAGATAAAAGGTGCGCACGATCTGCTCTTCGTAATCCCGGCGCTTCTGCGGCTGCTCGGGAACCACGAAAATGATGTTGCTGGTCACCGGCTTCCAAAAGGCCTTGCTTTGCAGCGCCACAATGTCCAGCGCCTGCTCCAGAGTGACGTTAGAGATTTCGGTGGTGATGCGGCGCGCGGCAAAGTCGGGATCAAAAATCACTGTCAACCCAGCCAGCTTGGCGACAGTTTCAAACACGATTCGCGCGTCATTGGTCATTTTCAGGTTGATGGGAGCGCGCGAGAGCGGCATCAGCTCCGGGGGTTTTTCCATCAACTTGGGCTCTTCGCGAGGCGGGGCCGGCGGAGCCTCAGCCGCAGCCTTGCGCGCGGCGATCATCTCCAGGGTCTTTCCTATTTCTTGCTCGGCGATCGCACTTGCAGGGTCGATTGCCAGGGCTTTCTGGAACTCAGCCAGGGCCTGTTGGAGATCGCCCTTATCCCGCAGCTTCTGGCCCGCACGGACGTGTGCTAGCCCGGCTTCCAAACGGATGCGGGTGGCCTTGAGCTTGTATTCGGTATTGAAGGGATCGGTCTTCAGCGCTCGCTCGTAGTGTACCAGAGCGGTATCATAGTCTTGAAGAGCTTCAGCTTGCTTGGCGGCCTTGAAATCCTGGTTCCCTTTTGGACAACCTGTGAGAGCCAGCACGGCACAGGCTAACGCCGCCAGGCTCAAATATCGACTCGACATACACGCTCCACCTGCGGAGAACAACTTTGCGAGTCTAGCACCGGTCCTGAAGCAGAGCAAGTTACGCCCGTACTAGTTGTCCTTTCGGTTGCGAGAGTACTAACCTCCCAGTATTGACGTTGGGAGCCAAAAAAGGTTTACAAGATGTGGGTAGAATTTCTTCCCGCCTGTCGGTGGGAGGGGCGGGACTGAGGATCACGTGATGTACTCACCAGCGGCTTGCTTCCTGCCGTAAGTGGCGGCTATGATAGCTGTTTGTGGCCGCGAAGACGAGAAAAACTGAACAGCCGGCTGAACAAATCGTCGCGCAGAACCGCGCCGCTAACTATAATTACCATTTGCTGGAGAAGTACGAAGCAGGAATGAAGTTGGCTGGCACCGAGGTGAAGGCTCTGCGCGAGGGTAAAGCCAACATCCGGGATGCCTACGCGGTCGTGCGCGGGAACGAGGTGTGGTTGCTCAACTGTCACATCTCCCAGTACCTGCCCGGCGGCCCGTGGAACCACGAGCCGCTGGGGCCGCGCAAGCTGCTGCTGCATAAGAATGAGATCTTCAAACTCACCGGCAAGACGCAGCAGAAGGGCCTGACGTTGATCCCGCTGCGGATCTATTTCCGCAAGGGAATCGCCAAATGCGAGATCGCCCTGGCCAAGGGCAAAAAGCAATTCGACCGCCGCCATGCAGAGCGCGAGAAAGAGGCCAAGCGCGAAGCGAACGAAGCCATCTACCGTTCCCGGCGGCGCTGACCGGAAATCATCCCCTAGCCGCGAGGAGCTATGGAAATCACCGTTGAAACCCGCCCCTTCACCACCATCGAGACCGAAGCGCTGGTGACATACGTTTTTGAGGACAACGATCCCGTCCAGGGCCGGGTGGCCGAACTGGACCAGGCCTGCGGCGGCGCGCTGCGCAAGCTCAGCTCCAGCGGCGAGTTGACCGCCAAGTGGCTTGAGACGACACTGGTGCATTTCCCCGCCGGGCTCGTGCCGCAGCGGTTGCTGCTGATTGGCGCGGGCAAACGCGACAAGTTCAATGTGGCTCAACTGCGCAAGCTCGCGGGGGCAGCGTTGCGCTACCTGAAAGCGCGAAAGATCGCGCGGCTGGCCTTTCTCTCGTGGGAAGCTGACCGCAACTCCGCTTCAGCTCAGGCCATCACCGAAGGCCTGCTGGTAGCCCACTTTGAGCCGGACAAGTACAAGACTGAGAAGAAGAACGGCAAAGAGGTCGAAGCCGCGGCGCTAGCCGGGTGGGATGCGGCGAACTGCGCTGAAGCGGAGCAGGGAATCGAGCGCGGCCGGATCGTGGCCGAGTCGCAGAACTTCACCCGTGAATTGGTCAACGAGCCTTCCAACCGCCTGACTCCGCGGATATTGGCGGAGCGCGCCGCAGCTATGGCGCGCGAGGTGGGACTCGCGACGGATGTCCTCGACGAGAGCAGAATCGAAGAGCTGAAGATGGGGGCGCTGCTGGCGGTGGCGCAGGGCAGCGCCGAGCCGCCTCGCGTGATTGTCGTCACCTATACACCGCCCGAAGTTCGACCGGGCGCGCCGGTGATCGGGCTGGTGGGCAAGGGCGTTACATTTGATACCGGCGGGATCTCCATCAAGCCGGCTGAGGGCATGGAGAAGATGAAGTATGACATGGCAGGCGGCGCGACAATGCTCGGCGTGATGCGGGCGCTGGCTCGGCTCAAGCCGGCCCTGAAGGTGATCGCCGTTGTGCCCGCCACCGAGAACATGCCCGGCGGCCGCGCGCAGAAACCCGGGGACGTGCAAATCTCTTTAGCCGGGAAAACTATCGAAGTGCTCAATACCGACGCGGAAGGCCGGCTGATCCTGGCCGATGGGCTCGCCTACGCCAGGCGGCTTGGCTGCACCCATCTGGTGGACGCAGCCACGCTGACCGGCGCCATCGTGGTGGCGCTCTCCAACGTTAATGCCGGTGTGTTCGGCTCCGATGCGGCATTCACCGAACGGCTGCTTGCCAGCGCCCGCTCCGCTGGCGAAAAGATGTGGCAGATGCCGCTCGACGATGAGTATCGGGAGATGATCAAGAGCACCATCGCCGATATCCAAAACGTCAGCAGCGGCAAAGGCGGTGGCGCAATCACCGCAGCGATGTTCTTGAAGGAGTTTGCCGGCGATGCGCCTTGGATTCACCTCGACATTGCCGGCACTGCCTGGCTCGACGAGGCGAAGCCTTGGGCGGCTAAAGGCGGATCCGGCGTCGCCGTTCGCACGCTGATCGATTTCGTGATGAATTTCCCCGCAGACGCCAAGTAGGCT
>Ga0137396_10002217_pt1 | contig 10566 bp, 10 predicted proteins | sample czc16metaG_FD_108284 | JGI IMG/M metagenome (GOLD analysis project Ga0137396, IMG submission 108284) | Vadose zone soil microbial communities from Angelo Coast Range Reserve, California, USA - czcobulk3.16 metaG | ecosystem: Environmental > Terrestrial > Soil > Vadose zone | place: USA... | reverse complement strand
GCGAGGCCTGCGGGAAGGCCGCATCCGCGGCGTGGTTTCAACCAACGCGCTCGAGCTCGGCATCGATATCGGCACGCTTGACGCGGCAGTGATGGCAGGCTATCCGGGCACGATCGCGTCCACTTGGCAGCGCGCGGGCCGCGCCGGGCGCCGCAGCGGCAGCTCCTGCGCGGTGCTGGTGGCCAGTTCCGCGCCGCTCGACCAGTTTATCGTCAAGCATCCTGACTATTTCTTCGGCCGCTCGCCCGAGCACGCCTTCATCCAGCCGGATAATCTGGAAATCCTGGTCAACCACCTCAAGTGCGCTGCCTTCGAGCTGCCGCTTTCCGCGGAAGAAAAATTCGGCGACGTGAGCCTGGGGCAGCTCTGCGAGCGGCTCGCCGAGGCTGGATTCCTCCACCGCGCCGGAGACCATTGGCACTGGACGCAAGAAGCCTATCCGGCCGATACCATCAGCCTGCGCTCGGTCACTTCCGACAACTTCGTCATCATCGACATCACGGACGAACCGGAGGTAATCGGTGAGGTAGATTTCCCCAGCGCGCTCACCGCCGTCCATCCCAAAGCAATTTATCTCCACCAGGGAGAGCAGTACCACGTCGAGCGGCTGGACTTCGACGAGCGCAAGGCCTACGTGAAGCGCGTGGACGTGGACTACTTCACTGACGCCATCCGCTACACCCAGGTGCGTGTGCTCGAAATCGGCGAGGAAACGCATCTCGCCGCGCCCGCGAATCGCGCGCACGGCGACGTTCTGGTGCGCTCGCAAGTGGTCGGCTTCAAGAAAATCAAATTCTTTACCAACGAAAACGTCGGCGCGGGCCAGCTCGAGCTGCCCGAAAACGAGATGCACACCACCGCCTATTGGATCACGCTCGAGCGGCCACTCGTCGAGTCACTACCCTTCACGATCAGCGAGCGGCAGAACGGCATGTTCGGCTTGCTCTACGCGCTGGAGTCGGTAGCCACGCTGCTGCTGATGTGCGACCGCCGCGACCTTGGCACCGCCATTGGCGAACGGCCTCCCTCGCCCGCCATGGAGACCGGGCGCGAGGAAGCGCAGGAGTTCAGCCACACTCCGGGCTATGCGGCTGCCGAACAGAAGGAACTCTTCGAGCCGAATCTTTATCTGTACGACGCCTACCCCGGCGGCATCGGCCTTTCTGAGCCGCTGTATCGCGTGCATGGCCTGCTCGCGCGCAAGACGCGCGAGTTAATCCTTGGCTGCGCATGTGAGAAGGGCTGCCCGTCGTGCGTCGGCCCTGCGGGCGAGAATGGCGAGCGTACGAAGGAGGCTGCACTGGCCATCCTGGAGCGGCTGGAGGAGTAGATTGGGAGGCACAGAGGAAAGTCAAAGGGAAAGAAGACATCGGTGATCTGTGCTCTGTGCCCCTGTGGCGACCTGAGGTCTTAAATTGAGTTCAAGCCTCGAAGATAGATTCGCGCGCCTGGCGGCGCTCAAGCCAACGCGCAAACACGCTGCGGCGCAAGACCGCCTCACCGCGGGCGGGTCGGATGAATTCGACCGCTTGGCGCAGTTGCTCGGCGGGGTTGTGGGCCGCAACCGCTACGGCGAGCACCTGGTGGTGCGCCGGTGGTACTCCTCGCCCGAGCCGTGCGAGCCGAGCGCGCACGCCCTGAGGCTGCTCGCCCCGGCCACGCCGGTTCGCAGGCTGAGGAAGGGGGAACGATCTAAGCGCGTGGGTTATCTCGGGACTGGCAGCGCGCCTGCGCAATACGCCAGCGATGCGCTTGAGCGCATGGCCGACCCCGCGGAGTGGCTCTTCCTTGATACGGAAACCACAGGTCTAGCCGGCGGCACGGGCACCTACGCGTTTCTTGTGGGCCTGGCGTGGTGGGAAGCAGGCGGCTTGCAGGTTGAGCAAGTCTTCATGCGTGATTACAGCGAGGAGCATTCGCTGCTGCTCGAGCTTGCGCGGCGCATGGCCGAGCGGCGGGTGCTGGTCACGTTCAATGGCAAGAGTTTCGATTGGCCGCTGCTCGAAACGCGCTACACCATGACGCGGGCCATCAAGCCCCAAACGCCCGTTGCGCACCTCGACTTGCTGCATCCCGCGCGGCAACTTTGGCGGCTGCGCCTCGGCTCGGTGCGTCTCACCGAACTCGAGCGCCGCGTTCTAGGATCGGAGCGTTTGGGCTGGCACCGCCGCGACGATATTGACTCCGCGCTGATCCCGCAAATTTACTTCGACTATTTGCGCGGCGGACCGGTGGAGCCAGTGGCCAGCGTCTTCCGCCACAATCAGATGGACCTGCGCGGCTTGGCGGCACTGACCGGCAAGATCGTCTCCCTGCTCTCACAAACCGAGACCGCTGAGGCCTCAGACCAGGACGCTTTGGAACTTTTTGGGCTCTCCAGGCTATTGCACCGCCGGGGAGAGACGGCGCGGGCCCGGCTGCTTTACGAATGCGTGCTCCGTGCAGGCCTGCCTTCGGCACTAGACCGCGCGGCGCGGCGGGAACTGGCGCTGCTGGCCAAAGGCGAGCGTGACTTCATCCGCGCCACTTCCTTGTGGGAAGAACAGATCCAGAAGTATTCGGGATCATCTGAATCGCGCGGGGTGGGCTTAGCTGGCAAATTTGCCGGCGCGCTGCACCTGCCCCGAGCGGAAGTGGTAGGGGCAAAGCATGCCTTGCCCCTACATCACCCCTATAAGCAGGCTGGGGACTCAGATGACGGTTTCCGCGCCTGCCTGGAAGCCTACGAACATCTGGCCATGTATTACGAGCACCAGGCCCGCGAGCACTCCAAAGCCGCTGAACTCACTCGCGAGGCTTTGGCCGCGGTGCGCAGAGCCCTCCGCGCTTGCCCCGAGCGCGGCCCAGGGGTCGGCTGGATCGATCTCAGCCGGTGGCGCAAGCTGCAGGCGCGGCTCGAGCACCGGCTCGCCCGGCTCATCCGCAAATCCCGCCGCCCCCTGCTGGAGCCTGATTTTCCTGAAGCGCGCGGCAACCCTAATGAATCCAATCAGGAACCGAGGAAGGGTGGCCAGATTCTGAGGCCGAGGTGAATTTGAGCGCAAGATCCGGATGGCTTGCGGCCTGAATACACCTTATGTTCGACTCGGAGGGAAAAACAATGGCTGCAATCAGTGATCAGTTTCTTCGCACGCAGTTAGAGGAACGCCGGCAAAGGCTCGAGACCGCCATCGCGAGTTCCGGAGAGAGCGCACCGGTGGTACAACTTCTACAGGAAGTGGATTCGGCGCTCGAGCGGATGGAAAAGGGCTCCTACGGCATGTGCGAGACGTGCCACGATTCGATCGAGAAAGAGCGGCTCATCACCGATCCCTTGGTCCGCTTCTGCCTCGACCACCTGACCTCCGAGCAGCAACGCGCGCTCGAGAGAGATCTGGAGCTGGCGTCGCGGATCCAGCGGGCCCTGCTCCCGAAGCAAAACCTGCAGTACGCGGGCTGGCAAGTCCATTACCACTACGAGACCACAGGCCCGGTGAGCGGCGATTATTGCGACCTGATTCATCCGGATAACGGAACGGGCGAGCTCTATTTTCTGCTGGGGGATGTTTCCGGAAAAGGCGTGGCAGCCTCCATGCTGATGACTCAATTGCACGCGATGTTCCGCAGCCTGATCAGCGTGGGCTTGCCGCTGGACCAGTTGGTGGGGCTGGCCAATCGCGTGTTCTGCGAAAGCACGATGGCCGGTCAGTACGCCACGCTGGTGTGCGGTAAGGCGAGCGGGTCGGGGGAGGTGGAGATCTCCAGCGCCGGACATTTGCCATCGCTGCTAGTTCGCAAAGGAGGGGTCTCAAGTATCGGAGCCACGGGCGTGCCGCTCGGCATGTTTCAGACCGGACAATACCCGGCGAAGACAACCAAGCTGGATCCGGGTGACACCCTTTTCCTTTACACCGACGGTCTCTCAGAAGCGCGCGATCGCGCCGGCGACGAATATGGAATTGGACGTTTGGTTAAATTCGTCGGCGAGCGTCATGCCCTCTCGCCGGACGCACTGACCGCTGCCTGCCTCAAGGAAGTGAAATCTTTCGCTTTGGGGACATCCCGGACTGATGATCTAACCATCATGGCCATCCGGCGCACCGGCTAGGCACTGATAGCTCACGAGCGTAATGCGATGTTCCTGGGACACTTCGGCGTGGCGCTGGCGGTTAAAGAATTGGCGCCTAGAACTTCGCTGGGGACGCTGGTCCTCGCCGCGCAATTCGCGGACCTTCTCTGGCCCATCTTTCTGCTCGCCGGTCTCGAGCAGGTTCGCATCGCTCCCGGAATCACTCGGGCCACCCCGCTTGATTTCGTCCACTATCCCATCACGCACAGCCTAGTTGGGCAGGCGCTATGGGGCGTTGCGCTTGGCTTGCTCTATTTCTCGCTGCGACGGAACGCGAAGAGCGCGGTAATTGTTGGCGCGTGCGTGGTGAGCCACTGGTTCCTCGACGTTATTGTGCACCGGCCCGACTTGCCTGTATTTCCTCAAGGACCGTTTGTTGGCCTCGGATTGTGGAATTCCCTGCCAGCCACCGTGGCCATCGAGTGCGGTTTGCTGGCCCTTGGCCTCACGCTTTATCTGCGAGCGACCCGGGCAAGAGATCGTATCGGAGTCTACGGGCTGTGGTCCCTCATAGTCGTGCTAGTCGCAGCGTGGATAAGCAGCCTGTTCGGTCCCCCGCCGCCGAGTGAACGGGTGCTCGCCTATAGCGCGCTGGCCATGTGGCTCGCTGTGCCTTGGGCCGCCTGGGCCGACCGCCACCGGGAGATACAACCAGCTTCGCACTGAAGCCATGACGTCCTAGAGAGCCTACGCGGGCACGGCATGCCGTGCCCCTACCAAAAATCGCGATGGGGAGGTTTAAGGAACAGGAGCAAGCAGTGCAGTGGTTTGTGATTCAGCCCGTGGCGGCAGGCGCATCGTGGTGACCGTGGTCTTTCGCGGCGTGCGGTAGGGGTCGGGGCCTGCGCTGGGGTTAGCTGGCCAGCCGATGGCGCGCGTGATTTTGTCGAACACGTCGCGTCCGGCGCCTTCCAAACTCAGGCACTGGTCGGCCAGGCAACGCAGGAACACGCCCCCGTCATCGCTCTCAAACGAAAAAAAGTTGGGCCGCCGGAACAGCGCGCGCCGCTTGTCGTACTTGAGCTCCAGCGCCTCGCTGTAGTTACCGAAGAAGCGCGCAGCTTCCGCGGCGCCTGCCAGGCGCAGGCGGACCACCAGGAGCATCTGCTTGCTCTTTTCGTGCTCGAAGATGGCATAGCGGTCGCCGGCCCACGCAGGCGCAAGGCTCCGGGCACGCGTATCTCCCAAGAACTGTTTCAGGATCTCCCGCAGGCCAAACTCACCGATAAGATTCTCGTCGAGCTTCTTCCATCCGTCCGGCAGAAGACTACTGAGATCGGGCAGGGTGACGGGTTTAGGCGCGACGCCGCTCAGGTAGAAATCGGGGTGAAGGATCTGCTGCGTCGAAACGGGCGGGTTCTCGAATACTTTGCGAAAGCCGGCCCAACCGTCCGTGGTGCGTAGAACGTGCTGGGTAAAGGTAGTGCCGGCGAGATAAGGAAACAGCAGCTCGTCGCGCAGAAACGGCGGAGCCTTGGCGAGCGTGGGGCTTTTGTCCACATCGCCCAGGAGCATCGAAGAGTCCAGGTCCGGGAGGTCACGCACGCCCTTGGGCATGCCGCGGAACGTGTAGTCCACCATCGCCGCCAGCGCTGAGCCTTCCAGCACGGCGTCCCGAGCGAGCTCGGCGTCGTCGTTGGGCTTGGCGGCTTCGAGCCACGGGTCCACCTTGAAGTGCTGGTCCTGCAAAGCGTGGGTGAGCTCATGCGCCATCACCACGCGCTGCTCGGCCGGATTGATCCAGTCGGCGATGAAAAACTCCCCGCTCTTGGGGTCGTAAAGCCCGGCAATTTGCTCGGTGAGCAGTTCGACCAGGAAGGGCTCCAGTTGGAACCCTTTCGGGATGAGGCCAAACTTCTCGAGCGCTCTCTGGTCGGCGTAGCGCTTCTCAGGTTGCTTCTCTTCCTTCATGCGGCGGATTACGTATTCGCGGATTTCCTCGCGCGTGCGCAGGCTTTTCTTCAGCGGCGAGAGTACCGGCAGGGAGAGCAGCTTGCTCATCTCCGCCAAAACCTCGTCCGCGGCCTGAAGGAATTCAGCGCTGGGCGCGTTGACCGGCGGCGGTGTGGCGGCCGGGGGAGAGGCTTGCTGTGCCGTCGCACCGAGCGCTAGAAGGAGGAGAGTGAAGACCAGCGGGGCAGCAATGCGTTTCATCGCGGTCGAAACTCCCGTCGCGCGAACGGGAATAGCCCCCACCCATTTCGCGATATGGATAACCCATCCCACGGCGTTGCCGTCAGTCAGAGAGATTCCCCGCACAGTTGCGCGATTATTGGGCACCCACGCCTTTAGTCAGGAAACCCAGCTCCCGCTGGGTCCTCAGTCACACCAGGTTTGATGCCGCTTCTAGAATAGCAGGTTTGAAGTGAAAATCTTGCGGATCGCAGCGCGCATGAGTTCCCACCAACGATCACACCGCAGCCTTTACACCCCATCACGCGGCGATACCGGAAGCGACGAAGGATCTAACGACTCTGGGCGGAGGACTTCTGCACGCCGCCGCCGCTCAGGACGCGCACCAGGACCGCCAGCATATCGATCACAGTGAGGATTCCGACCAGCCGGCCGCCTTCCACCACTGGCAAGCAGCCCACTTTATTCCCATTCATGAGGGCCGCCGCATCGCGCAGCGGCGTGGTAGGTGTGATGACCAGCGGGTTGGGAGTCATAACGCGTTTGATCGGCGTGTTCTGGAAGATGTCGTTGTACTCTTCCTGGGTAATTCTTGTGAGCATCGAAGGGGCGACGCGCTGAACGTCGCGTTCACTGAGGATCCCAACGAGGGTCTCACCGTCCACAATGGGGAAGTGGCGATACTGGGTGCGCCGGAAAGTGAGAACGGCATCAAGCAGTGACGCGTTTTGCGAAAGGCTGGTGGCTGGCGCAGACATAAAATCGCGAACAAGGAATTCTTCGCTCATTGGATCTCCGCTCCTCAAGTGGAAGGGGGAAATGAAAACTCAACCGCCATAGTTTCATTCTCACCGGGTCAAGTCAACGAGCGGAGCCAAAGCGGGATTATCGTTTCGGAACAGGGAGGCTAGTCTGCTCGACGCGCTTCCAGGTCGCGCCGTCCCAGACATAGCGGTCGCGCGTCATGCGCCGGCAGATGCGCGGGTTGTCTTCATCGGTCGCGGCGCAATAGGTGAGCCGGAATCCGTCAGCTCGGGATTCGTAGCTGGATTGCGGAAGGATGTCGGAAGACCACACGGGCGTGACGCGATTGCCATCGAGGCGCCAGGCGGTGAATGAGCCGGTTTGCAGGTCGTCAGTGCGCCCGGTGACGGTGACGAACAACGTCAGGGACGCGGTCACCGGGATGAGCTCCAGATATTCGTCAAAGAAATCTGTTTGTGTAAAGCGGTCAACCCGCGCAGCCAGCCCATAGCGTCCGCTGGCAAGGGTGTAAAGCCGAACCGCCGACGGGCCGCCCAAGCCAAAATTGGCCACCAAGGCGTACGGGGCGGGTTGCCCGCCCAGCCGCAGGACGCGATAGTTCTCGCCGACCGGTGGCTGTTGAGTCGCCATTGCATCCAGGCGCTTATTCAGGGCCTCAAGATTGGGCCCCTGCGGGGCGTTCAGCGCCTCCAGTGCCAAGCCGTCCAGAATGGCAAGCGCCTGCTCCTGTAGCTTTTGGCCCTCGTCGGCGCCGCCCAGGCGCTGCTCGGCGAGGCGCGCGGCAAGCCGCGCAAATTCGGATTCCGGTTTCTGGACTTGGACGCGTTCGAGCGGCCCGCGAGCGCCCTCGGGAGACCTCCCCGCGGCAGCCAGGATGAAGACCAGCGCGGCAAGTGCGCTGGCTCGAGTATGCGTTCTCAACGGCCACCCCGCGGACCCTTCCCAGGTAGAGCGCGCAACTTCCCCCGGAGCGGGGTGCGGCTGTTTGTTTTCCGGCCCGCGCGTTCGGGCAAGTTCATCGACCGAGCGCGCGCGGCGATGACCTCTTCGATGAGCTGGCCTTCCACCGGGCCAGGACAGATACAGTTCACCCGGATGCCGTGACGCCCAACCTCTTCGGCCAGGGTGAGCGTGAGCCCCACCAGCGCCCACTTCGCGCTAGCGTAGGGAGCGCGCTGCGGATAGCTGATCTTGCCGGCAATCGAGCCGATATTGATGATCGCGAGTATCGCGCTGGTTCGTGCAGACTGTCCCGTCGGAGCCGGCGTGCCATGAGCGTCTCTACGCGCGATCACCCCTTTCAACACCTCGCGCGAGCAGAGAAAAACGCCGGTTAAATTCACCGCGAGCACCCGCTCCCAATCGCCGAGAGTCACCTCGGTGAGCGGTGCGGTCGGGCCGGGTATGCCCGCATTGTTCACCAGCACCTGGATCGGCCCGAGCGCGCTCTCCGTCCGCGCGACAAACCTTCGGACGTCGGCTTCGCTCGACACATCACCCTCGAGCGGCAGTGCCCTGCCGCCCGACGCAGCGATCTCATCTGCAACGCGCTTGACGCCATCTGCTTTGGTGCTGACCAATGCGACGGCAGCGCCTTCACCGGCAAACGATCGGGCAATGACGCGGCCGATCCCGCGACTCGCGCCGGTGACCAGCACCACGTGACCGCGAAATCTTCCGCCGTTCTCGTTGGCAGCCATCGGAGCCAAGACTCTAATACACCCCTGTGCGTGCTGCAAATTCAACCTGCCTGAGCTCTGGGAGAGGAAGGCGCTTTTGGCCGGCAAGTGAAGTAAGGTGTGGCGAGGGAGCGCCCGCATAGCCAGCATTGACTGTCCCATCGAAGCCTGCGACACTTTGCAAGGTACAGTAGGAGTGAATGCTTGTTCTAAACCAGTGAGCCCATGCGCACAGGGCTTTAGCGCCAGGGAAGCCAACGCGTGAGCCGGCTCAGCCACTCGTCGCTGCCCCAGTAATAGGCCGCCACAACAGCCAGAAAGTAGACCAGGGCCAGCACCGCCGCCAGCCCCAGAAAAAAACGGAACCTGCGGTCTGCAGCCTCCCAGGAAATTCTCTGCCTGGGCGTCTTGGCTGGCCCCTGCGGCGCGGCCTCTCCTCGATTAGCACAAAAGGGGCATTCCTGGAAGGCAGGGTCAATGTCACGGTCACAGCGCGGGCAAACCCATTCGAGCATGGCGGCTATTTACCACGAAAATATGACGAGTGGGTAGCTGAAGTACGGCGCCGGGTAGGGCAGGCATTCTTGCCTGTCCGACTCAGATCTGACTTCAACCGCGGAGCGGCAGGCACATGTGCCTGTGCTCCGACGTCGAGGGCGTCGTCGTGGAACGTCTGCTGATTGAATCCAGGGCTCTCGGCCAACAGAGAGGCGCCGGCCCAATATCCGTACGCCCTGGTTCCAGCTCCTAGGTGAGCCGTTCTGAATTCAGAACAAACTGGTCTGTAAATACCTCTGATATAATGCGCAAATCCAACGCTCACCTGTGGGACCGCGATGGTATCTGGATCTCGTCTTCGCCAGGCGCGCGAGCGTCTGGGACTAACGTATCGCGACGTCGAGCGCGCCAGCTACGATCTCGCCAACCTGCGCGGGCGTCCCGAGTTTATCATCCACATTAGCCGTCTGGCAGACATTGAAAACCGGGACGTCACACCCAGTCTGTTCAAGCTTTACACGCTCGCTGTCATCTACCACCTGAATCCGCTCGAGGTTTGCCAGTGGTATGACGTGCCACTCGCCAATCATTTCTGCGACGGCACAGATGTGGCCGCACCGAAGACCCACCTTGCCGCGCCGCCGGCCTCGTTGCGGCTGCCTATGCGATTCGACCCAGGCTTCGACCCGCACCGCACTGAGTACCTTTCTCGCATGGTGGAAAGCTGGGGGCAACTGGAAGGAGCCCTGTTCAACGGCCAGGAGCACTACCGTTATGGCTATATCGGCCTGGACGACCACATGATGGAGCCGTTACTGCGTCCGGGGAGCCTCGTGCTCGTTGACCCCGCGCTGCAAAACGTTTCCAACTCCGGATGGAAGAACGAATACGAACGCCCGATCTACTTTGTAGATGTGCGCGATGGCTACCGTTGCAGTTGGTGCTTGCAAGAAGGCTCCCGGCTCATCGTGCAGCCTCACCCTCTCTCGGCTTGTGCGCCAGAGGTCCGGCGCTTCCCGGATGAAGCTGAAGTGGTGGGGCAGGTGATGGGGGTAGCTATGAGACTGGCTGGCAGATAGCGTGCTCTTCGGCCATCAGGGCCAGCAGCGCGCGCAAATTTGAGCAAAACAGATCATGCAAATAGGCAGGTACACCCTCTGGTAAAAGGAGTCGGTAAGACTCTAGCTCCTGCCAACGGGCCACCACACCCCAGAAGTCTCCCCTCAGAGTAGCCAAACAAGCCCGCAAATCCCACTCCTGCTGTTCCAGCGGAGTTTCCAGCAGCTTGGCGAAGAGTTCTTCGTGGCAATACGCCAGCGCCTCCTGTACCGCCTGCAGCGGATATATGGCCGCCAGCCCTTCATGGTGGTACTGGCCGCTGGC
>Ga0137396_10002216_pt1 | contig 10567 bp, 9 predicted proteins | sample czc16metaG_FD_108284 | JGI IMG/M metagenome (GOLD analysis project Ga0137396, IMG submission 108284) | Vadose zone soil microbial communities from Angelo Coast Range Reserve, California, USA - czcobulk3.16 metaG | ecosystem: Environmental > Terrestrial > Soil > Vadose zone | place: USA... | reverse complement strand
CGTTGGAACCCGTTGAACAGCGTCCAGGAGAGCCCGAACCGCCAGGAAAACGTCTCCGGGTAGCTGCCGAACAGCGGCAGCTTGGGGGAGCCCGTGCCCGTGCGACTGTTACTGTAGGAGACGATCAACGATGGCCAGTACTGCGAGCGGGCACTCCACACCTGGGCGCCCGCCGCGCGCCCCGCTGCCTCGGCCTGACTCACGACCGGCGCGGTCTCGAGCGCCGAGGCGCGCACCGCGATCGTGTCGGGGAGCGGCGGCAGGGTGGTATCGGGCACCGCGCGGACCAGCTGGTCCACGCCGATCTGCCGGCCGAGCGCGGCCTGCGCCGTGGCGAGGTTCGCCTGCGCCTGGAGCAACGTGAGCCGGGCAGTGCCCAGGTCCACCGTGGAGGTGAGCGTGTCGGAGCGAGTAGCAGCCCCGGCCTGGAACTTGTTGACGGAGATCTGGAGCTGTTGCCGGGCCCGCTGCACCTGCGCCTGCCCCACGCGCACCAGCTCCTCGTCTGCCAGCGCCCCGAAAAACGCCTGCTGGGTCGCGAGCGTCGTCTGGTAGCGCTGGTTCACGAGCCCCGCGGCTGCGGCGTCCTGGGTCGCCGACGAGGCGCGCAGGTTGGCGAACCGGCTGAAGCCGTCGAACAGGACGAGGCTCGCGGACAGGCCGCCCGAGTACGAATACAGGGGTGGCAGGGTGTCGGTGGTCCCCGTTCGGAAGCTTGCGGTGTTGCTGCGCGAGGCCGAAGCGTTCGTGCTCACCGTCGGCAGGAACGCCCCCCACGCGCTGCGCTCGCCGGCGCCCGCGTTGCGCGCGGCGCCGCGAGCCTGGACCATGGCGGGCTGCACGTCGAGCGAGCGCCGGATCGCCTCGGCGAGCGTCACCTCGAGCGGTTGCTGTCCCTGGGCCGCCGCCGCGCCGGGCGCGAGCAAGATCGCCGCGATGGTGGCGACCGGAAGACGGACTGACGTCATGGCTTCTTCCCGCTCGAGTCGGTCTTCTCCCTCTGATGCCGATGCCGGGCCATATGGTCGCGGTACTTCGCCTGCTGGCCCGGCGAGAGGTGCACCACGACCTCCGAGTCCATCTCCGCCCGCAGGGCGTCGAAGCGCGGCCGTACCGTGTCCCACGCCGCGGCCATGCGGGTCCAGTGTCGCTGCAGGATGGCGTGGACGGAGTCGCGCTGCACGGGCGTCAGCGCCAGCTCGTCGGTCAGCTCGGCCACGAGCCGGTCGACTCCCCGGCCGCGCTCGGGCGCGCCGCCGTAGGCGGAGCGGACCCACAGAGCTCGGCCGCCCACACCGACCATGATCCCCGCGATGAACGTTGCGACGAGCAGCAGGGTCGCCCACGTGGTAGAACGGTTCAGCATCACGCAACTTCCTTTCTAGTTGCCCAGCACCGAGGCCAGCACTACCTCGACGACCGGCGTCCGCGGCGCGATGAGCGCTTCCGCGACCGACGGGCGCGCGGGCGCCGCCGTCGCGCGGCCCACGAGATACCCCGCCGCCACCGAGAAGACCACCGCCGCGGCCACCCCCACGCGGGCCCAGCGGGCGAGCACCCTGTCCCAGGAGCCGGTGCCGCGCGGGTCGGCGACCCGCGCCAGCAGTCGCGCCACGAACGCGGTGTGACTTCCCTCCGCCGGCTCGAGCGCCTGCCGCAGCGCGGCGCCCAGCGCCGGATCGGGCCGGTGATCGAACGGCAGCGGTTCTCGAGTCATTCCAGCTCCTTCCAGTCTGCCAACAGTACGCGCAGCCGACGGCGCGCGTGGAACACTTCCGAGCGCACGGTCCCCTCGGGGATGCCGAGGATGCCTGCGATCTCGGCGTGGGAGTAGCCTTCCACGTCGAACAGCACGACCGCCATGCGACGCCGATGCGACAGCTCGGCGAGCGCGGTCCGCAGTCGCTCGGACAAGGCGCGCTGCTCGGTGGTCGCATCGGGGCGGGCACCAACCGCGACGAGCGCGGGATCGAGCGGCTCGACCCGGCGCACCTTGCGGCGCCGCCGCCGATCGGTCGCCGCGTTCGCGACGATGCGCAACAGCCACGGCCCGAACGGTCGGCGGGGATCGTACTGATCGAGCTTCACGAGCGCCGACAGCAGCGCGTCTTGCGCCGCGTCGTCGGCGTCGTCCGGATCTCCCAGGACGGCGCGCGCCACGCGTCGCGCGACCCCGGCATATCGCTCCGCGAGCACCCCGAACGCCGTCCGGTCCCCGGCGCGGACCCGCGCGACGAGCGCGGCCTCGTCCTGACCGGGTATACGCGCGGCGGGCTGCGGGGGTTGGGACTCAGGTTTCATCGGGGCCTTCCCGCGAGCGGCGCCGCCGCTCCACGGCGTACAGGGCGAAGCAGAAGGCGAGCCCGAACGTGCCTGCCGCGAGCGTGATGCTCATCACCCGGGGGAAGAGCAGCAGCAGTGTCCCGATCCCTGTGAGGGTCAGCGCCGCCGTGCCCGCGATCGCCCGCCGCAGTCCGCCTGCCACGCGTCGCAGTGCAACCACCGCGACCGCGCCCAGCTCGTACCCCGAGCGCTTGTGCGCCGGATCCGGCGGCTCGGGTTCGGCTGGCGCGCCGACGAGGCGGGGCGGGAGACTGAGGCGGCGGGGCTGCAGCACGATTTCCTGGCTCGACGCCAGGTCACGCCGAAACTGCGCCGCGAGCTCCTCGGCGAGCTGCTCGCACTCGGCCACCAGGTCGAGCTCGTAGTTCGTGAGCAGGCTCGAGACATTGAGGTTGGTCGAGCCGACGCGCGCCCAGCGGCGGTCGACGACCATCGTCTTGGCGTGGACCATCGGGCCCTGATACTCGAAGATGCGCACCCCCGCCCGCAACAGCTCGCGGTAGCCCACGCGTGTGAAGCTGCGCAGCACCGGGAGGTCGCTGGTGCCCGGGACGAGGAGGCGCACGTCGACGCCGCCTCGGGCGGCGTCGAGCAGACTCGCGTACAGCGGCGCCGGCGCGACGAGGTAGGCGTCGGTGATCCACAGGCGCTCGGCCGCGCTCGCCGCCAGTAGCTCCACGGCGCGATACACGCGGGCACGTCGCGGCGCTCCTTCCACCACGCGGACGGTGGAGTTGCCACACGCCGGCGGGTCGGCCGCGAGCTCGTCGGACGAGAGCGACCCGCCGGCGCGACTCCAGATCCGGGCGAACGCCCGATCCAACGCGGCCGCCGCGGGACCCCCCACCCGGATCATGGTATCGCGCCAGGGGCGGCGGCGGCGCTCGGGATCCCCCGCCCACTCGTCGCCGATGCACAGCCCCCCGACCATGGCATGCGTACCATCGGTCACGAGCAGCTTGCGGTGGTCGCGCTGGATGATGCGAAACGGGAGCCGCGAGAGAATCGGATGAAACGCGCGTACCTCCGCTCCCGCCTGCCGCAGGCCGCGCCAGTAACGTCCCGACGTCCCGATGGAGCCGAGCGCGTCATACAGCACGCGGACCGATACGCCGGCCCGCGCGCGCTCGGCGAGCGCCGCGGCGAAGCGGCGCCCGGTACGGTCGTCTCGAATGATGTAGTTCTCGAAATGCACCCAGCGGCTGGCCCGGGCGATGAGCTCGAGCATCAGGTCGAGCGCGCGCGGACTGTCGGGGTGATGCTCGAGCCGGTTGCCCCCGATCGCACGGGCCCCCGCCGCGCGGTCGATCGCGAGGCCGAGGGCATCGGGCGCGTGCCCGCTGACGGGGCGGCTGGGCGCCCGGGGCGACGCCCTCACCCCACCGGCACCACCGGCGGCGCCCCGGCCCCACCCCCGAGCCCGAGGGCGCGCTCGACGGGACGGAGCGCCTGGATCAGGAACGCGATGTGCTCGTCGAGCGGTACGCCCAGCTCCTCCGCGCCCTGGCGCACCTCGTCGCGATTCACGCCGCGCGCGAACCCCTTGTCCTTAAGCTTCTTCTTCACCGACGCCACCTCCAGGTCGGCGAAGCTGCGCGAGGGCCGCACCAGGGCGCACGCCACCAGAAATCCGCACAGCTCGTCCACTGCAAACAGCGTCTTCGCGAGCGGCGTGTCGCGCGGCACGCCCGAATACGTTGCGTGACCGAGGATCGCGCGACACAGCGCGTCGGGGAGGCCCCGCTCCCGCAGCAACCGCACGCCCCAAGCGGGATGGCCTTCGGTCGCAGAGTGCTCGTTGTTGGGGAACTTCTCATAGTCGAAGTCGTGCAGCAGGCCCACGATGCCCCACGTATCCGGGTCCTCCCCGTACCGGGGCGCAGACGCGCGCATCGCCGCTTCCACGGCGAGCATGTGCTGGCGGAGGGAGGCAGAGGCCGTATGCTCTTGCATGAGCTGCAGCGCTTCGTGGCGCGTCACGTCAACCTAGAGCCCGGTTCGAGTTCCACATTCCACCGCTCGGCCCACAGCTCGGCCATGAGGATGGGCCAGAGCTTGCGGGCGTTGTTGCGCGTCCCGGCGCGGTGCTCGGCGAGCAAACGCGCCGTCGGGGCGGCCGGATACAGCCGGGGTGCGGCGAGATGCCGATCGGCCAGCGGCGCGAGCCCCGCATTGAGCCACCGCGCCACGGGCACTGACAACCCCCGCTTGCGCCGCCGGATCACGTCGCCCGGCACCAGCCCGCGCGCCGCTTCCTTTAATATCGCCTTGGTGGTGAGACCCCGCACCTTCATGTCGGCCGGCGCGGGGAGGACGAGCTCCAGCACGGCACGGTCCAGGTAGGGCGCGCGCGCTTCGATCGAGGCGAGCATCGTGCCGCGGTCCACCTTGACGAGCAGGTTATCCGGCAGATACGAGAGGAAATCGAGCCACAACAGGCGGTTGAGGGACGTGTCCGCGGGAAATCTGTCCAGCACGCCGGTCGCCCAGGCAAGCGTCCGCGGATCCGGCCCGAGCGCACCGAACCACGTCAGGTGACGCTCGACGAGCGGCAACTCCGCGGCGGCGACCAACTGCTTGAGCAGGAATTCGGTCGTGACCTTCCCGGTCGAGGTGGGCAGGCGGTTCACGAGCCAGCGCAGCACGGCTCGCCCCGGGGTGCGGCGGAACAGCCCCGCCGCCTTGTGCCCCAGGTACGTCGGGTAGCCCCCGAACAGCTCGTCCGCCCCCTCGCCTGACAGGACGACCTTCACGTGCTCCCGTGCCGCTAGGGCGAGCAGGTACGTCGGCAGGATCGCCGGGTCGCCCACCGGCTCGGCGAGCGCGCGCGTGACCGTCGTGAAGGCGCGGTCCAGGGCCGGCTGGTCGGCGGTGACGACGTGATGTTTCGTGCGAATGTGGTGCGTCACCGCCTCGGCGTAGGGGCTCTCGTCGTACCCGGGCTCGACGAACCGCACGGAGTAGGTGTGGATCTGCTCGCCGGGCATCACGCGGGCGGCCGCGGCGGCGAGCAATGACGAGTCAAGCCCGCCGCTGGTGAACACGCCGACCGGAACGTCGGACATGAGCTCGCGCTCGACCGCCTGCAACAGCGCAGTGCGCAACGTGGCCGGGGCATCGAGGCGCGACGGGCGCGCCGCGACCGCCGCCGCATCCCAGTAGCTGCGCTCGGTCACGCCTCCCTCCTGCGCGGTCAGCACGTGTGCGGGCTCGAGCTTCGCGATCCCAGCGAACATCGTGTGGGGGGCGGGGACGTAGCCGAGCGCGGCGTATAGCGCCGCCGCCGCAGGGTTCACACGCCGGGGCTGGTCGGGAAAGACGAGCAGCGCTTGAATCTCCGAGGCGAAGCGGAGCTCTCCCCCCACCTGCGACCAGAACAGCGGCTTCTCGCCTGCGCGGTCGCGCGCCAGCACGAGGCGCCGCCGCTGGTCGTCCCACACCGCGAGCCCGAACATTCCCTCGAGCCGTCCCACGCCATCTGGCCCGAGGCGCTCGTACAACGGTACGATCGTCTCGATGTCACCGGTGGAGCGGAACGGATATCCCCCCTGCGCGAACTCGCGGCGCAGCTCGGGCGCGTTGTAGATCTCGCCGTTGCACACCATCCATACGGCGCGGTCGGGGCTCACAAACGGCTGGTCGCCGGTGGTCAAGTCCATGATCGCGAGGCGGCGCGCGCCGATCCGGGCGCGCTCGTGGCCGACGATCTGCTCGCCGTCGGGTCCGCGGTGCGCGAGCGCGGCCGCCATGGCGCCGATGCAGCCGGGATGACGCAGCGGCCGCCCGGCGAGCGAGACGGCACCGAAGATGCCGCACACTACGGCACTCCCCCCCCGCCCCGCTGTGGAGGTTGGGGAGATTGCGGACGTTGGGTCGGTCGGCACGGACCGTAGGCGGCGTAATGTCCGTCGAGCGCGAGGAGCGGGAGCGCGGCTGCGAGGACTTGGCGTGCGTCGCGATTCGCCGCGGTCGCGACGAATACCGTAGGAACTGGGCAGCGAGCGAGCGCTTCGCGCCAATACCCTTCCGGCAGCAGCGGGGAACTCGGCACGTCGCGGTAACGGTCCTGGTAATCGGCGATGTAATTGCTGGTAAGCTCGATCCCCGTCGCCGTCGCGACCGCGACCGGCCGTCCGAGGTAGAAGGGCAGCGAGGGCGGGTAGGCGAGGATGCCCAGGACGGCCGTAGTGCTGGCCGACGCACTCCCGTGACCGAGCGCGGCCGCCGTGGCGCGGGCCAGGGCAGCGGCGGAGCGGTCGTCGCCGACGGCGGCGAGCAGGCGGCCGCTCACGAGCGGGATCGCCATCACGACCATGGCGTAGCCCGCGATCACCGCACGCGGCCGGCGAACCAGGACGCCGACCGCCACGCACGCGGCGGACGCGAAGAGCACGACGCCGAGGGCAAGCGCCGTCGGAGGGATCGCCGCCTTCTCGGCCGGCGTCAGATCGATCGGCGCCGGGAGCCAGTGCGTGAGGGCGACGAGCGCCGCCCCCGCCAGCATCGCGACGACGGGATACGTGCGCCCACCCTGGCCCGCGCCCCCGAGGCCGGCAGGGAGGGGGGGGGTCACCGGGGTCACCAGGTTGCGCACGGCGGCGAGTGCGAACGCCGGCATCAGCGGCAGCACGTACTGCGGGAGCTTGGAGTGGTTGAGCGTGAAGAAGACGAGGGGAATAATTATCCAGCTCGCGAGCAGGAGGGGCTCGCGCGCGACGGGCGCTCCGCGGGCGCGCCACGTGGCGCGCCAGCCACGCGCGCGCGCCAGCGCCGGCACGATCCATGGGAACGCGGCTACCGGGACGATAGGGAAGTAGTACCAGAACGGGGCGGTGCGGTGGAACGTGCCGGTCGCCACGCGCTGGAGCGTCTCGCGCACGACCACGTAGTACGGGAACGCCGGGATGCGGATCGAGACTGCGATGAACCATGGCAGGGCGATCAGCGCGAACACCCCGAGGGCCCGCCATGAGAACAGCCGACGCACCGGCAGCCCGGTGGCGAGTGCGTGCGGGAGCATCACGAGCAGCGGGAGCGCGATCGCGAGCGGACCCTTCGTCAGCGCGCCAACCGCCATCGCCGCCCAGGCGGGGACGGGACGCTCCTCGAAGAGCCACAGGATGGCGGCGGTGGTGCAGAGCGTCAGCGTGCTGTCGAAGATCGCCGTGCGCGCGTACACCAGCGGGAGCAGGGTGGTGGCGTAGGCGATCCCGGCGAGCCAGCCGGCATCGGGGCCCCAGCGGCGCCGCGCGAAGCCGACGAGGAGGCCGATGGTCGCGAGCGTCGCCACGTAGGCGGGCAGGCGCGCCGCGCTCTCCGTCGGTCCGAGCAGCTCCATCAACGCGGCGGCGGCGGCGAAGTAGACGATCGGCTTGTCGAGATAGGGAAGCCCATCGAGGTGCGGCACCAAGTAGTCGTTGGTGTGCGCCATCTCGCGTGCCACTTCCGCGTTGCGGCCCTCGTCGGGATCGAGCAGGCGGTAACCGTCCAAGTTCCAGCCGAGCGCGACCGCCGCGAGGAAGAGGAGCAGCCGCAGGCCCGGGTACGGTCGGCTCGTCAGCGGTGCCGCGCTCAATGCAACTGCGATCCGCCGGCCGGCTGCGCGGGCAGTTGAGACACCGTCACCGGCACGGCGGCCTTCCGCTCTCCGTCCACGGTGATCTCGAAGCGATACGGCCCGGCGTGCGGAAACGGTACGTCGAAGACCAGGATGGCCCCGGCTTCGATGTCGGTCACGCCCGCCGGGGGTTCGGCGAAGGTGACGTTGCCGTTGCCGCCGAGGATTTCCGTGTCCTGCTCGTCGAGCAGGCGGATCTGCACGTGATGCTCGCCGACCTCGGTGCGCTTCCCCTTGAGACGCAGCACGAGGTGCAGCCGCGGGTGCATGGCGGGAAACTGCTGCACCCAGATGTGCTGGAAGATCCCCAGAACGGAGAGCTTGCCCGCCTGATCGACGAGCGCATAGTCCGCGATGACGGCGAAGTCGAGGTACAAATGCTACTTCTTGGCGAACGGAATGGACGCCCGCGTGTTCTCCCACTCGAGCTGCAACACGCCGCCCCGGCCGTCGCGGCGCGGCGCGATCGCGATCGTGAACTGCTCGACCGGGTGCGGCAGCCGCTCGACCGTCATGTCGACCCGCGCGAAGTCGTATTGCGCGTCATACTGTGTGCCCCACTGCCCCGTGTTGCGGTTGAGGATCAGCTCCCAGCGGTCGGGGGAGGGGATCGTCCAGAGGCTGTACTTGCCCGCCGGGACGGTCGTGCCGGCGACCAGCAGGTCGGCGCTGGTCTCCAACACCGTGGCCGCGTTCGCTCCGGTGCGCCAGACCTTGTTCCACGGCACCGCGTTGCCGAAAATGACCCGGCCCCGCATCGAGGGCCGGCTGTAGCGCACCGCGAGCGCCGCGCCCGCCACGCTCGCCCGCACCGAGTCGGCGGGGGAGAGCGGGCCGAGCGAGCGCGGCGCGAACGACTTCCCCAGTGCGGCGAAGTCCAGCGCGCCGCGTACGCGCTCGACGGTCACCTGCATCGTGGTGCCCAGCCCGGAGAGCCCCAGCAGCGTGCCGCGCTCGTCCACGCGCGCGCGCAGCAGGCCGATCGTTCCCAGCAGGATCGTCATCGAGTCATGGCCGATCGGGTCGAGCGTCACGGTCCAGGGCTCGGTGTTGCCGAGCGGGAGCAGGGTCGTCGTGTAGCTGGCGCCGCCCGCCGCGCGCGCCCGCCGCGCGATCTCTTCCAGCAGGGCGTAGTTCTGGAAATACCACGGCAGGGTGCCCGGTGGGACCTTGATGCGCTGGTGGAGCGTGGAGTCGCCGTCGGGCAGCGTGGAGATGGCGGTGTCGCCGGCGAATTCGACCGTGGCCTTCGTCTCGCCGGGGCCGGGCGCGCCCGAGACATTGTGTTCGACCAATTCAAAGCGCTCGACCGCGCCGCCTGGGCCGAACGTCGCCGTGTACAAGCGGTGCACTGTGCTCGGCGCGCGTGCGACCTGCTCGCCTTCGAGCCGACCGGCGGTGCGGGAGTACCGCTCGAGCGCCACCGTGTCACGTCCCAAGCGCACGATGAAGGCGCCCCGCTCCGGTAGGTTGCCGGCGAGTGGGCGGTTTGCGAAAGCGCGGGCGATCGCGGCGACGTCTACCGCGGCGACGCGCTCCACGGTGATGCGCTCTGTCGGAGCGGTGCTTCGCGCGCCGAGGATGTTTCCCGTCGAGTCCGCACGGATGCGCAGCGGGCCGCCGTCCCCGATCGCGACCACGAGCGAGTCGCCGCTGCCACGCGCGATGGTGGCGCCGACGGGGGCGAGGCTCGAGAGGGAGAGGAGCGGCGCCACGTACGGGTCGCGACGCGAGGCGGCGGCCTGCCGCGTAACGAGCTCGAGCAGGGCGTAGGAGTGGTTGACGAACGGCATGGCCCCGCCCGGGATGAACAACCGCTCCGAGCGGCTCGAGTCGCCGATCACGAGCTCGATGATCGCCGTGTCGCCCACGAAGTCCACCCGCAACGTCTGCGGGGGCGCGGCGGGGTCGGTCGCCCGGCGGCCGGCGAGTTCGTAACGCACCACGCCCCCGCGGCGGTCGAGCGCGGCGGTGAAATGGCGAACCGTCGTGACCCGGGCGGACCGCAGCATCTGATCGCCCTCGAGCGCCGTGGCGCTGCGGCGGTATTGCTCCACGAGCAGGGTATCCGTGCCACGCCGCACGATGAACGCGCCGCCCTGGGCGGCGAGCGCCGGGGCCACGAGCAGCGCCCCGAGTACGGCGGCGCGCGAGACGCGACTCCGTGGAATCATGTGACTCGAATCGACTTCACTTCGTCGTTCTGCGCAATCGCGTTCACGACGTCCATACCCTTGGTGACCTGTCCGAACACGGTGTGGACGCCGTCCAGATGGCGTTGCGGGGAGTGACAGATGAAGAACTGGCTGCCGCCGGTGTCTTTGCCGGCGTGGGCCATGGAGAGCGTGCCGGCCACGTGCTTGTGGACGTTCTTGTGGGTCTCGCATTTGATCGTGTAGCCCGGTCCACCGGTGCCGACGCGCCCCTTGCCGGTCTTGGAGTAAGGGTCGCCGCCCTGGATCATGAAGTTCGGGATCACGCGGTGGAACTTGGTGCCGTCGTAGAAGCCCGAGCTCGCCAGCTTCCCGAAGTTGGCGAGCGTGTCCGGCACCTCGTCGGCGAACAGCTCCACCTCGATGGTGCCCCGCGCGGTCTCGACGATCGCTT